>Ga0307409_100000007_pt1 | contig 81489 bp, 67 predicted proteins | sample 322Ometagenome_2_FD_203888 | JGI IMG/M metagenome (GOLD analysis project Ga0307409, IMG submission 203888) | Maize rhizosphere microbial communities from greenhouse at UC Davis, California, United States - 322HYB-O-2 | ecosystem: Host-associated > Plants > Roots > Rhizosphere > Soil | place... | reverse complement strand
GTTTCAGAAGGCGATCAAGCGTGCGGGCGAGCAGGTGGGGATAGACAAGCGGGTGACGCCGCATGTGCTGCGGCATTCGTTTGCCACGCATTTATTGGAGAACGGCGTCGATATACGGACGGTGCAGGATTTGCTCGGGCATGAGAGCGTGGAGACGACGCAGATTTATACGCATGTGATGCAGAAGCCGGGGTTGGGCGTGCGGAGTCCGTTGGATGGGGCCGCGCCGTAGGCGCGGAATGACCAATGACCAATGACCAATGACCAATGACCAATGACCAATGACCAATGACCAATGACCAATGACCAATGACCAATGACCAATGACCAATGACCAATGACCAATGACCAATGACCCGTAGACATGAAAACGTGCTGGTTTTACGGGGCACGGGCGTCTCGTCCGTGGGTCGAAACATGGACGCCCATGCCACGCCAATTTTGAAGGAATGCAGACTGGAAGTCTGCGCTACTTTTTCGGAGCGCTTGCGAGGTGCGCTGCTTTCCTCGGCGTTTGGGCACGAAAAAGCGCCGGCTTTTGGGCCGGCGCTGCGGGGTGGGGAGAAAGACCCCGACGGGGTCGTCGGGGCTCCATTTACCGGCTCACCGATACTCTTCGCCGGTGAGGGCATTGATGATCTTGTAGTTTTCCACGTGATACGCGGGGTCGGCGCGGAAGGCCAGCTTCACGCCGAAGAGCTTTTCCATGCGCACGAGCAGGTCGGCGTCTTCGCTGCGGAGGCGCTCCAGAATGCCGGGGTGGACCATCACGCGGAGGCTGTATTCCTTGCCGTCGTTGCGCATGGTGAGGCGGCGGACGATCGAACTGAGGCGGCGTTGCAACTCGACGGACATGGTCGTGGCGCTCTTCACGATGCCGCGTCCGCGGCAATAGGGGCAGTCCGTGTAGAGGTTGGACGACAAGCTTTCCTGCTGGCGCTGGCGGGTCATCTGGAGGATGCCGAGCTGGCTGATGGGCAGGATGTGGTTCTTGGCTTTGTCGGTGGACATGGCCTCGACCATCTTGTCGTAAACGCCGTTGCGATGGCGGCGTTCCTTCATGTCGATGAAGTCGAGGATGATGAGGCCGCCGAGGTTGCGCAGGCGGATCTGGCGGGCGGCTTCGACGGCGGCTTCCAGGTTGACGGCGTAGATGACGTTTTTCTCGTCGCCGCCGCGGTTTTTGTGGGAGCCGGTGTTAACGTCGATGGCGATCAACGCCTCGGTCTCGTCGATGATGATTTCGCCGCCGGAGGGGAGGGCGACCTTGCGTTGGAAGGTCTGCTCGATCTGACGCTCGATGTTGAAGCGTTCGAAGATCGGAATGTTGTCCTTGTAGAGGGCGATCTTGGAGCGGGAGCGTTTGGAGATCTGGCCGACGAGGTCCTGCGTGTGTTTGTGGCCGGCTTCGTCATCGATGAGGACGCGGTCGACTTCCTCGGTGAGGAAATCGCGGACGGTGCGTTCGACGAGGTCGGGTTCCTGATAGAGGCAGGAGGGGGCGCGGTCGGACTGCATCTTGCGCTGAATCTCCTCCCATTTCTTGAGCATGATGTGGAGGTCGCGGACGAAGTAGCGGGTCTTTTTGCCTTCGCCGGCGGTGCGGACGATCACGCCCATGCCTTCGGGGATGGTGAGCTCGTTGAGCATCTGCTTGAGGCGGGCGCGCTCCTTGGGGTCTTCGATTTTGCGGGAGATGCCGCATTGGTCGGAGAACGGCATGAGCACCAGGTAACGGCCGGGGAGGGCGAGGTTGGTGGTCGTGCGCGGGCCCTTGGTGCCGATGGGGCCTTTGGTGACTTGGATGACGATCTCGCTGCCGGGCGGGTAGAGGCCGGGAATGTCTTTGACGGTGGGTTCGGTGGGCCGGGCCGGGGCGTTTTTGCGTTTGTTGACGCGGACGATTTCCACGGAGGAATCGGCGGCGGCGGGGAGCATGTCCCAGTAGTGGAGGAACGCGTTTTTGGAATAACCGATGTCCACGAAGGCGGCTTTGAGGCCGGGATCGAGGTTCTTGATCTTACCCTTGTAGATGCCGCCAACCATGCGGTTGTCGGACTCGCGTTCGATTTCGAACTTTTCGAGGACGCCGTCGACGAGGAGGGCGACGCGCTTTTCGAGCGGCTCGGAATTGATGATGAGTTCGCGGAAGGAGGTTTTCTCCTTCTTGAAGACTTGGAGGATTTTTTCGAGGAGGGGGCGGTCCTTGGAGCGGGTGTGCGCGTCGGCCTTTAATTCGGCGCGGTCAACGGGTTCGTGATGCTCGATCGCGGGCGGCTGGGTAAGTTCTTCGTCATAATTGCGCGGAGGCTGGGGCTGGGCGCCGGGTGCGGCGGGTTGTTCGCTCATGGTGGTGGGTTTGGTCCTGGTTGGGTTGGACGGGGCACCCGTGGGCGGGAGTTGCGGCGCAGGAAATTCCGGCAGAGCGGTCGATATCGCGTGAAGGCCTCAGTTTCATGTGAAGTCCTTTCGGAAGCGATAGACGCTTTGAACCAGTCCTTGCAGCAAGCAGCAACTCAGCACAAAGGAGCCACCGTAGCTGATAAAGGGAAGTGGTATGCCCGTGATGGGCACGAGTCCGATGGTCATCGCGATGTTCACAAACACGTGCACGGCGAAGAGCACCGTCACGCCGATGGCGATCAAGGTGCCGAACCGGTCTCGCGACAGGCCCGCAATGCGGATGCTGTTGAACATCATTATCCCAAACAGACCCAAAACTGTGACACTTCCCAAAAATCCTTTTTCCTCGGCGATGACCGGGAAAATAAAGTCGTTGTGCGCAACCGCGCGTGGCAGGTAGCCGAGCTGGGCTTGAGTGCCCTGCGTCCAGCCCTTGCCGGTCAAGCCGCCGGACCCCACCGAGATGCGCGACTGGGTGAGGTTCCACCCCGCGCCGGTCGGGTCGATTTTGTCGGGCATCGCGAACGAAATGATGCGGTTGCGCTGATAATCGTGGAGCGGAACCCAAGTGTGCGGCTCGAACTTCCCCTTGTCGTTGGTGTAGGACAAGTTGTTGGCCTCCATGAACCTGACGTAGCGCACGCAGTCGAAGGTCACGATGCTCATCAGGATGAGGAACGCGCCCAAGGCCGCCGCGAAAAAGCGGGTCGACAGCTTGGAGACGTAGAGCATCGAAAACAGCACGGGGGGAAGCACAATTGCCGATTTAATATCGGGTTGCAGCAGGATAAGGAAGATGGGGAAACCTGCCGCAAGCGCCAATTTACCCAGTGTGCCGAGGGATTGCGCGATGGTGCCAACCTTGGAGCGGGTGAGGATGCCAGCGGCGACCAGCAGCACGGCGGCCTTGGTGGGTTCGGAGGGTTGAAACGCGAAAAAACCGAAGTCCAGCCAGCGTTGGGCGCCATAGCGTTCGGTGCCGACGCCGGGAAGAAGGACCATCAGCAGGGTGACGATACAAGCGAGATAGAACCAGTGCGAGAAGCTCAGCCAGAAGCGGTAATCGATCAGGGAGACCGCGATGTAGAGAGCGCCGCCGGCCGTCAGCCAGACGAGTTGGGTGATCCAATTGTTCTGCGGGGTCGAATACTGGGCACTGTAAATAAAGGCGACGCCGATGGCGCCGAGCGCGAGGAGAACCAGCGGCGTGATCCAGTCGAAACGGACCCGGGTCGTCGTTTTAAAGACGCCGAGAAGTTCGGTGGGAGCGCGGAGACTGGCAGGCACGTTGTTCAACAAAGCCGTTGCCCGAGGGGGCGCAACCTTCCGTTGGCCCTCGCGGGAAGTATTCGGAGTGCGGAGACGACGAAACCAAGGATGAGCACTCATCGGCACTGATCCGAACGGAGTCCACTTTCGACAGGACCGTGGTCGAAGTAGGCGAGGTTTTCGTAACCGGCGACGAGGTCGAGGCGCACGCCGGCGCGGGCGAGGCCGGTCACGTCGGCACCGGAGAACGCAATGTCGTTGTCGACGACGAAGGCGTCCATCGGCGTGGAGCGTGTAACGATGCGTGTGCGTGCAGTCCTTCCACAGGGATGGGCACACGCTCAACGTGAAGTGGTTTTCGCGCGTGATGGCCGGGAACGCCTGGTCAGATGCGGGATTGGACGAGTTCGGGACAGGGCGAGATTGCAGGGTTGAATTTTACTTTCCGGGTCGCAGCATGCGCAGTCTTGAATTCAGCCGGTCCTGAGATTTTTGCTTTGATGCTAGCTGCAAGCAACCCGTCGTGGTGGGTGTTGGCGGCTTCGATTGGCATCGGCGTGAGCTCGGGATTTTTGGTTGTGTGGCTGTCGACCCGATATACGCGCAATTCCGCGATCCGTCGTGCCGCCGAGTTTCTCGAAGTCGCCCGTCGCGAGGCCGTCGTGGCCACGCAGGAAATCAAGCAGCAGGCGGAAGAGGAACTCGCGGCCAAGCGGGCCGAGGTAAATCGCGAACTCGACCGCCGTGAAATCGAGAGCGAAGTGAAGTTGCGCGAAATCCGCGCCCACGAGGAATCGTTGGGTCTCCTCGATTTTCAGATGGAACAGAAGGCGGAGCGCCTTGCCCGTGAGAGTGCCGCGATCAAGCAGGCTCGCGATGCCATTCGCACCCTTTCCAAGTCCCTGCGCAAGCGCCTCGAAGGCGTCTCGCAAATGGACGCAGAGGAGATCAAACGCGCCCTCCGCGAGGAGGTGCAGCTTGAATGCCAGGACGAACTGCGCGCCCAGCGTCGCCAGATTCTTGATCGTTCCGAGCAGGACCTGAACAACGAGGCCAAGCGCATCCTGATCACCGCGATGCAGCGGCTGGCCTCGAAGCCCAACAACGACATCACCGCGACGATCGTCCAGTTGCCGAGCGAGGAGATGAAGGGCCGCATCATTGGTCGCGAAGGTCGCAACATCAAATCCTTCGAAGCCACGACCGGCGTAACCCTGCTGATCGACGAGTCGCCGCAGATGGTGCTGATCTCGTCGTTCGATCCGGTTCGCCGCGAAATCGCCCGCATCACCCTCGAAGGACTCGTGAAGGATGGCCGCATTCATCCGGCCTCGATCGAAGATTTCTACAAGCGGGCCAAGGAAGACGTTGAGCTCAACGTGCAACAATCCGGCGAGGACGCGGTGCAGAAACTCGGCATCAACGGCCTGCACCCCGAGATCATCAAGGTGCTCGGTGGGTTGAAATATCGGTTCTCTTATACGCAGAACGCCCTCGATCACTCCATCGAGGTGGGTTTCCTCTGCTCGATGCTCGCGAGTGAGACGGGCCTCGACCCCAACATCGCGAAACGCGCCGGTCTCCTGCACGACATCGGCAAGGCCATCGAAGGCGACTACGAGGGCAGTCACGCGACCATTGGTGCGAGTTTCGTAAAACGTCACGGCGAGACCCCCATCGTGGTCAACGCCATCGCCGCCCACCACGAAGAGGTGAAGCCCGAGACGGTTTATGCGGGCCTCGTGATCCTCGCCGACACGGTGTCAGCCGTTCGCCCGGGGGCCCGCGCCGAGTCGATGACCGGTTATCTTCAACGTCTCGAACGCTTGGAGAAGCTGGCGCTTTCAATTCAAGGCGTGCATCAGGCCTATGCCATTCAGGCGGGCCGCGAAGTGCGCGTGGTGGTCAATCCCCAAAGCGTCACGGACGAGCAGGCTCACGACATCGCCAAGGAGCTCCGTCAGCGCATCGAGGACGAGCTGCAATACCCGAGCACGATCAAGGTCACGGTCATCCGAGAATCGCGTTTCACCGAGACGGCGACCTAAGTTGAACCGGAGTTTTTATTAACCACGAAACACACGAACTACACGAAAGGCGGAAAGGCCTTTGAATGGTGTTTTCCCGGTTTTTGGTTTTGTTTTCGTGTAGTTCGTGTGTTTCGTGGTCCTCAAATGGCCGATCCCAAGATCATCGAAACGTTTCCGAATCCCGCTCCGCATCGCGATTTCATCATCGCGCACACGCACCACGAATTCACGTCGGTGTGTCCGATGACGGGCCATCCTGATTTTGCGACCATCACGGTGCGCTATGTGGCGGACAAAACCTGCGTGGAACTCAAGTCCCTCAAGCTCTACTTCCACGCCTACCGCAACGAAGGCATCTTTTTCGAGGCGGCGACCAACAAGATCTGCGACGATCTTGGTAATGCGCTCAAGCCTCGCTCATTGACCATCATTGCGGATTTCAAGGCGCGCGGTGGTTTCTCCTCGGTGGTCACGGCCGAGTATAAGCCAAAGGCGTCCGCAAAAAAAGCCCGGCGGTAAGTGGGCTGTAATCGCGGTGATCAACGAGGGGCCTCACGGCCCCTTTTCAGTCTTGGCGAGGCTATCGGGGCTGCAAGTTTCGGCGACGAGTTGGTCGCCCACATAGGCCTTGATCCAAATGCCGTAAAGGGTGTCGCGGATCATTTGGGTGTCATTCGTTTTGTCCCAGAACCAACCGGGCTTGAGCTTCTGCTTGTAGATCTTGATCGTGTTGGTGCGAAACACGGTCTTCGTTCCGCCGGCAAGACCGGTGATGGTGTTCGTCCCGGTGGCGCGCTTGAATTTAGCAGCGTTGCGATCTTTTCCAGGCTCCAAGTCCGGCTTTACGAACAGCACGTATTCAAATTTCAAGTTGGAGATGGGTTTGCTGCCACGATTCGAGACGGTCACGCTGTAGCCCCAATCTTCCTGGATGGTGATGATGGCGGCGGTTTCGCTTTTGCTGGTGTCAAATGCACCGCGGCTGAGTTCGACCGTGATCGCCCCGTCGGGGATTGCAGCGGCAGCCTTGGCCGCCCATGCCTTCAATGACCGCTGGGTTTCCTCGTTTAAGCTGGAGAGCGGTAGTTCGAAGCTCTGACCATCGTCACGCTTGAGCTTCACCTTTTCATTTTCGACGGAGAGCACGTCGGCCTTGATCGAGCGGCCTTGCTTGTCGGTGAGGGTGAACGGTTCGGCATGAGACACCGAGGCGGTTAACGCGAGCACCACGGCCAATCCGAGCCCGAGTGTGCGTATGAATGAAGACGGGTTGTTCAAGAGGGACATGGATGCGAATGAGCGCCGAAGGAATCGTGATTTCATGCAACTCGGCGGCGTGTTTTATGCCGGCTCCAAGTTCCTGCAAACAAGTTAATTCGATTCTCAGATCTGGCGGATTACACCTGTCCGCTGGCCGTCGGGGACGGCGGCCACACTTTACGATCATACGATCCCGTTGCGCAGGCCCGCGTGGCGTGACTCGTCGAGGAGGGTCTGCGCAAAGGTGTAGTCTGCGCGGTCGTGGTTGTGCGCCAGGCTGGCGAATGCCGCCGCAATGCGACCGCGGGATTGGGCCGTGAAGGTTTTGACGAGTGCCTCCAGATCTTCGCGTGAATGGGTTGGGTCGCCGCGTTTGATCAACGCATCTGCGTAAAGGGCGGTCGCGCTGACCGCGAAAAGCTCGGTGCCGATGTCCACGATGCGGCCAAGGAGCAATTGCTGGCGTTCGAGTTTCGGTCCGTTTTTGACCATGGCGTGAAACAGCGTGCGGGCCAGCCGGTGGCTCGTGCGCGATACGTAGGCGAGCGCGGGTTTGCACACGGGCGTGAGATCGTCGGGCACGCCGCCGGAGGGCAGATAGAGCTTCGGATACCAGAGCGCGTAGAAGCCGCCCGCCTTGAGCGCGGCGGCGGCGCGTTTGCCCAGGGGCTGGCGCGAATCGAGGACCGTGCCGGCGACTTTGAGGTGCGGGTCGAGCGCCTCGCGGGCGAGGAAGAGCCGCATGATTTCCGAAGAGCCTTCGAAGATCAGGTTGATGCGGCTGTCGCGCATCATGCGTTCGACCGGGATGGGTTTCTCGCCGCGGTTTTTCAACGAGGCCGCGGTTTCATAGCCGCGTCCGCCGCGGATCTGCATGGTGTCGTCGATCGCCTGCCAGGCGGCTTCGCTGCCCCACAGTTTGCACATGGCGGCTTCGAGACGGATGTCGGCTTTCTTCTGGTCCACGAGCGACGAGGTGAGCATGACCATCGCTTCGCAGGCAAAGGTGTTGGCCGCCATGCGGGCGAGCTTCGATGCGATGGCCGCGTGTTGTCCGATGGGCGCGCCCCATTGCACGCGGGCGGAGGACCACTCGCGCGAGTAGCCGAGGCAGCGTTTCATAAAACCGATGCACGCCGCCGGAATGGTGACGCGTCCGGTGTTGAGCGTGGTGAGCGCGACTTTGAGTCCGCGGCCTTCGCCACCGATGATGTCGTCGCGTGTGAGGCGCACGTTGGTGAAGCGCACGACTCCGTTGTAGAGTGCGCGCAGGCCCATGAAGTGGCAACGGGTGACCACCTCGACGCCGGGGGCGTCCATCTCGACGATGAAGGCGGTGATCTGGCTGCGGGGTTTGCCGTGGACGATCTTGTCGGGCGTGCGCGCCATCACGATGATCACGCCGGCCTTCACGCTGTTGGTGCACCAGAGTTTTTCGCCGTTGAGAACCCAATGTTCGCCGTCGGGCGTGGGTTCGGCGCGGGTTTCCATGCGCGCGGGGTCGGAGCCGACACCCGTTTCGGTGAGCGCGAAGGCGGAGATTTCGCCTTGGGCAACGCGCGGGAGGTATTTGCGTTTTTGGTCCTCGGTGCCGAAGAGCTTGAGCGGCTGGGGCACGCCGATCGATTGGTGGGCGGAGAGGAGCGCGGTGAGATTGCCATCGACGCTGCCGAGGAGTTGGGCGGCGCGGGAGTAGTTGGTCTGCGAGAGACCGAGGCCGCCGTATTCCCTGGGGATTTTAATGCCGAAGGCGCCGAGGCGGGCGAGCCGGTCGATCACGGTGTCGGGAATCTCGCCGGTGGCGTCGATCTGGTCGGCGTCCACTTCGTTTTTGAGAATAGTGGCGAGTTCGTCGAGAAACGGGCGGCCGGCTTCGACGTCGGCGGCAGGCTGGATCGGAAACGGGTAAATGTGTTCGAGGGAGAACCGTCCCATGAAAAGATCGCCGGCGAAGCTGCGGTAGCCGCTTTCGCTGCGGGCGGCCTCGGTCATTTCGAGCGCCTCGCGCTGGCCCTGCGTCATCTTTGAGGTGTCGATGGTGCTGGGAGTGTCTTCGGTGGCGTTCATGTGAGTTGAGGCTGACGAGCGGTGGCGACGAGCGCGGAGTAAAACGTCTGTCCGGTGTGGGACATTTCGAGAAGGCGTTCGCAGGGGGCGAAGTGCGGAGCGACATCGCGCGCGAGCAGGGCAAGGCGGTCCGCCATCTCGGCGGAGCCGAGCGAGTCGGCGTAGCGCAACGGTCCGCCGCGGAACGGCGCCCAGCCCGTGCCGAGAATCATGCCGAAATCGACGTCTTCGGGTGAGGCGACCACGTCTTCGGCGAGGCAACGCGCCGCTTCGTTGACCATGATCAAAACGAGGCGGTCGCGGAGCGTATCGTGATTCGTGTTGGCAGGAGGGACCCGGGTCGCGACGAGCTGGGTGAGATCGGGATTAGGTTTGGAGTGGGCTCCCGGGGCGTGCAGGTAAAACCCCGTGCCGGATTTTTTGCCGAGCCATTTGCGGGCGATCATCTGTTCGAGCGTGTCGTCCAGCGGGGCGAAGTGCGGAAGGCGTTGCGCGAGGTCACGGGCCACGTGGAGCGCGACATCCAGGCCCACCTCGTCGGCGAGACGCAGCGGGCCCATGGGCATGCCGAAATCGAGCATGACATGGTCGATGATATCGGGTGCGTAGCCTTCGCGGAACAGACGCACCGCTTCGCCGAGGTAGGGCATGAGGATGCGGTTTACGAGGAAGCCTGGGGAGTCGTTCACCACGACGGGCAGTTTCCCGATGTCCTTCGCGAACTGGAGCGCGGTGGCGACGGTGTCGGGCGATGTGCGGGAGCCGCGCACCACCTCGACGAGTTGCATGCGATGAACGGGATTGAAGAAATGGATGCCGATGACGCGTTCGGGATGAGCGAGGGGTTTGGCGAGGGCGTCGATGGACAACGCGGAGGTGTTGCTTGCCAGCAGCGTGTCGGCGCGAACGCGGGTTTCGAGGTCGCGGAAAATGGCCTGCTTGGCATCAAGTTTTTCGATGGCCGCTTCGATGACCAGATCGGTGGACGTGAGCGGAATGGCGGTGTGCGAGGGCGTGATGCGGTCCAGTCCGGCGGTCGCCTCGGCTTGGGTCAGGATGCGGCGTTTGACGGCATCGTGATAAAGGGAGGCGGCGGTGTGCAATCCACGGGCGAGCGCGTCGGGAGCAACGTCCTTTAAGATGACGGGCAAACCGCGCGCGCTCGTCCATTGGGCGATGCCGGCGCCCATCACGCCGGCGCCGATCACGGCCACGCGACGCACGGGGCGCGCGGTGGCGTGGGCGGGAGCGGGGAGTTTTTTGGCACGCTCTTGCAGGAAGAAGATGCGGAGCAGATTTTCGCATTCCGGGGTGCGGATGAGGCGGAGGAAGGCGTTTTTTTCGAGAGCCAGCGCATCGGCGAGCGGGAGGCCAAGCGCGGCGGTGCACACCTCGATGGCTTTGAACGGCGCGGGATAGTGGCCCTGGGTTTTGGCGAGGACATCACGGCGAGCCTTGGCGGCGACGAGCTGTTTGAAGGGGGTGCGACTCAACAGCGGGAGTGGGCGTGTTTCCCGTTTGCCGCGCGCGAGAAGGGTGCGGGCGGTGGTGAGCAGGTATTCGGGGTGGGCGAGTTCGTCCACGAGTCCCAGCTTGCGGGCCTGTGCGCCTGCGAGCTGGCGTCCGGGAAGAATCAGACCGAGGGCTGTAGGCAATCCGATCAGCGCGGGCAAGCGGACCGAGCCGCCCCATGCCGGGAGAATGCCGAGCTGGGTTTCGGGCAGGCCGATTTTGGTGGGCTTGCCGGTCGAGGCGATGCGCCAGTCGCAGGCGAGGGCGAGTTCGCAGCCGCCGCCGAGGCACGCGCCATGGATGGCGGCGACCGAGGGCGCGTGAAGGTTTTGCAGACGTGTGAAAACGCGGTGACCGAGATCAACGATGGCCGCGAGCACTTCCGGATCGGGTGAGCGGACAAACTCATGAAGGTCGGCGCCCGCGACGAAGATTTTATTCTTGGCGCTGGCGAGGATCACACCCCGCAGGATCGCTTGCTGCTCAAGCACGGCTAGATGCGAGTCGAGCTCTTCGAGCGTTGCCCGATCAAAGACGTTCGCGGAGGAACCGGCACGGTCGAACATGAGTGTGCACACCTGGTCGTCGTCGATGTGGCGCGTGATATTCATGACGTGGCCTCCAGCCAGAGGGCTCCACCTTGGCCGCCGCCCACGCAGAGGGAGACGAGAGCTCGGCGGGCTTTGCGGCGGTGCAATTCCTTGAGCGCGGTGAGCACGAGACGCGCGCCGCTCGCGCCGACGGGGTGGCCGAGGGCGATGCCGCCGCCGTTGACGTTGAGGCGGTCGGCGGGGATTTCGCCGAGCGCGTGGTCGAGGCCGAGGTGGGTGCGGCCGAAATCGGCGGAAGTCGCGGCGGCCTGGCAGGCGAGGACTTGGGCGGCGAAGGCTTCGTTGATTTCGATGAGATCGGCGTCGGCGGGACGCAGGCCGGTGCGTTTTTGCGCGTGGGCGATGGCATAGACCGGTCCCAAGCCCATGCGGGCGGGTTCGCAGCCGGCGTAGGCGTAATCAACGAGACGACCGAGTGGCGTGAGGCCGGTGCGTTTCAGCGCGGCTTCACTCATGACGAGCAGGGCGCTGGCGCCGTCGGTGATTTGGGAGGCGTTGCCGGCGGTCACGGTGCCGCCAAGTTTGTCGAAGAGCGGGCGAAGTTTGGTGAGCGCTTCGAGCGTCTGGTTGTCGCGCACGCCGTTGTCGGTGGTCACGGCGGAGGGCTCATGCGAAGAGGTCGGATAAACCGGAGTGATTTCCTCGGCGAGACGGGCACGGGCGGCGGCTGCGCGTTGATGTGAACGGAGAGCAAACTGGTCCTGGGCGTCACGGGAGAGTTGCCAGTCGCGGGCGAGGAGTTCGGCGGTTTGTCCCATGTTGAGGCCGCAGACCGGATCGGTGAGCCCGAGTTGCAAACTGATGCGCGGTGAAAAGTCGGCGGGACGAAAGCGAAGAAACGCGGCCAGCTTTTGCGGGAGGGTTTTGGACCGGGCCAGCGTCGTGAATTTGCGAGCGGCGCTGTCGGAGTAGAGCAGCGGGTAACGGCTCATGCTCTCGGTGCCGCCGACGAGAAAGATATCGCCGCGACCAGCGGCTATTTTTTCGGCGGCCTGGGTGATCGCTTCAAAGCCCGAGGCGCAGTTGCGGTGAACGGTGATGGCCGGCACATGCGCGGGCACACCGGCGCGCAGGGCGATGACGCGGGCGGCGTTGGCGGCGTCGGTGGGTTGGCCGACGCAGCCAAAGATGACTTCGTCGATCTGTGCGGGATCCAGGCCGGTGCGGGCAAGCACGGCAGCGGCGGCGGTGCGGCCCAGTTCGACCGCGTCGGCCGCGGCGAGGTCGGTGCCCATCTTGCTGAAAGGGGTGCGGGCGCCGTCGATGATATAGAGGGGCGCATTCATGGCTGGGCGCCTGCGGGGGCGGCGGTCTTCACGGCGTCCGCTCGCTCACGCTCGCGGCCACGTTCGGAGCCGTTGGTTTTCGGCCGGTTGTCCACGACCTTTTGTTCCTTGAGGGCCACGCCCACTTTTTGGAGCGCGCGCATTTCCTCGGCGGTGTGCGCGACCACCTGGTTGGGCGTGAGCTCGAAGTGGGAATGCAATATCGCGCGCACGGCGTGGTCGATGGTCGTGAGATTGCCTTCGCCGGTGGGCGTGATGTGGACGTTGATCTCATCGAGATCGAGCGGGTCGTCGTGAGCCTTGCAGAGCTCGATCTGCCAAGCGCCCAACCCGGGCAAATCATCGAGGACGCGTTCGAGTTCGTTAAAATCAACAATGGTGCCCTTGATTTTTTGAAAGCGCAGGGCGTGCACATCGGAGACACGGGATATTTTGCCGACAAGGCGCGGCATGCGGCGTCCGCAGCAAGGGCAGGGTTCCCACGTGATGCCGTGTTCGCAGCGGTCGCCCGTGCGATAGCGCAACACGACGGTCCCGCGTTGATCGAGGGGCGTCCACACGATCTCTCCGCCTTCGCCATCGGGCATGACCTCGCCGGTTTCCGGGTTGATGATCTCGATGATGCCCTGATCGGCGTAGAGGTGATAGCCGGGCGGAGGCGTGCCGGGTGTGATGGGGCATTCGGTCCAGGCGAACTTCGCCTCGGTGAAGCCGTAGGTGGCCATGATTTTCACGTCGGGCGAGCCGACTTGCGCACACAAGGCGCCGAGCTTGCGGCGCGTGCCATCAGGGACCTTGTCGCCGCCGAGCACGAGCAGGCGAATGCCTTCGAGGCGGAGGTTCTGTTCCACCGCCTGTTGGAGCACGTGGTAAAGAAACGTGGGCATGGCAACGAGGACTTGTGGCTTCAGTTTCAGGACGGCGCGGAGGTTGCCCTCGGTGCCCATGACTTTGCCGCCACCGGTGGCGAGGGCGAAGATGTTCCGGTCGATGCCCGAGTAATACATATACCAGAACGCGAGATGGGGCGCGAAGGGGAACATGTTTACCATGCGTTCGTCGGGCTTCACCCCGCCGATCTCCACGATGCGTCCGCTGCCGAGGGCCAGGTGGGCGATGTCGTGCTGCGTATATAGAAAGGGAACCGGCTCGGTGGACCGGCCCGTGGTGCTGGTCATGAACGTCGGCCTCCATTCGCGGTCGAGCTCGGCGCGCACATGTTCGCGTCCGTGCAGGAGGGCGCGAAGGATCACCGATGGCCGGCGGCTCAGGATCTTCGGGTCGGGTTTGAGGACGAAATCGAGCGTGCGTCGGGGGTTCTCCGGGGTAGGCAGCAGATCTTCCTTGGAGGTGAACGGAAGCTTCCGAAGGTCGGCCACCGTTTGGATGTCGTTTGCGGTCAGTCCGCGCTCCTTGAACACGCGCTGATACTGTAACGAAAAAGGCAATACGCAGTCCTTCAGGTAGCGATGCAAACAACGCCCCTGCCATGCGATCATGGAGTCCCGATCGAGATGCTGCCACTGAACCTTGCGTCGTGGGGTCGACATGGAAATCCAGCCTGACGTTGAGTTGGGCGGCGCCGTTCTTGAGGGTAAACGGGTCGCGTGGGCACTAGTAACGTTCCGAGGGATTAGTATCCACGAACACGGATTCCCTCAAGGGCAATCATGACATTTCCTGATGGACGGGTGCGAGAAACTCCGCGATTTCCTCGCGCCGTTTGTCCCCGTCTTTTTCTCCGATGGCGATCATCTCGCGGATGTAGCCGGGTTGAAACATAAGCGTGGCGAGCAGGTCGGCGCGACGGGCCTCGCGTGTGCCGAGGCCGCGGGTCACGAAACGAAAGGTGGGGGGGAGCTCGGCTTCAAACTTGTTGGCGATCACGCCCAAGTCCTGCGATGGACGGATCAGCAGAAGCTTGACGGGATGAAACCCGGTTTCCTGGGGGCTCGGGTGGGCTTCGAGGAGGGCGTTGACGCGCTGGATGGTGAGCGCGTCATAGTCGAGCATGTCCAGGAAGATGGCGTCGAGAAGGAGGCCGATGATGGTCGCCGGGGCGGGGTAGTCGCGCGGAGTCTGGCTCAGCGCCCCGGCGCGTTGGCCGGTGTATTGGGTGGACACCGCGATCATCCGGCTCGCCCCGAGGTGGAGGGCGGGCGAGAGCGGCGCGGTCAGGCGGACGCCTCCGTCGCCGTGCCAGTCATGGCCGATCTTGGACGCCGGGAAAAACAGGGGGAGGGCGCACGACGCCATGATGTGATCGATTCCAAGCCGTGCTCCCACGCTGCGGCGCCCGGGTCTTTCCCATGCGGAGAGATCCTTGCTCTGTATCCATGTATTGGATTCGCCATTGGTGTAGTTGGTGGTGGTGAGCCCCGCGGCGGTGAGGCGGCCGCTCCGGATGTTCTCCTCTATGCCGGTGAGGAGTCCCTCTTTGGTGTCGAGCGCTTGTTCGAGAAAGTGCCTCAATGGCGTGGTATCGACGAGGCCTCGGGCCGGCGGGGAGAGGTTTACGCCACCGGATACGAGGCGCACGGCCCAGCGCGCCATGGTGAGCGCGAGCGCGGGCATGTCGGTTCGGAATACTTGATCGATGGTGATGCTTTCCCACAGCTCGGTGAGCTGCCGCACGGACTCGGGAAACGATTCGCGGCTGTTCGCGAGGTGGGCGGCATTGATCGCGCCGGCGGACACGCCCGTGACAATGGGAATCTCCAATTTCGGGAAGTTGCGCGCCAGACTGCGTAAAATTCCCACCTGATAGGCGGCGCGGGCGCCGCCGCCCGCCAGCACCAAGGCCAGGCTTCCGGGATCGGGGTTCACGTTGGCAATGTAGGAGATCACGGCGGTGTTGGGAAGACGGTAATCGCCATGGTCTATTGGTTCCTTCCGCCAGAAGCCCCGCGAGATCGCCTAATAACGCGGCTACTTTTTCGGGGCCGTCCCGAGGGCTTTTCTTGCCATGAAAAGTTTCGCCGTCCTATCTGCCCTCTCAATGCGCCGGAAACTCTCCCTTATCACACTGTTGACCGCGTGGCTGCTGGCCACGGGCAGCCATTGGGATTTGGTGCAGACGTTTGCCTGGGGACGCATGATCGCGACCTATTCGCAAAGCATGTCGTTGGCTCAGGCGGTCAAGCTCACCTTTACGCCCGACAATCTGTGCGGCGTGTGTGAAAGCGTAAGCGAGGCCAAGCAACAACAGCAGAACACGACGCTGCCATCGGATGCGAAAGCAACCGGTAAGATCCTGATGGCTTATCAGGCGCCGCAGGTGTTTGTCGCCGATTTGCCGGAGTCAGGGAAGTGGATGAATGGGGAACCAAGTCCCCTGATGAGGGATCGTTCTCCGCCGCCGGTGCCACCGCCACGAGTCGGGGTGTGAGTGAGTTAGTCAGTGTCTGCCCATGAACGGGCGGACTTTGCACCGTTCCCAGTCGGATCGGCGCGTTGCCGTTGAGCGCGTGTTTACCCGGTCCGCTCCACACACATCCATGAAACCCATTTCACTGTCTTCACCCGTCATGTTCGCGCTGGCCACGGCTGGTGCGCTCGTTGCTGAAACTCCGGTGGTTCTCGATCCGGTCGAGGTCACCGCTCAAAAATCATCACTTACCGTTCCGTCGGTCGCCGACGCACGCACGGACCTGTCCCGCACGCCCGGCGGCACCGAGGTGGTTGATTCCGAGCGTTATCTTACGGGTCGCGCCTCCACGCTCGCCGACACGTTCTTTCTTTCACCGGGCGTGTTTGCCCAATCACGTTTTGGTTCCGATGAGGCGCGTCTTTCGATCCGCGGCTCTGGCCTGCAACGCACGTTTCACGGCCGCGGTATTCGCGTGATGCAGGACGGCGTGCCCATCAACCTCGCCGACGGCGGTTTTGACATGCAGGCGCTGGAGCCGACCGCCGCCGCCCATATCGCCATCTGGCGCGGCGGCAATGCGCTCGCCTACGGCGGCTCCACGCTCGGCGGAGCCATTGATTATGTGTCACGCACGGGCCGTAATTCGCCCGGAGGTTTGGCCCGCTTGGAGATTGGTTCGTGGGATTACCTGCGTGCCACCATCGCAGACGGCTTCGTGCAGGGAAGTGCGGACGCCTATGCTTCGTTTACGCAGCAACAACAGGACGGCTTTCGCGATCATGCCGAGCAGGATAACCAGCGTCTTTTCATCAATGCCGGCCGGCGGCTCTCCGAAAATCTCGAAACCCGGCTTTATGTGACCGCGGTGAAGACACGGTCCGAGTTGCCGGGCAACCTCAGCAAGGCCCAGCTCGATGATGATCCGAGCCAGGCCAATGCGGGCAACCTCACCCTCGACCAACAGCGCAATTTCGAGCTCGTGCGCGTGGCGAGCAAAACCACTGCCGAGACGGGCGACACGACGTTCGATGCGATTGCCGCCTGGACATACAAGGACCTGGATCACCCGATTTTCCAAGTGGTCGATCAGCTTTCCAACGATGTCTTGCTTGGCTCCACGTTGACGAACACTGCGGCGTTTTTTGGTCATGACCACCGCTTGCGCACCGGTCTTTTGTTTAACATAGGGCGCACCCAGGCTGCCAACTACGTCAATGTGGCCGGCTCCCGAGGTGCGCTCGTCTCTGCGGACGAGCAGACCGCGACCAACGTTGAGGCGTTCGCCGAAAGTCAGCTCGCGCTGGGCGGCGGCTTCACGAGCGTGCTCGGTGTCTCCGCCGCTCATAACCGTCGCGAGACCACGCGCACGTTTGGCGCGACTACTTCGGCCAATATTTACGACCGTGATTACAACCACATCGCGCCCAAAGTCGGAGTGCGTTGGGACAACGCCGCCCGCGATGTCCAACTCTACGCCAACGTGAGCGGCAACTACGAGCCGCCGTCGTTCAGCGAGTCGGGCACCACCGTTGTCGCCAACGATGCGCAGACCGCCACCACGTTTGAACTCGGCACGCGCGGCACGCGCCGCTGGCTGAAGTGGGATGTGTCCGCTTATCACGCCGCGGTGAACGACGAGTTGCTCACCGTGCAATTGCCTCCGCCCGCCGCTCCCGGCGCGACGGGCACGATCAACGCCGCGCGCACTTTGCATCAAGGCGTCGAACTCGGATTCGAAGCCGATCTGCTCGGCCAGGATTGGACGGCCCGCGCCGACCATCGCCTCGTGCTGCGCAGCGCGTGGACTTACGGACGCTTCACGTTCGACGATGATCCGACCTATGGAAACAACACGCTCGCCGGGTTGCCTCCGCATTTGATTCGCGGTGATTTTTTGTGGGAAGGCGCCGCCGGCTGGTATGCAGGACCCACCTTCGAGTGGGTGCCCGTGAAGAGCTACGTGGACCATCGCAACACGGTTTGGGCTGATCCCTACGCGCTGCTCGGCTTCAAGCTCGGTCGCCGCCAAGACGAGGGCTTCTCTTGGTTCGTCGAGGCGCGCAACCTCACGAACGAGCGCTACGCGGCCACGACGAGCGTGGTGGAGGCATTCAACCCGGCGGCTCCCGCTCAATTTCTCCCTGGCGACGGCCGCTCCGTTTACGCCGGGGTTGAATACCGCTTCTAATTCGTAAACTAACCACACAAATGAAAACGTTCACCCTTTTCCTCCCGCTGGCTGCCGTGCTGATGCCTGCTTTCGTGCATGGCTGCGATTGCCATCTCTCCGTCGAGACCGCGCCGAGCGCAGCTTCTTCGGTGTCGGTTGAAGAAACGAAACCCACCGGGCATCCGCTCAAGGGTGTCATCATTGACGTGTTGCCCGACCAGTCGGCCCTTCTGGTTAAACACGAGGAAATCCCCAGCGTGATGAAGGCCATGACGATGCTGCTCAAAGTCGATGCGGATGCGTTGGCTTCGGTTAAGAAAGGCGACGCGGTCACCGGCCTGCTCGTGAGCAAGACGGACGGCTGGTGGCTCGATGCGGTGAAGGTGATCAAGTAGCAGCCGAGTCGACGTAGCAGCCGAGGTAACGAGGCTGGGGTATTCATCGACCGTTCCCCAACCAGCCTCGTTACCTCGGCTGCTACGTCTAATTGCATCGGTTCGGTTTAATCCGCGTAAGTCGCGGAGAGCGCGGCGGCGGTGGTGCGGATCTTTTCGCGCAACGCCGCCGGCTTGACCACCTCGGCGGCCGCGCCCCAGCCGAGCACCCAGCGTTCGATCTCGGCCAGCGCACCCAATCGCAATCGCAGCTCCAAGCCGCCCCCCGGCAATTCGCGTTTTTCCTGCGACTCGTGCCATTCACGCTCGCGGACCAAGTCGGCGATCTCGGGCTTGAAGCGGATGATCACTTGGAAATCCCCGTCGCCGCCCAGCACGCCGAGGGCGTTGGCAAAGAATTTTTCAGGAGAAAAGTCCGTTGGCTTTTCGAACCGCTCCTTCGTGACAACCACGTCGCTGATGCGGGGCAGGGCGTAAGTGCGGAGCGCGTTTCGCTCCAAATCGTAGGCGATCAGATACCAGAGGTTTTCGCGGTTCGCCATGTGGTAGGGGCGAACGCGACGACGGAGTTTCCGCGCATCGCCCGGCTTGCGATAATCGAACTCCACCTCCGTCAGCCGGAGCACCGCGCCACTCAGCGCGTTGAACGCCGTGAGGTCGGCCTTGCCGAGGCCCATGTTTTTGAACGACACCGCGCGAAGCTCGTCGGCGGGGGAGAAGGAGATTTTGTCACGCAGGCCGCCGGCGAGTTTCTCAAATGCGATCTCCAATTGGCGGTGAAACGGCGTGCCGCGATATTGCTCCAATGCTCGCTGGGCGACCAGAAGCGCCAGCAATTCGCCTTCGGTCACCTGCACGGTGGGAAAGGAGTTTACCGGATGGGTGTAGCGATACGCCTGGATGCCGACGTCGTATTCGATGGGCAGGTCGAGGCGGTCGCGCATGAAGGCGATGTCGCGCACGATGGTTTTGCGACACACCTCCAGCGTCTTCACGAGTTTCGTGCAGTTCACGAGCGCGCCCCGGCGGAGTTCGTCGTGGATGCGCAACATGCGTTCCAGCGGCGGTCGTGAGAGTTGGGCGCGGGGAGTTAGCGGCATGGTGGAGGGGTGGTGAAGGGCGTTAAATTTTCCATGTAGGCAGCCTGCTTGCAGGCGCGGTCCGGAGCGCGAGCAAGCTCGCGGCCTACGTCGGAGAATGGCGTGTAAAAATAAACGCAGAATTTTCCAGCTGAGACAAGCAATGTCCCAGGGTGCCGGTAAGATGACCGCATGAAAACTCGCACCTCGCGCAGCAAATTGATCAGCAGCTCCCGCCCGGTCCGCACCTCCCGTGCACTGGGCGTTTCACGCGTCAACGACCGGGCTCCGGCGGTTGAACTGGTTTGGTCGCACGTCGGCTCCCTTTACCGGATGACCGCCTGGCCGGAAGCCAGGCTGGAGCGTCTGATCGATGAGCGTTGGCTTGAATCGTCGGCGACCGAGGAGGCGCTGGCTTCCGGGATGCTGCAAGTGGACGCGGCTTCGTGGCGCCGATACCTGGAGTTTGTGCCGGCGGCGGAGCGCGGCTTCGTGGAGAAATTTCGTTATGGTCGGCTTGGTGCACTGCTGATCGTGGCACGTTGCCCGCAGTTGCTGGCGGATTTGGATGAGACTCCCGCGCTGGTCTCGTTTTTGGCGGCGCACGCCAGCTTGCGCGGCACCACGAATCCGCATTGGGACGAAGTCGCCGCGGTGCACGAGCGCGGCGGGATTTTCGGGATTTTGGAATGGTTGGGGCTGCCCGCCTCGCGGGAAACCCTCTCGATCCTTCGCAACCTGGTTGATCCGGACGTGCCGCGCCGCCTGCTGGAACCGCTGCGCGCTTTGCTGTGGCGTCCGTCGGCGACGTTTGTGCTGCAACGCACGACGGAGCTCACCGACAAACAGCTGGCGCGTTACTGCCACGCGCTCGCGGCGTGAGGGTGGCGCCGGTTTCATGCCTGTGCCACTTTAGTTCACGCGGGCCCAGAGTGTCCGGTAATCGCAGATGATCCCGGGAAAATCTGGGGCATACGTGCACAGCTCGGCGTGCAGGCGCTTGCGCCAGCGGTGGGAGGCCATCACATCGGGTTCCCAGAGCAGCAGCGTGAGGGCGTGAAGAACGCGTTCACGCGGATGCCGGAAACAGGCAAGGCCCGTTTTTGGACCGAGCGTCTTCAGGTTTACGAGCCAGTTGCGCGTGGCGTAGGTTCCGGGGCATTTGTCGCGTGGATCGTCGACGTAGTCTTTGACGGAGGAAAACGTCGTGTTGAGCCGGAGTGACTCCAGCCAGAGCCACAGTTGCAGTCCGAGGGCAGTGACTTCGGCGTGATGGGTTTCGAGTTGGGAAAACACGCCGTTGCTGCGTTGCGGGTGCAGCTTGAAGGAAACGCCGACTTTGTGGTGCCGACGCACTTGATCCAGGCAGCGTAGCGTCGGGTCGGGGGTCAGCTCCAGCAGGCGGTGGTGTCGTTCGCGGCAGCTCCAGTGGTATTGCCCGCGCACCGTGAGGATGGCGTCGCCGAAAGCGAGGGCGGCCTTGGCGATGTTGCGCCGCACATAGTCGGCGTCCTCGGCGGTGAAGCGGTTGCGGCGCTCCAGTCGTTCACGCGCGAACAGCAGGCCGGAGCAACGGTTCATCAGCAGGCGGCTGGCCTCCATCAGCGGAATATTTTCGGCGAGCCGGTGTTGCGCGCATCCGTCGAACAAACCGGCGGGGCCAAGCAGCTGGTGATGGCCCGAGACGAGATCATAGGAAAACATGCTCACCGGGCTGCGTTTGAATTCATCGAACGAGGCGATCTTGAAATCCACATCCACCCCGGCCTGCGGCGTGAGGATCTGGCCGAGGACTTCGAGCGGGCGATGATAACGGAGCTCGTTGAGATGACGGTTGCCGCGCAGGAAAATGTAGAACTCGAGATCGTTATAGGGCTGGTCGCCGTTGGGCGTGCTCAACACGCCGCCTTCGCCGCGCCCGTAGCCGCCCCCGAGGAGAATGGCTTCCAGTTTCCCGGGCGGGAGGAGTCCGCAGAGTGCCGCGCGGATTTGTTCGCAGAGATCGTGAAGGCGTTTTTCGAGCGCGGCGCTACCGTCGATCGTGAAGAGGCGGACGGGGCTGCTTCGCCGAGATGGGTTCGAGGAATGCGGCGGGGGCGTGGGGGCAGGGGAGTCGAGGACGGGCGAGTTCATGGTGATGGAGTAAGGCGGTGCATGCCCCAGCCGGCTTTGAAGCCGTGTCGCCGGGCGTGGCGTTGCATCCAGCGGATGCGCACGGCGTGGGGCCATTCGTCGAGTCGGCCATGGCGCAGGCAATAGTGGAGGTCGCGGCGCGCGTCGTTGAGCCAGCCAAGGACGAGTCGTTGTCGCGCGGTGACTTCGGCCGGTTTGCCCGGCCAGACGGCGGCGAGTGCCCAAGCCTCGCCGAAACTGCGCTTATAGCTTTGGCGCGGCGTGTAGTTGTGGGAGTGCATCACGACCGAGTCGGGGCGGTAAACGATGCGATAACCCTGGGCGCGGCACCACCGGGTGTATTCGTCGTCCTCGGAGTATTGCATCACTTCGAGAAATCCCCGGCGGGCCCAGATGTCCTTGCGTATGCCGCTGCTCACCATGCTGAAAAAATGATCCCACGAGGCCGCTTCGTTTCGGTGCCCGAAGCAGCGTTCGTAGTCGCAGGCGAAGACCGCCTTGCAGTTGGGGCGGGGGATCTGGCGGCCAAACACCGCGGCAACCCGCGGGTCGTCCAACGCATCCACGAGCGGCCCCAGCCAGTTGGAGTTTTGCGGGGTGGCGTCGGCGTTCAGGAAAATCGCGATGGGGCCCCGGGCCAGTTGCATGCCTTGGTTGAGCACGCGACTCGGCACGTATTCATGAGGTTGAATCTGAATGAAATGCCGCGGTGCGGCGTTGCGGATCATCTCCACGGAGCCGTCGGTCGAACCCGAATCGATGACGATCAGCTCCCAGTTTCGATAAGACTGGGCCATCAATGCCGGCAAGGTGTTGCGCAACGCCCAACCCTCGTTGAAGGATCGCAGGATGATGCTGACAGGCGGGGTGTTATGCGTTGTCGAACGAAAGGCCGCGGCAGGTTGCATGGACCCAGATTAGCAAAGGGCCGGGGCACTCCACATGGGGTCCGCCCCGCCTATCGTTAAGGTCCACACCTACTCAACCGGTTTGCGCAAAGGCGATACTCTGAGGCGTGTCACTGATCTTAACACCGCGCACCCAATCCTCCCGGGAAACCCAACAAGCTACGCTACCGGTTCATCTCTCCGTCGGCATCATGGCATGGAACGAAGAAGACGTCCTCCGCGCCACGCTGGAGTCGTTGTTCCGTCAATCGGTGTTTGAGAAACTGGAGGCCCGTCACCGGCGTTGCGAAATCTTCTGCATCGCCAACGGCTGCACGGATCGAACGGTTGAGGTCGCCCGCGATTACTTCACGCGCATCTCCGAGGAACACCTGCATTCAAACGCCTTCACCGCCCGCGTGGTCGAGATTGAGGAGCCCGGTCGCAGCAATGCCTGGAACCGGTTCGTTCACGACTTCTCCGCGCCCGAGGCAAAATTCATCTGCCTGATGGATGCGGACATCCTGTTTCACGAACGGGACACGCTCATCAGTCTCGTTGAAACGCTGGAGATCGATTCGCACGCGTGGGTCTCCGCCGGCCGACATTTCAAGGACATCGCCTTTAAAAAACACAAATCGCTGCGCGACCGCATCTCGCTCGCGACCTCCGTGATGACCGGCACGATCGAGGGCGGCTTCAGCGGACAACTCTACTGCCTGCGCGCTTCCGTGGTGCGCAACATCCGGCTGCCTCGCGATCTGGCGGCCAATGACGATGGTTTCCTGAAGGCGGTCATCTGCACTGATTTTCTCACCGGCGAGCTGGATACTACGCGCATCGCGCATGCGCCGCAGGCGGCGATTGTTTACGAAGCCTACGTGACGCTGCGCGATGTGTTGAACAACCAGAAGCGTCAGATGATCGGCCAGACGACCGTGCATGTTCTGCTCGAATACTTGAAGTCGCTCCCGGTGGACTCACGGCGACGACTGGCGGATACGATCAAGACCGCCGAGCGCCAGGACCCGGAGTGGTTTCGGAAGTTGAACGAGAAGCATATCGGGGCGACGCGGTTTTTTTGGCAGCTTTTCCCGGGCATCCTCACGTTCCGCTTCAAGCGGCTCGGCAAGTTACGGGGTTTTAGAAAAATCACGCATGCCCCGGCGGCCTTGGTCGGGTTTGTCGTGACCCTGATCTCCTGCTGGCGCGCGTTCCGGTATCTGAAGAGCGATACTTCGCCCTACTGGCCCAAACCCACGCGCCAGCCCTTGTTGAACACGCCCGGCCTGGAAGCGAAGTGAGGCGAACCCCGTGGTTTCGTCCTGCTGAACACGACTCATGGATACCCAATACATCATTGCGCTCGTCTTGATCGTCTTCGCGACGGGCGTCGGTCTGGTGGTGACCACGCTTTCTCAGCGGGCGCGTGATGTGGGGTTCTTTGCGATGGTGACCGGCGCGGTTTTGACGAACCGCATGGACGTCAATTTTTTCAGCCAGGAGTGGTATCGAGGCACCACGCGCGGGGTGGAGGTCACGGCCATTGATGTGATCGCGCTCTGCCTGATCGTGGCTTCGGTGCTGCTCCCTCGCTATCCGGAGAAGCCGCGCCTGTATTGGCCGGGCGCTTTGTTTTTCATGGGTCTTTACGCCGCGTATGGCCTGTTTTCGGTGCTGACCTCGTATCCGAAGATGTTTGGCGCGTTTGAACTCACGAAGATCGTGCGCGGCATTATGTTTTTTCTGGCGGCCGCCCTGTTCGTGCGCACCCGGCGGGAGTTGATCCTGCTTGTATCGGCAGTGTGCTGCACGGTGTCGTTGCAAGGGGCGATGGCGCTGAAGCAGCGCTATGTGGAGGGCATTTACCGGGTCGGTGGCAGCGTCGAAGATCCGAATAGCCTTTCGATGTATATCTGCCTCGTAAGCCCGATCTTGGTGGCGGCGGCATCGGCGGATTTACCGTCTTGGTTGAAGCGGTTCTGCTGGATTTCTTTCCTGCCGGCGGCGCTGGCGAGCCTGCTCACGATTTCGCGCGCGGGTATTCCCATTTTCGGGATGGTCATGCTGGGGACGACGGTGTTTTGCGTGAGTTGGAAGCCGACGTTTAAAAAAGCCGGTGTCGCCTTGGTGGTTTCGATGCTCGCCGGCGTGGCGCTGTTCAAGGCCGGCGACATGCTTCTGGAGCGTTATGGCCAGGCCTCGCTGGCCGAGGAATATCTGGACGATCAAAACGAAGGCCGCGGCGTGTATCTACGCTGGGCGCGGGCGATCATCGACGATCATCCCTCTGGAGTCGGGTTGGGCAACTGGTCGTTTTGGGTCAGCAAGGTTTACGGACCCGAGGCGGGTTTTCGTTATCTGTCCTACGATGATCCCATGATCTCGCCCAAGGAAATCCAGCTGTCCAACGCGGTGTATGCGGCACCCGCGCACAATCTCGCTGCGCTCACCGTCGGCGAACTGGGTGTGCCGGGGCTGATTCTTTTCATGCTGATCTGGGCGCGCCTGTTCTGGATGGGGGCGAGTTTCTTGTGGACGCGTCGATCTGACGATCCGATGCGGCGCATCGGCATCGGGCTCTTTTTCTGCATGTGGGGCATTTTCCTGCAAAGCCTCACCGAGTGGGTCTATCGGCAGACGCCCATCTTTTTGTCGTTTCACATCCTCGCCGGCACCCTCGCGAGCCTCCACTACACGCAACGTCGCGAAGCGCGCCAAGCGAAGGCGCTCGCACCGGTGGACGTGAGGGCCGACGGCGTCATCGAACTCACCAACTCGGATACTCGCGCCGTGGCGTGAATCCGAACGACGGAAACCACCATGCACATCGTCCACATCCTGAGAAAATATAACCCCACCGAGTGGGGCGGCACGGAGACGGCCTTGCGCCAGCTCTGCGATGGCCTGCGCCACCACGGAATGGGCTCCGTCGTGTATTGCCCCGAGTATGAGACCAACGGTAACGGTCGCCACGCCGCGCCCGCCGCCGATCCGCTGGTGGACGCGGGCTGCGTGGTGAAACGCTTCAAGACCTGCGTGCCCATCTGGGGCATTCCGCCCGAGCGGCGGCGGCAAATGATCGCGGTGGGCGGCAACCTGATGTCGTTCGACTTGCTGGGCTCGTTGTGGAGCGATCGGGAAATGCTGGTGGTGCATTCTCATGCGCTGGGCCGGCTGGGCGGCATTGGCATGACGGTGGCGCGAAAGAAAAACGTGCCGTTTGTCGTGACGATTCACGGCGGAGTTTACGACCTGCCGGAGACGATGCGGCGCGAGTTCAGCGAAGGCGGTGGCGCTGGTTGGGAGTGGGGCAAGGTCTTCGGCCTGATCCTGCGTGCGCGGCGGGTGCTGCTCGATGCGGATGCCATTGTCACGTGCAACCCGCGCGAAGCCGAATTGATCCGCGAGCATCACCCGGATCGACGCGTCATGGTGCAACCGCACGGAGTGCCGTCGGGAATCTATCAGCACGACCACCGCGCTGTCGCGCGCGAGGCGTTTCCGTGGATGGCGGGGCGCGAGGTGCTGCTTTCGGTTGGACGCATCGACCCGGTCAAAAATCAACTGTGGCTCGTCGAGCACATGACTGAAGTCATCCGCCGGCATCCGCGCACCCTGCTGGTCCTTGCCGGACCATGCACGGATGAAGCCTATGGCGAAAAACTGAACCGGCGAATTATCCAGCTCGGACTCGGGAATCACGTGCGCCTCACGGGCAAACTCCCGCCCGGCGATCCGCGCTTGATCGGTCTCATGCAGGAGGCGAAGGCGGTGATGCTGCCCTCGATTTCAGAAACGTTCGGACTCGTCATCCTGGAGGCGTGGGCGGCGGGCACGGCGGTGATCAGCAGTCGCACGTCGGGCGCGCGCGCACTCGTTGAGCATGGTGGCAACGGCTGGTTGTTTGACCTCGACCGGCCCGAAGAATTTCACGTCGCGATCGACCAGGTGCTGGGCAACCCCGACTGGCGATCCCGGTCGATCGCGGCGGGAAACCAGCGGGTCGTCACCGAATATGACTCCACCGTGCTGTCGGCGCGGATGAAGTCGCTCTACGAAAACCTCATCGATGAAAAGAATGCGCTACGTTATTCTGCGTGATGACGACACCAATGCGCTGACTCCGCCCGAGTGCCTCGAGCGGCTTTATCGACCGTTTATGGATCGGGGGTTGCCGGTCAATTTGTCGATCATCCCGGAGGTGCGCACGACGGTTCGGCTGCCGGATGGCCGTCCGGAGGGATTTCTCATGGCAAGAAAGGGGAACGAGCCGGAGACGCTGCCGATTTCGGCGAATCCCGCGCTCGTTGCCTATCTGCGGGCCAACGCGGGCTATCACATCAGCCAACACGGGTGTTACCATGATTACTCCGAATTCGGGCAGATTGACCGGGCCGAAGCAGTGCGTCGATTGGATCACGGCGCACGACGCCTGATGGAAGCGGAGTTGGGGCGACCGCGGGTGTTTGTCGCGCCGCATGACCGTCTTTCCCGCGACAGCCTGGCGGCCACGGCCGGGCGTTACGACGTGGTTTCCGCGTGCTGGTTTGAACTGCGCGGCATGCCCTGCACGTGGTGGCCGCGCTATGCGTTGAGCGCCCTGCGCAACCAAGAGCATTGGAACACCGGACATTCATTCCTCCTCAGCCACCCCGGATGCCTGCTCTCGCACCGGCGTCCGCTCGACACGATGTTGGATGAAATCCGCCGCACGGCAGAAAGCCGGACCGTGACGGTGCTGGTGACGCACTGGTGGGAGTATTTCATCAAAAACGAGCCGGATCAGGCGTTCATCGATGTGCTGCACCGGACGGCGGACTACCTGGCGAGCGATTCGGGAATCCGCGTGGTCTCGTTCGAAGACGTGGCCAACGGATCGGTGCCGTTGGATTGAGTGCGGACCCAGAACGGAACTGTTTGCCGAACGTAGAGGATGAGAGATGCCTGTAGCTGGCGCGGAGCATGCGTCAGCAGGGTCGCTGGCCGCGTTTGGGAGCAGGCTTATTTTACTCCGAGGAACTTAAGGATGTCGTCGGCTTGCTGCTTGGTGGAACCTTTGGTGTCGGCGTAGACGATTTTGCCGTCTTTGATGAGGTAGGCTTGGCGGCTGGCGAACAGCGTTCCCGTCTGGCCGAAGGCCTTGATGACTTTTTTGTCGGAGTCGGCGATCAGGGTGTAGGGCAGGCGGTGCTCGGCTTTGAATTTCTTCTGTGTCTCCACGCTGTCGGTGCTCACGCCGATGATGGTGACGCCTTGCTTGGCGAGCGTCTCGTAGCCATCGCGCAAAGAGCAGCTCTGCGCGGTGCAACCGGGCGTGAAGGCCTTCGGGTAAAAGAAGACGAGGGTGTAGGGGCTATTTGCATACATATCGGCAAAGGCGAGATCGGCGCCCGTCTCGGTGGTGGCCGTGACGTGCGGGGCGGGATCACCCACTTTGAGCGGTTCGGCGGAAGCGAAGGAGAACATGGCGAGGAAGGAGGCGAGGGTGAGGAGGAGGCGTTTCATCGGGAAATGAAACGCACGGTGCTTCGGAGTGAATGCGTTCGCAAGTGGGTTGGGCCTTGTGCGCATGTGCGAAAAAAAAGCCCGACCTCATCGGTTGGGCTTTTTTGGAACGGGGGTTACTCGACGCCCGTGACGGGGAGGTCGGCGGGGTGTTCGATGGAGAACTTGAGGGGGAGTTCCCGTTTCTCGCCAGGTTTGAGGTCGAGGCGCCAGGTGAGTTTGCCGTCGGCGTCGCGGGCGATGCCGAGCTTGGGCGGCTGGGCGGCGGCGTCCTCGGGCTTGAGCAAATCGCGTTCGGCGGGGGCGAGGAGTTTCACGGTGATCTTTTCGTCGCGGGCGACGGGCACGGCGTCTTTGATGACCACGCGTTCGGTGGTGCGCTTGTTGTTGGTGAGCGTCACGAGGATGTCGTAGGTCGTGCGGCGGCTCTTGGTCGTAAAGCCGGTGTCCTCGGTGAAGCGGGAGACGATCTTGCGCTTGATGGCGATGCCTTCGTCGGCGCCGAGGTTGAGGGTGAACTTTTCGCCGGGCATGGTGGTCGTCAGGCGCGAAGCGGCGACAAACGTGCCGTCGAGGAACACGTTGAGCGCGCCGGCGAGGAAGGGGAGTTCGCTGCGGTTGGCGACGTAGGCCGCGAGGTAGGCGGTTTCCTGGAGCTTGGGGGTGGCTTGGTATTGGAGATCGGCGGCGAGTGTGGCGGAGCCGAGGGGCAGGCGTTGCGGGGTGTTGTCGCTCGCGAGCGTGACGGGCGTGGCGATCTTGAAGGAGGCGCTGGTGGCGGCGGATTCGACGCCGGCGACGGCGAGCAAGCCCTGGACTTGGGGCTCCGTTTCGGGGGAGGGAACTTCACCGGCCATCATGACGGAATTGCTAAACACGGCCTTGGGGGCGGCGACGACCCCGCCGATGGCGCGGTCGAAGGCCATCGAGCTGGCGCCAGTCTTGGAATAAACGACAGGGCGGGAGACATCCACATACCACGGAGCGATCTCGGGCGCGGAGCCGCCGAGACCGGGGCGGGCGGTGGAGAGGGTGAGGGCGACGCCTTTCCAGTCTTCGCCGGTGGCGTTGCGCACCACCCCGAACGCATCGAGTTGCACCTGGCGTTTTTCGGAGTGCAGGCGGGCGTCGTAGGCGGGAGTCCACGAGGCGCCGGCGAGCGCGTAGCTGAGCGAAACGTCGAGCTTGCCGGCGGCTTCGGCGGAGAGGCGCACGGTCACGGTCTTGGTGGCGCGCCGGGCGGGTTGTTTGCCGCGGAGCTCGTTCAACTGGGCTTGGACGGCGGCGATTTTTTCGGCGAGAGCGACGCGGTCGGCGTCGAGTTTCTGGGCGGCGGTGTCGAGGCGGGTGCGCTGGGTGGCGGAGAAGCCGAGGAGTTTTTCGTAGTCGTCGAGCGTGGGACGGGCGGGGGCGGTTTCGCCGGCGCGGGTGCTCACGGGCGTGGTGGAGGCTTTTTCGATGTTGTTGAGGAGGCTGCGCTGGGAATCGAGGACGGTGGCCTGGTCGTTGAGCGCACGTTCTTCGCGGCGGAGGGCGACGAGTTGGTCGTCGAGGGTCTTGATGCGCGCATCGGGTTCGGCGGTGACGAAGACCGTGCGGCTGGAGATGTCGAGGAGCGCGGTGGCGGCGGTGCCCTGGGTGGAGACCTGGATGGATTCGTCCTGCAACGCGGCGGGCAGGCTGGCGAAGGTGAGTTCGCTGGTGCCCGCAGGAATGGCGAGGGCGGAGGCGGTGCGGGTGAGCACGGCGCGATCAGGATAGACGGTCGCGGAGGCGATGGCGGATTCGGCGGGGATCGGGGCGGCGAACGCGTTCGTGGTGACGACTGCGGCGAGCAACAGGGGAAGACGGAGGAGGTGCATGGCGAATGGGTGAACGGGGTGAGCCGAGGCTGTCCTTATGATGCAAACGGACCAAGATAAGATTTCTTAGGGCGTGCTGACCGAACAAGCCGCGCGGCGAGGCCCGGAAACGCTCATGCCGTCGGCGGCGCGTGCAAGTAGGCGTGGAGATCGGCGGCCATGCGCGGGCCGAAGCCCTCGACTTCGGCGATCTGTTTGGCCGTGGCTTCGCGCAAGCGGTCGATGCTGCCGAAGTGCGCGAGCAAGGCGGCGCGACGCACCACGCCGAGACCCGGGAAATCGTCGAGCACACTCTCGCGGATTTTTTTGGAGCGAAGATCGGCGTTGTAGGTGTTGGCGAAACGGTGTGCCTCGTCGCGCAGGCGTTGGAGCAGATTGAGCGCGGGCGAGTTGAGGGGCAGATTCAACGGCGCTCGTTCGTCGGGAAAAATGATCGTCTCATGTTTCTTCGCCAGGCCGATCAACGTGGGCGGATCGACGTTGATTGCGATGAACGCCTTGAGCGCCGCTCCGATCTGGCCGCGTCCGCCGTCGATCACCACGAGGTCGGGCATGGGCTTGTCCTCTTCTTTTAAGCGGTGGTAGCGCCGGCCGACCACCTCCTCCATCGCGCGGAAATCGTCGTTGCCGATGAAGCTTTTGATCTGAAAACGGCGGTATTCGTTTTTGTCCGGACGTCCTTCCACGAAGTGAACCATCGAGGCGACGACGAACGTTCCGCTGATATGCGAGATGTCGAAACACTCCATCGTGCGCGGTGTTTTCGCCATGTCCAACGCCTCGCCGAGCAGGCGCATGGCTTCTTCGTCCGGCGCAGGCGCGGTGTGGTCGTAGCGTTCGAAGGTGCGCGTCTTGGCCAGCGTTTTTTCCAGCGCGAACACCACGTCGCGGAGTTCGGCGGCTTTTTCGAATTCGTGTTTCTCGGCCGCGGTCAGCATTTCGGCGCGAAGCATTTCGAGCCATTCGCGTGACTTGCCTTCGAGAAACTCGCAGGCCTCGGTGACGCGCAGGCGGTAGTCTTCAGCCCTGGTTTCGTTGGCGAAGCCGTAGAGCTCCTGGCGCACGTCGTCGTAGAGCTGCCAGCGTCCATCGGGCATGCGCCGCGGTGTGGCGTCTCCGAGCAGGATGCCGAATTGGCGGCGCATCTGCGCGAGGGTTTTTCTTAAAAGCCCGCTGTGGGCGAAGGGACCGAAGTAACGCGAGCGATCCTCTTTTTTAAAGCGAGTGAGTGCGAAGCGTGGCAGCTCCTGCGACAGGTCGACGCGCACGAGCAGGAACCGTTTGTCGTCGGTGAAGTCGGTGTTGTATTTTGGTTTCCACTGCTTGATCAGCTTGCCTTCCAGCAGCAGCGCCTCGGGTTCGGACTTCACCTCGATGACATCGAAGTCGGCGATCATCTCGATCAACGCGCGGATCTTTGGGTGATAGGTCATCGCGCGCGATGGAGTGAAATACGACGACACGCGTTTTTTGAGCGCCTTGGCCTTGCCCACGTAGATGATGCGCCCCAAGCGATCCTTCATGAGGTAGACGCCGGGTTTTTCAGAGAGGTGGCGGACCTTCTCTTTCAGGTTTACGGGGTCGGATGCTGGCATTTTGGAGGAGTTTAGCCTACTTTGGCGCATCGCAAGTATGCTTTCCGAAAACAACGCCCCTCCAGCCAGCGTTAGGTCCAAGCGTTACGAACTTCTCACCCTCGGTGACGAGCTGCTGCTTGGTCTTACGGCCAACGGGCATCTCACCTACATCGGTGCGCAGCTCGGCAAACGCGGCGTGTTGTTGCAGCGCAATGTGACCATCACCGACGAGGCCGATGCCATCGCCGAACAATTTCGCGACAGCTGGGCGCGCGCCGACGTGGTCATCACGACCGGCGGACTCGGTCCGACCTGCGATGATCGCACCCGTGAGGCCGTGGCCGGCGTGCTCGGTCAAAAATTGGTGTTCGAGCCCGAGATCGTGAAGGCGATCGAGGCGCGCTTTGCCCGGGCGGGGCGCAAGATGACCGACAACAACCTCAAGCAGGCGTATCGTTTTGAGCGCGGCGAGGTGTTGACCAACGCGCACGGCACCGCGCCCGGTTTGTGGGTCGAGCAAAACGGCAAGGTGCTCGTCATGCTGCCGGGGCCGCCGAATGAATTGCAGCCGATGTTCGCCGATCAAGTCGTGCCGCGTCTCGCAAAACGCGGGCTGTTGCTCGATCGCGAGGCGTATGTGCAGGTGCGCACCGCGGGCGTGGGCGAGTCGGCGTTGGAAACGAAACTGCAGCCGGTCTTCGACCGGCATGGCGATGCGCTGAGCATCGCGTTTTGCGCGCACCAAGGCCAGGTGGACGTGCGCGTGAGTTCGCCGAGCGGGAAACTGTCTTTGTCACATCTCGACCTGATTGCCGCCGAGTGCGCGGCGTTGTTGGGCGAGGACTTCATGTGCTTCGGCGCGGACTCGATGGCAAAGGTCGTCGGGGATTTGCTCCGTGCGCAGGATCTGACGCTTGCCGTCGCGGAGACGGCGACCGGAGGCATGTTGGCGAGCGCGTTCACGGATATCTGCGGCGCGTCGAAATTTTTTGCGGGAGGCTGCGTGTGTTACTCGAACGAGTCGAAGATGCAGCTCCTCGATGTGCCGGAGTGCCTTCTCGCGCAGCATGGCGCGGTATCGGCGGAAAATGCCGTGGCGATGGCGGTGGGTGCGGCCGAGCGGCTCGGTGCCGATTACGGGCTGGCGATCACGGGATTTGCGGGCCCGTGTGGCGGCACCAACGAAAACCCGGTCGGCACCATTTACATCGCGTTGCACTCACCCCAAGGCGTGTGGTCGAAAAAACTCCATTACCCCGGCCCGCGGGCGACCGTGAATCGTCGCGCGGTCAACGCCGCGCTGGATTGGTTGCGCCGCGAACTGGTGCGCGCCTCGCGCGGAGCCACGCGGGGTGCGCACGCCGGCGGACAGTCGTAGATGCAGTGTGTAGCAGCCGACGTAAGGAGGCTGGCTTTGCGAAGGGGGACCAACCCAGCCTCGTTACCTCGGCTGCTACGACCCCGCTTGAGTTTTTCTTGGGGGATTAACCGAGCAGGTTTTTCAAGGCCGCCAGGTATTTCTCCTGCGTGCGGCGGATGACCTCGGCGGGCAACGCGGGCGCGGGGGGCGTCTGGTTCCACTTGATCGCGAGGAGGTGGTCGCGGACGAATTGTTTGTCGTAACTCGGGGGCGAGCAGTCGGGCTTGTATTGGTCGGCGGGCCAGTAACGCGAGGAGTCGGGCGTGAGCACCTCGTCGATGAGGACAAGATTGCCGGCTTCGTCGGTGCCGAACTCGAATTTGGTGTCGGCGAGAATCATCCCGGCGACGCGGGCCTTGTCATGGCCAAGTGAATACAGCGCGAGACTGGTGGCCTTGACCTTTTCGTAAAGGGCGGCGCCGACGGCGGCGGCGCCCTGGGCGTCGTTGATGGGTTCGTCGTGCTGGCCCTTGGGCGCCTTGGTGGTGGGCGTGAAGAGCGGTTGCGGGAGCTTGTCGGCCTGACGGAGGCCGGCCGGGAGACGGTGACCGCAGACTTCGCCGGTTTTCTGATAGGAGGACCAACCGCTGCCAACGAGGTAGCCGCGGACGACGCACTCGATGGTGAGAGGCTTGAGTTTGCGCACGATCATGGAGCGCAGTTGCAAATCGCGGTCGGTGATACCGCGGCGGGCGAACTCGCCGGTTTGGTCCGACAGGAGGTGGTTGGGAAGGAGGTGCGAAGTCTGGGCGAACCACCAATTGCTGATCTGGGTGAGAATGATGCCCTTGCCCGGAATGCCGTCGGGGAGGATGACGTCGAAGGCAGAAAGGCGGTCGGTGGCGGTGAGGAGGAGGGCGTCGCCGAGGTCGAAGATCTCACGGACCTTGCCCGAAGCGATGCGGGGAAAAGGCAGGCCGTCGATCGAGGTGACGGCGCGGGCAGGCAGGGAGGCGGCGATTTGGGTGGAGGTCATGGCGGAAGACGGAGGACAGAAGAGGGAGGAGGGGGTGAGCGAAAGGCGAAAAATAGGTTGAAATTAACGCTTGCGCGAAACCAAACCAGTTCTACGGTCTCGCCTCTTCGTTCTTTGCGTCCCCATCGTCTAGCCCGGTTAGGACACTACCCTTTCACGGTAAGAACCGGGGTTCGAATCCCCGTGGGGACGCCACTTTTCTCCTTCTGCAAGAAGGAGATACCTTTTCTCAGTAGCTAGGTTGCCCGGTTTACGCGGCAACCTAAGCATGAATCAGACAGAGTTTGCCGTCAGTCAGTTCCGGAACCGGAACGGAGTTACCTCGTGGCGGGTAGATGGACGAATCAACGGCGTCCGCATCCGAAAAAACTTCAAAACACGAGAGGAAGCCGCCGCCGAAAAGGCGACGTTGGAGCTTAAAGCCCTGCAATCGACATCGAGCCTGCGGAGCGTCGCGACCACCTTGACCGAAGACCAGACGCGGGAGGCGGAGGCGGTGTTTCGCCGTCTCGCAGACAAGCCCCGGCCCTTGTCCTTCTACGTCGATTTCGCTCTCACGAACTATCGCGAGCCCGAGAAGCAAAAGCCGCTCGCCGACGCCATCGCCGACTACAACAAGGCGAAGGCGCACGAGTGCGAGCAGGGGCAGATTTGCCGCCCTCAGCTCAACCGCATCGGTTGGGATTTGGCCCGGCTGGAGAAAAAATTCCCCACGCGCGCCGTGGCGGAGTTGACGGTTCCCGCGTTGGTCGAGTTCATCGAAATCGGCCGGCCGTCGATGAAGACCTACAACAACCGGCGCGGAGTGCTCTCCACGTTTTTCAAATACGCGTTCCATCGCGGATGGATCGTCGAGAACCCTGTCCCGAAAGTTCCGCACTTCCGCATCCGGCGCAAACGAGGCTCCGCCGTTACCTTCACCGCAGCCCAAGCGGCCGAGTTAATGGCCTTTTCCGAGACCTACGAGGGCGGCCGCTGGGTGCCTTACTTTGCGCTCTGCCTTTTCGCCGGCATCCGCCCCGGCGTGCCCGACGGCGAGATCACGAAGATCACGCCCGAGGACGTTAACCTTGAAACCGGCATCATCGCGATTTCCGCCGACGTGTCCAAGGTGCGCGAGCCGCGGCGTATCACCATCCAGCCGAATCTCGCGGCCTGGCTCCGCGCCTACCCGTTGAAGAAATTCCCGATCATCGTCGGCAATTTCAAGAAGCGCCGGGAGAAACTCCGCGACCGCTTCAACCTGTCCCACGACGTGCTTCGTCACACGTTCATCTCCATGTTCGTCGGGAAATTTCGCTCCATTGGCGAAGCCGCGATTCAGGCAGGCAACTCCGAGAGCATTATCCGCAAGCACTACCTCGACCTAAAGAGTCCGACCGAGGCCGAAGAGTTTTTCGGGATCATGCCAAAGTATGCCGCCGGAGAGGAGGAGCCCAAGGCCATGCCCGTCGCCGCCTGACTCCTGCGCCCGGCGTGGCGTCGCCCGCGCGCCATGTCGGGCGGTTTACGACACGCGCCGGTCGTTTTTGCGACGGCCAGGGGGCAGCGCACCGCGCCACTCGCTGCGTTTACACCGACGCAAGGGCATGGAAACGCAACTACCCGCACCCAGTCTCGCCAACCTCACCGACATCACTGGCCTCCGCACATGCGGTCTATTCCCGAAGGGTCGCGAGCCATCGATTCGCACCCTGCGCGAATGGACCAAACTCCGCCGCATCCCCTACCACCGCGTCGGCCACTTCGTTTATTTCGACCCGGCCGAGGTGGCCCTGCACATCAGCTCCAAGCTGAAGGTGCCTGCTCGCGGCTGAAACCACGCCCATCACCTGGCGGTCGCCACACGGCTAGGGTAAGCCGGCTATCGAGATGTTCTCGGCGGTATCCGAGATTCCTGCGTTCCGTCGGCTCGAAGCTACATGTCAGACAAGAACCTTAAATCGAGTTAGGCACCGGCGAGCCCGCAGCACCACGACATTCTGATGCCCGCTCTTTTGCAGGGCAGCACGCACCTCGTCCTCAGTGACTCTACATTCTATTCCGAGAACTACCTCAACTAGGCAGTCGGGTGGAATTCGATGAAAATAGTGGCCCTCATCAGCGCGCGATTTTGCCAAATCGATAAACACCCGATGCTCCTTTTCGTAGCCCCAGCTCGGGGCCTTCGCGGCTAGGATTCTGCGCACCATTTCCTTCGCTTCATGCTCGGTCATGGTGGGGAAGTTCTTCACGTCGAATGTCGGGCGTTCGTTGGGGTAAATCATCGGCCAGAGGTGGTCGTTAAGCAGCACGTCGAAGCCAAGGGCCATGCCCCGATGGGAGTCGGCATAGTGGCTCCAAAGCACAGGGTCCGAAATTTCCTCCGAGAAACAGAGGATCCCCATCTTGGAATCGAAGTCCCGAACCAAGAAGCCGAGAAACTCATCAACGAACTGATGAGGGAACGCAGGGTTCACGTAAGGTAGGGCCGGCCGGAATTCGAAGGGATCGTTGAGTCCGGAAAGGCGACCGACTCGGAGTTCACCGGTTTCCAAAGCCTTCAGCGCCCAGCGAGCTTGCAGATACCGGTAAAGCCGTATGGAGCCAACGGTGGATGATCTGGTCCCAGCAGATTCGGTATTCAAATTTTAGCTACCTTTCAGCTTTCCCTAATTCGGAATCAATGTCGCTAATGGCATGCGTGAGCATGCGATCAATGGTATCGAGACATCGCTGGCGAACAGAGGCATCCTCGGTTTGCCGATACAAGCGTAGGACCAGCTCAGGTAGCCGGTAACAGTCACGCCGCTGACGGACATCACTCTCCACAGAGGCTTGAAGTTGGATCAACCGCTCGGGAATTCCGCAGATGATGTCCGGAAGCAAAGCGGTCACTTCGTCCAATGCGAACATGAGCTGACTGGCGTCGTCGGCAAAGGATTGGCTCTTGATGTAGGTGCCGATCAATTCGGCTTCGTCGGTGAGCGTTTCGCTGTCCAATCCGCGGAAGCAATCGCCAGCCTCGTCGCGAACCAACTTCTCCGGATCATCGAAGAACGATTTGAGCTTCTCGCGACAAATGTCCCGAACCGAGGCATCGCGTAAGTTGAAGGAATAGACGCCGGCACAGGCAGCACGACACTCGGGGCCTGCGCTGAGCGCCTGCACGAGGTCGTCATCGCCGCGGGCTGGATCGAACGATGCGACAGTAATCTGTTGAGCCGCAGTCGCACGGACATCCTTGTCCGGGTTGTGGAGCATACGTAACAGCAGAGGCCGCAACTTATCGTAATGCGGGTAGATGCCGTGATGAATAAAGTTGTCGATTTCTCCTGTGCGTAGCACTGGATCGGCACCGTCAACAAGCTCAAGGAAGAGATCGACGGCAAGGGCACGATCAATGTTAAGCAACGCCAGCAGACAACGCACTCCGCAGGCGCGCACACCCGGGGACGGGTCTCTTACGATTGAACGAACGGTGGGTTCCAGTTTTGGCCAAGTCGCAGGATTGGTGAACAGCACGGTGCCAATGGCCCATGCGGCCGCGCCTCGCCCGGTATTCATGCCTGAGAACAAAGGATCGCCCCCATACATCGGCACGCCGCCATCCTCACGGGGAAGCCAGTTCTCCGTGACTGGATCGGGATCGTGCATTGCATATTCGCTGACCATCACGAGCAACTCGTCGGGTAAGGCGGATTTTGCAGAACCTCCAATGGCGTGGGAGATGGAGCGGGCGCATGGCCGTCCAGGGAGCGCATGAGCTTTTCGTAAAGCGGGCACGAGGTCATCCATCGCAACCGGGGCGAGGTTCTGCTTGCTCTGTCCGTCTTCAGCGTCGTCTCTGACCAAACCATATAGAATTTCGTCGAAGTAGACCGGATTAATATCATCAGGTAGCTCCAGCATCATTTTCGCATAACGAGACCGGTCTTTTTGAACTTGGTGTTTCAGGGCTCGGCCGAGTTCGTGCATGCCACCTTTCAGCTGACCGCGCGATCTATCTCTTCGTTCTGAGTCGTAGGTGCGCATCGCCGAAATCCACGCGGCCGTGTCCATCTTGGGCACCGCCTCCGGCGGGATGGGAGCGGGCACAAGTTCCATCCGGATCGGTCGAGGTGGATGAGTGTCCAAAGGTTTCACTTCCGGAAATTTACGCTGTAGTTCATCGAACCGATTGCGTGCGACGGCACCCAAGCGTTCAGGTGGCAAGCAGGCTAGCAGGCACATCTGAGCATAGCCGTTGTGCTGAGGCTTTTTGTAATCATTCTTGAACCCCAGAATTGCCAATTCGAGCCGGGTATAAGCTTCCGCGGAACAATGTGGACTGACTTCCCTGATTGCCTTCCGACTCAGGTAGTCAGGTCCGCCAAACCCACCCGTTAGGTCGTATCCAATCCGCAAGCGAGAGGGGGCTTGCGCTAAATAGCATGCGCAGTTGTCCGCCAGCACTACGGGATTACCGAGCCAGCCCCTTATGAGGATGAATCCAAAGGAATGGTTAATGTGGGCAAGGAAGGCAGCAGTAACCTCCTTGAACCGTTCAGGATGATCTCGGGCGAGATTGTTCGCCGCCTGAGCCAAGCCCTCCAGCAACGATTCACCAAAATCATGCGTCGCGCCCATCGACGTATATTCCCATAACTTGTCCCTAGTTTGCTCTTTCCCTGCTGGCCGTTTGCGAACCTCGGTCGCGATGAGAGGTAACACCTCCGAGAGGAACGAATCAGCCGCTTTGTCGGCAAGCCGGATGCAGTAGTCCGTCGGGAAATGGAGTTCGCTTGTTCTCCTCGGGAACGGATCACCATCTGGACGCCGCGTGAATTGTCGTTCCAGAAAGACCTTGAGGAGTTCAACGGCGGGTAAAGGGGCCTTATCTGGGAAGTCGTGCAGATGATGCCACCAATGATCGCTGGTATCATCCAGCCAGCCTTCGCGCACACCGCGAAGGAAAAGATCGAACATACGCCGGCTATGGTGCGGCTCGCTGAATCGCAGGAGGCTCTGAATATATTTACGGCCCTGATCCGAGCCGTCGAGCAATGGCTCAACCAGTTCGGCTACTTTTTCCGACCGTTGTTGCATAACGGCCTTTTGGCCGATGCGCCACAAAGCATGTTGCACCGTATCCCGATTTGGCGATCTCAACCATTCCGACCAAATACCGTGGGCAAATAGAAGATCGAACCAGCCGACGCTCCCATGCGGAACGCTTTCCCACCAGTTAGACACAGGAGAATTTGCGCCGGCTGCCTGCACGATCCGCCATTCTTCAAGCCGTGGATCGGGCAGATTCCTTAGCCAGTCGATGACGACCTTCTTAATATGAGCACGTATCCCCTGATCGGTAAGCAGGCGATTGAGATCGTCGAGGTATGCGCAAAAATCACGGTCTCGATTATATGCGAGGATCTGGCGCACTTGGGCGCGACGGAATAAATGCTGCTCACTTTGAGTAAGGAGCTTCATGGCCGTTCCGCCTTGTGTAACAAAAGTCCTGGCGAACACGTAATCAAATACTGATTCGTGGAAGAAGCGGCTGCTCTTGCCGTCGAGAACGATGACGTGCTCGGAAGCCATGGCCTCAAGGTCACCGGCATATTCATCCAAGATGTCCGCAGGCGCACTCAGTGTTTGATGTTCGCTCAGCCAACCGGCCAAGGTGCGGACAATCTCGATCCAGCGGGAAGCGCGGCCAAGCCGCTGTTCCACCCGTCGGCGTTTGTAGTCCCAATACCGATTGAGGAGCGCCTGCACGCTACCTACCTGCCCATGTTCTTTTGGCCCGCTTTGAAGGAAGAGGCTCAGGTTCTGAGGTGTTTGGAGAAGTAGCAGATCGTGAGGTGTCAGTTTTGCCGGGTCGACATCGGCACGCCGCACGGCGTCCTCCACCTGTGAGTTTGAAAGCGGACTCAGAACTACTCGTTTGCATCTGGTGTTGTCCGCCAGCAATCGCTTCAGGCGATGGTCGTTTTCGGCGTCGAACTCCCGACATGCGAGCAGCACCCGCATCTCGGGATAGCGCTGTGACTCCCGGAGGAGTTCTTCGAAGACATCCCACAGGTGCTGATTACGACCGGAGACAAGACTGAGCGCATCGAGTTGGTCGATGACCAGAACACTGCGGGAGCCCCGCGAGAGGCCCGCCAGGACGACGGCTGGAGACGTAGGGAAACCTAACTCTCGACCCAAGGCGTCGGGCGTTAAAACGGAAGTTTGCACATCCAAGCGGAGCGTAAGGTGAGGAATGGATCGCGTAGCCAGCGCGTGAACGATTTGCGCCAAGGTGCAGCTCTTTCCGAGACCCGCGGCACCAATAATGGCAACGTGGCCAAACCCTTCAGTAAGGAGGGCAATGGCGTCGGTGGTCTCCTCCCGAGGTATCGCGGCACCGTGGATAAGTTCGGCCTCCACATGCTCTGCATAGGCCCGATTCCTTCGCTCGACCAGTTCCTGCAACGTTGTATCCCGCTGCCAATCGCGTTCCAGCCATCCACGGGAAGCGAGATAGGCTCGCACTTTTGCAGATGTAACCTCGGTTCCCAACCAGCCCAGAACCGCGTCGCCGAGCCCAAGCCGCACGGCTTCGGCGTCAACCGGCACCCCGTCTGGCCGATAAAGGGTGAGGCGGATTTTCTGATCCACCCGGCGTATCAACTCCAGTTCAGTGAAACCAATTACCCTTATCCGTCGAAGGACATTCCAAATAGTGGCGAAATCACCCAGCAACGGTAGCAGACGCGACTGCACTGCGGCGAGCAACCGAGCTTGATGCCGCAAACGCTCCTCAAAGTTACTTGGATCTGAAGCCAAGTCTGCGGCCTCCCGGAGAGTTTCCAGTTCGTTAGCCGTGGTGCCGGAAACAAAGGCCGCGCGGTGGGTGGGATCGGCAGCCACTTTCTCAATGAGGTCGCCAAGAATCGAACGTCCCCGCTCATTCACGTCCGTAAGCTGCCTCAATGTCCAAACCGCCTTCGTGGTCTGCCGTTTGACGGAATGATATTCTTTGTCCCCATCGTTTAGACTCAGGACAAACTCTACTCCAAGGGCTCGGTCGAGTGGTTCAATGGAGATACTTTGGACTTCGCTGGTGAGGATGTTGATCAGCGTATCAACCGTCCAAATCCCTTCGTAACGGTTACCAAGTTTATCAGATTCTCCACCTTGCCGCGGCATTAGGAGATAACACGTTCGGCGTGGGCGTTAAGCAATCTGCAAGATTGTTTCGGCGAGGCGGCCACAAAAAAGCGGCGGTCGCCGAAGCGACCGCCGCCGAACGAAACCGACGGTCACGGAGTCACACCGCGGTTCTGCACCGTCTGGTTTAACGCGAGCGATTTTGCGGCCGTTATGAACGCACGCTGGCGATTTTCCGGCGGCACATTGCGGATGCGCTGTTCCACCTTGGCCTTGATGTCGGGGTGTTCCTCCACCCAAGCCGCGATTTCCTGATTCCGTTGGTTCGTGTATTCCGACCGCTGCATCTTTCCGAGCATCAGCTTCCGGATCAGCTCATCTTTGCTGAGGCCGTTGTAATACTCGACGAGCTTCGGATTCTCCCCGATGAACGCGTCCAGTTTGGCGTCGATCTCGGGATTCCTCCGCAGTTCGGGTTTCTGCTGCGCCTTGCGGGCGGCTACTTGTTCTTTTAGTGGCATAACGCCTCCTTGTTTTCCCCAGCCATTGTTACTTCAAGGCGGCTGGTCGCCAGCGGCACTTGACCTTGTCTGGGCGAGGATCGCCCAAAGTGATTTTCAGAGGCAGTCTTCATCGAAGTCTCCCTCCTTGTTCGGGTGTAAACCCCGGTGTTTGATGTCGAGCACCGAGCGCTCGAACTCCGCACGCACGCGCCAGGACGCGCCGCAGGCGAGCCAGAGACGCATCAATGCCAACGCGCCGGGACTCACCCCGTAGAACTCTCGCAGTTCCGCATCGGCCTTCTCGAAGTTCTCCCAGAGATGCGGAGGCAGCACGACGGCTTGCCCTTCAATCGTGGCGGGTTCGTTGGCCATCACTTGCCTCCTTTCGTTTCTCCCTGCGTGGCGGCGCGTCCGCGCAAGTCGGTGAGTTCCTTGCCAAGCTTCGTCAACTCGGCGGCCAGCGCCTCGTTTTGCTCGATGAGCGCGGCCATGAGTTGGTTTTGCTCTGCCACCTTTTGCTCCAGTTCCGCAGGCAGCGGGTTGGGCTGCGTGGCCCCGTCCGACACCGCGAGCACGGGGCCGAGCGGGACGACGGTCGGCGCATTGGGAGCGAGATTCCACCCCGCGCCGGCTTCCTTCCGATACACCACGTGCGATTCGTGCATTACATTCGGATCATGCGGATCGACGTAACGGCCTATGGGATACGCCTTGAGCGTTTCGCTCGAACGCACCTTTTCGACATTGGCTTGGTCAAGGTCGGTGCCGGAGACCGGCACCGGAGGCGGAGCCTGCGCGACCGAGGGTTTCTTTTTCGCGGTGGCGCAGCCCGAGCCGAGGAACAGCACGAGCGCACCCAGAATGGACACGAGCCTAGTTGTTTTTCGCCTCATTTTGAGTCCTCCAAATTTCTTCGTTACGAACGTTGCCGCGCACTCCCTTCGCCTGATCCACCGTCTCCGTCACGTAGAGGTAGAACTGTTTGCCGGCGGGCACTCGGACGTAGAAGCCATCACGGGCAATCACGTCCTGAATCTGTTTTGCGTAGAGGTTGAGCACGTCGGCCGTGCCTTGCAGGGCGGCGTTTTTTCCGGACGCGACCGGCACCGGCACATTGCCGAATGCAGTGCTCTGGTTTCGCATTTCCTGTAACCCGCTCGCCATGCCGGCGAGGAAAGTGGACGCGAATAGTTTTATTTCCTGCCAGTTGTCGGAACGGATCAACTGGCCGGCTAGGCCGGCCGAACCATCGCGCATCCCGAATTCGCCGGTAACGTCGTTGCGCTGTCGATCCAGGGCGATGCCGCTCAGGACGAGTTCAGTGCCATTGAACGAGCTACCGTCGCGCCAGACGACGACCCATTTGCCAGCGACAGCGATGCGTTCGCGCGAGCGGTCTAGGGATGCGCGTCCGTGGACCTCCGCCCCGGCGGGAATGACTAGACGCCCGTCGTGCCAAACATCCTCGGTAACGAGGCCAATAACCGGCGTATCGAGCCGCGAGGATTCGAGAGTGACGACGGTCTCGCAGGGTATCAGGCGCCCATAAGGGGCGTAAGTCTTGGAAAGCTCCGCCGCGTCCGGGGTCGCGTTGCCCGAAAACAGGCTGATCGGAAGCGCCGCCGGAGGCTTGGGCGACGCGGCGCGGTCACGTGCAGCACGGGAACGAGATTCGCCACCGGAGGCGGTTTCGGTCCGATTTGCCGGCGTGAAGATCTCCGGCACCTTAAGCGGCGAGCCGTCCCGGAGGATGGATTGCCGGCCCGTTTCCGGTGCGGTGGCCTCAATCCTCGTCAATTGATCGGCCCGCGCTTTGTCCCGCGCATATGACCGGAAGACCAAGACGCCTCCGAACAGGATGAACCCCGCGAACACCGCCAGATTTCCCGAGGGCGATTTGATGAACGTCCACAGTTTCATTGTGGCTCACTCCGGCAGGACCAGCTTGGCGTCCCGCTCGACACGCGGGACGATAACGCTGACGCGGTTTTTAATGCTGAGGTTTGCCCGCCCGCCATTCGGCGTGCCGGTGATCGCAAAATATCCGGTCGTGGATGCCTGCGGAGGGACGATGCCGGATGCGTCGGCAATGGACGCGTGATAAACGTTTTGACCGATGCGTGCGGCAAGCCGCTGCGGTTGGTAAATCACCTCGGAAGCACCGGGATTCTCCAACTTCAGCTTGAACACCAGCGTGTCCTCGGGATCGAACCGAAAGACCTCCTCGACCGTGACGCGGAAATCCTTGTAGAGCGTCACGTCACCAGGCGCGCCATGCTCGATTTGCTGCACCGCCTCCGGGTATTGCTGCGCAACGAGCCGGAAGCTTTTAGCCCGGTCGAGCAGGCCGAGCAAAACCTCGGGCGTCACCCGGCGTTGCAGGCTCGCGCTGCGACCGGCCAGAGCGTCCTCGTAGAACGTCACGGACGCATACGGCTCTTTCGATACGAAGAAGCGCAGGACGAAAGTGCGGTTTTTCCAGACCACGTTGACCGCCGCTTTCGCGTTGGGATCGCTGGCCCGGACGCTGAAAAAGTAGCGTCCGGGCGTATAAGCGAGCAGCACCGGAGCCGGGGTGTCGGGATTGGCCGAGATGTTCGCTCCCTCGATGGCGGTGAGGGCCGATGGAAACATGAGCGTGGTCGGCACATCCCCGCCGATGGGAATCTCGTAAACCGTGCGTTCATCCAGCGGGAACTGCTTGATGACCTGCGGCGGGCGCTCGACCGCGTGCGTTGCGCTCGCGAACGCGAGGACGAGCGCAAGACGACCTAGAACAGCGTGTAATCGTAGCTCCATACGCCAAGGGGGTAGCGTTTGTTCGCCAGCATGTTCGGGTTGCGGGCAAACGACAGGTTGAGGGTGAACTTCGGCGACTCAGTGAATGCCTGGTTCTCGAACACCCCGGTTCGAATCAACTGACCTTCGACTTTGACCAGCACGCGGTCTTCCCGTGTGCGCAGGATCTCGATCTTAAACACCTCGGGTTTCTGGTGAATGTTCTTCGCCTCAAACTCCGCGTGCGATTTCTCGCGGTCGTCCTGAGCTTTTGCGGACGCCTCCACGAGGAAGATTTTTTGCAGCATGTCCGGGTAGTCGAACCCACGCGGGTTGCGCTGGAATATCGCCAGCGTCGCCCACAGTGCCATCGACTCGTGAAGCTCCTTCGCCTCCTCGAAGCCGAGGAGCGGAGAAACTGAGAACGTGCCACCGCCGTCGAGGACGACGACGCGCTCTTTCACGCGATAGGCTCCGATGATGAGATATGGTTGAAGAAAGCAGAAGCCGACTGCGGCGCAGGCGACGAGGAACCACATGCGAGCGGCAAAAGCGTTGTCGGCGAAAAGTCGCGTGGGCGAAAAGCCGATACCCCGTCCGGTTTCCGATGGCAGACGCTTGGTCTGATCGACGGGGGTTTCGCGCAGGGCGATGGGACCGGGTGCAGGAGCAGATGCGGGGGTGTCCATGTTGCGCCTCCATTAGATTCCGGGCCCGCCCGCCGACGCGGAAGGAGGCGCAGGAGGAAGGTTACGACCAGCACCAGCAGTGGCAGCGGTGGACGCGGCGGATGCACCGCGCGCACCGGCATCACCGCCTGTAATCCGAGAAGCGAGGCCGGAGACGAGCCCGGTGGAATTGCGAACCATACCGACCGGGTTGACTGAACTTCCAGTGAACGCGTTGCCCTGGGCAAAAAGCATCTGCATCACCACAGGCGTCGAGATCATGCCGACGATAATCATGATGGTGGCGAGGATGCCGCCCATCATGGTGAGAAACGGCGAATAGAGCGCGTCGCCTACCGTCTCCGGATTGGCTCCGACGGCTCCGCGAAAATCCGTCCAGATCGCGAGGGCCACGAGGTTCGTGAGCGCGAAGCCGATGGGCCATGCGAGCACCGCGAGCAATTGCTGGAGGAACCGGACGCCGATCCCGGTCATGCCCGGCACCATAAAGACCGCCAGTGCGAAGGGTGTGAGTAGGTAAAGCAGCCACCGCAGCACGTATTGCAGAATCAGCATTGGCACCGTGATGAGCGTGCCAATGTAGATAAAGATATTCGCGAGGGCGTTGGAGACAGCTTGGTAAATCGACTCGTTCAGCTTTCGCCAGGACCATTCCTGGCTCTCTGGATTCGTCGTGGTTGATTCGCGAATGGTGCTGGCGGCCGCATCCGGTCGTTCATTGTATCCAGTGTTAAGATACTCCGCCACATCCAGCATTATGTTTTCTGTCTTCGGGAACCAGCGATCCATCGTCGCGATGGCTGCGACGATAATCAAAGCCTTCGCCAACGTGCGAACGATACTCGTCCCGGTCTGGCTACCGGTGCCGATGTAGCACACGAGCCCGACGACCATGATGGCGAAGACAATGATGCGAAATGCCGCGACCAGTTCGAGTATCTTCGCCTGTAACGTTGGCAGGTAGATTTCCATACCGGCTTATGGCTGCTTGATTGGTTCTGCGGGCGTCGTTGTCTCAGTGGAGGACGGCGGCGTCTCGCTGGGAGGCTGTGAGGATGCTTCGACTGGTTTTACGAAGGTCGTTCCAGGCGCTTTGCGGCCGAGCTTATCGCCAATCTTTCGGAATGCCTCGTTTGCGGCGCGTCGTTCGGCTTCGGCTTGGCGCTCCAGCTCCATGCGGGCTCGCTCGCGCTCGGCGGCCTCGCGTTCCGCTTTCGACGGACCGCAGCCAGTGGCGAGGATGGACAGGCCAAAGATCAGGACGAGGGTAGTGGTTCTCATGGTTGGGATTTCCGGAGTTTAAGAGACTTCATGTAGGCGCTGACGCGCTGGTTCGCTAAATGGTTGTCGCGGGCCTCCAGCTCGGCGGCAGCCAGTCGCTCTTGTTCAAGGCGGGTGTCGTTCGCGATTTTCTGGAGTGCCACTTCATCGACCTCGCGACGCCGCGCGGTCTCGACCTGGGCAAGCTGACCGTTCAGAGCGACGAGCTTTGCCGAAAGCTTCTGCACCTCGGCATCGGTGGTCGCGCCTTTCAGTTCTTGGAGCGTGAGGGCGATTTCTTCCTGCAGCTCCGTTTCGCGGGCCTTGGTTTCATCCGTGACTTGCACGGTGTTCGCCTGCTTTGCGTCGAGCACCGAGTAGCGGCGGTAGGTGAGCGGGTCGCGTTGCAAACTCCCGCCGTTCAGGTCGGTGCTCCGAATGGCACGGTAATTCCCGTCAGCGGTATTTCCCAGCGACTCAAGGCTCCGCGCACCGCGAACGATTTCATTCCGCGCCCGCCCATATTCGCGAACCAGGTCTTTCTCGCCGAGCACATCGAGGACGACGTTGGCGCCTGCTTCCACAGGGTTGCCCGCCCATTTGCGGATGTCTCCCTGGATGTTGATTTGCTGGTTTAGCTGGTCGATCTGCGTCCGCAGTTTCGCGATGCTATCGACCCACTTGGCGATGTTCTCGGCATGCGCGATACGATTGTTCGCGATGCTCGCCACATCGGTCACCGGAATCTGCGACCAACCAAGAGTAAGGATGCACAAAAAGAGCAGGAGGGTTTTCATGGCGATTCGACGCGGACGTATTCCACGGAGGGGTTGAGGATGACACCGTTGACGCTGGTTTCGGGGAGCTGCACTGGCACGAAACGGGCGGCGGTTTCTTGCCGTGTTTCGTAGGAGCGTTGTTGGTTCTGGATGATCCAGTATTGCTGTTTGACCGCCTGATTCAGCGCACGGTCATAGCCGCGTTGCTCGGCTTCGTTGATGGCTTTCTTGACCTGTGTTTGAGCCACCTTCGACACAAGGTAGCCACCCGCCGCACCGGCGGCAGTGGCGCCGATGTCGCCATCGGAGAGTTTGTAGGCGAGCGTGCCACCGGCACCGGCCAGACCAATGTCCGAAGCCATGCCACCCGCCGTGCTGCACCCGGACAAGCCGGCGACCATAAGGACTAGGGCGGAAGCCACGACGACCCTATGCCGATTGTTTTTCCAGTTCATGCGATTCCTCCGGGATGGGTTGGACATTGCGCACCGTGCCGCACAGGGGCGGATCGGTGACAGGGGAGAAGAAACAAAGGCTCGAAAACTTTTTCCCCGGCGGTTGTTGCTCCGGCATCGGGTAATTCTGGATCGACGCGCACACCGATTCCGGGAGCGCGATGTCGCGGGCGATGTCGTCCACGTCGTTGCGGTCGAACTGCCGCATGAGAAAAAACTGTTTCGAGTTGCCGATGACGACGGGGCGGATGCGCGCATCCTTGAACCGGCTGTATTGCTGGACGATTGAGGCGGTCCAGCAGTTGAATTTACGGAGCTGCGCGTAGGACTCCGCGACGATCTTGTCGCCGCCCGGCACGTCGAGGAAGCGGGCCAGCTCCTCGTAGATGATGCGCTTCCGCAGGGCGCGCGGCAGGGAAATGATGTGCTGACGAGCGAATCCAGTGACGAGCAAACCGGCGGCGGTTTTTAGCTCAATGGCCTGCTCCGGGATGTAGCCTAGCTCGAAGTGAGCGATGGCACCGGTGAGGGACACGTTGGTTCGACCGTCGAAAAGCTTACCGTATTGCCCATACGCACACCAGGCCGAGAGCAGCGTGGCGAGGTGATCGACCAACTCCTTTTTGTGCTCCTGGAAGCGCGAGAACTGCATCAGCTCCACGAGGCTCGCATGGACGGGATAATCCTCCGGCGCGTAGTAGGCATGAGCCATCGCCATCACGGCGCGCTCGGTTTGCGGCTCTTTCAGGAAATGCGTGATGTCGGACTCGGTGATCGTAGCGATGAACGAAAGCGCCTCGTCGTCGCCGCGAGCGCGGCGGTCGCGTAGCTCGGCGTAGGCTTCCATTTCGGTTGAACCCAGGCCCATCCGCTCTCGTTTCCAGCGATGCACGGCGCAGGCCATGCGCTCTATCTCCGGCATCAAATCCGCGTGTTTCTTGGCCCAATCCTCGAAGCTGTCTTGGTAAAGCTGCCCGACATATTGGCCGAGCATGGCCTGCCGGATTTGCTGCATTTCGGCGTCGGGAGCTTCGCCGATCATGCGCGCGACGAGCGCGACGGCGGAGGCGATGTGCAGGTGGTTGAGCGGGAGTTTTCCCGTGTCGAAATAGTTAATCGTAAGATCGCCGTCCGGGTGGATGATGATTGGCGTCTCGCCCATCGCCCGCGTGAAGTCCGCGTAAGACAGCCCCTCCTCCACGAAAACGGAATGATGGTAATAGGCTGCGGTCTGGGTGAGCAGGTCACACATGGTCACGGATTTTCCCGCGCCGGTGGCGCCGAGCAGCACCGCGTGCTGCGGCGTGGGCGGTGTGCCGAGGAAGGTGCGCAGGCCGACAAGGTTCCCCTGTGACCCGTCGTAGATTGCCTCCGCCTCGCCCAGATGCCCGGTGAACGTCGCCGAGAACGGCAGCAGATCCGCGAGGTAGCTGTCTTCGGCGTAGAGCGCGCGGTGTTTGTAGGCGGAGCCCGTCCAGCCGGGCCACGAAGCGAAGAAGAGTTTCTTCGCGGTCGAGGGAAGCGCACACTCGTAATACTGCGCGCCGCCAAGGTTGTTGATCGCGTTTTTGATCGCCGCGCATTTCGCGCCCAAAGCGACCTCGTTTTCGTCCCAGACGCGGATGGCGTAAGTAACGGAATAGGGCCGAATGAAACCGGTGGAGAGCGATTCGATTTTCCGCTCCTTCTTGCCGATAGCGACGAGCAGCGAATGACGCTCCGAGTCCTCGTATTCGCCGCGCAGGCGCTCGATGGCTTTCTCTTCCTGCTCTACTTCGCGTTTGGGAGGGAGCGGCGTGACGTTGACCGTGATCTGGTAGTCTAGGAACGAGAGGCCGGTAAGCCGAAACACAATGCCGGGGTAGGTGCGACTCGGCCACCGTTTGAGCGTGAAGACGGTGTGATAACGACCGTCCATGTAGAAACCGACCCGATCGAGTCCGACGCCATCGGAGTTCCAGCAGTTTTCCTGAATCGTGAGCGCCGGGTTGAACTGCGCCCCGAAATCCACGTCGAAGCGGTCGGCCAGCGACGGATTCAGGAACTTCATGTAATAGGTGAAGTGCTCTGCGTCGCCCATCGGCGTGATCGTGGTGTCCGTGCCGAAGAGCGTTCGCAGGGTGCCGGTGATTTCCTCAAACCGGCTCCGCAACTCAGCAAGCACCTTGTCGTAGAAGGCGTGGAGGCCGGCTTTGGTTTTTAGATTTCCGGAGTAACCGGTGACATCGGTCGAGATGAACACCACGAGTTTTTCCCGGCGCAGTTCGCGCCTCTGCATTTTCCTCCAGTAGCGGTTGAATCGCTCATCGCGCACGCGGCGGATGTGCGGATGCGTGACGCCCTGTGTCTCCCGGTAGTAGCGGGTCAATTCCGTGAGGTAGTCGGGATCGACCGTCCACTGGAGTTGCGCCCTCATTCCCTCGCCGAGCAGAGCGAGAAAACTGCGAATCTTGTCCTGATAGGCGTTCAAGCTCGCCACGCTTGCGCCCCGCAGATCGGGCGGTTGCAGGACATAGCCCTTGCTAGCGACGCCCCCCTTTTCGAGAGAGCCGAAGAGCAGGAGTCCGCCGGCAAAGTAGCCGTTAGGTGCGCTGCTTTTCATGGGGTATCGGGCCGGTGCGGCCGGGATGCACGGGTTGGTTGCGAGCGGCGAAGGACCAGCCTTCACCGGTGACGAGCTGATCGAACAAATCCTCCGCGTATCCGTCCGGCTTGTTGTGCCGGAAGAGCAGCACCCAGGCGGTCGGAAGGACAAGGAGCGGAAGCGCCAGCAAGATTGAGGGCAGCGTCGCCGCGCCGAGCATCACATCCAGCAGCAGGTAACACGCGAAGGCCGCAACAAACCCGCCGATGACGTAGAGGAAATCGTTTCCCTCCAAGCCGAACGCGCGGCCTTTGCTGTCGTTGACGCTGTTCGTGTCCGTGATGCGAAGCTCGCTCATGGCAGGGAAGCGTTGGCGGCTGACGTCAGAACTGAGGCGCGAGCGCTCCTTCGGATAGACCGAAGATGTAGAACAGGGCGCTCATGATCGCGGCGGCACCCGCGATGATGATCCCGGAAACGATGCCCATCTTACCCTCGGCATCGCCGCGCTTCATCTTTTCCGCGCCACCCCAGATGTTGATGACGCCCCAGATGAAACCGACCATGAACAGAATCCCGAGACCGTATTGAAAACCGGATTTTACCTCGGTGGGGATCTGCGCGAGCGGAAGCGGGACAAGCGTAGAGGCAGCTGAGACCGGATTGAGCAGAAGCGCGAAACCAAGCGCTCCGAAGATGAGTTTTGTGCTTTGGATTTTCATGGCGGGGGAGAACCGGGTCTGGACCTGCATCGGAGCCGCATCGCGGGCACCGATTGAACCCCGCCACTCTACTCCACCACGTGCGGACTGGCTTGGACGCTAGTGACGAAAGTCAGGACAAACGCGTCATTTGTCATGAATTCGCTGCATCGCAGTTGGCGGATGTCCGTAGAATTTTCGACAATGCCGGTCGAAATGGCTCTGGTCATAGAAGCCTACCGCATACGCGGCTTCAGCCACGCGACATCCTCCATTTCGCAGGAGTTCCAGTGCGCGATCCACGCGCATCTTTAGCGCGTATTGGAGTGGGGGCAGTCCAAACGTCGCCCGAAATCTGCGAGCGAAATGCGCGCGGCTCAACCCGAGTTGCCTGGCTAGGTCCCCGACCTGCACACGTTCCGCCGTGTGCTCACGCAGGTAATCCAGCGCCCGCCGCTGCTCAGAAGGACAGAGCGGCGTATGGTCGTTATTGTATTCGTTATCACGATACAAAATGATGTGCAGTAGCTTTAGAGCGAGTGCGAAGCCGAGGGCGTTGATCAAAAGCACATGCGGCTGGCGCGTGATTGAACGGCCGAACTCCGATACAAGACCGCTTGTCGTCGAGTCCAAAGCGGTAAGCTGCCGCAGATTCGCAACCATCACGCCGGTCAATTTTCGGCTGGTCAATTCGACCATGATAACCCCGCCCACGAGGAGAGAAACGCCTCCCTGCTCGCAAAGACCACTGACGACGTGCGAGACACCCGCCGGAACCAAACAGCAGTCCTCCACGCGAAGCTCCGAGGTTTTTTCCGCGCCGTTTGTGTCTCGCCAGACAATCGCGCCAACCGTCGTCCCGAAATTCAAGATTAACTCAACTGCGTCATGACTGTGTTCCGCTGCTTCGCTTGGATCGTGTCGTAACGAGCGGAGCACCACCGGTGCCGCTTCCATTTTGTGCCATATCGGCGGGGTGTTACCCGTGCTGTCTTCACCAATGCTCGATCCCTGTGCTCCAGACTGAGCGACATATCGGTTATGCATGGGAGTGTCCTTTCTGTGAATGCCATCAGGAGAGTGGGCCTAATACTGCGGGGCCCGTTCACCACGGGCCTTACGCCATAGATTGTCTTTTTCATATCTGGTTCCCGTAGCTTTTATGCCGCAGATGGATAGGAGACATTATCTTGTGTGCTCTAGCACACATTAGAATCCGATTACGTCGCTAGGCTGTGTGCTAGACCACACGTGCCGCGCGACCAAAAGAAACCTACTGCCGCCAAAGAACGACGAAACCACGCCGGTCCTCAGGTCCGCCGGCTTCGTTCGGTCAATCAGTGGTCGCAAGCGGACTTGGCAGCCGCCTGCCAGCTTCACGGTTGGGATGCGGGACGCGACATCGTCGCACGCATAGAGTCGGGCTTACGCCAGATCACCGACCACGAGTTAATCGTGCTCGCCTATGTGCTGGGGACCACCGTCGCCGAACTGATTGGGGAAACGCCGCTGACTTCCGACCTGGAAAAATTGCGGACGCAACTCGCCACGCGTCGCGCCCTCCGCGCCGGGAAGGCGCTGCCCGATCTTCTTCCTCCTAGCTAGGCGGACACACGAGCATCGAGCAGATCAGCTACGACCCGTTCTTGCAGGTAACGTTCTACCGCGCCTCGCATGGGTCGCGCTCCCAAGCCTCGGTGATACCCCTCGCGAATCAGCGCCTCCAGGGCATCCGGGCCAACGTCCACCGTCAGGCCCAGACCGCGTAAACGGGCGCATTCGCGCTCCACCATCTGCGCACAGATCTCGCGCTGCACCTCATACTCCAAACTCGCGAACACCAGTTTCTCGGTCATGCGACCGACGAGTTCCGGACGGAGCTGTTGGCTGACGCGCGACAACACCGTCCGCTGCACGGATGCAAACGGCGCGGAACGCATCCGCATCGCTTCCGCCGCGCCGATGTTGCTCGTGAAGACGACGTAGAATCCGCTCAGGTTTTTGCGTTCGCCCGAGGCCAGCGTGATCGCCGCGTCGTCTAAAATCTGGAGAAACAAATCCAACACCAGCGGGTGCGCCTTCTCGATCTCGTCAAAAAGTAGCGTGCCCGTTTCCGCTGTCGCCAAAGCTCGGCCGAGCAAGCCGGTGTCGCCGACTTTCTCCCCGATCAATTTTTCCACCGAGCTGTGCGTCTGGTATTCCGACATGTCGAAACGCAACGGCTTGCTTCCCTCAAAAAGATACTCGGTGAATACGTTCGTGACCTCGGTTTTCCCGACGCCGGTAGGGCCGACGAAGAGGAACGATCCACGCGGGCGCCGCGTGCTCGCCAAGCCCAACTCGCCGCGTCGGAGCACCGAGCAAATCCGCTCCATCACGTGATCCTGTCCCTTGATTTGCTCCCGCAGGTGATCGGGCAATCGCCGCAGTTTTTCCAGATTCGTGGTCATAAGCTCATGCTCCATACCAGGGCGGCGGCTTCCCATTCGCCGCCATAGGCGGAAGCTTTACTCGGCGAAACCCGCCTCCGGAGTGCTGGATGACCGCCTCGAACGTCTTGAGTTTTCGTAGTTCGTGCGGCTCGAAAAAGTATTTGTCCTCCTCGGAGAACGAGGTTGTCCGCCTCCCGGCGGAATACCCATAGGTGCGCTTCAAAACCTTCCTCTTCCCAATCGTGTCCGCCGCCATTTTGGCGGAATCCTCATCGGGAGCCTTGAAGATGATCCGATTCGCCATGTTGGCGATGAACACCTTCGTCTTCTCTTGGTCGCCGATGGGCGGAATCAACGAGGTGTAGGACTGCGTTGCCGCGACCACCGTGGCCTTGGCCTCGCGAATTACGTCCACCACGTTGTAGTCGCTCGTCCCGTCCTCGTTGGCCGTGACGATCTTTTGCGCCTCGTCCGCCCACAGGATGAGCAAATTGTCCTTGGCTCGTTCACTCGCGGGTTTGTCGAAACGCATCAGCACATGCGAATAAAACACCAGCTTCATGAGGGTGTGAATATACCGTCGCTCGACCTTAAAACGCTGGGGGATGGAAATGCAGATGACCTTACCGCGGTCTATCTCGTCGAAAGAGAACGTGGATTTCTCGGTGCAAAAAACCGCCGCGATGTCCGGCGACGTGAAATGCTTGAGGCGGTTCGCCAACGTGCCGCGCACGCCGCCGAGCTGTTCGACGGGTTGACTGGCGATATGCGTCTCAAAGTGGCTGACCAAAGCTTTCGCTTCCGGCGTGCCGTTCTCTTCCAGCAGACCAACCACGTCCAAAAGCATTTCGTCCGACGACAGGAGTTCGTAGGCGTTATCCAGCGTCACCGGCAGGCCGGCGCACTTGAGCGCGCGAAACGCGAACTCCATTTGGATTTCCGCCTGCACCTTGAAAAACGACTGATCCCCGTTCTGACCGAGCGACGCGGCCACGTCACAAATATCCTTGGCCTTGGCCGAAAACGGGAGCCGCGTGTCTTCGAGAAAATTGAAGGTGTGCGGCGGCTTCCAATCGGCTGGTGCGTCGTCCGGTCGGACTTTGAGTAAAATCAGATCCTGCTCGCGCCCCAGGTGGCGGAACATTTCGGACAGGGTTTCCCAATACAGGCCTTTGTCGTCGATGCAGATGCCGCCCCACTTGGGGCAGTTCTTCGACACCTGCCAGAGCATCGCGTTGATCGAGGCCAGCGTCTTGCCGCTGCCGGTCTCGCCGACGATCAACCAACCCCGGCAAAAGCTGAACAAATCCCAAGAGAATCCGCCGAGCCGCAGGATCGGCCGCGCAGCCGTTCGCGTGCTGTGCGACGCGCACCACACCGACCAGACGGCCAGCCCGCCGAAGGCCAGCGCCAGCCCGGCCGGCGCGGCTTCGATTTTGGCGACAAGCAGCGCCGCGCCCGTGCTCAGGCCGGCAATCACGACATGGGAAAACATGCGCGAGGTGGATTCCCCGGACTATAATCGCACGCATCCGATACGGCTTGGACGAACGCGCCTTTTTACGGGACGAATCGAACGAAAATAGCCGTGCGGCAGCCGGTCAGGTTTCGGGATCTGTCGGGCTTTCGATGGTGATCGGCCGATCGTCCACTCGTTCCACCGTGATTTTCGTTACCACGGTTTTCCCTGTTTCCGAGTGCCCGGTGTAGTCTCCTCCATCGCTGTGCTCGCGAATCGTGTGAAGCCGCATTTCCCCGATTTCGGCCATGATGCGGTCCAAGTTCTGACCTTCCACGCATGCGACATGGCGCAGGAAGGTGAGCACGATCTTTTCCCCTCCTTCACTTGGATCATACCACGCGCTGACCAATGTTGACCAAAGGAATACACACGCTTCTCCAGACGCTTGGTGAAGACAAAGGGCGGATGCTGGAGCGCTCGGACTCGCGCCGTAATCCTCGGGCTCACGTTGAAACGCTCGCCGTGTCTCCAAGGCTTGTTGCAGATGCGTCATGGCCGGGTTGTTTGGGTGGCTCTCCAATTACCTGTTTCCGCTAGAGCGAAATTCCACATCCTGGTTTCGCCAGCCGTGTGGGATGGAGCGACACGTAGCTGAGAACCTCCCGACGTGAGACTCGCGCGCCCCTGAAACCGGGCTCGGCATGCAAAGCATGCTTTTCCAGGATTTCGCGAAGATTGGCCAGTGGCACGCCGAGCACATGAGCGGCTTCCGGTAGCGAATAAGTGCGCGCCTTCTGCTCAATCAAAGCCTGGCAGTGAGACGTATGGGCTTGGGGATGAAGAACTGTTTTCATGGCTACATCATCCCGCATCTTGGCAGGAACAAATAGGCCCTGCCGGATGCTCCGGCTTTGCCCCAATTTCCCGACATTGGCTCTCGCCTGCCAACGTCGGCCGATTGGCAATCGCTCATAAATTGATCCCCCGCTTAACGCCGAGGGACGATTGAGTGGGCTGGCGGACGAAAGCGCGAGCCGCTCGAACCTGCTGCACGGCTTCCAACTCCATACGTTGCAGATGCGCCGCGCCCTTTAGCTTGAGCGACAACGCCAGCTCACGGTCGCCCGGATTCTGGAGATTGGCCCGCAGGCCCGCCCGGTCGGGAGTGAAGATCAGGGCGCGCCGTCGTCCGCGCGATATGCTCACATACCACTGTTTTTGATTTGTCGCGGCGCGGTTGGCCGCGTCCGCGAGCAAGACCGTGTCCACGGTCTTGCCCTGCGAAGCGTAGGACGTGACGGCGTAGCCACGCGTGAAAAGCCGTTGCTCCGGGAAGAGCGTCTTGCGCCCGCCCTTGCCGTCCTCGACCACCAGCCGGGCATCTGGTTCGATCCGAACCACGGTGACGAGTTCGCCATTGTTCAGGCGCGAGCCCTCGACCGAGCGTCCGTTAAACTTGAGTTGCAGCCGGTCGCCCGGCGACAGATCCAACTCCACGGGCCGCGTGACCACCATCCGATCCGAGTAGCGGAAACTGAGTGCCGAGCGCCGCCCGTCTTTGATGAGCACCAAGCCATGTTCATTTGCCCCGGCGACCTCGCAGGTATCGCCCGCTCGGAATCGTCCGTAGCGCCGAAGAAACTGCGCCCGCTGTCCCGGTTCGTAATACCGGGCATCGCGCTTTTCCGCCTCCGTCCAGTCCAAGGCTTCCAAGGCCGTCACGCTTTGCCCCGCGCTCAGGGAGCCCGCCGCGACCAGACCTTGCCGGATGGACTCGTTTATGGCGCGGACTTCCTCGCGGGTCTGCGCCACCACCAGCACGTTTTCCTTCCGCGTGCGTGCGGCGAGGTATTCCGCCGCGACGGCCTCGCGTAGTTCCTCCGACGGCAACTCGCGTATCCAGCCGAGGGCATCCAGCCGTTCCAGCGAGTCCAGCGTCCGTCCGTCAGCGGCCTTTTTAACGGCAGCGCGATACGCCCGGATTTCTGTGCGATCCCGCCGTGTCTTTCCCTGCTTGGGATCTTGACGGCGGATCTTCTGAATCTCGATGGGCTTTAGCCCCGAATGTTTCTCAATGGCTATGACGGCATCGGAAGCCGTGACCGCGCCATGCTGGCGCGTGTCACCAGACAGGATGAGCCGCCCGGCATTCGCTTTCGCCAGCCGGATCACGTCGCGCAGTTCGCGCCCGCCGAGTTGCCCGGCCTCGTCCACGATTACCACCGCGCCGCGCATCAGCGTGCCGACCGCAAGTGTCCGCGACACCGTTTCCGCCGGCAGACCGTCCCGGCGCAAGTCTTCGACCTGCTGTCGTTGTGGCGCCAAGACGACGACGGGGCGGCCAACCATCGACATGCCGCGCTCGACTTCCTTGAGAGTGAAACTTTTCCCCGTTCCCGCGCCGCCCCGAAACAACGTGATGAAATCCCGGCTCCCGAGGATTTGCCGGACTGCCTTGGCCTGCTCCGCGCTCAAGTCCGGCACCGGCTTAAAATCCGAATGGAACGACTCGAAACGTCGCCGGCCTTGCTGCGCGGCCGAGACGATTTCGCGCTCGCAGGCCAAGGCTGCCGCAGAGGTCAGCTTGCGAGATGCCTCCTCGCGCAGGTAGTCGCCTGTATCAACCGCGTGCTTCAAGTCAGCAAGGCTTACCCCGGCGCCGCGACCGCGCATCAGCGCGGCGGACAAGAGTTCGTAGTCGGCCACCACGGACCGCCGTTCAAACAAGTGTTGCTCCGCCCAAGCGACCAAAGCCGATGCATCCCCAGGCTCCGGCCGCGTCGCCTTTGGCCCCAACGCGGCCAAAGCGGCTTGTTCCTCCGGCGTCATTTGCTGCGCCCAAAATGGGCGCAGCCGGTCTGCCGTCGCGTCGGCCGTCTTTCGCTTGCGCTCCGCGCGCGCGACCTGTTCGCGAACCGCCTTTTCGTTCGCATGCAGACCTTCCGCAGCGATCCGTTTTCCGGCCTCTTCGTCGATCTGCCGATGTCGTTTAGAGAATCGTTCGATCAAGCTCACCGGGACACCCTTGATCTCAAAATCGCGGGCATTGTTTTCGACCTCGTAACCCAGTCCACGAATCCCCTTCGCCAGTTCGTGGTAGTATAAGTTTTCCGCGAACTTTTGCGCCCGATACATGCCATGCACCTCCACCGCCTTCCACCGGTCCTCGATCGCGTCGAAGGTCGCGTTCAGCACCACACAATGCGTGTGCAAATGCGGATCGAGTTCCCGGCTGGTATCATGCCGGAAGGCCGCGCCGATCACGTTGCCGGTTTCCCGGTCGGCTCGCACACCTCCCTTGCGGACCCGTGTTGACGCGAACTTTTCAAGCTCTGACATCGCCGTCCGCACGGCGTGGTCATGCACCGCCAAAATGCGGTCATCTTGGCAAAGCGCGACGACCGAAACGCTCTTTGGCGGACTGATCGTAAAGTCGTAAAACACCCGGCGGTTCGCCAGCTCACCGCCCAGCGCTTCACGCCGCAGCGAGTTCAACCGCTGCGTCAATCGCTCGCCCGTTTTCGGATTCCGACCTTCGCAAAGCGCCAGGAAATCCGCCTCGCTAACTACACCCGTCAAACCGAGCCGAGCCGCAGCCTCGCCGAACCACTCGCCGCGCACCTGCGCCTTCACCGAGTAGTAATCGCCCACGCTCAGATGCTCGCGAAAGTAAGCCTTCGCGTGCTTCAAATTCATCTGTGCCTTGGGACTCAGCATCGCCCAAGGCGCGACTTGCGCGCGTTTAACTTACGAAACGCAGCCGCGTTTCTTTCAAGGTAGGACGCCCTACTCCTTACGCTGCCGCGTAACGTTTGAGATTTCGCAAAATACGACCGCATGTCGCATTTGCTGGCGTGTAAACCCACGCGCCTTTCGCCCAGACGGGCGAGGAAATCGGTGCGCACACGGACGGCCTTCGACCGGTTTCCGACCCTGCAAGCAACCGCGCCTGCGTTCCGCTTCGCTCCACTTTCGGCGCGGCCCCTTGCCGTGGCGGGGCCGACTCCGGCACACGCGCGAAGACACCGGGCCCGGTCGTCTCTCCGCCCGCCGTCCGCCTGCGCGGGCCGCACCTAGCGGCTTCCGCTCCGGCTCCCGGCCAGGCTGCGCTCCTCCCGTCCCGGAGACTTCGCGCGGGCCGGTTGGCAGCAGCCCGCCCGGCTCTGGTTCCGAGCTACCGGAAATAGGGACACCTGCCGATGCGACCGATGCCCCGAATGCCTGCCGGACAGGGCCGATTTTGACCGCCGACACCCGCAAGCCACTGCATCAACCTCGTCGCGGGCTCCTCGCTTGATGCAGCCGCTTGCCTTTGGCTGCTGCCATCACGACACACGCGCGAAGACACGGGCGCGTTCGTCGCCTCGCTCTCCGTCCACCTGCGCGGGCCTCCTGCGTCGGCACCGCTCCGGTTACCGGATCGCTCGACTCCTCTCGTCCCGAGACTTCGCGCAGCCGATAAGTTTAACTCATATCGAGCGGAGCGCCCTAAGCGCGGCAGCTAGTGCGCAGAGACGGCGTCGGCCGAGCCAGGTTTGTCGTAGATGGCCAGCCGTTCGACGATGGCTTTGCTCTGCGGATTCAAACCGACGATTTCAACGGCGACGCCCTGTTGCCGATACTTGATGACCACCTTGTCGAGAGCGTTGATCGAGGTCGTGTCCCAGAAGTGCGAGTGGGTCACATCGAGGGTGACTTTTTGGAGCGTCTCACGAAAATCGAATGCGGCGGCAAACGCGGTCGTCGAAGCGAAGAAGAGTTGGCCGCGCACGTGGTAAATGCGTTCGGTGCCATCAGCGGTAAGATGCGAGGTGACGTGAAGCAGCCGTGCGATGCGTGCGGCGAAACAGAGCGCGCTGAGAAGCACGCCGACACCCACGCCGAGCGCGAGATTGTGCGTTCCGACGACCACGACGACCGTCGCAAAGGTGACGAACGTCGCGGTCCACGGATAGACGCGGATGTTTCTCAACGAGGCCCAGCTAAAGGTGCTGATGGATACCATGATCATGACGGCGACCAACGCGGCCATGGGGATTTGCGAAACCCAGCGGCCGAGCAGGACGGCCAGGATGAGCAGGAAGAGACCGGCCCAGAACGTGGAGAGGCGTCCGCGGCCGCCGGTTTTTACGTTAATGACAGTCTGGCCGATCATGGCGCAGCCGCCCATGCCACCGAAGAGGCCGGAGACGAGATTGGCGATGCCTTGGCCCTTGCACTCGCGATTTTTGTCGGAGGACGTGTCGGTGTAGTCGTCCACGATGGTGGCGGTCATGAGGGATTCGAGCAGGCCGACCACGGCCATTGAGATCGAGTAAGGCAGGATGATGCGGAAGGTTTCCCACGTGAGCGGGATGTCGGGCCACGCGAAGGACGGCAGGGCCGACGGAAGCTGGCCCATGTCACCGACGGTGCGGAGCAAGTTAGCGTCGCCCCAGCCGAACCACATCGACAAGCCGGTGAGCACGATGATGCAGATGAGCGGGGACGGGACGGCTTTGGTGATGAAGGGGAAGCCGTAGATGATGGCGAGGCCTCCGGCGACGCAGGCATACATGAGCGGGCCCTGTCCCTCGAATTCGCGGATTTGCGCGAGGATGTAGAGAATCGCCAGGGCGTTGACGAAGCCGATCACAACGGAGCGCGCGACAAAACGCATGAGGTTGCCGAGCTTGAGCCACCCGGCGATGAGCTGGATGACTCCGGTAAGAAGCGTGGCGGCGAGGAGGTATTGCAGGCCGTGGTCTCTGACTAGATTGACGATAAGGAGCGCGATCGCACCGGTCGCGGCGGAGATCATACCAGAGCGCCCGCCGACGAAGGCGATGGTGACGGCGATACAGAACGAAGCATAGAGGCTGACCTTGGGATCGACCCCGGCGATGATGGAGAAGGCGATGGACTCGGGGATAAGCGCGAGCGCGACTACGGTGCCGGCAAGGAGATCGCGGACGGGGTTTCCGAACCATTGTTGTTTATAAGTGGATGCGGTCATAGGAACGAGACGTCGCGGATAGATTAGAAACTCCGCACCGGCGGCGACGGCACCGGGCGAGCAGGAGGAAAAACGCTTTATGTGCCCCGTGAAACGGGCGCACGGAACCTGACCGCCTTCGCATCAATACGAGGGCGGGTTCATTGGAAATGAACCGTCAGGGTGGTGTAAGCGTCATCGGATCAATTCACCCTTTCGGACGGGAAATACTTGGCAAGTTAAACCTTCCTGTCGTGAGGGCAGGGACCCACCGCAAAATGGAAAGGCAGCCCTCTGTTTTCCCAGCCTACCACGCCCGGCAAGGTCGTGCGCTCTGCGCCTCCACCACGGCCGGCCGCGCATGCGCGCGACCGGCCTTTGCCTGGGCGTGCTGACGGGCCGGGAGATCGGGCTGGCGGAGAACCCCGGCACGGTGCCGGAATCCGACCACGCACGACCTCGCGAAACCACATGAACACCGAAGTTCAACGCGATACCGCCGTCAAAAGACTCCGTGAGGTCATCGCGCCCGGGGCGACCATCTACGTCCTTCTGCGACACAAGAACAAGCTCGGCACCTGCCGCTGGCTGGAGTTTTACCACATCCACTACGGCCAGCTCAAATGCATCACCTGGGACGTGGCCCTCGCCATCCAAGGAAAATATTGCCGCGAGCGTGACGCGCTCGAAGTCACCGGGGCGGGCTTGGACGTTGGATACGCCAGCGTTCGCGACTTGAGCGAAGCGCTTTTCGGTCCCAGCCGACCGTTGACCCACAAGTGGCTTTGACCGCGCAGCGCGCCGGCGCGACCGGCGCGCATTATCTTGGCGGTTCTACCACAAAGATTTTTGGCCACCGACTTCGCCGGAGGTATCCGCCTGCCGGTCGCCAGCACGGAGGCGCGATTTCAAAACAGCAGAAAACATGCAGACATGATGACGGTCGGCACAATGGCTCCAAGCAGAAGACCCACGGGCGATACACCGTCTGGAAAAAAGCGTTGCAGGATCGCCTGCCCGGCCGGATTTGGCGCATTGGCGATGACCGTCAGCCCGCCGCCCGTAACGGCGCCAGCCACGACGGCATATTTCAACGCATCGGTGAATCCTGGCACAAGCGTGGCCAGATAGGTGATGGCCGCGTTGTCATTGAACGCTGTGAGAATCGTAGCGCCGACAAAGAGAGGCAACTCAGCGAGTCGCTTCAAAACGGGCTCAATCCACCAGGCTTGCAGGCCTCCGTGAATCACCAGACCAGCGAGGAAGAAGCCGACAAGTAACGGGGCTTTCAGGTCGAACCGTCCTTGGTGGTGCGCGGTCGCTTGGGAGAACGCCAAAAAGAAGAGAAAGCCTCCGATAAAGAGCGGCGGATAGTGTGCCACCATAACCGTGAAGGCCATGAACAGAAGCTGCACGACCGTGATCCATGCGGGCACGGGAGGCTCTAACCGCTCTTTAGTTGCTTGCGCCGCGATACGGCGTGTTTCGTCCAGTCTGCGGAGTTCGTGGCGAAACACGGCGAAGTAGATCGTGGTGGCCACGACAATGCCGAGCCCAGCTTTCCAGCCAAAATGTAGAAACATGAATGGCGTATCCCAGTGCCAGGATGCCGCGACCATGAGGACCGGGGGAGCCGCGAAATGCGTCAGTGTTCCGCCTACGGAAACGTTTACGAAGAGCAATCCCATGGTCGCATATGCGAAACGCGGCGACGGTTTGAGCACGTAGAATTGCCGCGCCAAGAGGAGGGCGCCTATCGTCATGGCGGCTGGTTCGGTAATGAACGAACCAAGGAGCGGAGCCACGATGAGAATCGCCAGCCACCACGCGCCCGTCGTGCCTTTCCCCAAGGAGGCGATCCCTCGAAGAAAACTTTCCGCGCAGCGCAAAACGGGCCGAGTGCCTGCGATGGCCATAATCACCACCACGAACATCGGTTCGGTGAAATTCACCTTCTGGCCGATGTAATCTGAAACGGCGTGCCAACCGAAAAAATAGCCGATGGCGCCTGCGAGCACCACAGCCCAAATGCCGAATACGGCTTCAACCTCGCCGAGGAAATGGAGAATCTGACCCTTGAAGCTGACTTCGTCCGGCGTGCCGTCTTCGTCTTCGTCAGTTCGAGCCGCAGGTCTCTGCGCGAGTTGCGCTGTGTGGGCCTCCTCCGCCACATGCGCCCAATGCCTAAATTTCGCCGTGAGGAAGGTGTGACAGATCGCCAGCAGAAAGATCAGCGATGCGACGAGGTTAAAGGGTTCTGCCGCTATGCGTTCGCGAAGTATTCCCCACAGCGATGCCTGACTGGCATCGGCGTAGCTATCGAGTGATCGCGGAACCGCTGATGCGGCTAAAGCCGCCGTCGAGGAGCCGAGAAAGAGTATTCCCAGCCGGCAGCGATGCACGAAAGGTGAAATGACGATGGAGCCTTGGTTTGCCACAAATTCAGTCTCCGGAGGAGACCTCCGGTATATTTGCGAGACGGCGGCCCGACCGACTCAATTGCCTCCGGAGAAACAGGATCTCCGAACCCACCTCTAAAACGCAGGCCATTCAGGACAACGCAAGCAGGACGTTTGTCGGCAGATGCCGATGCCCGATCATCTTGGGGACCAGCTCTTCCCGGGACGCCAAGCTACCGAGATCGATCACTAAAGAGGGAGAACGTCGGTGAAGAAACGGCTTTAGCCAAGCGATGGATTTCGCACCGGTGCGTCTCGAATGGGCCTTCCCTCTGGCTGCCCCATCGTATCACGCCGGGCAAGGTAGTGCGCTGCGCGCCTCCACCACGCCGGTCCGGACAGCCGTCCGGGCCGGCTTTGCCTTGGCGTGAGCGCGGGGCGCGAAATCGGGCTGACCGGACAACCCGGCATGTCGCCGGAGCCGCAACCAGCGCGATTTCGCGCTCACAATGCAGGTCTATGAAATCACACCACAGTATCACCTTGTCCGACTCGGCGACGAGGAGCCGCTGGATCGACCCGAACAAATCGTCCGCTACATGGAAGGAGCCTTCGAAAACGAGCCGACCGTCGAGTCGGTTTGGGTCATCGCGCTAAACACCAAGTTTCGACCTCTGGGCCGGGTAAAGGTCAGCAGCGGCACCCTGAATTCGTGCCTTGTGCACCCCCGCGAAGTGTTCCGTGCCGCCATCATGGCCTCGGCAGCTAACATCGTGCTAGCTCACAACCACCCCTCCGGCGACCCGGCTCCTTCGTCCTCCGACTGCACCATCACCCGGAAGATCCGGGAGGCGGGGCAAGTGCAGATCGAGCTGATCGACCACGTCATCATCGGATGCCCGACCGACGATCCACTTGGCATGGGCTACTACTCGTTCCGCAGCGGTGGACTGCTCTGACCTAGTCGGTGTTTAGCAGGGCAAACTAAAAACCGTCCTCCATAATGCTCGGCGTAACCAACAGGCGCCGGCCGCCGAATCGCGTCTAGTAGCACCGCATGTAAAAATCTTGTTCATAACCAATATCATGCCTTGCCCGCCACCAGCATTTGCAACCCACTAGTGTATCCCACTGCGCCGAGTGGTCTCTCCATCACAACTCGATCAGCATCAGCCTTCTTTGGCTCATGCGTGGCTAACCCCTCCATGTTTCGTCTCATCCACTCCGCAGATTGGCAACTGGGTGCCCGCTTTGCCCAAGGAGTCGGCCAACCCGTCGCGATCACTCTACAGCGACTGATCGCACGATCATCTTGCCTCTGAACAAAGCTAATAACCACAGAGTAAATAACATGAGCTCATTCAAAGCTGCGATCGATGCCTCAATTCTGAAACCTGAAGAATTGCCACTGATTCATACCAGCTTGAGTGAACATCTAGCATCATTTGCAGCGTCTGGAGCCGTGACTCCAACGCCATGTCCCATCCTCAAAGAAAGCCTTGTCTATTTTTTTTACGGCCGGCCGGCCTATCGCTCACGGAAAGGCACAAAGGCCGGAGAGCCCATAGCTCTTTGCCCGGTCTGCTTTGTGTTCAAGCCACGCACCGCCTCGCGAGAAATACGCTTCCTGCACCCATGCGACACTGGCGCTGTCTCAGGTGACTTCCTCATGCCAGAGCTATCGCATGATGATTTAGCCGACCTTTCTCTTGGACCCGCCATTGAAACGGCGCGTAAAGCTGTAGGATTATTGTTCGAAACGAATTCAAATTACTTCCACGGCAAAGCGATCGAACAGAAAGCACTCACACCTGGATCTCTTCAGGACCGCTTCTATCGCCTTCTTCGACGAGATGGCCCGGCTGATTTTGATGACCGAAAATCGGCAATTGAGATTGCAGTTAACCAGCCGATCTCGCTCGTCGGACACCTAGATTTCGTAGTTCTGCCGAATGCGTTCCTAGCAGATGCAGCTGTTCGCGATACGATCATTAACGTCTGGAACTGCGATCCTGTCGGATATCCAACTTTCAAAGGCTCCGCCCCAGCCGAGTATTATTCAGTGGTTAGAAATGAGGTTGCCAGACGATTTATGGCCGCAACACGCGTATGACACTTAAAACACATTCTCTAGTTGGATTGTATGCTCCGCACGCGGTCCGCCCCAGCTTTGCGATTCCTGTATTTGAATCCAACGGAACGCTCTCCATTCAAGATGAAGACGACAAAGGGCTGATTCGTCGCTTCACACCATGTGATGTAACCCAAGAATCACTGATTGCGCTCACCGGCGACAGAGAAGTGACAAAGGTTGTCGGTGAGCCGATTTACCATGCGTTCATCGACTCGGACGGGCGCAAACACATCGGGAGCAGGGAGGAAATCGCCCACCTGCTTTCTAACGCGCGATCTGAACTCGAAAATCATCCGTTTACTCTTCTCGACGCCGCATCGTTCCTAAAAGACCGGGAACTAGAGCGCCAAGCAGCCGTGGTCTGCAAAGAGATCTTGATGCGGACCCGAATAGGCGAAGATACCCTGAAAAATCCCCGCGTGCAGGAAGGTGCATTTTATACCCCATACCACGCCAAGTTATTCGCGCATGAACTCACCCTCCAGCGCGCATCGGACAATATCGAAAAATTGGCCTCCTCGCTTTCTGATATTCGCGCCAACGTTACGCTGAATCCCCACCAAGTTGACGCTGCGCTGTTCGCCTTCAATTCGCCGCTTTCGCGCGGCGCGATTCTCGCCGACGAAGTTGGTCTGGGAAAAACCATTGAGGCAGGAATTGTCCTCTCGCAAAAATGGGCAGAGCGAAAACGCCACCTGCTCGTCATTGTCCCGGCTAATCTCCGCAAACAATGGAGTCAGGAACTAGCCGATAAGTTTTTCCTCCCTTCCACGATTTTAGAGGCAAAGTCTTTCAACGAACATATTCGTGCGGGAAATCTCAATCCGTTCGACCAAGCCTCTGTCGTCATCTGCTCCTATCAGTTTGCGCGCGGCAAAGACATTTATCTCACCAAGGTGAAGTGGGATCTCGTGGTCATCGATGAAGCCCATCGACTGCGCAACGTTTACAAGCCGACGGCTAAAATCGCCAACACGCTTAAGAATGCGTTGGCGCCATTCCCCAAAATCCTTCTCACCGCGACCCCGCTTCAAAACTCACTGATGGAGCTTTACGGTCTCGTGAGCCTCATCGACGAACACACCTTCGGTGACCTGGCTAGTTTCAAGGAGCAATACGCCCGACTCGGCGCAGGTGCGAACTACGATGATTTGAAGAAGCGCATTCAACCGATCTGCCAGCGAACGCTTCGGCGCCAGGTGCTTGAATATATCAGTTACACAGAGCGCATCGCGATTACTCAGCCCTTCGATCCGTCCGAAGATGAGCAGCGGCTTTACGAATTAGTCTCCGATTATCTCCAGCGCCCGGCTCTCTACGCGCTGCCATCAGGACAGCGTCAATTGATGACCCTGATTTTGCGACGCCTGCTAGCTTCATCCACCTACGCCATTTCCGGGACTTTGGACGGGCTTGCCCAACGGCTCCAAGATTCCGCCGACGCGATTCAGCCGGTCACCGCCCCGCCCGAGGGATTATTGGAGAACTTTGAGACTGTCGATGAGTTGCTGGACGAATGGGAAGAGGATGAAGAAGACGAGGACGATAAGCCCAAGAAGCCCGGCCTCTCCGCATCCGATCTTCCTGCGGTCCGCGCCGAGATTGCACAGCTTCGCGAGTTCGCCGCGCTAGCCAAATCGATTATCAAAAACAGCAAGGGCGAGTGCCTCATGGCCGCACTCAACAAAGGCTTTGCCAAAGCCCGTGAACTCCACGCCCCGGAAAAGGCCATCATCTTCACGGAATCCACGCGCACCCAAATTTATCTGAAGCAGGTGCTCGAAGCTCATGGCTTCACCGGGAAAATCGTCCTCTTCAACGGCTCGAACAACGACCTCGACTCCAAGGCAACTTATCAAGCCTGGGTGGAACGTCATGCCGGCACCGACCGCGTCAGCGGCTCTCGCACAGCCGACATGCGCGCCGCATTGGTGGATCGTTTCCGCGACGAAGCAGTCATCATGATCGCCACGGAGGCTGCTGCCGAAGGTATCAATCTCCAGTTCTGTTCCTTGGTCATCAATTACGACTTACCGTGGAATCCTCAGCGTATTGAGCAACGTATTGGTCGCTGCCATCGCTACGGCCAAAAATATGACGTCGTGGTGGTCAACTTTCTCAACACGAAGAACGAAGCCGACCAGCGTGTTTACGAACTGCTCAGCGAAAAGTTCAAACTGTTCTCCGGTGTTTTTGGCGCCTCCGACGAAGTCTTGGGCGCAATTGAAAGTGGCATCGATTTCGAGAAACGCATCGCGGGTATCTACCAGCGTTGCCGCACCACGGAAGCCATTCAACTAGAGTTCAATCTACTTCAGACGGAGATGGAGGCCCAGATCGAGGATCGCATGAGGCAAACTCGCAAACAGCTCCTCGAAAACTTCGATCAAGAAGTCACCGAAAAGCTGGTTCTTCGCGTGAACCAGCGCGATCAGGCCCTTTCACGGTTTGAGGAAACGTTGTGGCGTCTAACGCGTTGGTTCCTGCGGGATCATGCCGAGTTTGACGAAGGGCGTCGCCATTTCACCTTGCGGAGCGATCCCTTCTCCGCCGCCGAAATTCACCATGGTCCCTACAGTTTTGGTGAAACCGAAAACACGGCGAACCTCTACCGAGTGGGACACCCGCTTGCACAGCGCATCCTTGATGAGTGCAGAAACCTGAGTCTTCCAACGGCCCACCTGCGTTTCTGTCGCGCTGCTGACTCCCCCGTGATTTCGGTGCTGTCGTCACTTGCGGGGCGCAGCGGATGGCTGCGTGTTTCCCGCCTTACGCTTTCGACCCTGGAAAAGGTGGAAACGCTGGTGTTCGCCGGGCTGACCGATGAGGGGACTGCTCTGGATGCCGAGCAGTGCCGTCGACTCTTTAATCTGAACGGTGAAACTGTCGCGACGAACGGCGACTTTGTTCCGCCAACGAGCGCACTGGATACACTCACCATAAACTCCGTGCGGACGATCCTGGAGGAGAGCCGCGTTCGCGATCTTCGCTCATTTGAAGACGAGATGACCAAACTGGATCGCTGGGCCGAAGATAAACGCGCCGGGCTAAAGGCTGAATTACGGGAGCTACAAGATAAGGTAAACGAAGCCAAGAAGGCGGCCCGTCTCGCCGCAAACCTGCCGGACAAATTGCGACTGGAGCGTGAACGCAAGGAGCTGGAAAAGCGTTACGATGCCGCCTGGCGTAAACACGATGAGGAATGCCGCACCATCGAGCAGGAGAAAGACCGCCTGCTGGATGCCACCGAGGCGAGTCTCGCGCCCAAAACCGGCGAATGGGTTTTGTTTAACCTACGATGGACCTTGCCCGTCTAAATTTCCCTGCCGCTTGGCCGGATATCGACGAACACGATCCCGTGCTTGCGGCCGATAGCTTTGCTTCCGCCGAGCCTCCACCGCCGTCCGCCGACCCATCCCTCTCGCATCGGTATTGGCAGCAATTACGACAGGCCGCGCTTCAAGGCCACCCTGAGGCTGCCTTTCAATTGGGCCGATTCCTCTGTCACTACGAAGCCCATGCGGAGGCGCGCGCACTTGGCCGACGTTGGCTTGGCTACGCCGCTACCTTGGGCTCTATGCACGCAGCCTCTCTCTTGGTTCGCACGCACACCGAGGGTGATGGTGACTCGCTTCGTGCCAAAGAAATCTTCCTCGCGATTCGCCGTCATTCCCCAGGCGCTGAGTTCGCATTTTATCTGCACCTTATCCGGGAGCAGGGCGGACAAGAAGTGGAGGATGGTTCCGCCGATCTCCTCAATGCATGGGAAGATCATGTGATCGGCCAACTGGACGCCGACGCCACTCCCCCCGATCTATTTTCCCAGCCGGATAACCTCGTTGAGCCCGATGAAGCACCGGACGAGCCTGCGGATTTGGATTTGCCCCATGTTCAGACTTGCCCGGTCGCGCGCCATCTAGCGGCACTGGATTGGCAGGAATGGGCATCGCCGCCTGCCGACATAGCCCCAGCGACTTGGACGGCCGAGGCCGCCGAGTTACCCGAGCCGTTGGAAGCGCTTTGCCACACGCTCACCCATCTCCCGGAAGATCGCCCGGCCTTCTGGCTCGCGCGCGCAGTCCTGCATGGGTGGGTGCCTGCCTGGCTGGCCTTGGCCGACTTGCTGGTTCACGTGGATGAACCTGAGCTGATCAAGTGCGGCCACGAGTTGGTCGCTGCGCTCGCCGAACTGGATTTTGTGCCAGCTTTGGAAGCATTGGCTCAATGGGAAGAGCATGAGCACCACTGGCGCTCTGCACTCGCATGGTGGGGACGCGCATCCGCCCTCGGCAGCGCGATGGCGCGCAAACGCATTCAGCACCTCTTCCATGAACCGCCGGATCGAGGCTTCCCCAAGCGTGAAGATAACTTCCGGGAGCTTTTTGCCGAAGCCGGTTGCGCCGAAGCCCAGGCCTCATTGGCCCGGCGCTATTACTTGGCCAAACCTGCCGATCTGAAAGGCGCGGAGCGATGGGCAAGCCTTGCGGCGGCGCAGGGCGACCAAGACGCCGCTCAGCTCCTCAGCCTATTACAGAAGGCCAAAGAAGGAAGCTCACGGGAGCGTTTGCGCCGACTGCGCTGGATGGAAGTCGTCGATGCACTCTCAACCTCAAACCACAACTTATGAGTGACACAAACCACCAATCGGCCGAACGCATAATTAAGGCAATCGCAGATAAGAAGCTGATTTCAGCGGACGGACTCGCGACAATTACGAAGAACTTCGCCTCAGGTAAAATGACGGCATCCGAATGGCAGGTCATCGCTAAACTCGAAACTCAAAAACCCGCGCCCCATGCAGCCCCCAAAGCTTGAATCCATCTCGCTAATTGCATTCCGAGGAGCCACGAAGCCGCTGGTTGTGCCCTTTGATCACGACAGGAGCATCACCATGCTTTTTGGGGAAAACGGCTGCGGTAAATCAACTATCGTTGACGCCTTTGGATTCGTCGGACGTCGCGACTATGGGTCGATTTCAGATCACCCCGGCTATGATAACAACTTCGTCACCGCAATCGGTTGTGCGCCCGCAAACACAAGTGTCGTCCTAAAGACCTCCGCTGGTAGCTGGACTGCAAAATTGGGGAAAAAGAAGTCCATCGAAGTGGTGCCAGAAGTAGGATGCCCTCGCTTGGAGATTCTCCGCCGAAAACAAATTTTAGACTTAGTCGATGCTCAGCCCAAAAACCGGTTCACTGAGCTGAGTAAATACATAGATGTGTCGGGGGTCTCACAATCCGAGCAATCCCTGCGCGATGCCATTCGCGATACGGCGAATGATCTCGAAACGGAGATTCGACTCAAAGGCGCCGCCGAGGATCACTTAAATCAATTTTGGGTTAACGAAGGAAAAAAAGGAACGACTTCGCTGGTCTGGGCCAAGGCCGAAGCAGCCAAAGAATTGGGGCAGCTTAACGGCACGATCAAGGTCGCCAAAGCTATCGCGTCCTCGATTTCAGAAGCCGAGAACAAGCTTACAGAATGGAGTGCTTACCTTGAACGCTGCAAAAAAACCAAAGCTGAACTCACCCAAGCCGATTTAGACTTTCAGCAAGTCTCTGCACAATCTGCCACACAAAGCGGTGAGCTACTCCGAGTCCTTCAAGAGGCCAAAACTTTCCTCGCTAAAAACAGTGACGCAGCAACATGCCCTGTGTGTGTCCGGCCCATTACCGCCTTAACACTTTCAGCGGACATCGATGCTCGTATTAGCGCGATGAGTAAACTTGCAGATGCGGCCTTGCTGCTGGAGGGAGCAAAGCGGAAGGTCACGATTGCCGAAGGTCAGCAGGCCGATGAACTCCGTAAGATCGTGGATGCGATTACGAAAACGATCAATGTGGTCGTGGACGCAGATTTAGCGGCGCTGGGGCTTCAGCCTACGGCCAAGCAGCCGTGGCAGGATTTGAATGCGATCAACGTAGATCTGGATCGTATCGGGCAATTGACGGCAACGATCACTGCATTCGCTCCCGCCCTGGCAATTGTGCTGAAATCCGGAGAAGACGCACAAAAGATCGCCAACCAACATTCGGCTATCTGCGGCCATGTAAAACAGGTAGAATCTTCAAGCGCCAAGGTAACCACTCTTGATGCTGTAAAACGGCTGTTGGACGCTCTCCTTTCCGTAATTGATACCGAGCGTAAGGCCTTTGTCTCCGAAGTTCTGACCACCATTTCCACTGACGTTGAAGCGCTCTACAGCCGAGTCCACCCGGACGAAAGCGTTGGCGGGGTTAAATTATCTCTAGATCCGCGATACATAGGATCCCTTCACCTTCACGCAGACTTTCACAGCGAGAAAAACATCACCCCGCAGTCGGTCTTCAGCGAGTCCCACTTAGATACCTTAGGTCTCTGCGTGTTTCTAGCATTGGCCAAACGCTATAGCGCAGCGGGCAGCATCATCATCTTGGACGACGTGCTCACCTCAGTGGATGCCGCGCACTTGGATCGCGTAATTACACTGCTTCACGACGAGGCTACCCACTTCGGCCATACACTGATCACGACCCATTATCGGCCTTGGCGAGATCGTTACCGTTTCCACAGAGCACCCACTGCGAATATCGCTTTTGTGGAGCTGCGTCCGTGGAGTTTGGAGACAGGCATCAGGCTCTCGAAGTCACACTCTTCATTGGCCGACTTGAAGGCGGCATTGGGTGCGTCCGCATTTGACCGCCAAGCCGTAGCAAGCAAGGCCGGCCAACTTCTGGAAAATCTACTCGATTTTCTGGCACGCACCTACCGATGCCGTCTGCCACTCACCGGGCAGCCACACTACACTTTGGCTGAGCTTCTCGACTGTTTCTCGAAAGATCTTCGTAAAGTTTTACGGGTGGACAGACTGGATGCCGCGCTAAAACCAGATACCGCGATTATGACCGAATGGGTCTCTACGCCAATCCCGCCCCTTTTGGAGTCACTGAAAACACTGGCCTTTGTTCGCAATCATGTGGGCGCCCATTACAACACACTGGGCTCCGATTGCACGGATGCCGAGGTGGAGAAGTTTGCCAAGATGGTGACTGCCTTAGGTGATCTGCTCGTATGCCCGAAAGGCGGAGATCTACCGGATCGAAATAAAACCGGCTCACATCACCAAAGTAAAAGTGGCCATGTGCGGCTATTCCCACTTGAAGAACCCTCTTGAAATCCATGTCTGATCAACCTGAGAACCTCGACCTGCACTCGGCTTCCATCACCGACCTTCAAAAGGCTAAACTTCGGGAGCTTTTTCCCGAAGTCTTCACCGAGGGCAGCAAGATCGACTTCGATCGGCTCAAACGTGCCTTGGGTGAGTCGGTAGATGCGGGCAAAGAGCGCTTTGGCCTAAACTGGCCAGGAAAAGCAGATTGTCTTAAAACAATTCAACAACCCTCGGCGGCTACGTTGCTGCCGGCTCGGAATGAATCCATCAATTTCGATAACACTGAAAATGTAATTATCGAAGGGGACAACCTTGAGGCGCTAAAAGTTCTTCAAAAGTCTTATCTCGGCCGAATAAAGGCGATCTACATTGATCCGCCATATAACACAGGGAATGACTTTATATATCCAGATACTTACGCCGAATCATTAGATACATACCTTCGGTATACAGGACAAAAAGATGATGACGGCAGGAAATATTCACCAAATGTAGAGGCAGATGGGCGATTCCACTCCAAATGGTTGAACATGATGTATCCACGCCTGTTTTTGGCGAGAAATCTCCTCAGTCACGATGGAGTTATCTTCATCAGTATAGATGATCATGAACTCGACAACCTCCGTTGCATTTGCAATGAGATCTTCGGGGAAGAAAACTTCATCGGACTTTTCGTCATCAACTCATCACCCAGTGCAATTGACTATGGACACATTGCAAAGATGCATGAATACGTTTTATTCTACGCCAAAAACATAGACTCCACTATCACGACTCAACTGACGGAAGAAGAGAAAGAATTCAAGTATGAAGACAAGACAGGTCCATACAACATTTACCCGCTTTACAACGGAAATGTCGCTTTCAACCCCGTCACCCGGCCCAATCTATACTATCCATTTTATTTAGACCCAAGTAGCAAATCAAAAGATGGGTTCTATAAAATCGCCTTAGACCCGATAGAAGGCTGGGTGAAGGTATTCCCGGTTATTTCAAGGAAGGACTCTATACAACGCGTATGGCGCTGGGGGAAAGACTTGGCTCGACAGAATTTAAATCAAGAAATCGTCGGATACAAAACCGAAGACGGGGAATTCAGGGTGGTTCAAAAAACGCGACATACTGGAAAGGTAATCCGATCCCTCCAAATCGATAAAGACATCTCTACAAGGAGAGGAACAGCTGAAGTTGAAGGCCTTTTTGGTGAGAAAGTATTCCCCTTTCCTAAATCAGTAGAGCTCATTCGCAGGTTCGTAGCCATTAGCATGCCGAAGGATGGCATCATACTAGATTTTTTTGCTGGTTCAGGAACAACAGCCCACGCAGTTTTAGATCAAAATAAACAAGACGGCGGCAATCGAAAATTCATTCTTGTTCAACTGCCAGAGCCTACCGAAAGAAAAGACTATCCAACAATTTCGGATATAACCAAAGAACGTATTCGCCGCGTTATAAAAAAAATAAATGCAGAGAGCTCGGAGGGCCTACCGCTCAATGTGAACGCAAAGCAAGACTGCGGATTCAAAGTATTTAAGTTACAAGAATCGAATTTCAAATTATGGAATGCTGAAAGCATGAAGGATGAACAGGCGCTCGCACAGCAGCTCGAAATGCATGTTCAGCATATTGTAAAAGGCCGCACATCCGAAGACCTACTCTTTGAAGTCTTGCTTAAGAGCGGGTTCCCCCTGAATACACCGATTGAAAACATCACGCTAGCTGGGAAGCAGGTCTACAGCGTGCAACAGGGCGCCATGCTGGTGTGCTTAGACACCGAACTCACGCCTGCCGTAATTCAAGCGATGGCTGAGCGCCAGCCTGTGCGTGTTATCTGCCTCGACACCGGGTTTGCCGGCAATGATCAGCTCAAGACCAACGCCGTGCAGCAAATGCGCGCCGCCGGCGTTACGAAGTTCATGACGGTCTAACGGTGTTCGCCCCTATCAATCAGCCCATGTCCGCAACGCCACAGGCCCACTCTACAGCTCCGAGTGAACTCAAGATCGACGCGCATCAGGTCACCATAGAGACGCTGTTCACCGATTTCTATTCGGTCCCCGACTTTCAGCGCGAATACGTGTGGCAGCCCGAGAATGTGGAGCAGCTCCTGGAGGATATTTTCGAGGAGCTTTACACCGACGAGGGCAAACCGCTCACCCATACCGAATACTTCATCGGCAGCATCGTCGTCTATCCAGGAGCCGACGGTGTCTATCAGCTCATCGACGGTCAACAGCGCACGACGACGATTTTTCTAATCCTCTGTGCACTCCGCGACAAGCTGAAGGAGTTGGAGCCCCTCCGAAAACTTATCCGCGAAAGCCGGATGAACGATGAAACGCTGGAAGAGGAATCCCTTTACCGCGTCACCTTGATGTATCCCGACAGTGCCGGCGCCCTAGAAATGGTCGGACAAGGCAAGGCTGAGGCGATGGACGCCCTGCCTGACTCGGTTTCCGTTCGGAACCTGCGTGCCGCCTTCCGCGCCGCCAACGAATTTCTCACCGAACGTCTCGGCACTGAGGAAACAAAGTGGAAGCAGTTTTTCGCTCTCTTCACCAAGAAAGTGAAATTGATCCGGGTCGTGACTCCCAGCCAAGCCGGGGCGCTGCGGGTGTTTGAGACGATCAACAACACCGGCGTCGGCCTCACCCCGATGGATCTTCTCAAGAACCTGCTCTTCCGCATGGTAAAGCCCGCCGACTTCGACCGCGTGAAGAAGGGATGGAAGGATCTCTCGGATGAGATGGAGGGGGCCAAAGAAACGAACCCGCTGCGTTTTCTCCGCTATTTCGTGCTTTCACGTTTCGACACTAAGACTCCCAAGCCACTCCCTGAGGAAGAACTCTACAACTGGATTTCGAAGAACGCGAATACGGCAGGACTGGAAACCCATCCCCTGCGCTTCCTTCAACAGCTCGTCTCCGACGCGAAAATCTATCGGCACCTATCTCGCGCCAAAGATCCACGTGGTGACGACAACCGCTACCTGCAAAACATCCAGATTCTGAGTGGTCGCGCGAAGCAGCATTTCATTCTGCTTATGGCCGGCCAGCACCTTCAGCCGGCGTTGCTGGATCGCCTCAGCCAGGTGCTGGAAAACCTGCTCTTCAGCTTCATCGTAACCCGCGAAGCAACCAAGGCGTTTGAGGCGGTTTTCTACAAAGCCGCCGGTAGCCTCCGTGCACTTAAGCCCGATGATAGTATCGGTCTCGAAACCTTCATCGCCCAATGGCTCCAACCCGAGATAGACAATCGAGGGGACAAGTTGCAGTTCGCACTAGAAACGATGCGACTAGGAAGCCTGCAAAGATACCGCCTCCGCTATCTCTTGGCAAAACTGACCCAACATATCGACGAAGCCGCTTGGGGCTCCTCGATCTCGACCGATCTGCACCGCTATTTGGCCAAGACTGTCCACGTAGAACACATCCTGCCTTATAAAAAGACCTCCGCGCTTTTGGAGGCATTCGATAAGCCAGCCGAATACGACGCTTACGCTGCGCGTCTCGGGAATCTGACACTCATTGAACAGTCGATCAATTCAGTCGTCGGGCGGGATTATTTTCCGCTCAAACAAGCAGAATATCAAAAGAGCAATTTCCTCCTCACAAAAACCATTGGCGCACCCTTTTCAATGGGCGCGAACACGCGGCCCAACCGCAGCGTCGCGGGACTCAAGTCGTGGACTGAGTGGAATTCCCACACGATTGAGGCCCGACAAGACATGCTCGTCGATCTCGCGTGGATCGTTTGGGGAATCAAAGCGGTTCGCACTGTCGGCCTATGAAATTTCAATTCGACCCCAATCAAGCGTTCCAGCACGACGCCGTTCAGGCCGTTGTGGATCTGTTCAAAGGCCAGCCGCCGCAGGCTCAAGGGGGCGTGCAGGTTTCCATTCAAGCCAACAGCAACGATCCGCTGTTTGCCGGCACTCAGCAAACTGAGCTTGGACTGGGTAACGCCCGCGTGATCAGCGATGAAACCTTGCTCAGCAATTTGCACGGGGTGCAGGAGAAAAACGACATCGCCCCCAGTGCGTCCCTCTTCGCGCCGGTCGGCTACGGAAAGGCGGGCAGCGATGAACCCGGACTCATGGGCGGCCTTCACTTCTCCGTGGAAATGGAAACAGGCACAGGCAAGACCTACGTTTACCTGCGGACTTTGTTGGAGCTGAATCGTGCCTACGGCTGGAAGAAGTTCATCATCGTGGTGCCGTCAGTCGCCATCCGCGAAGGTGTGCTTAAGACCATCGAGATGACCGGGGAGCACTTCCGGGCGATCTACGATAATCCGGAAATGGAGCACTTCGTTTACGATGCAAAGCGCATCCCGCAGCTCCGCCAATTCGCGGTCAGCAACACGATCCAGATTCTGGTCATCAACATCGATGCCTTCCGAAAAAACTTCACAGGCACAGACGATGAACGGAAGTCCAACGTGATCTACAAAGAGACCGACCGCCTACAGGGTCGTCAGCCCATCGAGTTCATCCGCGCCACCAACCCTATAGTCATCATCGACGAGCCCCAGAGCGTGGATAACACCGAGAAAGCTCAAGAGGCAATCAAAGCGCTCAATCCCCTCTGCACACTGCGCTACTCGGCGACGCATCGTAATCCCTACAACCTCGTTTACCGGCTCGACCCCATTCGCTCGCTGCAACTCGGCCTGGTAAAACAAATCGTGGTCGGCAGCACCCGCACCCAGAACGCCCACAACACCCCGTTCATTCGCCTCGATAAGACCGACAACAAAAAGGGCATTAAAGCCAAGGTCACTATCCACGTAGCGCTTGAGTCTGGTATCACGGACAAGAGCGTAACTGTGAAAGCGGGCGATGACCTGTTCATTAAATCGCAGGAGCGAGAGATCTACCGACAAGGCTACGAGGTAACCGACATCTATTGCGAACCCGGCGCGGAATACATCCAGTTCGCGAATGGCAATCGACTGGGTCTTGGTGAAAGCCAAGGCGGCTTTGGCGACGACATCGCGCGCATCCAGATTCGTAAAACCGTGGAGAAGCACTTGCTCAAGGAGCTAGAAGTGCGCGACCGAGCCTCACGCGGTGAAGGCATCAAGGTGCTATCTCTGTTCTTCTTGGATCGCGTGGCCAACTACCGCGCCTACGGAACCGACGGTGCGCCGCAAAAAGGGCCTTACGCCGTGTGGTTCGAAGAAGTGCTCACGGAGCTGCTCGCGGAGAAACGCTTCGCCGCGCTTTTGCCTTACCCGGCAATCGACAAGGTCCATAATGGCTACTTCTCCCAAGATAAGAAAGGCGTGCTCAAGGACACGTCCGGCGAGACCCAGGCCGACGACGACACCTACAACCTGATTATGAAGGAAAAGGAGCAGTTGTTGTCTCTCGACGAACCCCTGCGCTTCATTTTCTCCCACTCTGCTCTGCGTGAAGGTTGGGACAACCCGAACGTCTTCCAGATCGGCACCCTTGCCAGCGGCAACTCCACCGTGAAAAAGCGCCAGGAAATTGGACGAGGCTTGCGCCTGCCCGTGAACGCGAAAGGTCAGCGGGTATTCGACCCCCAACTCAACAAGCTCTACGTCGTCGCCAACGAGAGCTACGAGTCCTTCGCCAAGGCCCTCCAACAGGAATACGAAGACGACTGCGGCGTGACCTTCGGCAAGGTCCCCAAGACTGCATTTTCAAAACTGGAGATCGGCACGTCCGCCGAGGGTGAGGCCATTACCTTTGGCAAAGAAACGGGCGAACGCCTGCGCGTGCAGCTCGTCACCCAAGGTTATCTCACGGAAGACGGCCGACTCACCGACAAATTTAATCCTAAGGCCCCCGGCTTCGTTCTCGGATTAACGGAGGAGTTCACGGAGCACCGCGCCGCTATCACCGCTCTCCTGCAATCCTATCAAATGGAGCGCCACATCAAACAGGACGAAGAGCCCAAACGCTTTGCCGCGAAAAAGCACGTCTTGCTCGATCCCCAATTTGCGGCGCTTTGGAATCAAATCAACGCCAAGACAACCTACCGGGTGGAATACCAGACCGATACGCTGGTAGCCGCCGCCGTGAAGGCGATTAAGTGCATGGAAAAGATCGACCCCATTCGCGTGACATATCACGAGGCGGCGGTCTCGTTGGAGAACAAAGGCGTCACCACGACGGTGCTGCGCGAAACTTCAAGCAAGCTGGCCTTTAGCGGCCCTGTTCCCGACATCATCGCCTACCTTCAAGCCGAGACGGAACTCACCCGTCACACGCTGGCACGCATCCTCAAGGAATCCGGCCGATTGGCTGAGTTCTTCAACAACCCGCAGCGGTTCATGGATTCCGTGGCGACCATCCTGAAACGGGAGCTGCATCGCCTCATCATCGATGGCATCAAATACGAACGCATTCCCGGCGAAGGCTACAGCATGGAGCTTTTCGAAAAGGAAGAGTTGGTGACCTATCTCCACAACCGGTATGAGCTGAAAAACAAGGACAAGTCACCTTATGATGCAGTCGCCTATGACTCCGAAGTAGAGCGGGAGTTCGCCGAGGGCTTGGATAAACGAGAGGACGTAAAACTTTTCGTCAAACTGCCGCCGCGCTTCCTCATACGAACTCCTATCGGCGACTACAACCCGGACTGGGCCATCGTGACCCCTGAGAATCGGGTTGTGTATTTGGTTCGCGAAACGAAGAGCACGCGTGACCTATCAAAACTGCGCCCTGACGAAGCGATCAAGATACGTTGCGGTGAGCGCCACTTTGAAGCGTTGGGCGTCAGTTTCGACGTGGTGACGTCAGCGAAAGACCTTCGAAGCTCATAGCCCGCCATGCTCGTCTCAGTCAGAGAAGTCGCCACTTTCTTAGCTCATCACGAGCCGGTGGTGTCGCTTCTCTGGGAGCATCGGAGTGAAACATGGACTAATGGTGACCTGTTGGGGTTGGTGTCGAAAGCGGGTGACCCAGCAGGAGCTAGCTACCTGATCGCGGAACTTAAAAAGCTGCGCTTCTTAGTAGAGCGAATGGAGCCGGTCGGCACCTGGGAACTCGCCCCTCCATTTCAGCAGTGGGTTGAGTTCCTCCAGATGACATCGCGACCGGTGCGCAGCGAAGTCATTCACGGATACATCCTATCACTTGAGGCATCGGCCAATGAGTTTTCACGATGCTGGCCTCAACCCGAAAATTGGCCGGCTGCGCGAGACGCCCTCGAAGAAATATGGCGCCAGCTCCGCAAGATCATCGACGACCTGCAAGCGACTCATCTCGCGATTATCAATGAAGTGGTCGACGCTAAATCAGAGCGCAGCCGACTCTCGGCCACCGAACGATTCCGCCGGATCAACCGTATCTGGGAACTGTTTTTAATGCCCATGCTCGATCTCCTAGATCCGGAGCAGAAATTCTGGACCGTTTGCGTGAGCATCGAACGCGAGTTGGAACGCGCTCTCGTCGAACAGGCGCTTCCCGAGCGAAGAATTGCCACGCGAATCACCGACGAAATCCGGACATTACAGCACACGGTGCGCGAGGGGTTCCTAGTATCCAGAAAGGAAATCGAACCCTTGCACACCCGTTTGCGCAAAGAAAGCGAATGGACGCAGGGGGCGGCACATCTGCTTCAGCGCTTGGCTCGGGAGCGAGAATTTCCAATTCAACTGGGCGAGCGGCTAAAGTTCTCCGTGTTCCGCCTGCGGCAACCACTTACTACTTTGGCACTCAAAAGGTATGCGGCGGAATGGCAGAACTTCCAAGCGGCTCCGGGTGCGCCTATCGACTTCAATTCCCCGACTGGACCAGCCAATAAAAAAGAGGCGCTCACAATTTTGAATCGTTGCACGAGTCTACCCGCAGATCGGTTCCCAATTACTGATCTGGCCGCGTTCATGGCTAAGGAATTTCCGGACGCTGATTTCTACACCCTACTCCGCGCCGTCTCCTTGGTTTTCAAAGAAAAACGCCTTCAGAGCAGTTTCCATTTCCCACGTTCCGATTACCGCATGGGCGGAGGGACGGTTCGGCTCGCCCGGATCAGCATCAAGAAAGTTTCTAAACCAAAATGACTCCCGACTCCGAGACCGTCACTCCGGCACTGCCAGCCTTGCGCAAGCTCTTCGATGAACTGAAGAGCGGCCGCCACTGGTCATTCGGAGATGATGCCTACCCTGAGTTGAGTGGAGAAAACTTCCCTCACTACGCTCATTTTTTTTCACAGATAGGCATCAAGTTGGAATCCGATCCTCGTGGCTTCTTTTTCGCGACTCTCGACAAAGATGATGACTCGATGATCGCCAATAAAACGGCGACCAGCTTCATCCTCTTCGCGGCCATCTGGATCGAGGCCATTGCGGATCGCGGGCTGAATATTCACGCCGAAATATTCCAGAAGGAGCACCGGCCCGATCAGCTTCCCCACTTTTCTGCGGAGAATCACCGCAGGTTGATGACAGAGGCAGGCATGGCTTCGCCCGATGATTTGGAGCGATTACTGGGCTCACTGAATCGAATGGGCTTCATCAATCTTTTGACCAACGGGGCATTTCAAGTGCGCGCGCCTTTTCACCGCCTTCTCGATGTGTGTCAGGAATACGGGAAACCAACCGTGAAGCCCGGCGCTAAAATCGCAGAGGGTGTCACGGCGGCCTCTGATAACACGGCGACCGACAATGAGGAGGCTGGTGCATGAAACCGAAACCACGCACAGCCCTTGCCGGTCCTCGAAAGCTCATCTGCATCCATGCAGGAACGTGTGACTATGCCGAAATCGACGTGTCGGAACCGGTCCAATTAGTCGCCGCCAACAACGTCGGTAAGACCGCTCTCATTTCCACCCTTCAGTTCCTCTACTTGGATGAAGACAGAAGCTTGGACTTTGGTTCACACAGCCCGGCAGTCTCGAAGCAGTTTTATTTCCCCAAGCCAACCAGCTATATCCTGTTTGAGTGCGATACGGTTGCCAGCGGCATCATCACCATCTGCCTACGCAGCGCTGGCCCGGCTGCGGGATACGATTTTGAACGCTACTGGTTTCGTGGATCGTATGATCGCGCCGATTTCTTGGATGCCGAGAATCTACCCCGTTCGTTTGAACAGGTAAAAAAACGCCTTTCCGGCAGAGAGTTTCTAAAAGTCGAAGACTACGCCGAATATCGCAGTCTCTTGGGTGCGGTGGATCACCACACCAAGCACAGCTGGGGACTCGTCCCGCTTGAAGATCCGAAACACTACCAGCGGTTCAGGAAAACATTTCAGCGACTCCTCCGCTTGCGCGACCTAACGCAGGA
>Ga0307409_100000006_pt1 | contig 82927 bp, 80 predicted proteins | sample 322Ometagenome_2_FD_203888 | JGI IMG/M metagenome (GOLD analysis project Ga0307409, IMG submission 203888) | Maize rhizosphere microbial communities from greenhouse at UC Davis, California, United States - 322HYB-O-2 | ecosystem: Host-associated > Plants > Roots > Rhizosphere > Soil | place... | reverse complement strand
ACTGAGCTTCATGCCCTTGTCGAGCCGGTTGTACAGCACCCGTGCGACCTTGGCTCGGTACTCCTCCCGATTCACTTCGCGCTCGATGATGCTAGCCACGATGAGCACCTCGTACAGCGAGCGCTTGAGTTTCTTCGCGGCAGCCTCGAACTCGATCTCGCGTGTCACCGACTTGTACTGACTGACCATCTGCTTCAAGATCGTGTTCGCGGTCGAGTCGGCGGTGAGCTCGTAGGTGTCGGGAAAGAGGAAGCCTTCCGGTCGATTCTTGGCGTACTTGGGCAGCTTGAGAGCCTTCGGCTTGTCCAAGGCTTTCTCGAACGAGGATTTCTTGATCTTGGTGCCCTTTGCCAAGGCGTTCACCTGGGAGGTGAGTCGCAGACCCTCCGGAATCGTGAACTGCAGGCGAATCTTGGAGCTGCCGGGATTGATCAGAAGCCGGAGTGCGTCGATGGCCTGCATCTGGGTTCTCATCAGATACCTGCCGGCCTGGACGCTGGTCGCCCGCTCCTCGGAGCGCACCGCTCGATCCCAGGCCTTCCTGGACTTGACAACGTCTTTCTCGACGAGGATCCCGCCGATCACATCCAACGAGGCGCCTTCGGGCACATCGACGACGACCTTGGCAGTACCAGGTCCGGGATAGTCCGGGATCTCCCCGAAGGAAGACAAGAAGGTGCTGGCCTTGTCCCAGACGAAGTAGCCGCCGAACAGCAGTACAGCGGCGGCGACAAGGACAGCGAGGCAGCCCTTGCCGGTCCGGATCATCTCTTTCGACTGGCTCGGCGGGACCTCGGGGTCGAGCATCGATGACAAGCTGCGTGATCTCCCTCAGGTCAGCAGCGGCCTCCTGCCGTTAGCCGCTAGGCAGGTCCGGCCCGCCGGTGACCGGGCCGCCAGGAGCTGATACTAACTCCCCCGGCGGCTTTCCTTGCGACTGCTCGAACGCCAAAGCGTGCTCAAGAATCGTCGCGGCCGCCGCAGCGTCGATCACCTTTCGCTGATCTTTGGTCCGCTTGCCGCTCTCCGAGAGGCGCTGTGATGCCGTAACCGTCGTAAGGCGCTCGTCGACTAAACGCACCGGTACGTCGATGGCACTCGCCAGCCGTACGGCCCGGTCCCGAGCCTTTGCAGCCGCCGGCCCCTCGCCGCCACCGAGACTGATTGGCAAGCCGACCAGCACCTCGATCGGCTCGTATTCGTTGACCACACCAACCAGGTCTTCGATCTCGTCTACGCCCGCGCGAATCGTGGCCGCTGGATATGCCAGCGCCCCGTCGGCATCGCATGCCGCCACCCCGATCCGCGCGTCTCCCCAATCGAGTGCCAGACGCACACCCTGCCGCATCTGCCGTACGTCCTCTTTTCTTCTGAGTCGTGCCCGCCCGAGGTATTCTGCTCGATCCACTCTCAACTAAGTGCTGGCAAATTACAGGCTGCTGGCGCAGAAACCTGCAATTTGCCAGCAGTTAACCCGCGCGAAGCCGCAAAGCTCGATGGGCGCCGCATGGAGCCGTGCGACCCTCGCGACTCAGCCGTAACCCGCCATCGAAGCACGCCGCACGGAAGCCGCGCCCACCGAACGAAGGCCAGGGGCTCGGCGGCCCCGCGAAAACCTAAGATGCCTGAAACCCGCGCAGCACAAGGCATGACGTGCCGCTAAACCGCACCACCACGTTTTCGCGGGGCCGCCGCCGAGTAACTGGCCGAAGGGCCAGGAACCGCGCGGCTCACGACTGCAGGATGTGCCCGATGGCGTACTCCACGGCCTTGAGCGCCTCGGCCGCGCGACTTCCATCAGTGCCGCCGCCCTGAGCGATGTCGGCTTTACCACCACCCCGACCACCAAGCGTCTCGGCCGCAACGCGTACCAGCTCGCCAGCGTCCAGACCCCGATCACGGGCACCTTGGGTAGTGACTATCACCACGCTGGGCTTGTCGACCGATCCGCCTACCACCGCGATAACCGACGGTGAGTTTTGGACACGGTTGCGGATCTCCAGAGCCAGGGTTCGCAAGTCGTTGCCGACGACGCCCTCGGCGCGGTGGGCAATGTATCCGATGCCCCACATGTCATGGCTCTTCGCGATGACGTTGTTCACATCGGATAACACGGTCTGGCTCTTCAGGTCCGCAATCTGCTTCTCTGCTGCCTTCAGCTGCGCGAGAAGCTTGTTGATTCGGTCCGGCAGCTGCTCGGGCTGGACCTTGAGCGCCTCGCTGAGGCCCATGACCAGTGACCGTTCCCTTGCCAGGTAACGGAACGCTTCAATACCAACAAATGCCTCAACACGGCGAACGCCGGATCCGACACTCGATTCGCCGGTGATGGTGACGAGTCCGATCTGTGAGGTGTGCTGCACATGAGTGCCGCCGCAGAGCTCCCGGGACCACGGACCGCCCATCTCGACAACGCGTACCGCCTGCTCGTCGTAGGTTTCGCCAAACAAGGCCAGCGCGCCAATTTCGCGCGCCTTCGACAGCGGCATGATCGTGGCACTGACGTTGAGGTCCTTACGGATCGCCTGGTTAGCCGCCTCCTCGACGTCGCCTCGAATCTGCTGGCTGAGACCGCTCTGCCAGGCGAAGTCGAGTCGCAGATAGCCGGGCTTGTTGTAGGAGCCGCTCTGGAGCGCGGTCGGACCAAGCACCTGCCGCAGCGCGGCATGCATGACGTGGGTGCCGGAGTGTGCCTGGCATGCCCCGATCCGCCATTCGCCATCGACAGCCGCCAGTACCTGCGCCCCGCTGAGCAGCTCACCCTGCTTGACCCGGACCCGGTGCACGATCAGGCCCTTCACCGGGCGCTGTACGTCGACGACCTCGAGGTCCACGCCGTCGCCGATGATTCGGCCAGCGTCTGAGTCCTGACCGCCAGATTCGGCATAGAACGGCGTCTGCTCCAAGACCACCTCGACCAGGTCGCCCTCTTCTGCGGCCTCGGCAAGCATGCCGTCAACGACGATGCCGCGGACCTTCGACTCGGTGCTGAGCTCGGTATAGCCCGTGAACGGCGTCGGTCCGGCTGCCCTCAAATCGCGGTAGATCTCAACGGCCTGGGCGCCGGCCTTCTTGGACTTGGCGTCGGCCTTCGCCCGATCCTTCTGTTCCTGCATCAAGCGCCGGAAGCCTGCCTCGTCGACGCGAAGCCCCTGTTCGGAGGCCATCTCGAGGGTGAGGTCAATCGGGAAGCCGTACGTGTCATGCAGCTGGAACGCCCGCTCGCTGCTGAGCATGGTCAGTTGTTCGCGTTTGGCGTCGGCTACCGCCAGGTCGAAGATCTGGGTGCCGGTGGCCAAAGTACGCCGGAAGGCATCTTCTTCTGCGTAAGCGATCTGGGAGATGCGTGGCCAGTCGGAGGCGACCTCAGGATACGACTCCGTCATCAGGTCGCGACTGATCGGCAACAGCTCGGGCAATACGGGTTCGGTGACACCCAGCAGGCGCATCGCCCGTACCACCCGGCGCAGTAGTCGGCGCAATACATAGCCGCGGGCCTCGTTGCCCGGCGAGACGCCATCGGTGATCAACATCAGGCCGGATCGGATGTGATCGCCCACGACACGCAGCCGTACGTCGTCCTCATGGCGGTCGCCGTAGCGCTTTCCAGCAAGCTGCGCAGCATGATCGATGACCGGGTAGACCTGATCGATTTCATAGAGGTTGTCCACGCCCTGCATGAGGTAGGCAACGCGCTCGAGGCCCATGCCGGTGTCGATGTTCTTACGCGGCAGGGGCCGGGCGACGTCGAAGTCGTCTTTCTTCCGGACGGCAGATAGCTCCTCCTGCATGAAGACCAGATTCCAGATCTCAAGGAACCGGTCCTCATCCACCAGAGGCCCACCGTCGGGGCCGTACTCGGGCCCCCGGTCGACGTAAATCTCACTACACGGTCCGCCGGGGCCCGGAATGCCCATATGCCAGTAGTTGTCAAGCAAACCGCGCCTTTGAATGCGCTCCGGCCGCAATCCCGCGATGTTCTCCCAGAGTGCCGCCGCCTCGTCATCGGAGTGCAACACTGTGACCCAGATTTTGTTGGGGTCAAACCCGTAGCCGCCAGCATCTTGCGAGCCAGTCACAAGATCCCAGGCGTACCGAATCGCCTCGGCCTTGAAGTAGTCGCCGAACGAGAAGTTCCCGTTCATCTGAAAGAAGGTGGCGTGGCGGGTGGTTTTGCCTACCTCATCAATGTCGAGGGTCCGCACGCACTTCTGTACGCTCGCCGCGCGGTCGAAGGGCGGCGTCTCGGCGCCGATGAAGTACTTCTTGAATGGCACCATTCCGGCATTGACGAAGAGCAGCGTCGGATCGTTGTAGAGCAGGGGCGCGGATGGCACCACTTCGTGTCCGCGGGCGGCAAAGAAATCTAGGAAGCGGCGCCGGATCTCGGCGGTTTTCATGAGGTGTTCCTTGGTGGCTTATCGAGTGACGGCTAACGACGAGATTGGTTATCTGGCAGGCCGAGCGTTTCCCTAAGTTCGGTTTCACGCTCGGCCATTCCAGCTCGTAGCCGATCGACGAATCCGCGGGCTGACTCGCTGACGCCGCTTGCCGATTGCGCGACGCGCTGACCGATAGCCTCCGGATTCGCCTTCTTTAGATACTGGCGGATCTTCATGTAGACGAAGATCGCTACGCCCGCACCGATCAAAAACCAGAACAAGCGTCGGAACATCATGCGCTCCGCTTGGCCCTACGGCGTGCGCCGTTGCCCTTTATGGCCTTTCGTACGCCGTAGCTGAAGGCCGCGGTCTTCACCAGCGGTCCGCCGAGCGTGGCCGAGAACAACTGTGTCATCTGTGCGGCGTTCTCGCTGACCACTGTCGCGTTCCGGCTGATCTTGGCGGCGTCTTCTGTCACCACGCTGAGTTTGGCAAGCTCGTCGTTGGTCGCGCGTACGGTGCCGCGCAACTCGGTCAAGATCGGCACCGACTCGTGGCCGATGTCACGCACTGCGAGGCGCAGCTCCTCCAGCACTCGCCCAAGCTTGAGCAACGGCACGGCCGTCAGTGCCACCAAGGCAACGAAGGCAACGGCGGCGATCAGACCTGCGATCTCCCCTCCGGACATTGGATTTCCTTCTCGTGTTGACGATGCGGACGCGCCCGCGCAGCGTGACTATGAGACCTTACCCTGACTAGCACCGGGGCGAGACCGGGATTCCGCAGCAGCTATTGGTCATCAGATCGACCGAGTAGCTCCTCGATGCGCGCCAGCCTGGCCGCCATCGCTGCCTCGGCACCGTGCTCGGTCGGGAGGTAGTACCGGGCGCCAGCCAGCTCGTCGGGAAGGTATTGCTGGGCAGCGATCCCATGAGGCTCATCATGGGCGTACGCATAGTCCTGTCCATGCCCCAGCCGCTTGGCGCCCGGATAGTGTGCATCCCGCAGATGGCGCGGGACGAGACCGATCCTGCCGGCATTGACATCGGCGAGCGCCGCATCAACCGCCTTGATCACCGCATTCGACTTTGGCGCCAAGGCAAGTGCGACAACGGCTTGGGCCAGGTTTATCCGGCCTTCCGGCATACCGATGAACTCAACAGCCTGCGCGGCCGCGACTGCGGTCTGCAGCGCTGTCGGATCGGCCAAACCGATGTCTTCCGATGCCAAGATCACCAACCGCCGCGCGATAAAGCGTGGGTCTTCGCCGGCCGCGATCATCCGCGCCAGATAGTGCAACGCCGCCTGGACGTCAGAGCCTCGAATCGACTTGATAAACGCGCTGATCACGTCGTAGTGCTGATCACCGGCACGGTCATAACGGACCGCCGCCTTGTCCACGGCGCGCTCCACCAGCTCGGTGGTGATCAAGGTTTGCTGAATGGCCGCTGCCCCAGCGGCCGCCTCTTCCAGAAAGGTCAGAGCGCGCCGAGCATCAGAGCCAGCCAGCCGGATGATCATGGCGCGTGCCTCTAACTCAAGCTGATACACGCCGGCGAGTCCGCGGTCCTCCTCCAATGCGCGATCCAGCAAAGTCGAGATCTCGTCATCGGTGAGCGGCTTGAGTGTCAGCAACAAAGATCGGGACAGCAGCGGCGAAATGACCGAGAAGCTGGGATTTTCGGTGGTCGCCGCAATCAGCGTGACCAACCGGTTTTCAACCGCTGGGAGCAGTACGTCCTGCTGGGTCTTGGAGAAGCGATGCACCTCGTCGATGAACAACACCGTTTGCCGAGCCGTACGCAGGTCGCGCCGCGCCTGGTCGAGAACTGCTCGGACCTCCTTGACACCGGCGGTGACGGCAGACAGCTCGACGAACCTGGAATCTGTCTGCTGGGAGACGACGGCGGCGATGGTCGTTTTGCCAACTCCCGGTGGTCCCCATAGGAAGACCGACATCGGCTCTCCCGCAGTCAACCTGCGCAGCGGCGAACCCGGCGCCATCAAATGATCTTGGCCGAGAATCTCTTCGAGGCTACGCGGCCGCATACGTACCGCGAGCGGCAAGCCGGCGCGATTGGTGTCGCCTAGGCTGCCGCTCGGTACGGCCGCCTGGCCGCCGACCGTACCGCCGAAGAGATCCTCACTCATCGTTTGAGATCCTACGGACAACTCCCCGAGACCGGATCGCGCGCCGCCATGCTGAGGAGAAGTGAGGGGACAGGCTTCTTCGTCCCCGAGCGCCGACGAAGTAGGCGCGATCCGCGCCGCGAGGTTCGCGCCGCCGATCTGCAGAAGAAGTCGACGAAACGATTCGAGAAGGGAGCTCATCCTGCTAGACAGTCGTTTCGTCGGATTCGACGAAGACGGCGGCTCCCCAGCGAACATCGCAGCGAGCGAAGCGAGCATGGACAGAGCGAGCGCCAGCGAGCGGAGCAATCAAACACGGATCCCGCGCCGCCGTGCTCAGGAGAAGTAAGGGGACAGGCTTCTTCGTCCCCGAGCGCCGACGAAGTAGGCGCAATCCGCGCCGCGAGGTTCGCGCCGCCGATCTGCAGAAGAAGTCGACGAAACGATTCGAGAAGGGAGCTCATCCTGCTACACAGTCGTTTCGTCGGATTCGACGAAGACGGCGGCTCCCCAGCGAACATCGCAGCGAGCGAAGCGAGCAATTGGACAGAGCGAGCGCCAGCGAGCGGAGCAATCAAACGCGGCATGATGCACACCATGAATGAGAACGAGATCAGGACCCTCTACGAGAAGTTGATCGCCGGATGGAACGCTCACGATGCTGAAGCAATGGCAGCGCCGTTCGCCGAGGATGGCGTGATCATCGGATTCGATGGGAGTGTGAGCTCGGGCGCGCGAGCGATCACGGCCGAGATGGCAGGCATCTTCGCCGACCACGAAACCGGACGCTATGCCGTCAAGGTGAAGTCGGTACGCGGGCTCGGATCACAAGCCGTGATCCTGCGCGCCATTGCCGGACTGGTTCGTCCGGGCCACAGTGCCATCAACTCCCAGACCAACTCCCACCAGACTGTCGTCGCTGAAGAGCAAAGCGGCCAGTGGAGGATTGTGCTGTTTCAAAACACTCCCGCACAGTTCCACGGCCGCCCCGAGCTGGTCGAGGCCATGACTGGAGAGTTGCAAGCCGTCGCCGACACGGCATAAGTGCGGAAACTGGTCAGATTCGACAACAGATTCGCCGCATTCGATGTCGTTTCTGACCACTTCCCCATGGCCTCCCATTCAGCCTTACATTCCGGGTGCAGCTCCCTCCTAGGCGGTGACCGGATGGTTTGAGTGGAAGAGGTTCTCAGGGTCGTAGCGCTGCTTGACCTCGCGGAGGCGGTTGAGGACGTCTGGCGAGAAGATCTTGGTTATATCGAAGGACTCCTCGACGAAGTTAAAGTAGCGACCGGCATCGTAGGACTCGAGCGCGGCCTTGAAAGCGCCAAGCCATGCCCGGTTTGGCGCCATGGCTTCTGGCGTGGGGACGAACCCGACTCCGAATGCGACGAAGGATCCCGGCAAAGTGGCGAGCGCTCCGGCGCCATGCGGCGCACGTGACATGGCGCCACCGCCGTGCCGCAATTCGACAGAGACGAGCTGCGAGCCCGAGCGTGCGCCGACCGCCTCCACAAGCGAGTCGATCGCCTCCGGCGGCAGTTCGTGTGTCAGCAGCGTTTCGCTGGTGGCGGGCACCGGTGTTGGCGGGTCCATATGCAGATCCTCGATCCCCGCAGGCGGCTGGGGCCGGACCGTATCCATGTTGGCGGTGCCCAGCTCGCGTAGCGGTGCCACCAGCTCCTCGCCGTCGGCCGGATCACCGCAATAAATCACCTCAAGCACGGTGAATGATTTGCCGCGGACAGGTTCTGGCACCTCCGGAACCGGTGGAAAATTCATCAGCCGGCCGACCGACATCATCTCCTCCGGCATCCCAGACGTCCACTCGCGCCATCCCTGCAAAATCTCACTCGCTTGCTCTGCCGGGAACAACAGCGCGCCCGCAAAGATCTCACGCAATGGCAACAGGTCGAACTCCAATGCTGTAACGACACCGAAGCTGCCGCCACCGCCACGAAGCGCCCAGAACAAATCAGGCTCGTTCTCTGCATCGACGCGAAGTTGTTCCCCGCTGGCAGCGACGACTTCGATCACCGTCACGTGGTTACAGGCAAGGCCGTGCTTGCGGGCGTAGAAGCTAATGCCGCCGCCGAGCGTGTAGCCGGTGATGCCGACGTTCGGGGCAGAGCCATGCAGTGCGGCAAAGCCCTGTTCCGATGCCTGCGAAATGAGGTCACCCCAAAGTGCCCCGGCACCGACTCGCGCAGTGCCAGCATCGGCATCGATTTCTACCCCGCCCAGGCCGGCAGTGCGCACCAACACGGTATTCGCGAGCGAGCCAAGCGGCGCCGCATTATGTCCGGTGCGCTGAGCAGCGACCCGCTTGCCGTCGGCGGCGGCGGCACGGACAACATCGCTGACGTCGTCGGCGCTCCGCGGTAGCGCTATAGCAGCCGGCTGTTGGTCGACCAGGATGTTGAAGGCGACGCGTTCAAGATTCCAGTCTGCGTCCTGGGCGGTCAACAATGTCGCGGGCATAACTGCTCCCTCCAGCCAGCTGGTGCAGGAGCCTAAATTTACTCGTCTGCGATGGGACTGGGCGATCAGAAAAGTGCTCCGCGAGCGGGCTCGCTCTCAAATCTCCGGCTGGACATCGATGCCGGCCTCTTTGCGCTGCTCGGGCGTGATGGGCGCCGGCGCGTCGGTGAGCGGATCCACGCCGCCACCGGTCTTGGGGAAGGCGATCACGTCGCGGATCGAGTCGGTTCCTGACAGCAGCGCACAGATTCGATCCCACCCAAAAGCGATCCCGCCATGCGGCGGCGGCCCGTAACTGAACGCCTCGAGCAGGAAGCCGAACTTCTCCTGTGCCTCCTCCTTCGGCAGCCCCATGACAGCGAACACCCGCTCCTGAATGTCCCGGCGGTGGATACGGATCGAACCGCCGCCGATCTCATTCCCGTTGCACACGATGTCGTAGGCGTACGCGAGCGCTGAGGCCGGATCGGTATCGAAGGTTTCCAAGTTCTGTGGTGCTGTGAAGGCATGGTGCACCGCGGTCCAGGCACCTGCTCCAACGGTCACATCGCCGGCCGCCAGCGCAACGGTTGCCGGCTCGAAGAGGGGAGCATCGACTACCCAGCAGAAGGCCCAGGCGTTCTCATCGATCAAGCCGAGACGACGACCGATCTCCAGCCGAGTGGCGCCCAGCAACGATTGCGCCAAGGCCCGAGGACCGGCGGCAAAGAAGATGCAGTCTCCCGGTGCGGCGCCGACCTTGGCCGCCAGCCCGGACCGTTCGGCCTCCGAGAGATTCTTCGCGACCGGTCCACCGAGCTCGCCATCCTCAGCGACCAAGACGTACGCAAGGCCGCGATGCCCTCGCTGCCGGGCGAACTCCTGCCACGCGTCCAACTGCCGACGCGGCTGACCGGCACCCCCGGGCATGACCACGGCACCGACGTACTCGGCTTGGAAAACCCGAAATGGTGTCTGGGCGAAGTAGTCGGTTAACTCCACAATCTCCTGGCCAAACCGCAGATCTGGCTTGTCGGTACCGAACCGGTTCATGGCGCCGGCGTATGACAGCCGTGGCAGCGGCGTGACGACCTCGACCCCGATCAGCCGCCAGATGGCAGTGATCAACTCCTCAGTAAGTTCGATCACGTCGTCCTGGTCGACGAAGCTCATCTCCACTTCGAGCTGAGTGAATTCTGGCTGCCGATCTGCGCGGAAGTCCTCGTCGCGATAGCAGCGGGCGATCTGAAAGTAGCGCTCGATGCCGGCGACCATGAGGAGTTGTTTGAACAGTTGGGGGCTCTGCGGCAACGCGTACCAGCAGCCGGGCTTCAGCCGCACTGGAACCAGGAAGTCCCGCGCTCCCTCCGGAGTCGAGCGGGTCAGCGTCGGAGTCTCGATCTCGACGAAACCGTGTTCGCCAAGCAACGTGCGAGCCACCCGATTGACCTCGCTGCGTAATCGGATCGCGGCCGCGGGCGCGGGCCGACGCAGATCCAGGTATCGGTATTTGAGTCGAGTCTCCTCGCCGACATTCACGCGGTCGTCGATCTGGAAGGGCAAGGGCGCGGACGGGCTGAGCACCTCCAGCGTGCTGGTGACGACCTCCACATCGCCGGTGGGTAGGTCCAGGTTGGCGTTGCCCTCCGGGCGCAGCTCAACTTCGCCAGTGACAAGGATGCAGTACTCATTGCGAAGATCATGGGCACCGGATGCGGCTAGCGTCTCGTCACGGATCACCACCTGAACCACGCCAGAGGCATCCCGAAGATCAACAAAAGCGACCCCACCATGATCACGGCGGCGAGCTACCCAGCCAGCCAGGGTTACCGGGGTTCCGGCATGCTCAGCACGGAGAGTGCCAGCGCCGTGGGTACGCATCACGGATGTTTAGTCCTTTCAAATTGCTGAGCTGCTCGGGCAATACTGACTCTCACAGTTCGGAAGCGACATTCGATCCTACGGATTCTTCGCCAACCGCACGTTGCGCAGCCTGCAACCGTTTGTGTTCCACCGCAACGCAACCGAGACTTACCACGTGACCAGGCTTGGGCTGCGCCTGCTTGTCCTGGTGGCCTCAGTGTTGCTCGGCACCTGCGCGGCGATTGTCGATGCCAGACCGGCGTTCGCCTGCAGTTGCGCCGGTATCTCGACAAATCGGGCCTTGCGCGAAGCGGACGCTGTATTCCGTGGCACCGTGATCAGCAAAGAGATCGTCGGCCGACGCGACGCGGCGCGGACCGACATCCGCTTCTCCGTCGACCGGGTTTATAAGGGCGCGGTGTACAGCGAGCAGCTCGTAGCTTCCCGGCATGACGCCGGCGCCTGCGGACTAGACCCCGAGATCGGCAGCACCTGGGTTATCTTCGCGGTTGAGGGCATCGAGGGTGAAGGTGATCGAGCCGTCAATCGGCTGATCACCACGCTGTGCAGCGGAAATCTCCCAACTGGCCTTGCACCACCTGTGCTGGGGAGGCCGAGGCCGCCCATCAGTGGCGCCTCCGATCGCGAGGAAAGATCGACTAACACCGATCGGATCATCTCCAACGCCATCGCCGTCGCCGGGATCGGTGGACTGTGCATCGCCGCTGTTGCCCTGATCGGCGTGGCTGTGCTATGGCGACCGGGTCGCTCAAGCTGATCTTGTGACTTGCATGACTCGTGATGGTTCTTCCCGACATCCTCAGGAAATCCCGGTCAACGCTGCGGCGCCGCGGCCCTGCGAGCGAGTTTGCGCCTCTCCGCACAAGTCCACGAATGAGAGCGCATCCTTCAGTTTTGAGCCCCATTCGGGGCCAGGTGCGGAGAAACGAGCGCTGTGGAGCGTCCGATCACGGGCGAAAAGCTGAACCGGCCTTTTCGAATGCTCCCTCGGCAACAGGGAAAGCTCCTCGGCGCACCGCCTTCACCAGCGTCGCATGATCAGCTTCGGTCTGGTCGGCGTACGCTCGGGCGAACTTCGCCAGTGCCTGGTCAAGCTTGTCGCTCCCACCGGCGTAGCCGGCGATCATGGAGGCACCGCTCGTACGAGCATGACCCTTTGCCAACAAATGACCCACGATTCCTGCATAGTCGGTCAGCGCGGCGGCATCGATCGCATCGAGTGGGATAGTGCCCTTCATATTGCGGAATTGCCGGACGTAGTACTGCAGCTCACCAATCATCGTCCAGCCGAGCAAGGGGTCGCTGACGGTTTGCAGCGCCTGCTGATACTCCACGACTCGCTGTCCCTGATGGGCGTGCCAGGCCGAGTCGCCGTGGACGTAGCGCGCCAGAACCGACCGCCGAGCCTGCTTGAGCTGCAGAAAGATCACATCGTCTGGGCTGCTGCCTTCCAGGAGTGCCACGTACGCGCGCAAGCCGACGCTGCCGACCCCGACAACCTTGTGCGCAATGTCGATGAGGGTGTAGCCCCCGACGACCCGCCGCCAGTGAGGTGCCAGGGTCTCTAGGTAGTCATCAAGAGACTGCGCGACCTGGTCATAGTCCTGAGCATTCAGGCCCGTGATCAGCGGCGGCTCTTCGATGATGTGGCGCTGGCCGTCGCGCTCCATTGTGAAGCGTGGCAGCGCGCGATCGCTGGTTCGAGAACGGGCCCGTTTGGCAGAGCGTTCGATCTCTTCGCGAAGCGACTTCTCCGTCGCTGTCTCGTGGAGCCGGCCGACATCGAGGCGGTTGAAGCTGCGCATCAGCAATGGCTGTTCGGCTAGGAATCGAACCTCGTTTCGGTAGGCCGCTACACACGCCAGCACCGAGGAGCGGCACTGGTCCTCCGATGAACCGTTCTCGCGACCCGCGACCCAGATGCTGGCCGCCAATCTCCGCAGATCCCACTCCCAACCGCCCGGGTGCGCCTCATCGAAGTCGTTCAAGTCGATCACCAGCTCACCCTCGGGTGAGGCGTAGAAACCAAAGTTGCCCAAGTGCGAGTCCCCGCAGACCACCGGATTGATGCCGGTTGCAGGCAGTCGTGCGACATCCTCGGCCATCACAATGGCGGTGCCACGTAGGAATCCGTACGGGGAACTCACCATCCGCGCAATTCGGATGGGTATCAACCAGTCCAACCGGCCCTGGTGCGACTCCATGATCAACTCGACTGGATCGGGACGATCGTCCGAAGCCCGCCACATGCTGAGGCTCTTGCGTGGCACCTCCCGCCGCAGAGCGCGGCCCATTGCATATCGCTCTGCCCGCGTGCTGGGACGCTTCCGGACGGAGGCGTAGACCTCGCTGTCCGCCGAGGCCAAAACGGTATGGCCGGGCGATCGCACGGTCACGATCTCCTCCTCATTTGGATTGCACGTCACCCTATCGGGCTCGGCCTGCCCTTCAGCCAGCGATCGTCAAGCGCTGATATCACAGCCCCAAAAGGACCCGAACCCCGACACACCGGGGCACTTTGCCGATTTCCCAGCGGCGGGCACCACGCTGACTTAGACTCCCCACGGCAGGTTCCACTTAGACGCGAGGATGCCCCCCTGTATGCCTCAGATCCTGATCCGGGCACACAAGAACCCGTTTAACGTTGCCGACGCCGATACCACGTACCGGCAGAACCTCATTGGCAACAACACCGGCAACCTGGTGTTCAGCCAGGCGGTCTACCGGCTGTTGTCTACAGTCGATGCGGACCTGGAGACCTCTGGGTTAGCCAGGAGCCACCCGCGCATCATCAATTCCCGGTTCGACCACGTCGTGATCCCACTGGCCAATGCGTTCCGACCCAGCTACCTGGAAACACTCGACGCGTTGAGCAATCTCATCGAGCAATTGACCATCCCCGTCACCGTTTTGGGCGTAGGAGAACAGGCGTCTTTGCGGGGTGTCTATAAGGCAGCTGACAGCGTCAAGCCGGCCGTGACGCGATTTGTCCAAGCGGTTTTGAATCGTTCGCCGTCAATCGGCGTACGAGGGGAGCGGACACGGGACTACTTGAGGTCGCTTGGCTTTGGTGACGAGCACGTCAAAGTGATCGGTTGCCCTTCGATGTTCATGTATGGGCCGAACCTGAAGGTGGACCGAAAGGTTGAATCACTCAGCCAGGACTCCGCCATCGCCTTCAACGTCTCCCCATATGTCCCCGAGATGGGTTCAATCTCTCTGTACGCGGCCGAGCACTTCCCAAATCTGGTCTATATGGCCCAGAACATCCAAACCCTTGAGCTGATGCTGTACGGCAGCTATCCCAAGGGCAAGAAGATGACGGCTAGGGCCGCTGCGGGTGCGCCCATCACGCTGGACCATCCGCTGATACGATCCGACCGCGTCCGGTTCTTCCTTGACCCGAAGACGTGGTTCGAGCACCTGGCCGGGTACGACTTCTCTTTTGGCACCAGGATTCACGGCAATATCGCCGCTCTGCTGGCCGGTACCCCGGCTCTGCTGCTGGCCCACGACTCACGGACGCTCGAGTTAGCCGAGTATCACGAGATCCCGCATCGCACGATCACCAGCATCGAGGACGACGCAGACGCGATCAGCCTTTACGCCGAATGCGACTGGAACCGGCTCAACAAGGCCCATCCTGATCGCTGGGATGCGTTCGCGGCCTTCCTCGACGACCACCGGCTCACCCATGTCTATGACGACGGGCAGGATGCTAGCGCCTTTGACGAGCGGCTTGCCGCGACCGAGTTCCCACCGCCCGTGCGTACTCTTATGGGATTTTCGCCTGAAGAGCTGTACGAAATGCGGCGTACAGTGACCGATCTGGGCCGGGAGTTGCACATCGCGTATAACGACCTCAACGCCGCAGCAGAGGCACGGCCACGCAGGCCGCGGAGGTTGCATGAGCGGGCCTGGAACCGGATTGACCGTGCGGTCCGCAGCCTCAGCATGATGGCCTGATCGCGCGCCGCTGTCTGGACGATAAGCGAGCAGCAAGTTTCGCTGACGGCCGACACCCCGCTTACTGCTTGCTGCGAGCGAGTGAGGAAGACAGCGGCACACTAGCGCGATCTGCGCTCGCGATGTTTGCGCCGCCGATCTGCAGGAGGAGCCGACGAAACGCATCGAGAGAACTGAGCTGATTCCAGGACAGTCGTTTCGTCGGATTCGACGAAGGCGGCGGCTCTCCGGCGAACATCGCAGCGAGCGTAGCGAGCCGTCAGAGACAGCGAGCACCGCGAGCGGAGCAATCAAGCCAGGCTGACGACTCTCGGCTTCAGGTCTTCCGCGCTCGGCATCCAAGAGTTTGGATCGGCGCCAACCTGCACGCCTGTCCGAATGTCCTTGACTTCCCCGCCGACTGTTCCGCCGAACCAGACGTACGGGATACGACGCCGATCGGCGTATCGGATCTGACGGCCGTACTTCTCCGCTCGCGGCGCAACCTCGGTCGGGATTCCGCGATCACGCAGGCGCTCGGCAACCTCAATGGCCGTCACTCGGGTCTCCTCGCTGTCGACCGCAACGAGCACGGCCGTCGGCACTGGCCGCGAGGCTCGCAGCATCCCTTTGGCCAGCAGCGGAGCCAGCAGGCGCGTCACGCCGATGGAGAGACCGACGCCGGGATATGTGGTCCGGCCATCACTGGCCAATGAGTCGTAACGGCCGCCGGAGGAGATCGAGCCCCAGGACTCGAAACCGACGAGCTCGGTCTCATACACCGTGCCGGTGTAGTAGTCGAGGCCCCGCGCGATCTTGAGATCGGCGATCAGGCGCCCAGGGACATAGCGAGCTGCGGTCGTGACGACGTCGGTCAGCAGCTCCAGACCCTCGGTGAGTTGATCATGCTCGACCCCGAGACTGCGCACCTGATCAACGAAGGACGCGTCGGCGGAGCGGATCTGCGCTAGTTGCACACAGCGCCGGGCCTGTGCCTCAGTGAGCTTGACCTGATTGATCAACTCATCGATCACCCGCTGCGAACCGATCTTGTCAAGCTTGTCGACGTGCCGCAGCACCGCAGCTGGATCGCTAATACCCAAGCCCAGATAGAAACCCTGGGCCAGCTTGCGGTTGTTCACCCGCATTAGCACCGGCGGCAAACCAAGATCAACGTGGAGTCGCTCCAGCGCCGCTAGGGTGACCAACGGCAGCTCGACGTCATGATGCGGTTCGAGCGTCTCGGCGTCCACGATGTCGATATCAGCTTGGGTGAACTCGCGATAGCGACCCTCCTGCGGCCGCTCGCCGCGCCAGACCTTTTGGATCTGGTAACGCCGGAAGGGAAACGCCAGCTGATGGGCGTTCTCCAGAACGTAGCGGGCAAACGGCACGGTGAGATCGAAGTGCAGACCAAGATCGGCCGGGCCGTTCTCACCGTGCAGCCGCTGGACTGTGTAGACCTCCTTGTCGATCTCGCCTTGCTTCGCCAGACGATCCAGCGGCTCTACCGCGCGGGTTTCGATGGAGGCGAAGCCGTGTATTTCGAAGGTCTCGCGCAACCGGTCCAGCACGAACTGTTCGATGATCCGAGCTTCCGGACTGTACTCCGGGAAGCCGGACAGCGGTTTCGGACGACTCACGCTACTCCTTGCTGTCAGCCGGCCGCAGAGCGGCCGGAGGGCTGTCAGCCGGCCGCAGAGCGGCCGGAGGGCTGTCAGCCGGCCGCAGAACATCCGGTGACGACGCTTCTGCGAGGTTCTGCAAATACGGGTTGCCAGCGCGCTCCCTGGCCATCGTGGTTTGCGGACCATGTCCGGGAAGGACGGCGACCGTGTTCGGCAACGGCAGCACTTTCGTGCGCAGGCTCTTCAGCATGTCGGCCATGTTTCCGCCTGGCAAGTCAGTTCTGCCGATCGAGCCGGCGAACAAGACGTCGCCGGAGAACATCACGGAGTCGATCTCTGGGCGGCCGTCGTAGTCACTCTGGAACATCGTCGACCCAGGCGTGTGTCCAGGTGCATGGATCGCCTGAAAGGTAAGACCAGCGAGCTCGATCTCGGCCCCGTCAGTTAGCTCTCGTACGTCGTCGGGCTCGGTGAAGGCTGCCAAGCGGCCCGTCAAGCGCTCCAGGAGCAACCGGGTCTCCTCCCCCATCGCCCGCAACGGGTCGGTGAGAAGCACTCGATCGTCCGGATGCACCCAGCAGCTTGAGGCGTACGAGCGGCAGAGCGGGGTGACGGAGAACATGTGATCAAGGTGCCCATGGGTCAGCAATATCGCGACCGGCTTGAGCCGGTGCTCCAAGATCAACCGGGCAATCCCGGGCACTGCATCCATCCCTGGATCGATGATTACGCACTCATCGCCAGGTTTGGTAGCCGCCAGGTAGCAGTTCGTTTGCCATGGCCCAGCAGGGAACGACGCCAAGAGCACGCGTTCGAGACTATCGAGACAATCGGGCAGGATTGAGCTATGACCGAACGCGCTGGGCCGGAGGGCACTGGCCCGGCTGCTTTCGGCCGGGTCGATAGCGATGGCACGGTCTACGTCCGCACCTCGGCCGGGGAACGCGTCGTCGGCCAGGTGCCCGGAGTCCCGGCTGATGAGGCCCTGGGCTTTTTTACGCGCAGGTTCTCCGCACTTGAGCTTGAAGTGGGATTGCTGGAGCGGCGCATTGCCACCGGAGCCGTGTCGCCGGACGATGCCGTTGCTTCGATCAATAAGCTCCGAAATGCGATCGCGGACGCCCGCGCAGTCGGTGATCTAGACGGGCTGCAGGTGCGACTGGATGCGCTGTCTCCGCTAATCGCAGACCAGCGGGCCGCTCGAAGAGCAGAACGAGCCAGGCAGCAGGAAGAGACCCGAGCCGCCAAAGAAGGGTTTGTGCTGGAGGCTGAGCGGTTGGCGGCCGGAAATGATTGGCGCGGTGGAGTGAATCGGTTCCGCACCTTGTTGGAGGAGTGGAAGGCGCTCCCGCGCCTGGATAGGGCAACCGACGATGCATTGTGGCACCGGTTCTCCAGCGCTCGTACTACCTACACGAGACGCCGTAAGGCCCAGTTCGCTCAGCAAAATGAGCAGCGCGAAGCGGCGCGCGTGATCAAGGAGCGGCTCGTCACTGAGGCGGAGGCTCTGGCCACCTCGACCGACTGGGGTCCCACTACGGGCGCCTACCGTGATCTGATGGCGCGCTGGAAGGCAGCAGGGCCCGCGCCGCGCGACGTGGATGAGTTGTTATGGAAGCGATTTCGGGGCGCCCAAGATCGCTTCTTTATGGCCAAGCAGGCAGCGTTTTCGGAGCAAGACTCCGAGTTTCGGGCCAACGCGCAAGCTAAGGAGAAATTGCTCGCCGAGGCCGAGGCACTGCTGCCGGTGCGCAATCCCGGCGCTGCCCGCGGTTCGTATCGAGACATCCTCCAGCGATGGTCCACCATTGGCAGGGTGCCGCGGGACGCGATGCGGCCTCTGGAATCTCGACTGCGCGCGGTCGACAACGCGATCAAGGCCGCCGAGGAGGAACGCTGGAGGCGCAGCAACCCCGAGGTGAGGGCGCGGGCTACAGACACCGCTGCCAAGCTGGAGGCTCAAATTGCTGCGCTTGAGGAGCGCGCAGCACAAGCTGAGGCGCGTGGTGATCATGGCGCGGCGCAAGAGGCAGCTGATTCAGCTGCCACCTATCGTGAATGGCTTGCACAGGCGCAGCGGACAGCAAGTGATTTGGGCGGTTAAAGTTTCGGTTGGCTACTGAGCACGGTCCGTATGGAGCGAGCGCAGCAAAGCGGGGCTGACGCCCCACATTCTCAGTCCACGCGTCACCTATATGTGGAGCGTGAAGCCAGAAGGTGGGGCGTCAGAGCAGAAGGTGGGGCGCCGATGCGCTGCGCGCAGGTCAGCCCCATGGAAAATTGCAGCGATGTTCGCGCCGCCGATCTGCAGGAGGAGACGACGAAACGCGCCGAGAAAGGGAGCTGATTTTGCGACACGATCGTTTCGTCGGATCCGACGAAGACGGCGGCTCCCGGCGAACATCGCAGCGAGCGGAGCGAGCAATTGGACAGAGCGAGCGGAGCAATCAACTCTGGTGGATGCGGTACGCCTCGTATACCGCCGGCACATTGCGTACGGCGCGAAGCACGTGATCGAGATGGGTGGGATCGGCGGTCTCGAAGGTGAACTTCGCCTTGCAGATTCGGTCCTTACTGGTGTTTAGCGCTGCAGACAAGATGTTCACGTGTTGATCCGACAGCGCCCGGGTGATGTCAGAGAGCAGTCGGTTCCGATCCAGAGCCTCGATCTGAATCGCAACGAGAAAAGAGCTCTTGGCGTTCGGTGCCCACTCGACCGGGATCAGGCGCTCCGGCTCCGACTTCAAGCTGGCAGTGTTGCTGCAGTCCTCGCGGTGCACCGAGATACCCGAGCCCCGAGTCACGAATCCCAAGATCCCGTCTCCGGGCACCGGGGTACAGCACTTGGCGAGCTTGACCAGTAGATCGCTTGCACCAATGACTCGGATTCCGCAGTCGATACCACCGCTGCTACGACGCCGGCGGCCTGTGACAATGCGATCTTCGCTGATCTCTTCGGCTACCGTTTCGTCGCCGCCCTCAACAGCGATCAGCCGGTTCACTACGGCTTGCGCACCGACCGTACCTTCGCCGACCGCGGCGTACAGGGCGGAGACATCGGCCAGCTTGAAGAAGCCGGCGACGGCTGTTAGATGCTCAAGAGTGAGCAGCCGCTGCAGCGGCAAACCGCCTTTGCGCAGCTGCCGGGCCAGCAACTCTTTGCCGTTCTCGATCGACTCCTCACGACGCTCTCGAGTGAAGTAATGGCGGATCTTGTTTCTCGCCCGTGGGCTGCGAACAAAGGTCAGCCAGTCTCGGCTGGGGCCGGCATTCTCAGCCTTGGACGTAAAGATCTCGACTACGTCGCCGTTCGCCAATACCGACTCAAGCGGAACGAGTCGACCGTTGACCCGGGCGCCGATGGTCTTGTTGCCGACCTCGGTGTGGATGGCGTACGCGAAGTCGATCGGGGTGGAACCTTGCGGTAGTGAGATGACGTCGCCGCGGGGCGTGAAGGCGTAGACCTCATTGGTGTTGATCTCAAAGCGCAGCGAGTCCAAGAACTCACCGGGGTCGGCTGTCTCACGCTGCCAGTCCAAGAGCTGCCTGACCCAGATGAGCTCGCCGGCATCGTGGGCACCCTTGACCGGCAACAGCGCGCCGCTCTTGCCTTCCTTGTACTTCCAATGGGCGGCGACTCCGTACTCGGCGCGACGGTGCATGTCGTCGGTGCGAATTTGCAGCTCGACTGGTTTTCCCTCTGGCCCCAGAACCGTGGTGTGCAAGGACTGATACATGTTGAACTTGGGCATCGCGATGTAGTCCTTGAACCTGCCGGGCAGCGGGTTCCATCGGACATGCAGCACACCCAGTGCCGCGTAGCAGTCGCGAGGGCTCTCGACCAGGATGCGCAGGCCGACAAGATCGTAGATCTCCTGAAAGTCTCGGCCGCGGACCACCATCTTCTGATAGATCGAGTAGTAGTGCTTCGGCCGCCCGGTGACGGAGGTGGCTTTGATCTTCGCAGCGCGCAGGTCGGATTGGACCTGATCGATGACGCGTGAAAGGTACTGGTCACGGCTCGGGGCAGCCTCTGCAACAAGCCGTACGATCTCGTCGTAGACCTTCGGATACAGCGTGCCGAAGGCCAGATCCTCTAGCTCCCACTTGATGGTGTTCATACCGAGCCGATGGGCGAGCGGGGCGAAGATCTCCAGCGTCTCCGAGGCGATCCGGGATTGCTTGTCGGGCCGGAGGTAGTGCAGCGTCCGCATGTTGTGCAGCCGATCGGCGAGCTTGATCACCAGCACCCTGATGTCGCGGCTCATTGCGACGACCATCTTCCGGATGGTCTCCGACTTCGCCGACTCGCCGTACTTGACCTTCTCCAGCTTGGTGCAGCCGTCGACGAGCAGCGCAATTTCCTCGCCGAACTCATGGGTCAGTTGGGCAAGGGTGTAGTCAGTGTCCTCCACGGTGTCGTGAAGCAGCGAGGCGCACAGGGTCGCTTCCGTCATGCCCAGTTCGGCCAGAATCGTTGTTACCGCCAGCGGATGAGTGATGAAGGCGTCACCACTCTTGCGGCTTTGTCCTGAATGCAGTCCCTCAGCCTTGCGGTATGCCCGCTCGACAAGTCCTAGATCGGCCTTCGGATGATTGGCGCGGATGATCCGGAAGAGTGGATCGAGGGCGGGCGTCTGCGGCTTGGTGGAACCAAGTCTGGCGATGCGCTGCCGCATCTTGATCCGCTGCGGCTCGACTCCGGCGCTGATTCGGTTGCTGGGCTCGTTCCCGTTGACATCGGTCTCGGGCACGATAAGTGCCCGCCGCGGCTCATGCGCGACATGGCCTCTTGGCCCTGATGGCTTACCCTCTTGGGCAGGAGACGGCCAGATGGCCGCTCCATGATCGCTCACAGCGCGTTCCTCCTCAGCAGGATGCCATTCTAGACACCGGCCGGCCGCCGGCCGCCGCCCGCTCGGTGGGTGCCCTACAACCATGTTGCGCGCTCAGCTGTGGAAACCATCGGCTCGGGCTGTGCAACACGATTGTGTTTCTTATTCGTTATCGACGATGTGTATGATTGGTGTATGACTCGCACCAACATCGATATCGATGACCATCTCGTTGCTGAGGTCATGCGTCGGTTCAAGCTGGCAACCAAGCGAGAAGCAGTGCATCTCGCCCTCAGCCGGCTTGTCGGGCCTCCGCTTAGCGTTGAGCTGTACGACCGTATCCACGGTGCTGGCTGGGAAGGCGATCTTGAAACGCTCCGCAGGACGCGTGAGTTTTAACGATGATCTTGGTCGATACATCGCTATGGATCGAAGTGCTTCGTGGTCGTGACAATGTCGCCACCGGTCGCCTTCGCGCCGCAATTGCCGAGGATCCCGCGTCCATTGCAACCACCGAGCCGATTGTGATGGAGCTGCTTGCTGGAGCACCAGACCTGCGTGCGCTTGATCAGATCAGCGCTTTGGTGGCATCGATGCCCCTGCTGCCCATAGACGCCGCCCGTGATTTCGCTAATGGAGCAGCGCTCTTTCGTACGGCGAGGTCGTCCGGCCTAACGGTCAGAAGCCTGATGGATTGCCTCATTGCCGCAATTGCCGTTCGCCATGCTGCAACGCTGTGGCACCGCGACGCCGACTACCTAGCAATCAGCTCGGTTGCGCCGCTCGATTCCGTCGACCTGCGCTGATCGTCTCTTGGCTCACTTCCTCGGCCGCGTGGCGCACTACCACGACCTGGTCGCCAGCCTCGAGCTGGGCCACCGTGGGGTCGTAAAAACGACGTAGGGTCTTATTCCGGACAACCGCTATCACCCGTTCGCCATCGACCTCGCTCGGAGAACGGCCGATTTCTTCCTTTGTCACCGGTCGCTCAGCTACCTCCAGACCTTCCTTGCTTGACAGCAGGTCTTCGATGATCGCGCCCAAGTTCGGGCTGAGTGCTGACAAGCCGAGCACCCGGCCGACAGCTTCTGAGGAGGTCACGACAGCGTTCGCTCCTGACTGACGAAGCAATGAGGCATTGACGTCCTCACGCACCGCCACCACAACATGCGCACTGGGGTTCAGCTGGCGCACTGTCAGCATGACGAGGATGGCCGAATCATCTCGATCGACGGTGATGAGCACTTCCCGGGCCTTCATGATCTCGGCTCGGCGCAAGATGTCACGCCTAGTGGCGTCGCCTTCGATCGCCGCATAGCCGCGTAGGTTCGCATCGGTAATGGCGGATGGTCGGCTATCAATCACGACCACCTGGCTAGGGTTGGCACCGTTGGTCTTCAGGGTCTCGACTGCACTCTTGCCCTTGGTGCCAAAACCCACAACGACGACGTGATTGCGCATCTGTTTCCTCCAGCGTGCGTCTTTGAAGATGCGACGGCCATGGTGTGCGAGCACCTCAAGAGTGGTCCCCACCAACAACACCAGGAACGCAATTCGCAAGGGTGTGATGATGATCGCGCTTATCAGCCTGGCATGCGGAGCCACTGGGGTGATATCGCCGTAGCCCGTTGTGGTGATCGTTACCGTCGCGTAGTAGATCGCATCAATGAGACCGACTTGGCCGTCGTAGTTGTCGGTGTAGGAAGCCCGGTCGATCCATACGATCAACACCACAGCCAGCAACAAGAGCACAGCCAGCAGTCCGCGGCGCAGCAGCTCCATTGCGGGCGATGAACTGTGGGCAGGCAGGCTGACCAAAGGCTCGTCTCGCCAGGACTGAGGAGACCCGTCCCGGCGGCGCGCCGGCTCGGTGAGGCTCATGTGCCTACTTCTTCCGCTGACTGCGGGGTTTGTTCTGCGGTTGGGGGCGCTTTGCCGCCCCCTCGCGGTTGGCCCCCTCGCGGTTGGCTCGTACGTCGGGTTTGACGGAAACCTCGACCGAGCTGATCCGTTTGGCACCGTTTCCTGCCGGGGCACTGGCCTGCTCAAGCTCTGCGTTTGTTGGTTCGTTGGTGTTCTCGGCGGTGGTGGTGCTGACGACCTCCGAAATAGGCGTCGAGATCGACGTGGTGGTCGCAGCCAGCCGCTCCTTCTGAGCCTCTTTGGCGCGGCGTGCCCGCACCCGCGCCGCCAGCTTCTTCATGTCCGGCTCCCGCTCCTTCATCTGCGCCAGGATCGGCGTCGCAATGAAGATCGAGGAGTACGCGCCCGACACCATGCCGACGAATAGCGCTAGCGCCAGGTCTTTCAAGGGACCCTCGCCCAAGATCACCGCGCCTGCAAAGAGCAGCGCGACGACGGGCAGCACGCCGATGATGGTGGTGTTGATGGAGCGGACCAACACTTGATTGACGGCGAGATTGGCAGCTTCGGAATAGGTCCGCGTGGTACTCGAGCGAATGTCGCGTACGTTCTCCCGGACCTTGTCGAAGACAACCACGGTGTCATAAAGGGAGTAACCGAGGATCGTCAGCACGCCGATCAACGTGGCTGGCGTCACCGTGAAACCCACGAGGGCATAGATCCCGATGGTCAGGACCAGGTCGTGACCCAGGGCGATGAGTGCGGCGGCCGACATCTTGGCGTCTCGGAAGTAGATGCCGATAACTAGCGCGACCAGCGCGAGGAACACCCCGAGCGCGATCAATGCGCGCTCGGTGATCTGGCCGCCCCACGATGCGCCGATCAGGCTGTATGCCACCTGATCCGGGTTGATGCCAACCTCTTCGGCGATCGCGGCCCGTACCTTCGGCACCTCTTCGGTCGGGTCCAGCGTGCGAGTCTGCACCCTTACCTGGTTATTGCCAATGGTGTTGACGGTCGAGTCGTCGAGATTGGGCACGCCGGAGTTGCGGAGCGCGTCTTTCATGGAGTCGACGGTCTGCGCGGTGACCGTGGTCGCCGCCTTGAAGTCCGCGCCGCCTTTGAATTCGATACCGAAGTCCAATCCCCGCAACACCAACGCGAGAAGCGAGACCCCGATGAGGACAGCGGAGACGATGTACCAGCGACGTCGGTGCCCAATGAAGTCGTAGGAAACTTCGCCGGTGTAGAGGCGATGGCCGATTGCGCCGAGCTTCGACATCAGGCCCCCTCCTCGCTCACCGCTGGACGCGTGACAGTAGGCCGCCGAGAACGGGAACCCGGCAGGGCCTGTACTCCGAGGTGTGCCGGATCCAGGCCGGAGAGTTTGTGGCCGCCACCGTAGAACTTGGTTCGCGCCAGCAGCGTCATCAGCGGTTTGGTGAAGAGGAAGACCACGAGAACATCGATTAGCGTGGTCAGACCCAGGGTAAAGGCGAAGCCCCTCACTGCCCCGATTGCCAGCACGAATAACACCAGCGCCGAAAGCATGGTGACCGTATCCGCGATCAGGATCGTCTGCCGGGCTCGTCGCCAGCCGGTTTCAACGGCCGTTCGCAGGCTGCGGCCTTCCCGCACCTCGTCTCGGATGCGCTCAAAGAAGATCACAAAGCTGTCTGCGGTGATACCGATGGCAACGATGGCGCCGGCGATGCCCGGAAGGTTCAAAGCAAAACCGACCGAGCTGCCGAGCAAGACCATGCTCGCGTACGTGATGACTCCGGCGATTCCGAGCGAGGCAACCACAACGATGCCAAGGCCCCGGTAATACAAGAAGCAGTAGCCGATAACGAGCGCCAGACCGATGATTCCGGCGATAATGCCGGCTCGGAGCTGCTCGCCGCCTAAAGTTGCCGAGACGTTGTTCACCTCGGACACGTCGAAGGCCAGCGGCAGGGCGCCGTACTTCAGGACGTTCGCCAGCTCAGTAGCGCTCTTCTGTGTGAAGTTTCCGGAGATCTCCGCCCGGCCTCCCGGGATTGGCTCGTTGACCGATGGAGCGGAGATGGAGACCCCATCCAAGACGATGGCGAAGCGGTTCTGTGGCTCGCTCTTCTGGGAAAGTTCTCGGGTAGCGCTTTCGAACGCCGTCGCACCTTCAGAATTGAACTCAAGGTTGACCACCCAGTTGACGTTGTTCTGCGGAATGCCGGCCACTGCAGTCGCCAGCTGGTTTCCCTCGATCAACGTGGGTCCCAGGAGGTACTTCTCGGTCTTTTCTTGATTGCATGCAAATAGGCCCTGATCGGCGACCTCGGTCACCTTGGTTTCACAGTTGAATTCGGCGAATGCCGATTGGCATGCCTCGGATGGCTGCCAGTCCAGAGCCTGATCTGGTGGAGTTCCCTTGCCGTCTGCCGGAACGCACGCCTTGTCCAGTGGCACCGGGGGTGCGGTCGGCAAAGCAGGTAACGGTGCGTTGTTGCCAGACTTGCTGGCGCTCGGTTCAGCGGGCTTGGCCTCTTCTGAGGTTTCCGAGGTCGGTTGGTCACTCGAGGCCGTCGCACCTTGGGTGGGCTCGGCGCTTGGGGTGGGCTGGACCGGCGGTTGCACCTGCTCGGCGGCGTAGACCGCCCGGAACCGCAGTACCGCCGTCTGGCCAACGAGGCGTACGAGCTCGTCCTGTTGGACGTTGGGCACGGTCACGATGATCTGGTTGTCACCGGAGGTGGTCACTTCGGATTCGCCGACGCCGAGGCTGTCGACGCGGCTCTGGATGATGGTCTTGGCCAGCTGCAAGCTGTTGGGGTCGACTGCCCCCGAACCGGTGGTGTTCTTAGCGGTCAAGGTGATGGTGGTGCCACCCCGGAGGTCGAGACCGAGCTTGGGGGTCCAGGTGCCGCTGACCGCAAGCAGGGTGATCAGCCCTGCGACCAGTACGGCCAGAGCGATCAGGATGCGGCCGGGGTGACCAGTCGTGGTTGCCACTCGCGTGTGTGTCCTACGTGGGTTCTTGCGCCTTTAGAAAAGCTCAGTCGGCGGTCGGTGCCTTGGGGGTTTGGGGCTTTGAATTAGTCGTTGGGAGTTCCGGCTCAACGGCAGGCTCAACGTCGGCTGTCAACGGGCCTGCTGCCGATGTGGGGTCCGCTAGCGGCCGCTCAGCGTGGAACTCATGCGGCTCCGCTGTAGCCGCATCTTCTTCTACTACCGCCTCTTCCTCGTCGAGCTCGTCGCGTTCCTCTAGATTGTCTTCATCTTCAGCTGTGACAATCTTGCTAATCGCCTGTTTGAGCACTGTGAGCTCTGCGCCGGGCGAAGTCTCGAGCACAACCTGTCGTGGTCCCACCGATACGACGGTGCCGAATACGCCGCTGGCTAACATCACCCTGTCGCCGGGGCTAATCGCGTTCATCGTCTGTTGGATTGCCTGCTGGCGCCTACGTTGCGGGCGCAAGATCAAGAAGTAAAAGGCCAGTGCCAGTAGGGCGATGAAGATCAAGGTTGAGTATTGCTGCATTGGTCCGACATCCGATTCTGGGAGTTGTTGTGCTGCGTTATTCTGCTGGGGCGAAAAGGCACCGACCGCCGTACTCTACCTAGTCTGCGCCCAAAACCCGCATTGCTCAGGTGAAGAGATCAGGAGCCTCTCGCCCTGGCTGTGAAATCGGGGCGGCCAGACCCAGATGTCGCCACGCGGCAGGTGTCGCGACCCGACCACGCTGCGTTCGCATGAGAAAGCCCTGGCGTACCAGGAATGGCTCGGCCACCTCTTCGACGGTTTCCCGCTCTTCGCCGACCGCAATCGCCAACGTTGACAATCCGACCGGACCGCCACCGAACCTGCGACACATGGCATCGAGCACGGAGCGGTCCAGCCGGTCGAGGCCAAGCTCATCCACCTCATAGAGCTCCAAGCCGTCCTTCGCCACCTGAAGTGTCACCCGGCCATCTGCTCTCACCTGAGCGAAGTCGCGGACTCGACGAAGCAGTCGGTTTGCGATGCGCGGGGTGCCGCGGGAGCGTCGTGCGATCTCGGCTGCCCCGTTTGGGTCCAGGCGAACCCCGAGGAGCTCCGCGGAGCGGTGAAGAATGTGCTCCAACGCTGCGGCGTCGTAAAAATCGAGCTGGGCGGTGAAGCCGAAGCGGTCGCGGAGCGGGCCGGGCAGCAGGCCGGCCCGAGTAGTGGCGCCAACAAGTGTGAAGCGCGGGATGTCAAGAGGTATCGCGGTTGCCCCTGGGCCCTTGCCGACAACGACATCTACCCGAAAGTCCTCCATGGCCAGGTAGAGCATTTCCTCGGCCGGCCGCGACATCCGATGGATCTCGTCGAGGAAGAAGACCTCGCCCTCGACCAACCCGGACAGGATCGCCGCGAGGTCGCCAGCGTGCTGAATGGCCGGACCGCTCGAGATACGCAATGGCGCATTCATCTCGCTGGCGATGATCATCGCCAGCGTCGTCTTGCCCAGGCCTGGTGGACCGGAGAGCAGGACGTGATCAGGCACGCCGCCACGATGCCGAGCCGCTTGGAGAACCAAACCGAGCTGGTCGCTGACCCGCGGTTGTCCCTCGAACTCAGCCAATGTGGTAGGGCGGAGCACCGATTCGGCGGCACGCTCGGCAGGGTCGGCGTAGGGGCGTACGAGCGCGGCTAACTCCTCGTCGCTCACGTGACTCACGTATTGGTCCCCTTACCTCTTGGCCAAACTACGCAGTGCTGCTCGCATCAGCACCGCAATGTTGATGTGGGGATCTTCACGCGCCAGTTGCTCGACCTCATTGCAGGCGGTCTCCGCGTCCTTGGCCGACCAGCCGAGGCCCTGCAATCCCTGCATCACTTGCCCGCGCCAGGCGGTGGGTGGACCGGCCGCGGCTGGTGGCTCGTCCGCAATCGCAACCGTATTGATCTTGTCTTTGAGTTCGATGACGATCCGTTGTGCTCCCTTGCGACCGATGCCGGGCACCTTGCAGAGCTGAACGAGGTTTTCGGCGGCTATTGCTTTACGCAGCTCATCAGGGGTAAGCACCGCGAGCGCTGTCTGCGCCAACTTCGGCCCGACACCAGTCGCTGTCAGCAAAAGCTCGAAGAACTCCCGCTCGTCGGCTGAGGCGAAGCCGTACAGCGTGAGCGAGTCCTCCCGAACAACTAGTGATGTTGCCAGGGTTGCCCGTTGACCGAGCCGGAGTCCCGCGACCGTATTGGGACTGCACACCGCCTGGACACCGAAGCCACCAACTTCGATGACTGCCGAGGTTGGACCGACCTGAACAACCACACCCGTCAGCTGAGCGATCACTCCTGCCTCCTGGAGGGGGGACGCGGGGACCTGCCGAAGGTACGGCGTTGCCGGCCGGCGTGATTCGCGGCCGCCTCCACCGCGGCAGTAAGCCGCGCGGTGGTGCCACCGCGCCAGACATGGCAGATAGCAAGTGCGAGAGCGTCGGCGGCATCGGCAGGTTCAGGCACGTCTTCCAGCTTGAGAATCCTGGTCACCATGGCGCCGACCTGTTCCTTTGAAGCCCGACCGGACCCGGTGATGGATGCCTTGACCTCGCTTGGTGTATGCAGGCTCACAGGAATCCCACGTCTGGCCGCGACAAGCATCGCGACGCCCGCAGCTTGCGCGGTACCCATGACGGTCTGAACGTTGTGCTGGGCGAACACCCGTTCGATGGCAACCGCGGTCGGCCGATAACGGGCAATCCAGGCCTCGACCGCCTCCTCAATCGCCAGCAGGCGACGTGCCACATCAAGGTCGGATGACGTGCGTAGGACATCAACGGCAACGAGCAGCGGCTGGCGGCCTGGAACGCCATCGACGACGCCGAGCCCGCATCTGGTCAGGCCCGGGTCGATCCCCAGCACCCGCATGCGTGCCCCCAGCTGCCGCGTGACCGGATCGCGCACGCGATCCCCCTTGCCCTGGATAAACGAACAGATGTTCGGCAGCCTATGTGGTGCCCCTGACGTTGGCAGACTGCGACACGCTGTCCGTTCGCAACTAGTGTTGCAGCCGGCGTTGATCGGGGTGGAGAGAGGCCGGGAAGCTCATTGTCACCCTCCGGACGAGCCGAGCCGTCATGCTGGGCAAACTCGAGTGTGCAGCAACATCCCACGCTGTTCGCTGCTGGTGAGCAGTTAGTGCACAGTAATCATGGATGACAGCACAGCCAGCTTCCGGCGCAAGCTCTAGCTGATGCTGGCAAGCACCTCATCTGACGCATCGAAGTTGGCGTAGACGTTTTGAACATCGTCGGAGTCCTCGAGCGCATCGATGATCTTCATCAGCTTCTCGGCGGTCGGGGCGTCGACCTCCTGGGTGTATTGAGGCACAAAGGACACCTCGGCCGACTCGTAGTCAAAGCCTGCGTCCTGGACCGCCGTGCGTACGGCCACGGTGTTGCTGGGCTCGGTGATGATCTCGAAGCTGTCACCAAGATCATTGATCTCTTCGGGGTCGGCATCCAAGGTTGCCTCAAGAAGATCATCTTCGGTGATGCTGCGACCTTCTTGCTGCTTGGAGACGATCACAACGCCTTTGCGGTTGAACATCCGCGCCGTCGAGCCGGCGTCGGCCATCGTTCCCCCGTTTCGGGTCACTGCCACGCGTACGTCGGATGCCGAACGATTTCGGTTGTCAGTCAGGCACTCAATGAGCAAGGCGACGCCAGCTGGCCCGTACGCCTCATACATCAATGTCTGGTAGTCCGCGCCGCCGCCTTCGGCGCCTGATCCTCGCTTGACCGCCCGGTCAATGTTGTCGTTAGGGACTGAGCTCTTCTTGGCCTTCTGGATCGCGTCGTACAAGGTCGGGTTCCCGGCCGGGTCGCCGCCGCCGACTCGAGCTGCCACCTCGATGTTCTTGATCAGCTTGGCAAACAGCTTGCCGCGGCGTGCATCGACTACAGCCTTCTTGTGCTTGGTGGTGGCCCACTTCGAGTGACCGGACATGCCCGAAATCCTAACCGCCCACCTGCTTCGGATCGTTTTCGATCACAAGGGTCGAAATTCACCGATCTGGTCGCATATGGGGGTCGTTGCTGATCACAAGCGCCCAGATGTTGGCTGGCGCAGTCACAATGGCGGCCTCTGAAAGCAAAGAAGTTATCCACAAATTGCGGTTCACTAGGTTACGAAGGAACCGCCTGCGCCCCCAGACTCCTTCCCCATGAGCCTCCCACAGAAGCACTCGCTGGACGTACGCAATCCATTCACCCGCGCCGACGCTCGGGCGGCCGGAATGACCGTCAAGGAGCTGATCAGTAGGCGATATCAAAAGGTCTTCTACAACCTGTACGTCAGCGCAAATGTCCGCATCACTCCACAACTGCGCGCACGCGCAGCACTGCGGCTAGCCAGCCCGGCAGCTACATCAGTCACTCCACAGCTGCCGAGCTCTGGGGCGTTCCCGTGCCGCACGATGACCATACTCACATCACCGTGCCAGAACATGGCGGTCGACTTCGGCGACGAGATGTGAAGTCTCACGTCGGCCAGCGCGACGCTCGGCGAACGCTTAGAACCGGGATTCCGCTGTCCACTCCAGAGCAGACATTCATTGATCTGGCCGGCGTTGGGTTGAATCTCGTCGACTTGGTGGTTGTGGGCGACGCGATGCTCAAAGCCAAGCTGACCACAATTCCCATTTTGATCGAAGCGATCGAAGCATGGCAGGGGTACGGCACCCGGCTCGCGCTGCGAGCGGCACGGTTGATACGAGACGGGTGGACTCGCCGATGGAGACGGGCCTACGCCTGCTCATCGTCCTCGCCGGCTTGCCTGAACCAACCGTGAACCTGATCATGCGCGGCGAGGACGGCAGCTGGAGAATGCAATTCGATCTTTGCTACCTCGATCAGCGACTGATCGTGGAGTACGACGGACGCCAGCATCGGGACGACCCCGAACAGTGGCAACGTGACATCTATCGGCGTGAGGATCTTGATCGGATGGACTACCGGCTGCTCATCGTGACCAGACGCGGAATCTACAAGGAACCGCACCGCACCCTTGAGCGCGTACGGGATGGCCAAACGACCCGAAGGGAGTGGTCAACGGCGCCAGATGTGCAGCTCAGGCAGCTTGCCACCCTTTACCGGCGGATCGCTTTGCTGCCAAATGCGCCGCCAACTGGCGGCTGGCGGCTCAGGCAACTCCGCTAAGCCGCGCTGGGTCTTCCACCAAGTTGTGGCATCCTCAGCCATGAGTTGTTTGACCGCACCGACGATCCTTGCCCCGAACTCGCTCACCGCTTCATCCGGTCGCGGAACAATCGGCATTCCATAGCGAACGCTGACCCGAGGACGTCCGGGGACCGGCCAGTAGCTGCCGCGCGGCATCGCCGCGTAGGTCCCGAGAATTCCCACCGGCACCACAGGAACACCGCAGTCGACCGCCAGTTGGGCAGCGCTCAACCGAAACGGCCGTACGAACCCGTCGCTGGACCGCGTGCCTTCCGGGAAGATCACGACACTCCAGCCTCTCGACAACAACTTGGCCGCCGTGGGTGTTAAGGCACCGCCGTTTTGCTCTATCGGAAAGGCATTGAAGGCGACGGCCGATGCGCCGGTTCGCAGCCAGCTGTCGAAGAAGTAGTCACTGGCTATCCCCACCGCGGTACGGCGCCGGCGTTCAGCAGGCAACGTTGACACCAATACCGCGGTGTCCAGATGTGAGGCGTGATTGGCGACAAGCAGCGCAGGACCGCGCAGCTGTTGAAGCTCATCAAGGCCGTAGACCTCTGCCGCGAGCTCCTTGCCCATCACACTCTTGACGCCGACGACCTGGACAAACTCACGCAGCGCCCGCACCGGCGCCGACCGGGCCCATCCGGTCCGTCTCATCGAGCGACCGCCGCTCATTTGACGTCAACCAGAACCTGCGGCGGAGTATGGAGATAGCTAATTGAGGGCGTACGCCCAACCGTCGACGCCACGATCTCGAGAGCATCGGCAAGAGTCGAAGCGGCGCGAAAACCCATTCGGGCGGCGCTCTCTCGATCAGCGCCCACCCACACGATGTCACTGAAGTGCTGCCGGGCGTTGGCGATTTCGTACCACAGGTATATCGGATGCACACCGTGGAACGCCTGGCTCGTGCGGTATCGGTGGACGTACCACGAGTCGTTGGCAAATTTCTCTTCATAGTGCGCCGCGATCTGCCGCGCATCGGTAGTGACGGTTAGCACGTCCGCGAAGAAGTCGACATACGACGGATGGTGCAGCGGAGAGAAGGTGGGTGTCAACGGATGGTAGATGACCAAGGCGCCACCCTCACGTACGAACGGCCTTCCGGTATGCAGCCCCAAGGCGTCAAGTCCGCTCCAGGCAGCAAGAATCGGGTTGGTCACCGAGTCGACGCTGAAACGCGTCTGGGCAGGCACTCCTAGGACACCGACATCTGCCTGACCCGACACCTCGACAAGCTGCTGTGCTCGCACCTGAGCCAGACTGGCCTGCTGCACCGCCTGCGGAGCCCCAGCCGTCACCAGGCTGGCGTGGTAGTCAGCTGAAATGCGGTTCATCAGCCGCCGGCGCCCGCGCTGCGGAGTCCACTCCAGCCCGCGGCTTAGGCCAAACCACATCGTCCGGTCCCTCAAACTCCACTCCCATTCCCGCCGGGCGAGAAACTCCAGCGGCGGCGCGAAAACGTCGTTGTCCAACACCACGTTGATCAGGAAGACCGGTACAGCCGCAGACACCAGGCTCGCAATGTCGGCCGCAACAGATTCACCCCCCGCCAGGTGCCGCTCCGACAGCTGGCAGATGGTCGCGGTGGAGCCTAATCCGCTAGCAACCTGTGTCGCGTCGCCACCTCGTGCCGCGGCGACGAGATGTACAAAGATCAGTAAATCCGAGTTGGCAGCCCGTGCGTTCAAGGCGATGTCCCCAGCTGTAGTGCTGCCGATGGTCGTCAGATTGTCGGAATCCTCAGCATCGTGATTAGTGAGCAAGCCGTCGGCATAAAAAGACCTGAAGACACGCTCGCCCACGAGGTACTCCAGCTCGGCTGCGGTCATCCGACGATTCGGCCCATTCGCGCCAACCAACGCGACATCGTCCACCCCGGCCGCTGCAGCCCGACTTAGGACAGCCTCGATCACTTTGCCGCGGATATCGGGTCGCCGCATTTTCGGTGTTGGCGTGCCGATGTCGTCGAACGCAATCGTCAGTCGCATCGCTGGTTTCAGCAACGCTGACAGCGGCTCGGAGTGCAGCGGCGCGTCGAGCGCAGCATTGATCGCCTCGTCGGGGTCCGGTACGCGCGGAAGCGACTCAGCCGGATAGATCACCCGCGTCCCGAGGGGAAATCTCTCGAGGCGGAAACGATCGCCATCGGGCACCAGCAGGGGCGGCGTGCGATCGTCGACCTCGAGGACGAAGCCGGGTCGGCCCATCTGTCCAATCTCCTTACCTCGGCAGCGCCCAGCGCGGCGTGATCGGCTTGATCTTCCACTCCACTACCGTCCACTGATTGCGGGTGGCAGCCCGCATCAGGGCAATGTCGGGACTCACCGCGACAGCATTGCCTACTGTTTCCAGCATTGGCAGATCCGAGTGAGAGTCCGCGTAGGCAAAGCTACGGTCCAGGTCGATCCCATGCTGGACCGCATAGTGTTTGAGCCACGCAGCCCGTGACTCCCCCACCACTGGCGGCCCGGTAAGGAAGCCAGTACAGCGGCCCTCCTCATCGACACCAAGCTCGGCCGCGACGACAACGTCGAACAGCGGCTGGATCGGCCGGGTCAGCGGCTGCACCACTCCAGTAATCAAGATTGTGGTGTGACCTGCGGCGCGATGCTCACGAATTCTGCGCACAGCCTCCGGCGAGAGCCTGCTCAAGATCTGTGGCGCCATGGACGTGTCGACAAAACGCTCCAGGGCAGCAAGATCGGCGCCGCGGTAACGGCGGTAGACAGCTCGGAGGAAGGTGCCGCGGTCGCGTTGCTCAGCGCGCAAGTACGACGGAAGCCGCCGAAGCACATGGCCGACCTCAGCCACCTGTTGGGTGCGGGACAGCTCCGGCAGTCGAGCCCACAGGTATTGCTCGACGACGTTGGTCGACATGATCGTGCCATCGAGGTCGAAGATCGCAAGCGCCGCTGAGCCGCCGGTGTCCTTGTCCAGATCCTTCATCGTGGTCGGTCGGTTACCGCGTTTGCTCCGGATCGCGTCCATCCGGCGTACCGGCGCGGTGATCGATGGACAGTGCACCTCTTGGATGTAGGTCTTCCAGTCGAAGACCGAGGTGTCGAACGCGAACGCTGCTTGATCATCGGGGTGCAACGCCCGAGTTAGGGCCAGGGTGTTGTCGTCGACAAAGTGCAGCTCGGACTGCGCGTACTCCTTGTAGAGCGAGTGATAGCGCCGCAGGAAGTCCAGCCGGACTCCGGTGCGATCAAGGTCCTTTGCGATCTTGCGAGTCCGGTCCGAACGCGGCGCCTGGGCGAGCATCCGTTCGGCGATCTTGTGGGCACGTTCGGAGGTGGAGAGCAGTCGCTCGATCGAGGATGCGCCCGGAAACGTCCACTGCGGTAGCCGAGCGGCTCCCCGGGGACCGCCCTCGAAGGGATGCTCCAGAAAGTAGGCGCGGGTGTAGCTGTAGAGATCCTTGAATGTGAGCGGGTTCCGAGCGCCGGAGTTCACGTGATAGTACTCCGGAGTCCCGACGTCGGGTTGAGTGGCACAGACCGCCAAGATCGCGTTCACCACATGATCACAAGGCACGATGTCGACCACTGCCTCAGGCGTTGCCGGAAACTCCGGAAGCTCGCCCCGACCGTACGCCAAGATCAACGGCTCCGCCATCTTGAAGCCCTCGATCCAGCCGGGATAGGGATGCAGCCAGGAGGACTCCACAATCGCCGGTCGAACGATCGAAACCTGCACGTCGCGCCCGACATCGGCGACCACGCGCTCGCCGAGGGCCTTGGTGAAGGTGTACACGTCGGTCCAGCCAAGTGAGCGGGCTCGCTCAGTACCGGCTTTGACCAGTTCGGCGTTGACCCACTCAATGCGACGACGCTCGGTGTCGGCTGATGTGGTTAAGAAGCCTGCCTGTCGATGTACGCGTTCGGCCTCCTTGCGGAGTTTTGCCAGCTGCAGCGAGGTACGTGACTCAGCCTCGATCAGGTCCCGCATGGCAATGCCGGCGGCCGCTTCGGCGTCGTAATCGATGTTGTGAGCATGAGGTGCCTCCGGGATGGCGCCGCGGCGGCGGCCAGCGGTGTACGCGGTCGAGATATGCACGTAGTGCGGCACCTTGCGTCGCTGACCATCCTCAGTCACGGCGGCCAGCATGCGATCCATGAGTGCTTTGGTGCCGATCACATTCGTCGTGAACGCCTGGTCGATGGGTGGATCGAAAGAGACGTCGCCCGCGCAATGCAGCACGATGTCAAGATCATCCGGCAGCTCTGGCACATTCGGCAGATCGCCCTCGATGATCTCGACTCGACTGTCTAGTAGTTCCGCAGCCCCACCGGCAGCCTGGACAACCTCGGCGAAGATCGGCTTCTTGACAACACCGATCATCCGATCTCGGGCGCTGGCCGACCCCTTACGCCGAACAAGCACCGACGGGACTGTGTCGGGCAGCTCGGTAAGGATCTTCCACAGCAGCTGCTCGCCGATGAAACCGGTAACACCGGTCATGACGATCTTCTTGCCGGCCAGCAGATCCCGCAGCCGGCCATCCAGCCGCTGCACGCCTGGCCGACGCGTCTCTGGATGCACTGCGGTCATACGTGGCTGCTCTCTGCGGTACTGCCGAGCTGCGCAGCCACCAGGGCCTCCTCCATAGTGAAGCGTCCCAAGTAGAGCGCGGTGCCAATGATCGCACCCTCGACTCCGATGGCAACCATCTCCCTTAGGGCCAAGATGTCTTCTAGGTTCGAGATGCCGCCGCTCGCAATGACCGGCTTCCTCGTCTTCTCGCAGACCTGGCGCAGCAGCTCCAGATTTGGCCCACGCAACATCCCGTCAGCCGAAACGTCGGTCACAACGAAACGCGCACAACCAGCTTGGTTCAGCCGATGCAATGTCTCGAGCAGGTCGCCACCCTCGCGGGTCCAGCCGCGGGCGGCGAGCTTGGTGCCTCTGACATCAAGCCCAATGGCGATCCGGTCGCCATACTGAGCAATGATCTCTTCACACCACTCGGGATTCTCCAGTGCGGCGGTGCCAATGTTCACCCGAGCGCATCCACTGGCCAGCGCCCGCTCTAGTGATTCGTCGTCCCGGATGCCACCCGACAGCTCGACATTCAGCCGTAGGTGCGATGTCAGTTCGGCGATGATCTCGGCGTTGTTGCCGCGGCCGAAAGCTGCATCAAGGTCGACCAGATGGATCCACTCGGCTCCGCCATCTTGCCAGCGTTGGGCAGCAGCACGTGGATCGCCGAACCGCTTCTCCGAGCCGGCACGGCCTTGTACCAGCTGCACGGCCTGTCCACCGGCGATATCGACCGCCGGCAACAACACGAGCCGGTCGGCATCGCGTGCTGGGTGTGAAGGACTTGCCGAATGCACCAGAAGACCCTATCGCCACCGATTGGCTGTCCCCATTTGCTAAGCCGGACGCTTCGACTTCGGCAGCTTGGACACGACCAGGTCGTACGAGCTGTCGATCAAGTCTTTGATCTCGTCGGAAGGGATAGTGCCGTTCAGCTGAAACGTGTTCCAGCCATGCTTGCCGATGTAGGCCATCTTGGACGCCGCACCCGGATAGCGATCCAGGAGCAGGTCGGCCCTCTCCCGGTCACCACACTTCAAACCGATTGCGGTCTGATCTCCCAGAAAAGCGAAGATCTTATCCCCAACCTTGGCGACCACATCACCTTCCCAGGGCTCGTCTTGCCAGGCACCAGGCTTGGAAAGGCAATAGTCGAGCCAGGATCTCGGGCTCATAGCGTGCTGACCCAATTACGAATCAGCTGGGCGCCAGCGTCACCGGACTTCTCGGGGTGGAACTGAGTCGACCAGAGTGGGCCCTCCTCCACCGCCGCCACAAAATGGTCGCCGCCATGCTCAGCCCAGGTGATCCGCCGTTCCGGAACCGCCTCCAGCGCGCGTACGCCATAGCTGTGTACGAAATAGAAGTGCTCCGATTCGACCCCGGCAAACAGCCGACTTCCGTCCGCCGCCTGGATCGTGTTCCATCCCATGTGAGGCAATCGCTCGGCGTGCAACCGCTCCACCAACCCCGGCCAGACGCAACAGCCCTCGGCTCGTACACCATGTTCGATGCCCGCCTCGAAGAGCACCTGGTGACCAACGCAGATGGCCAGTGTCGGCCGCCCACCTGCCAGACGCTCGGCAATGATCTTTGGCCCTTCGACCGCAGCCAAGCCTGCCATGCAAGCCGCGAATGCGCCGACGCCGGGAATGACCAACCCATCCGCAGTCTCAGCGAGCCTGGCATCGCTGCTCACGGTGACATCTGCGCCAGCGCGGGCGACCGCACGCTCAGCGGAGCGAATGTTGCCCGAGCCGTAGTCCAGTACGACAACGCTCCTCACAACGCTCCTTTGCTGCTGGGTACGCCTGTTACGCGGGCATCGAAGGCGACCGCATCCCTCAGCGCCCGGGCCAGGGCTTTGAACTGGCACTCGACGATGTGGTGCGGATCGCGACCGGACAACACCGTCAGGTGCAGGCAGATGTGGGCGTGAAAAGCGAGCGTCTCCATGACATGGCGAGTCAGCGAGCCGACGTAGGGCGCACTGACCGGAATCCCGCCGCCTCCCGCAGAACCGCCGATCAGCACATACTCCTGGCCCGCCGGCTCACCCGTGTGGACACAGTACGGTCGCCCGGAGACATCGACCACTGCCTGTGCCAAGGCTTCGTCCAGCGGCACCAGCGCATGACCGAATCGCCGAATCCCGCTCTTGTCGCCCAGCGCGGACCGGATCGCCTGACCCAGCACAATGGCGGTGTCCTCAACGGTGTGGTGGGCATCGATTTGCCAATCGCCAGCGCTCTCAACCTCGAGGTCGATCAGCGAGTGGACGGCGAAAGCGGTCAGCATATGGTCGAAGAATCCGACCCCGGTCGAGATCTGAGCCCTGCCAGTGCCATCAAGATCGACGCTGACGCTGGCCTTCGACTCAGAGGTCTGCCGTTCCACCGTGGCGGCGCGGGACTCGGTCATTAATTCTCCTTGCTTGATTGTTCCGTCTCGGTCTCGAGCACCGCTGCGAGTGCCTCTTTGAAGGCCTGCATCTCCGCTGGAGTGCCGGCCGATACCCGCAACCAGCCCTCAGGTCCCGTCTCCCTGATCAAGACACCACGGCCCAGCAGTGCCTGCCATATCGCATGCCGGTCGGCAAAACGCCCGAAAAGCACGAAGTTCGCATCCGACTCGGCAATCATCAGGCCCTGGGCGACGAGCCAGTCCGCAAGATCATCACGTGCTTTACGGAGTTCATCAACTTTGGCCAGCATCTCGGGCGCATGGGCCAGCGCGACCCTGGCCGCGGCCTGGGTAAGTGCGGACAGGTGATAGGGCAGCCGTACGATGCGCAGTGCTTCGATGAATGCCGGAGTCGCGGCGAGGTAGCCCAGTCGGCCGGCGGCGAAGGCAAATGCCTTCGACATGGTCCGGCTTACCGCGAGCCGCGGGTAGTCCGGCAGCAGTTCAAGCGCGCTCGGAGTGCCATTGCGTGCGAATTCGTAGTACGCCTCATCGACAACAACAACACCGGGCGCCACATCGCAGATGACCCGAATGGTCTCCAGGGTCACCGCTGTGCCGGTGGGGTTGTTCGGGCTGGTGATGAGCACTACATCCGGCTGGGCTTCCAGCACGGCAGTACGCGCTGCGTCCGGATCAATGGTGAAGTCGTCGCGACGGGGAGCGGTGCACCACTCGCTATGGGTATCTCGGGCGTACTCGGGATACATCGAATATGTAGGCGCAAAGGAGAGCACGCGACGGCCTGGCCCGGCGAAGGCCAACAGCACGTGCAGCATCACTTCATTGCTGCCATTGGCGGCCCAGATTTGTTCAGCGGTCAACCCGTAACCGAGGTAGCGAGCTAGGTCGGCACGCAGCCCAAGTGCGTCACGTTCGGGGTACCGGTTCATCGAGCGGCCAGCTTCGGCCACTGCGGCCGCGATCTCATTAATCACCTGTCCGCTGGGAGGGTAGGGATTCTCGTTGACATTGAGGCAGACCGGTACGTCGAGCTGGGGCGCTCCGTACGGCCTTTGACCAACAAGCTCGGGTCGGAGGGGAAGCTGCTCGAGCGCCATCAGCGTGTGCGTGTTGATGGAAAGAACCTCCGAGCGATGGCGGCACCGTGAGCAGGCAGATCCTCGGCGTCGGCGAACACTTCGACCTTCCGAGCCACCTCTTCAAACGCGGTCTGGGTGTAGCTGACAACGTGCATCATTTTGAGGAAGCTGCGCACGTTCAGACCCGAGGAGTGGCAGGCGCACCGCCCGGTGGGCAGCACGTGGGTGCTGCCGGCACAGTAGTCCCCGAGCGAGACCGGCGACCATGGTCCGACGAACACCGCGCCCGCGTTAGTGATCATGGACGCCACTCGGTCCGGGTCGGCAGTTTGGATCTCGAGGTGTTCTGCCGCGTAACCATTGGCCACTTCGATGCCTTGGGACAGGTCATCCACCATCACGATGGCTGACTGGCGACCTGCAAGTGACTGCACGATGCGTTCCACATGCTTGGTGGCCGGAACCTGAGCCGACAGCTCAGCCTGGGTGCCCTCCGCCATTTCGTCGGAATCGGTGATCAACACCGCTGCCGCCAGCGGGTCGTGCTCGGCCTGAGAAATCAGATCCGCAGCGACATGGACGGGCTCAGCGGTCGCGTCGGCGAGCACCGCGATTTCTGTGGGGCCGGCCTCGGAGTCGATGCTGACCCGTCCCTTGAGCAGCCGCTTCGCAGCGACGACGTAGATGTTGCCCGGGCCGGTGATCAAATCGACCTGCCGGCAAAGATCCGGCACGCCGTAGGCGAACATCGCGATCGCTTGGGCGCCGCCGACCGCATAGACCTCGTCGACGCCGAGAATGTGGCAGAGCGCGAGAATATTGGGATGCGGCAACCCGCCGAACTCGATCTGCGGCGGAGAGGCCAGGGCGATGGACGGTACGCCGGCGACCTTCGCCGGCACCACGTTCATGATCACGCTCGACGCCAGTGGCGCCAACCCGCCTGGGACATACAAGCCGACTCGACTCACCGGAATCATGCGCCGGCGTACCACCGCGCCTGGCGCAACACTGACCTCGCCACCCGTGTCGCCAAGCTCGGTCTCACAGACTCGGCGGCGGCGCTCGATCGCCGTTGCGAAGGCTTTCCGCAGATCAGGATGCAGCCGTGCCGCGGCGCTTTCTAACGCGCCCCTCGGCACCCGAAATGAGCTAGGAAGCACTCGATCGAAACGGATCGAGTAGTCGGCCAGGGCAGCCGTGCCGCGGCGCGCGACATCGTCACAGATCGGCCGGACGATCTCAGTCGCGGCCGCCACGTCGAAGTGGGCCCGGGGCACAATCGCCGCGTAATCTAGGGGCGCGCCGGCCGCTCGACGGCCGCGCAGATCGATCACCCGGAGCACGGGGAGATTCTACGGCCCGGGCGTGCGCCGACCCTGATAATCAACGGCCTGTCCGTACGGCGGATTAAGATCTCGTTCGTCCGGTCGGATTGCTCCGCTCGCCGGTGCTCGCTCCGCGCGTAAGGAGGTTCATGGAAGAGCCGCTGGCAGCACGCGGCGCGATCTTGAGGGCCGCAATTGGCATCGGGCTTTATGCCATGGCTTTCGGCGCTTCCTTTGGTGCGATCGCGGTGGCATCAGGATTGACGTTGTCGCAGACCATGATGCTGAGCTTGGTGATGTTCACCGGTGCCTCGCAATTCGCTTTCGTCGGGGTAGTTGCCTCGGCTGGATCGCCGTTCGCGGCCGTACCGGCGGCCTTGCTGCTGGGAGTCCGGAACGCCTTCTATGGCGTACCTATTTCGGAGATCGTGCATCCGCGCGGGCTTGCCCGACTTTGGACAGCCCACTTCGTAATCGACGAGACAACAGCGATGGCCATCAGCCAGGAGACGCCGCGGGCCCGGCGCTTTGCGTTTTGGATCACCGGGCTGATCTTGCTGTGCCTTTGGCAACTGGGCACGTTGGCTGGTGCGTTGGTCGGCCGAGCAGTCGACCCCACTGCTATCGGGCTCGATGCCGCCGCGCCAGCCGTCTTCTTGGCCCTGCTCTGGCCGATGTTGCGGCGGGCCGAAGCGCGTTGGGTGGCGCTGGGTGGGGCTGCGGTCGCGCTCGTGCTCATACCTATGGCGCCACCGGGCATTCCGGTCGTCGCCGCGGCAGGGGTGGCAGTCGTCGGCGGACTACTTCCCATCCGAAACCCCGCTGAGCAGATCCCGGATAGGAATCGCACGTGAGCCCGCTGTGGATGGCGATCATCTTCGCGGCGGTCGGCTGCTATCTGTTGAAACTGGCAGGCGTTTCACTGCCCGAGTCGATCTTGAACCATCCCAAGGTGCAGCGGGTGGCCCAGTTGCTGCCTATCGCGATGCTGTCTGCGCTCGTCGTTGTGGAACTTTTCGATGGTGGTGGCCGCTACTCGCTGGACTGGCGAACGTTGGCCGGTGTTGCCGCTGGGGTTATCGCCTTGCTGCTTCGGCGTGGTTTTCTCGTGGTGTTCTTGATCGCGATCTCGGTAACAGCACTACTGCGTCTGATTGGCTGACCGCCGACGCCGGCGCAGCAGCGGACGCGGCTCCTCCTCGTCACGGCCCAACGAGGAACCCAGCAGCACCGGAATGATCGCGAAGAACGGCCAGGTAAGCAGGGACGCGCGGGCGCGCAGCGTAAGCGGGATTGGCACCAGCTCGCCCGGTTTTGCTGCCGCGAGCCGAGCCGAGAAGTCACCAGGCCCGAGGCGGTAACCGACCAGCCAACAGGTCAAGGCCGCAGCCATAGCACACGCCAGGACCACCAGCACCACAGACCAGCCGATGCTGCGGAGCCAGCGCCAAGCCGCCAGGCCGATCAGCAATCCTGCTACCAGGCCGATGGCGCAGAACCAGGCGTCGCCAGCGATGAATTCGGTGAGGCCCCGCTCGGAGGTCGCAGCTCCACCGTTGCTGTTCACCTCGTACGCAGGTGGCTTGACCACCAGCCACCAGACCACTCCCGCAGCCGCACCCAGGGCAATCGAGCCGACCGCGAAGCCAACAATTCGACCGACGGGCCGAAGCGAGTGCCGGTTGGCGGCCACGCGCACGTCGATCGTTGCGGACACGGCCGGAAGTCTATGTGCCGACGATTAGCGGGTCAGCACTTAGCGAAGTCCAGTTATCACGAGACCAGACACGACGGTCCTAGCAGGGCCTTCAGATCTGCCATCAATGGCGGTGACGGCGTCACCCGCAGCCGCTCGTCGAGTTTCATGACCGTGGTCTTGTCTGCTGACCGGAGCCGAAGCCGTACCTCGGTGAGTCCAGGATGTGCTGCCAGCACGTCGCGCAGCTGTTGCACCACTTGTGGCGTGCAGCGGGTTGCTGGCAACGAGATCACCACGGGCCCGCTAGGCGCGTGGCTGACATCGGGCAGGCTGAGCTCAGAGGCGTTGAGCGAGACGACGTCGTCCTCGACCTTGACCTTGCCTTTGATCTTGACCACGGTGTCGGTGGCCAACACGGTGGACACCATCTCGTACGCCTTTGGGAAGAGCAAGACCTCGATTGAGGCTTCCAAGTCCTCCACGGTGATCACTGCCCAGATGTCGCCGCGCCGGGTGGTCTTGCGGGTGATATTGGTGATCATGCCCGCGATGGTCACCATGCCGTCCCGCGGGCCGTCGTCGGCGAGCAGCTGCCCGATACCGATGTCGCGTTCCGCGGCCAGGATGTGCTCAAGGCCTTGTAGCGGATGGTCGCTGACGTAGAGGCCGAGCATTTCGCGTTCGAAGGCGAGTTTGGTTCTCTTGTCCCAGTCGGGCAGCTCGGGAACGCTGCCGGTGAGCACTGGATCGGTTTCAGCCAACTCTCCAAAAAGATCATCCTGGCCATTTGCTTCGTTGCGCTTCAGGTCGAGCACAGCGTCTACCGCCCCCTCGTAGATGCTCATCAGCGCGCGCCTCGAATGGCCCATTGACTCAAAGGCTCCGGCCTTGATCAGCGACTCGATCACCCGCTTGTTGCACACCACGAGCGGCACCTGGTCCAGGAAGCCGTGGAAGTTCACCGCCTTGCCGTGGGCTTCGCGGGCGGCGACGATGCCCTCTACGACGTTGTGCCCGACGTTGCGCACCGCGGTAAGCCCAAATCGGATGTCGGCTCCGACTGGAGTGAAGTTCGCTGCTGATTCGTTGACGTCCGGTGGTAGCACCTGGATGCCCATCCGGCGGCACTCGTTGAGGTAGACCGCCATCTTGTCTTTGTCATCGGCCACCGAGGTAAGCAGTGCCGCCATGAACTCAGCCGGGTAGTTGGCTTTGAGGTAGGCGGTCCAGTAGGAGACCATCCCGTACGCCGCGGTGTGGGCCTTGTTGAATGCGTAATCGGAGAACGGGACCAAGATGTCCCACAGCGCTTTGATCGCGGCATCGGAATAGCCGTTGGCCCGCATGCCTTTGGAGAACGGCACGAACTCGGCGTCAAGGATTTCCTTTTTCTTCTTGCCCATCGCGCGCCGCATGTTGTCGGCTTGGCTGAGGGTGAAGCCGGCCACCTTCTGGGCAATCGCCATTACCTGCTCTTGATAAACGATCAGCCCATGCGTCGTGCCGAGGATCTCCGACAGCGGCTCGGCAAGCTCCGGATCAATAGGCGTGATCTCCTGGCGGCCGTTCTTGCGCAACGCATAGTTCGTGTGGCTGTCCGCACCCATCGGACCCGGGCGGTACAGCGCAAGAACGGCTGAAATGTCTTCAAAGTTGTCCGGACGCATCAGCCGCAGCAATGCACGCATCGGCCCGCCGTCGAGCTGGAAGACTCCGAGAGTGTCGCCGCGGCCGAGCAGGGCGTACGTCGGCGCATCGTCCAGCGGCAGATCCTCCAGCACGAGTTCGAAGCCGCGGTTGAGTGCGATGTTGGCCACCGCGTCATCGAGCACCGTGAGGTTGCGTAGGCCCAGAAAATCCATCTTGATCAGGCCCAAGGCCTCGCACGTCGGGTAGTCGAACTGGGTGATGATCGCCCCGTCCTGCTCTCGACGCATGATCGGGATGATGTCGAGCAAAGGATCGCTCGACATGATCACGCCGGCGGCGTGCACCCCCCACTGCCGCTTCAAGCCTTCAAGATCCTTAGCCGTGTCAACGACGGTCTTGACGTCCGGATCAACTTCGTAGAGTGCCCGAAACTCTCCCCCCTCGCCGTAGCGAGGATGATCACGATCGAAGAGCTTGGCCAGCGGCACATCCTTACCCATTACCGGTGGTGGCATCGCCTTGGTGATCCTCTCGCCGACACCGAACGGATAGCCCAGCACGCGGGAGGCATCCTTTACGGCCTGCTTGGCTTTGATCGTGCCGTAGGTGACGATCTGGCTGACCCGGTCGTCGCCGTACTTTTCGGTGACGTAGCGGATGACCTCTCCGCGCCGACGCTCGTCGAAGTCGATGTCGAAGTCGGGCATCGAGACTCGATCGGGATTGAGGAACCGCTCGAAGATCAGTCCATGGACCAACGGATCAAGATCAGTAATCCGCATCGCGTACGCGGCAATCGACCCGGGACCTGAGCCTCGACCTGGGCCTACTCGGATGCCATGCTCCTTGGCCCAGTTGATGAAGTCGGCGACAACCAGGAAGTAGCCGGCGAAGCCCATCGAGATGATCACGTTGGTTTCGAAGTCGGCCTGCTTGCGCACCTCATCGGGAATGCCACCCGGATAGCGCCGATGGAGTCCGGCCTCCACCTCATGAAGGAACCAGGAGTCCTCGGTCTCTCCTTCTGGGCAGGGGAAGCGCGGCATGTACGTGCCATTGCCCTCGGTGAAGGACACCTTGCAGCGCTCGGCGATCAGCAACGTGTTGTCGCAGGCCTGAGGAAGTTCTGCGAAGAGCGCGCGCATCTCGGCCGGCGATTTGAGGTAGTGCTGGTCACCTTCGAACTTGAACCGGTTCCCGTCGGCCATGGTGGAGCCCGTCTGCACGCAGAGCAAGACCTCGTGGGCCGCGGCGTCGGACTGGTGGGTGTAGTGCAGGTCGTTGGTCGCCACGAGCGGCAGCTTGAGGTCTTTGGCGATCTTGAGCAGATCCGCCCGTACCCGATTCTCGATGGTCAGGCCGTGGTCCATGAGCTCGACGAAGTAGTTGCCGGGACCGAATAGATCGCGAAACTCCGCCGCACTGGCGATGGCATCGTGGTAGCGGCCCAGCCGCAGGTAGGTCTGCACCTCTCCGCCCGGACAACCTGTGGTTGCGATCAGTCCATCGGCGTACCGGTCAAGCAGTTCCCGATCGACCCGCGGCTTGTAGAAGTAGCCCTCCAGCGATGCCATCGAACTCAGCCGGAACAGGTTGTGCATGCCAGGTGTGTTCTCGGCCCAGATGGTGAGGTGGGTAAATGCTCCGCCCCCAGAAACATCGTCGGAGCCGCCGTCACCCCAGAGCACTCGACGTCGCTCGGAGCGGTGTGTCTTGGGAGTGAGATACGTCTCCATTCCGATGATCGGCTTGACCGCTGAGGCCCTGCCGGCCTTATAGAACTCGTAAGCGCCGAAGGTATTGCCGTGGTCGGTGACTGCGATGGCAGGCATGCCCATCTGCTCACAGCCTGAGAACAGGTCGGCTATCCGAGCTGCTCCGTCAAGCATCGAATATTCGGAGTGGACGTGCAGGTGGACAAATGAGCCGTCCCCAGGCTGGATGCTCCCCGGCATACCGCACCAACCTCCAAACTCGAAAACACTTGCTGCACGCGCTCCTGCCGGACGCGAGGGGGAAGCTCAGCAAGCGACCACATTAGTCGCCCGTTCTTCCCATACCAGTTTGCGACGCGCCTCTGACAGCACGGTCGCAGCGGACCTCGAGCGCTTCTGGTCAGCTGCCGCACAGCGCCAGGACTTTCTCAACAGTCCGGATGTTGCGGACCGTTGAGCTGACGCCAATGATGTCGCTGAATTTCTCGGCCAACTTGCTCCTGCCCATGCCTTGCGAATAGTTGACATAGACCTCTTGACCGGCGAATGTGAATGGCTCATAGTCCTTCGCGACGGCGGCCACCTTCTCCTTAGCATCCTTGGGTGGCGTCTTCATCAGGAACGCGACTGTGACCTGGCTCGGATTGCCGTCGGGATAGGGGTTCTCGGCCAGGATCTTCTTCAGCTGTGCTGGTGTTCGCACCGTGACGGCGATCGCGCGCCCGAACGTGTCCTTGATCGCATTGGAGATCTCCTGTGCTACGGCAGCGGCTTTCTTGGGTGAGGTGATGATCAAATTGCCACTGTTGATGTACGTCGCGACGTCGGTGTAACCGAGATCGTCAGCCATGGCGCGCAGCGCCGGCATCGATATCTTGTTGTTGGACCCGAGGTTGACGCCACGAAGGAAGGCAACATAAGTGGCCACGTCGCCATCATTTCAGCCGAGGACGCGCACGACGCTGGCTGTCAACGACTATCGGCCGTCATGGCCCTCGCTGTTTGTCGGTCGCTGTTGCGGCGCGCCAGAGTCTGCGGGCGAAGGGTCCGGTGCCGAGGTTGTGGGTGCCGGTATTGGTGACCAGATAGTGCGTGCCGTGGGGCGAGCGCCAGATCCAGAACGCCGGGTTCGGGTTGTCGGACGCGCCATCGGCCATGAGTTTTGATTCGGTGTTCGAACCGGATGAACGGGCCGAGGCCGTGTACCCCGGTTTGGCCTGGCGGGCCGCCTCGGGCGGGTGGGAAGTAGGCGATGGTGTGGTCCAGCTCCAACCGGCCGACGGCGGTCGCGTAGGGGAAGCAGCTGGCCGGCATCCGCAGAAACATGGCTTCTCGAATCCGCCGCGGTATCTCATAGCTGTCAACTGGTGTGCTGTTTGCTGGGTCGATGACCGGCTGCACCTTGATGTCGCAGGCGGTGTCGGCGAGGAAGCGACGGACCTGGCTGAGCGTGACGGGCCCGACGCCTTCCATGCGGGCGACTCCGCCGCCGAACCGTGACCTGTCGCACTGGAAGCCAGCCAGTGCTTCTTCGCTGAGATGAATATGCAAGATCACCTGAGGCCGCAGCTTGCGGACATCGAATGCGGACGGCTGGATGATCAACCCACGACCGATCGACTCGGCTCGATCATGCTCTGGCTGTGCCGCTGCCGTTGGCTGAGTCGCTGGCTCGGATGAATCAGCCATCGACTCTGCTGCCATCCCCTCGGACCGATCCCTTCGCGGGTCCTTGGCGGCGCTGTCAAAGAGATCATCATCGGGCGGAGTCGTGCCATTGTCGTAGGGCGCCTCGGGGTCGTTGTGGACGGGTTCGTCGGGTTCCTGCGGCTGGTCAGCGGCAGAATGTTGTTCATTACGGAACTCCCACAGCAGCTGCGAGGCCAGCGCGGGCTGGGCCAAGATGCCGATGGCTTTCGAGCGGCGTACATCGGCTGAATCCATGTCGCCTTGCAGCTTCAGAATCTCCGCGATCCGATTGACGGTGGCCATGAACAAGATCACATTGCCGGCGTTCGCTTTGGCGATCAGCAGCTTCAACCCGTGCTGGTTAGTGCGGCCGGCCTGCACGAATCGTTCGGCCTCCCAGATCTTGGCTTGTTGTTCAGCGGCGTACGGGTCGGCTTCGATGATCTTTCCGGTCAGCAGATTCTCGAACCGGGCCCACGGCAACCCAGCAATCGCCGGAGCGACCGCAGCATCGACATGCATCGCCGAAGACCTGCTCAGATGCCGAGTCGCTTGAGCAACCTTGCGAGCCTTCCACGAGGGCACAGCACTGGTGAGGATCAGCTGCCACAACTCTGGCAGTCGATGTCTCAGATCCAACGCATCGGCCATCAAGGAGCGGCCCGAGCCGTAACTGGTTTCCAGCTGGGCAGCCAGCTCGGCGGGAGCGAATTCCAGCACCTCCGGCGTGCCCTCGCCACCCAGCTGGCGTGCCTGTTCGGCACCGGGCAGCATCTTCTCAGCGGGCGCCTGGCTGGCCGGATGGTGTAGATCGGCCCAATGCTCGGCCAGCTCAAGCAGCCTGCATTCGTGTTCACGGATCTGGCGGTGGGCAGCCGACACCTGCGACAGGGTTGTCGCAGCATCCGTTGGAGCTGCGGGCGCCCCGCCCATCCGACTATCGAACATACATTCATATTAGATTAGGCCACTGACATTGATGATGGAATGGCGCTCTCACGGGTCGTGACTCACCCACTGACTGACGGCTTCGGGTTGTCTGCCAATTGTTCCGTCCGGCTCGTGAGAGCGGTGCCAGCTGGACGGGGATGACCTAATAAGAGTCTGGCCACAGCCTCTTCAATGTCCTGTCTGCCCGGCCAGCCGGCGGCTAACCTACCCGTTCTCACAGGAAGGCCGGTCTCCATCATGGCAGCAGTCCAACACATTGTCGGCGGGGTGGACCGCACGCCGACACCATCCACGTCGCTGTACTGACCGAGGTAGGGAAAGTGATCGGCGACGCTGAGTTTCCGGCCACCGCCGCCGGCTACCGGCGATCAGGTTCCTCACCGCCGCGGGCCGAGACCAGCGATCTGCAGACGACAGCCGCCTTGGTGGATATGGTCATTGCTGCTGGGCTGTCGGGACGGCGCGTCGCCGTGCAACTAAATGGCTACACCGACGAAGCCGCTCTATCTCGCTTGGCCAGCGTTCAGCGACTGTGTTATGACTGTCACTCCATACCGTTGGCTACCGCCCAATCCTCAAGATCGACTACCCCGCTTGATCAAAGCGGCGTGTCAACGGCAGCTTGAGGCACTGACGTTCACCAGCGCACCGGCCGCGGCCGCGACCCTGGACGGCGCCACATCGTTGGGCCTGCGCCGAGAGTTCGTCCAGGCGCTCTCGACGTATGTCATTACTGCTGCCGTGGGACCGGTGACGGCAGGACCGTTACGTGAGGCCGGAATCGAACCCGTCGTCCCAGACCGCTACCGGCTGGGTGCGCTGATCCGCCTTGTCTCCGAGGAGCTAACCCGACGCCATATTCAGCGATTTCGCTGCAATGGCGTGATCATTGAGCTGCGGGGCCATCAGGTGTCCATCGATGATCGCCAGATCTCGCTCGGACGCAACTCTCTCGCGCTGCTACTGGCCCTCGCTTCGACCGATTCCGTACTCTCCTGTCAAGAACTTGCCGCGTGCCTGCTAGATGATCTTGATGAGCACGCGCTCCACGTGGCGATCAGTCGGTTGCGGCGTGCGCTCGACGTACCCGGACTGATTACCACGGTCATGAAACGGGGATACCGGTTTAATGCTGATCGGATTGATTAGGGCTGCACGGACCGATTAGGGCTGAGCGGATGAATTGAACAAGCTAATTCCTGTGGCGCCACGGATTAACAAGCTGCACCCCGCAATTTGCGAAGTCGCGCTCATTCCGAGTCGCGATCGTTGCACCGTGGGAGGCCGCTATACACGCTATTTGTGCGTCCATCGGGTTCATCGATGTTCCTGCTCGCTCTTTTTTGGCCAGGAGGGGGCCGTACAGAAGCGCCGCTTCAACATCGAACGGCAGTATGACTTCAGCCATGCCAGTGGAAAGCGATTGATAGGCCCCCACCAATGATTTGCGTCGTCGTCCGCTCGGATGTCGTTCCAATCCATAGCCGATCTCAGCAACGGTAATTACGGTCGAGAACAGCTCATTGGGCGACTGTGCGGCGACCCATGCAACGACTGTTGAGGTCGGTTCGGCACGCATCAACTCGCTGGTGACATTCGTATCGAGAATGATCACGTCAGATCGATTGGTCGTTGCCGATAGTCGTCCCGGCGAAGATCAAGATCAACACCGCCGTGCTCGAGGGCGATCGCTCGGAGCGCATCGAAGAAGCCGCTAGGTCGTTTTTCAGCTACCGCCTCGGCAAGAATCGCGCGAATCTCCGCCTCCATGGAGCAGCCATGTTCTGCCGCGCGTACGCGCAGTCTGGCCTTAACGTCAGGATCGAGATTGCGAATACTGATTGCCGTCACGGCCATCACCCCCTGATGGCAATGCTAGCGGAACTTGCTGCCCTGTCGCGTCACTCCACTTCGCGTCGTTTAGTGTCACTTGGCATCGGTTACACAGCTGACGCCAAGCGGCAGTAACTGATGCCAAGTGGCGTCACACCATCATCTGCCGGGCGGTCGGTGGGATCGGCCGGGGCAACTTTGTGGTACCAGATAGATACTCATCTACGCCGGCCGCACAAGCTCGACCCTCCGCGATCGCCCAGACGATCAGTGACTGACCCCGGCCAGCGTCGCCACACACGAAGACGCCATCAACGTTCGTGGCGTAGTTCCTGTCGCGCGCCACGTTCCCGCGCTCGTCCAGAGCGCACCCGAGCTGAGACACAACGGTGCCGGTCTCCGGCCCGGTGAAGCCCATTGCCAACAGCACCAGTTCGGCCGGAATCTCGCGTTCGGTTCCCTCAATGGGAACGATCTTGCCCGCCTCGAATCGCACTTCGGACATCCGCAAGGAGGCAACATTGCCTTCGTAGTCACCGATGAACTCCGATGTCGACACGGAGTAGACACGCTCGCCCGCCTCCTCGTGTGCAGAGGAATCCCGATAGATCATCGGATAAGTCGGCCAAGGCTGGTGCGCCGGTCGCTCTTCGGGCGGCGTTGGCATGATCTCCAATTGCACGATGGACTTCGCCTGCTGCCGGATCGCTGTACCCAAGCAGTCCGCGCCGGTGTCACCGCCACCGATGATCACCACATGCTTGTCCTTGGCGGTGATCTGGTTTTCTACATGACGCCCTAACGCCACCTGGTTGGCCTGCGGTAGGTACTCCATCGCCTGATGGATGCCGTTGAGATGGCGCCCGGGCACTGGCAGGTCACGGCCGATGGTAGAGCCAAGGGCCAGCACAATCGCGTCGTAACGCTCCTTGAGCTCAGCACCGGTGATCTTGACTCCAACCTCGGTCGCGCAATGGAAGTTGGTGCCCTCATCCAGCATTTGCCGAATACGGCGGTCCAGCACCGACTTCTCCATCTTGAATTCAGGAATGCCGTAGCGCAGCAGCCCGCCGGGAGCGTCAGCGCGCTCATAGACGGCGACCGTGTGGCCGGCTCGGGTGAGCTGCTGGGCGGCGGCCAGCCCGGAGGGACCTGATCCGACAACCGCCACTCTCTTGCCGGTGTGCCACTCCGGAGGTTGTGGGTCGACGCGCCGCTCGTCCCAGGCCCTGTCGATGATCGCGACCTCGACGTTCTTGATCGTCACCGGTTCTCGATTAATGCCCACGACGCATGCGGTCTCGCACGGTGCCGGGCACAACCGGCCGGTGAACTCAGGGAAGTTGTTGGTCGCATGCAGTCGCTCCAGTGCCTCATCCCAGTCGCTGCGCCAGACCAGGTCGTTCCACTCCGGAATGAGATTGCCCAGCGGGCATCCGGTGTGACAGAACGGGATGCCGCAGTCCATGCAACGACCGGCTTGCTCGGAGATGATCGGGAGCACGGCCCGCCCCGGCGTACCCGGATAGACCTCTTTCCAGTCGTGGATCCGCTCCGCGACCGGCCGGCGGGTCGCAACCCGCCTCGGCGTTGTCATAAACCCTCTCGGATCAGCCACGCAAAATCCCTTCCAGCTGGAGAGGAGCGTTGGCGCTCCGCCGTTTGGGCCGTTCGGCGCAACCTAAGATGCTTGAATCCTGTGCAGCACCGACCGCACTTAACAGCAAAGCCCGACCACGGCGTTTCGCCGAACGGCCCAAAGGGTGGAGCGCCGGCGCGACGAGCTCACCCATGAGCGGCTTCCATCATCTTGTAAGTGATCATGGCTTCGTCGAGTCCTTCCGACTCACCCTGCTGGCGGGCCGCGATCACTCGCGCGTAGTCGCGTGGCAGCACCTTGGTGAAGCGCCTGCCGGCTGTATGCCAGTCAGCGAGCAGGGCTGCGGCGACGTCGGAATCGGTCTCCTCACGATGCTGCACGATCAGCTTCCGCAAGAACTCAAGATCGGCATCCGTTGGCACCAGCGCATCAACCATCTCGGTGTTCAGCAGCGTCGGGTCCAAGTCCAGGAAGTACCCGATGCCTCCCGACATTCCAGCCGCAACGTTGCGGCCCGTCTTGCCCAGTACGACGGCGATGCCGCCGGTCATGTATTCACACCCGTGGTCGCCAAGGCCCTCGACCACAGCAATCGCTCCCGAGTTGCGGACGCAGAACCGCTCACCGACCTGTCCGCGAATGAACAGCTCCCCTGACGTTGCGCCGTACGCGATCACATTGCCGGCGATGATGTTGTCTGCCGCGACAAACTGCGCCGTACGCGCCGGGCGCACCACGATACGGCCCCCGGAGAGTCCCTTGGCCAGATAGTCGTTGGCATCGCCCTCCAGGCGCAGGGTGATCCCCGCGGGCAGGAAGGCGCCGAAGCTTTGTCCGGCCGAGCCTTCCAAGGTGATATCGATGGTGCCATCAGGCAGGCCTTCGCCCTTGGTGGCCTTCGTCACCTCATGGCCCAAGATCGTTCCGACCGTGCGATTTACATTGCGAATCCTGATTGAGGCACGAATAGCCTCACCTGTCTCCAGCGCCGGCCGACAGATCTTGATCAACTCCTGGTCCAGTGCTTTGGCTATACCGTGATCTTGAACGGTGGTGTTGCGCAGTACTGCGCCTTCTCCGAGATGGGGCTTGTGCAAGATCGGCCGAAGATCAAGACCGTGTGCCTTCCAGTGCTGCTCAGCCCTGGTCGTATCCAGTACCTCGACGTGCCCGATCGCCTCGGCAAGAGTCCGGAAGCCCAATGCTGCAAGGTGTTCTCGCACCTCTTCGGCGATGAACTCAAAGAAGTTGATCACGAACTCCGGCTTTCCGGAGAACTTGGAGCGCAATTCGGTGTTCTGGGTCGCAACCCCGACCGGGCAGGTGTCCAGATGACAAACCCGCATCATGATGCAACCGCTGACCACCAGCGGCGCGGTAGCAAAGCCGAACTCCTCGGCTCCGAGCAGGGCGCCGATGATCACGTCGCGACCGGTCTTCAGCTGACCGTCGACCTGCACCACGATCCGGTCCCGCAGCCCGTTGAGCAACAGCGTCTGCTGTGTCTCGGCAAGTCCCAGCTCCCAAGGTCCACCGGCGTGCTTCAACGATGTCAGCGGGGCAGCTCCCGTGCCGCCGTCGTGACCAGAGATGAGCACGACATCGGCCTTAGCCTTCGATACCCCAGCAGCGACCGTCCCGACGCCAACCTCAGCGACCAGCTTGACGTGTACGCGTGCCGACGGGTTGGCGCACTTTAGGTCATGGATCAGTTGTTTGAGATCTTCAATGGAGTAGATGTCGTGATGCGGCGGGGGGGAGATCAGTCCCACGCCGGGCGTGGAATGCCGGGTCTTGGCGATCCAGGGATACACCTTCTGGCCAGGCAGCTGGCCGCCCTCCCCCGGCTTGGCGCCCTGCGCCATCTTGATCTGTAGATCAGAGGCATTGGTTAGGTAGTCAGAGGTCACACCGAAGCGGCCAGATGCCACCTGCTTGATCGCGCTGCGCCGCTCCGGGTCGTACAGGCGGTCCTTGTCCTCTCCGCCTTCACCGGTGTTGGACTTGGCGCCGAGTCGGTTCATGGCGATGGCCAGGGTTTCGTGCGCCTCCCGGCTGATAGAGCCGTAGGACATCGCTCCGGTGGAGAACCGCTTCACGATCTCGCTGACCGGCTCGACCTCCTCAATTGGGATCGGGACCCGATCGGAGGAGAACTTCAACAGCCCCCTGAGGGTCATCAACCGCTCAGATTGCGTGTCGATGTGATGTGTGTACTGCTTGAAGATGTCGTAGCGTCCCGATCGGGTGGAATGCTGCAGCCGAAAGACCGTCTCAGGATCGAAGAGGTGCGGCTCGCCTTCACGCCGCCACTGGTACTCCCCGCCGACGGTCAACGTCCGGTGGGCCAGCGGGATTCCGTCGAGTGGGTACGCGGTCAAATGGCGCCGGCGTACCTCCTCGGCAATCTGCTCCAGCGTGACACCGCCGAGCTTGCTCGTCGTCCCGGTGAAGTAGCGGTCGATCACCTCACGAGAGAGTCCGAGTGCTTCGAAAATTTGGGCACCGGTATAAGAGGCGACCGTCGAGACGCCCATCTTGCTCATGACCTTGAGCACGCCCTTGCCGAGGGCCTTGATCACATTGCTTACCGCCTTCTCAGGCGTCACGTTCGTATACACCTGGTGCCGTGCAAGGTCCTCAACCGACTCAATCGCAAGATACGGATTCACCGCAGCGGCCCCGTACCCGATGAGCACTGCGACGTGATGCACCTCGCGTACGTCGCCCGCCTCGACGATCAATCCAACCTGGGTCCGCGTCTTTTCCCGGACGAGGTGGTGATGGAGGGCTGCGGTGAACAGCAGCGAAGGGATCGGCGCCAGCTCGGCATTGGAATGCCGATCGGACAGCACGATGATCCGGGCCCCATCGGCAATAGCCGCAGAGATCTCGGTGCAAAGCTCATCGAGCCTTGCTGTCAACGCCGCCGCGCCGCCGTTGACCTGATATAGCCCTTTGGCGATGTATGTCTGATATCCGGGAAGGTCACCTTCACGATTGATCTTGACGATCTTGCTCAGCGCATCGTCATCCAATACGGGGAACGGCAGCACCAGGCGGCGACACGACGCCGGGCTCGGGTCGAGCAGGTTACATTCGGGGCCGATCGTGTTGTACAGCGATGTGACCAGCTCCTCACGGATCGCATCCAGCGGCGGATTGGTCACTTGCGCGAAGAGTTGTGAGAAGTAGTCGAACAACAGCCGCGGCTTGTCACTGAGTGCCGCCAGCGGCGTATCCGTGCCCATGGAACCGAGCGGTTCCACTCCGGTGGAGGCCATGGGTGCCAAGATCAGCCGCAGCTCCTCCTCGGTGTAGCCGAAGACTTGCTGGCGTCGCGTCACCGAGGCATGGGTGTGCACCACATGCTCCCGATCGGGCAGGTCGGATAGCAGGATCCGGCCGCCGATCAACCACTCACCGTACGGCGCTGCTACCGCAAGCTGAGACTTGATCTCTTCATCGGAGATGATCCGGTGCTGGCCAAGATCAACCAAGAACATCCGGCCCGGTTGTAGCCGGCCCTTCTGGACGATCTTGTGCTGCGGAATGTCGAGCACTCCGGCCTCTGATGCCAACACCACCAAACCGTCGTCGGTGACCCAAAATCGCCCGGGTCGCAGACCATTGCGGTCTAACACCCCACCGACCACAGTGCCGTCGGTGAAGACCACTGCCGCAGGGCCGTCCCACGGCTCCATTAGGCAGGAGTGGAAGGCGTAGAACTCGCGGCGCGCCTGATCCATCTGATTGTTGTTCTCCCAAGCCTCCGGGATCATCATCAGCATTGCGTGTGGCAGCGAACGACCACCCAGGTTCAGCAGCTCGACCACTTCGTCGAAGGACGCCGAATCCGAGGCATCAGGCGTACAGATCGGGAACAGCCGCTCCAGATCGCCAGGAATGACATCGCTGGAGAGCAGCGCTTCGCGCGCCCGCATCCAGTTGCGATTGCCCATCACCGTGTTGATCTCGCCGTTGTGAGCGATCATCCGATACGGATGGGACAGCTCCCACGCGGGGAATGTGTTGGTGGAGAACCTCGAGTGAACCACCACCATGGCGCTGGTGACGCGCTCGTCCAAAAGCTCCGGGAAGACCTGCGGCAGCTGCTGCGTGGTCAGCATGCCCTTGTAGACGATGGTTCGGGCGGACAGCGATGCGAAGTAGATCCCGGTCTCGTGCTGGACTCGGCGACGAAGGCGGTAGGCCAGCCGGTCCAGCGCAATGCCCATCAGCGGTGCGCCCTTGGCGGTAACAAACAGCTGCTCAAAGTAAGGCATATTCGAGCGGGTGAGGTCGCTAAGAGAAGAGTCGTCGGTGGCAACCTGTCGCCAGCCGAGCACCCGCAGATTCTCCTCGGATGCGATCTGCTCGATGCTTGTCTTTGCCTTCGCGGCGAGTTCGGGATCGGTGGGCAGGAAAGCGTTGCCAACCGCGTACGCACCGTGCCGGGGAAGTTCGAAGTCCACCTGACTGCGGAAGAATCCGTCGGGAATCTGCAACAGCATCCCGGCTCCGTCGCCGGTTTTTGGGTCTGATCCGACTGCGCCGCGATGGTCGAGGTTACGCAGCGCCTCGAAACCCTGAGCAACAATGGTGTGGCTGGGAACTCCGGTTAGCGTCGCGACGAAGGCGACACCGCAGGCGTCATGTTCGAACGCCGGATCGTAGAGACCCTCAGCCTGGCGGGCCCGAGGAAATGCGTGAGCGGCTGTCATGAACAAACTCCCGTCGTCGAAGCCGGTGAGCAGAGCCGGAGGCTTCCGCCACGGTCACGGCTGAGCGGCACAGCCTGTCGGGCAAACGTGCGCGCTACAGAGCTTGCAGGACAACATTGGCCCAAGTTGATGGAAAGGGTAACGCACACAGCACCGATCCTGGAACGTGAAATCGCGCTGAGAATCGCGGCCTGCACATGAGCAGTTCGACCTGCGTCTCAGAGGCGCTGGAAGCGCGACTCCGCATCATTTACTCGGACGTCGCACCAGCTGCAGATAGTGCGCAGTCCGAGTATCTGATGCGGAGTGTAGCGAGGCTCGAGTGACGACGGCTGTGCTGACCTGAAGCGCGGCCTAGCTGGGAATGTTTGTTGAGCTTAAAAGAGCTGCCCCGGTCATGCTTCCGGTTCACGCGGCACATCACGGGGTGACGGTTGGATCCTTGGTGGACGGCGGCGTGGAGACATCATCGGTTGCCGACCGGTTCGCGTCGATGGCACGACGCGGAAGTGCCGCCTCGGGCGTTTCATCTATTTCGGCAGGCGCGGCGGTCAGCCCTATGCCCTCGACGACTTCCTCCCGACCCGGCCGGTTGCGAATGAGCCAAATCAGCCAGATGAGTGCGACCAGGAAGCCGATCAGTGCGGTGTAGTTATTAAGCCGGAAGCCGCCGATCTCGTTGACCGTATCGATCCGGAGCGCCTCAATCCAGAACCTGCCACCTGTGTAGAGCAGCACGTAAAGTGCAAACACCTTTCCGTGGCCGAGCCGGAATTTGCGGTCCAGCCACACCAGGATGGCGGCGGCGACGAGATTCCACAGCATCTCGTACAAGAAGGCGGGATGGAACGTCGTGAACTGCTCGTAGCCGTCCGGCCGGAACTGCGGCGCGATTTCGAGTCCCCACGGCAATGTTGTGGGACGGCCGAACAGTTCCTGATTGAACCAGTTACCCAGTCGGCCAATGGCCTGGGCAACCAAGATCGCCGGCGCGATCGCGTCAAGGACGGCGGGAAAGGCAATCCTGCGTCGCCGGGCGACCAGATAACCACCAAGAACACCGCATGCGATGGCCCCCCAGATGCCGAGGCCACCTTCCCAGATCTTGAGCGCGTTCAGCGGGTGCCGGCCGAGTCCGAAGTAGAGCTGATAGTCGGTGATCACGTGATACAGCCGGGCGCCGACGATGCCGAATGGCACGCCAACCACCACCATCAATTCCATGCTGTCGGCGGTGCCGCCCCGGGCTACCCACCGCCGCGTTGCGATGATCATGGCGACGATGATGCCGGCGATGATGCAGAGCGCGTACGCCCGCAGGGGGACGGGGCCGATGTGCCAGACATTCGTACTGGGACTGGGGATGGAAAGGACAGCGTGCGCCCATGTGGTCCTCACCGCAATGTTTCCCTCCCGACACTTACCGTCTCTCCGCTCCCCTTCACGATCGCCACCTACGTTAGCTGGTTTAGCTCGCTACTTCTGGGCTGCGTCGTTGATCATTGTCCGTAGTGACTCGGGCGTCAGTGTCGCGATGTCGACTTCCTTGCCATTGATCAACATTGTTGGTGTTTGATCGACACCGTTGGTGTCGGCGGCTGCATTCATCGACGTCACCCAATCGGCATGCGCGCGTCGCATCACGCAGGTTCGGAACCCCTCGCTCGGTGATGATCCACTTACTTTGGCTGCCAGGTCGATCAACTGCGGATCGCTCCATTGCAATGTGTGGTTGGCGAAAAGCCCGAGGTAGTAGGCCTGACCGAAGCCGGCCTCGGCCGCGCAGGCCATCGCATTGGCTGCCGTTATAGAGCCTTCGTCGATGAAGGCCATTGGATACAGCTCGACCCGTGCCGTCGCGGACTGCTGAGCCTGGGTGATAGTGGGTCCGAATTCTTCTTCGAAGTCGGCGCAGTGTGGGCAATGGAAGTCCTCGTACAACGTGATAGTGACCGGCGCCTCTGCCGAGCCAAGAGGGATAGGCCGGCCATTGGTGATGGTGACCGGGCTGACAGATACGGATGTAGAAGGTGCTGCGGACGGTGCTCGGCTGGTACGCCAGGCCTGAAATGCGATGCCACCGCCCACCACGATCAGGATGAAGGCAGCGATCATGATGATAAGGATCCGCCGCTCCCGCTTTCGAGCCGCAGCCTGGTCCGCAGCCAGTCGAGCCCGCTCGCGGGCATTCAGGTTTTTGGGGCCACTCATCGAGCTGCCTTCCTCGGGCGCCCGGTTGCCAAGCCATCGACGGCGAATCGGCTGCTTGGCTGCCATACCAACCACAAAGCCAGCAGAAGTAGGCCAAGATCACGAAGAATTTCGATGCCATAGGCGGTCTGCCCCGGCGGCACTGGACCGCCTCCGCCAAAACAGCCGCAGTCGATGCTCAGACCACGTACCGCTGCTGAAACGACGGCCGCGATGAAGATCACAAGGAGCAGCCCACTAGCTGCCGCGACGATCCGGGTAGCGATTCCGGCAAGCAACAACACACCCAGAGCAACTTCAACGAACGGCTGACCCCATCCGACGATCGTCGCCATTGATACCGGAAGTAGCTCGTAGGCACGCACTGCCGCAACGGCGGATTGCGGATCGATGATCTTGAGCGCTCCGGCGACGAGAAAGACGCCGCCGAGAACTAGTCGCGCACCAGTCGAAGCCCATGGCGCAGCGGCGGCGAGTCGGGATTCGGTGGCCACAGAGGAGCTCAACGTGACCGTTCCACCAGTAGGGCAAAGTCATGCTTCAGCGCGACAATCGGAGTGCCAGGCGTCCACAGCACGACGCCGGAGTTCCGCCTGAAGCCGATGACCTGCGCGGAATGGCCAACCTCGTAACCCCCGCTGGGCAGCTTCTTCATCCCTTCGATATCCACCCCCACTTGTGTTGCCGCCCTCTTGATCATCGACAGCGGGCCAGTGAGTCCGACAAAGGAAGGGTTGAAGCGATCGAGGTAGCGCCTAATTTGCTTTTCCTTGTCGCGGGCAGGATCGGTTGTCACGAAAATGACCTGGATCTGGTCTCGATCCGCTGCCGACAACCGCTGCATAGCCAATGCGACGTCAGAGAGCACGGCGACGCAGATATCTGGGCAATGGGTGTAGCCGAAGAAAAGCAAGGTGACGGGCTGCGACGGCGTCGTGGCGAGGTTGTATGGCCGGCCGGAGGTGTCCGTCAGAGAGATCTCCGGCATCGAATAGGGCTCCGGCAGCGAGGAGCCGCCGGTGTAGCCGGCCGGATCGGCGATCCGTTGGCCGCTTGGGCCGCTTGGTGCGGCGATGCAGCCCGAGATCAACACCAACACAACGACACTGAATAGCGACCAGGCCGCAATACCCATCCGTGCGGTGCCTGCGAGGGGGCGGCTCACGTTCCGACTAACCCCGGCGATGGCTGGGAAGTTCCCGGCTCTACGGCTGGCGAACCTGCGCCCTCTGATGAGCCGCCGCCAGAGCGTACGCCGCTGGCAAGATCAGCGACGAGGGCTCGGAGTCCGCCCAAATCCTCCGGTCGGCCGGCGTCTTCGGCGTCGAGCAGCGTCTTCACAAGAGCCGAACCGACGATCACCAGGTCAGCGAATCTGGCCACCTCCCGAGCTTGACGTCCGTTGGACACGCCGAGGCCCACTCCGACCAACGCCGAGGGATCAAGTCGGCACACCCGCCGCACCAGCTCCGGAGCAGCCGCCGAGGTGTGGGCCCGCGTACCGGTGACGCCCATAAGTGAGGTGGCGTAAACCCATCCCCGGCAAGCCGCCAGCGTCGAAGCCAGGCGGTCCTCGGTTGAGGAGGGCGAGACCAGGAAGATCCGATCCAACCCGTAGTTATCGGAGACCGATATCCACTCTGCTGCCTCGTCGGGAGTGAGGTCGGGCGTGATCGCTCCCGCAGCTCCCGCCGAGGCCAGATCGCGAGCAAACTTGTCAGCGCCATAGCGTTCGACCAGATTCCAGTAGGTCATCACAACGGCCGGAGTGCCGCAGCTCACAACAGCTTCTACGGCGGCGAACACATCCCTGGTCCGTACACCGCGCTCCAGTGCCTTAGTTCCGGCGCGTTGGATGGTGATCCCATCCATGACGGGATCGCTGTAAGGAATCCCCACTTCAACGAGGTCGACGCCGAAAGACTCGCCCTGCCCGGTGAGCGCCTTGACAGCCTGCAACGATATCTCCACCGTCGGGTAACCCACATGGAGGAAGCCCGCCAGCGCTCCTCGGCTTTGGTCTCGGGCTTGGCGCAGCAGCTGTCCGGTGTGCCCGGGGTCCATGGTCACTTTTTCGGCCCGGTGCCCTGCGGAGTCGCTGACTCCGATGACGTACCCCCGGTATCCAGCCTGAACCAAGTAATCGCGGTATCGACGTCCTTGTCGCCGCGGCCGGACAGGTTCACCAAGATCAATGGTGGCTCGCCGGAGCGGCTGGTTGTGAGGCGCGGAGCTAGCCTGAGCGCTCCGGCTAGTGCATGCGCTGACTCGATCGCCGGAACGATGCCTTCGGTACGCGACAGGAGCTGGAAGGCATCCATAGCCTCGACATCGGTGATCGGCTCGTAGTGCGCACGACCCGCCTCAGCGAGCCAGGAATGTTCGGGTCCCACCCCTGGATAGTCCAGTCCCGCAGAGATTGAATGGGATGCCTTCGTTTGGCCGTCCTCGTCTTGCAGCACGAAGGTGCGCATGCCGTGCAGCACTCCGATGTTCCCGGCTGAGATGGTCGCGGCATGACGCCCAGTTTCGATGCCCTCTCCGCCGGCCTCGAAGCCGTAGAGCGCGACATCGCTGTCGGGTATGAAATCGGCGAAGATGCCAAGCGCATTCGAACCACCACCGACACACGCAGCGACGGCGTCGGGCAGCCGACCGTAGCGTTCGAGCAGCTGGGCGCGTGCCTCCGCACCAATCACTCGCTGGAACTCCCGGACCATCATCGGGAAGGGATGCGGGCCGGCGACCGAGCCGATCAGGTAGTGAGTGTTGTCAACCGAAGCCACCCAGTCGCGCATCGCGTCGTTCATCGCGTCTTTCAGCGTCTGGGTCCCGGATTCAACAGCAATCACCTCAGCCCCGAGCAAGCGCATCCGGGCAACGTTGAGTGCCTGTCGCTCGGTGTCGACCTTCCCCATGTAGACGGTGCAGTCAAGGCCGAAAAGCGCCGCGGCGGTGGCGGTGGCCACTCCGTGCTGGCCCGCGCCGGTCTCGGCGATGACGCGAGTCTTTCCCATCCGTCGCGTCAGCAGCGCCTGTCCGATGACGTTGTTGATCTTGTGAGAGCCAGTGTGGTTCAGATCTTCGCGCTTCAGCACGATGATCGGGAGCTGACCACTCGGGTTAGCTGCGGCGTGCTGACTGAACCTGCGTGCCTCAGTGATGGGACTCGGTCGCCCCGCGTAGTCGGCCAGCAGCTCGTTGAGCTCCGACTTGAACGCAACGTCGGCCATTGCTGCATGGAATTCCCGCTCCAGCTGCAGCAACGCCGTATATAGCGCCTCCGGGACGAATCTGCCGCCGAATCGGTCGAAGTGGCCACTTGCGTCGGGCAGGGTGGTGCCAAGCTCGGTCGGCAGCCCCGAGGTCGCCCCCGGCTGCGGCTGCAGCCCCGAGCTCGCCAGCTCGGCAGGCAGCCCCGAGCTAGCACTGGACTGCCTTGACAACTCGGTTCCTTACTGTGATGTCGGTATGAGGCGACGGCTCTCAAGCCCAAGGCTCTAGGACTTATGGACCGCCGGATGCGCTCCCGCAGCCACCAAATCCGCCACGCCGCTACGCGGATCCCGACCTGTTACCAGTGCCTCACCGACGAGGACGACGTCTGCTCCGGCGCGTGCCAAGTCGATCACGTCGTGTGGTCCGCGTACCCCGGACTCCGCTATCCGGACAATGTTGTCCGGAATCAGCGGTGCCAGCCGAGCGAAGATCGAGGGATCAACCTTGAGGGTCTGAAGATCACGAGCGTTGACTCCGATGATGGAGGCGCCAGCATCCACCGCCCGCTGTACCTCCTCGCCCGTGTGCACCTCAACCAACGGCGTGAGTCCGATCGAACGTGCCCGTTCGACCAGTGACACCAATTCCGGGTCGGTCAGGGCCGCGACGACCAGCAGCACCAGATCGGCGCCGGCGGCGCGGGCCTCGAAGAGCTGGTACGCCGTGACGATGAAATCCTTGCGCAGGACAGGAATCTCGACTGCGCAGCGTACCCGCACAAGATCATCCAACGACCCGGCGAAATGACGCTGCTCAGTAAGCACTGAAATCGCGGCGGCACCGCCAGCCTCATACTCCACCGCGAGCGCCGCCGGGTCGGAAATCTCGGCCAAGGCACCCTTGCTGGGACTGGACCGCTTGACCTCAGCGATGACGCCGACACCAGGACCGCGAAAGCGGGGCATGGGGTCGATGGCGGCATCGATGTGCTGACATCTTTCTTTCAGCCGCTCCAGCGGAACCCGGCGCTGCTGAACGGCCAGATCCTGTCGAACCCCGGCGATGATGTCATCTAAAGCACCCACGATCGATCCGATCAGTGCGCGCCGTAGCCCATGCGCTGCAGCACGACGGTCAAGATGATGGCTACCACGGCTAAGCCGACGGCCACCCAGAACAGCCACCAGAATTGCTTCACCACCGCGATCGCGCCGACGATGAAGGCAACCATCGCAATGGCCGATCCCGTCCACGCCGCGATCGTGCGACCGTGGTGCACGTGCTTGCCGCGCCGGTTCTTCGGATGTACCAAATCTGAATGAGGTGCTGGCTGCTGCGCTGTGTCTGCCATGGTTCCCTCGTTTCCGCTGATCGGGATCTGCATTCCGAGCACGTGCCGTCCAGGTCTGCGCTAGGTCTCGCGCTCCCCGCGCCCTTGCTGCACCGGACCCGAACTCGGGCCTGTGGGCGACCAGGGTAGTTGTTGCGCCTGTTTGGTGCCATCCATTGTGTCTCCTACCGCTCGATCGCGCATCTTGGGGTCTGCCGTGGTCGGCGTGTCGTGATCATTGATGGTCGGATCGACGCCGGCATCCATGGCCTTCCAGAGCTCAACGGGCTCGTCCGAGGTCGCGGCCTGAGTTTTGCCCTCATCTTGTTGGAAGCGCTCGAATCCAGAAGGCCAGCTGCCTGCGTTGATGATGGTCATGGCGGCACCGGCAGCGATCGTTAGCCCGGCGACGCCAAAGATCCAAGGCCAAGCTGTTGCGGTGAGACCGAAGGTATCCAGTAATCCGATATGAGCAGCCCGGCCTCGGACGGCATTCGGGCGAGGCTGCAGCCAATGAGCTCCGACCAGAGCAACTCCGAGGCCGACCAATAGCAAGACCGCGGCGACCACTCGTCGAGCGCGGGTACGCAATGCCAGCATCAGCAACGTCCCGGCCAACGCGACGATTGCAAGTGCCTGACTCAGTCCTCCAGTGGCCTGGCTGCCGGTGAACTGCGCCGCCTCAGCTTCGCCGACACCACGCCACCAGGGCTGCGCACTTGCGATCAACGCCAACCCTCCACCAGCTAGCAGACAACCGAACGCCAAACCTCTGGATCTCATGCGGTACTGGCTCCTGCGACGGTGACTGTTGCCGCCGGTTTAACAGCTGCGAAGGTCTCGGCTACCGAGATGGCCCGAACGACAGCTGCTGCCTTGTTCTGGGTCTCCTGATCCTCGGTCGGTGGATCCGAGTCGGCCACGATTCCGCCGCCGGCCTGCACGTACGCCACGCCGTCGCGCAGTACGGCGGTACGGATCGCGATCGCTGCATCGGCGTCACCGGCAAAGTCGAGATAACCTACGACTCCGCCGTACAGGCCACGCCGTGAGACCTCAAGCTCGTCGATGATCTCCATGGCGCGCACCTTGGGTGCCCCCGACAGCGTCCCAGCCGGGAAGGCCGCCAGAACTACGTCAAGTGCCGTGCGATCCGCCGCAATGGTTCCGGTAACCGTGGACTCGAGATGCATGATGTGGCTGTAGCGGCGGACTTCCATGAATTCCACGACCTCTACGGTGCCCGGCTGGCAAACTCGACCAAGATCATTACGACCTAGATCGACCAGCATGACGTGCTCGGCACGCTCCTTCGGGTCGGCGAGCAGTTCAGCTTCCAACGCGGCATCTTCAGCCGGACCGGTGCCACGCGGCTTTGAACCCGCGATCGGATGAGTGACGGCTGTATTCCCTTTGACTGTGACCAGCGCCTCCGGAGAGGAGCCGACGATGTCGAAGCCGTCGAGTCGTAGCAAATACATGTACGGACTCGGGTTGGTCAGCCGGAGCACCCGGTAAACGTCGAGTGCGTCAGCGGTGCTATCGACCTCGAACCGCTGGCTGACGACGATCTGGAATGCCTCCCCCGCCTTGATTTCCTCGACTGCGGATCGGACGGCTTGCTGATATTCCTCTGGTGTACGCTGCCGTCGGATCGGCAGCGTGGCGTGATCGAAACCAGCCGCCACTACGCCAGCCGGCGTGGGCTGAATGAGGAGCTCTGTCATGGCGTCAACCCGAGCGGCGGCATCGGCATAAGCCTCATCGACTCGCTCGTCGGTGTTGTCGAAGTTGATCGCATTGGCAACCAACCAGACCTCGCCGTTGTGGTGATCAAGGACGGCAAGATCGGATGCGAGAAGGAAGGCAAGTTCGGGAATCTTTAGGTCGTCGATGCAAGAATCCGGCAGCCGCTCCATGCGACGTACCGCGTCATAAGTCAGATAACCGACCAGGCCCGAGGTGAATGGCGGCAAGCCTTCGCCGCGCGGCGTGTGCAACAATCGGAGCGTCTCGCGTACCGCGGCCAAGGGATCCACGCCAGTTCGCAGCCCGACGAGGGGTTCATGCCCTTTCCATACGGCTTGGCCGTTCTGCTCGGTTAGCGTGGCTGCGGCTCGGACTCCGACGAAGGAGTAACGGGACCAAACACCGTGCTCGGCCGACTCCAGCAGGTAGGTTCCCGGCAAGTTCCTGGCCAGCTTGCGGTAGAGCCCAATCGCTGTCTCGGCATCTGCCAACAGTCGGCGGTAAACCGCAATAACCCGCCGTTCTACGGCCAGCTTGCGGAATTCCTCCAGTGTCGGGGAAACTTCGTTCACCGCCCGGCTTCCTCTGCTTGCTCGGCGACCAGCGCAGGCAATCGGCGCGCGTCGAAGCAGGTGCGATCACCGGTATGGCAGGCTGCGCCCTCTTGATGGACCTTCACCAGCACTGTGTCGCCGTCGCAGTCCAGCCGGACCTCGCGGACCCATTGACGATGACCGCTTGTCTCGCCCTTCACCCAATACTCACCACGGCTCCGCGAGAAGAAGGTGGAGCGTCCGGTCGTCAAGGTCTTGTGCAAGGCCAGGTCGTCCATCCACCCGACCATAAGGACCTCTCCTGTGGAGACCTCCTGTATGACGGCCGTAATCAATCCCGCCTGATCGCGCTTGAGCAGTGCCGCGATGTCGGGATTGAGGAGACTGCCGCCGGCAGCCGAAGCTGGGTCCGTCACGCCGCCCATTGTTTCAGCACCGCCACGACCGATCCGCGCGGAGCGATGTTCGCGCCGCCACTCTCCAAAAAGGGCGCGAGCGCAGCGAGCACCAGCCCCAGCGGCGAGCTGTGGGCAGGAGGAGCCGACGAAACGGTTCGGATACAGAGCCAATTTTCCGACGTGATCGTTTCGTCGGATTCGACGAAGACGGCGGCTCCACGGCGAACAGCGCAGCGAGCGGAGCGAGCCATTTGACAGAGTGAGCCTTGGCGAGCGGAGCAATCAAATACGGCGCCATCTCGGCGTACCGCTACCATGGACGCTCGTGACGTTTGCCAGGTCTGAACGGGCCGAGCTGTGTGACCTGCTCGACAAGGTCGGACCTCATGCACCCACTTTGTGCGAAGGCTGGGACACCCATGACCTGGCCGCGCACCTATGGATCCGCGAAACAGATCCCGTGGCCGCTAGTGGCATCGTCGCAAAACCGCTGTCCAGCCTTTACGAGCGTCGGATGGCAGAGATCAAACAGCGATGGGAATACTCCGAGCTAGTCGACCGCGTTCGCCGGGGCCCGGCGCGATTTTCGATCTTCGCTATCCCTGGCGTCGATGAAGGCGCTAATACCACCGAGTTCTTCATTCATCATGAGGATGTACGCCGCGCTGGGGACACTCCACAAACTTCTCGGCACCTCGACGACGATGTCGAGGAGTGGATGTGGCGACGACTGAAATTGCTGGGTCGGGCCTGGTTCCGGCGAGTGCAGGTCGGCGTGGTCTTGGAGCGTCTCGGCTCCGCCGATGCCGATGGAGCGGCTGCGCCCGAAACGATTAGAGCTGTCAGCGGGACCTCGACCGTCACACTAGTAGGCAATCCGAGCGAGCTGATGATGTACGCCCATGGCCGGACCAGCGTTGCTGAGATCAAGCTGGTCGGCGAACCGGAAGCAATCGTGATCTTGAACTCGGCGGACCTACGGACTTGAGTGCTGTCTTGACTCCCCAAGCCAGACTGTGGGAGTGACCGCGGCTTTGACGCTGAGCAGGCATCGGAGCCGCCGTTTACGTCTGATAGCGGCCTTTAGCGGGCTGTTGATCTTGACTGGCTGCACGAACGCGGCCAATGAACCAAATCCTGAAACTCGCACGGCTGCGCCGACGCCTGTGAGCTCAGCGCCGGCGTCGACCTCAGACTCGGTCAGCCCGCGTCCCAGCAGTCCTTCCCCGACCATTGTGCAGTCACGCGGCGATCCTCGCGCTCGGGAAATTGCTGCCGACCTAGAGGCGCCTTGGGGCTTGGTGCCGCTCAAGGATGGCAGCTTCCTGATCAGTGAACGCGACACCAGGAAGATCGTCCGAGTGCGGGACGGCGCGACGTCGACAGTCAGAACCATCGACGAAGCAGAGCCAGCTGGGGAAGGCGGCTTACTGGGCTTGGCCATGACCCCAGACGAAAAGACCGTCTTCGCCTACTACACCGCGGCAAATGATAATCGGATCGTCTCGATGAGCTGGGACGGCCGCGACCTCGGCTCACCGAAGGTCATCCTCAAGGACATTCCCAAGGGCTTCGTCCACAACGGCGGCCGGATGGTGATCGGCCCGGACGGTTATCTCTACCTCGGGACCGGTGAAAGCGGCAGTGGCCGGCTCGCGCAGAACAAGGACTCGCTCGGCGGCAAGATTCTCAGGCTGCGACTCGATGGCAGACCGGCACCGGGGAATCCGTTCGACAATGAGGTTTTCAGCTACGGTCATCGCAATGTTCAAGGGCTTGCATTCGACGATGCGGGCCGACTGTGGGCCAGCGAGTTCGGGCAGCAAACCTGGGACGAGCTGAACTGGATCAAAGAAGGTGCCAACTATGGGTGGCCTGAGGTCGAGGGCTCGGGCAACGTCAGAGGAATGACCAACCCCAAGGTCGTCTGGCGCACTAGTGACGCCTCCCCCTCGGGGCTGGCGTACTGGCAAGGCGATCTGTGGATGGCCGGATTGCGCGGCCAGCGGCTCTGGCAGATTCCGCTGGATGGCACGAAGGCAGGCGACCCGGTTGCGCATTTCAGAGGAGATTACGGGCGGCTGCGGAGCGTGGCCGTGGCCATCGACGGCAACAGTTTGCTCCTGACCAGCTCCAACACCGACGGCAGGGGCGACCCGACAAGGGACGACGATCGCCTGTTCCGAATCACCCGATAGGAATCTCTCAGGTGAGGTCCAGGCCGGCACGCCTCGTCGTTTTGATCATCGGTGGACTCGCCGTACTGGTCGGCGGCGTCTGGATTGGTCAGGGTGCCGGCTTCATCAAGGGAAGCTTCATGACGGGTAGCCCTACATGGCTTGCAATCGGACTATTGTGTCTCGTCGCTGGCTTGTTCTTGATCTTTTTAGCCGTACGCCGCCTCTCCGGCGGACGACCAGATTGACTGCTGGCTCAGCCGGTCCAACCTTCGCTGATGTCACCTGATCCACCAAGCGCACGAGAATAATCGGGCAACTGCTGCACCGCCCATCGGTTGCCATCGGGATCGCGGAAGAAGACGAATGAGCCCCAGGGCAGCACATCGACCTCGCTTACGTCGACGCCCCGTCCGGCCAACTCCGCGCGAGCCTGGTGGATGTCACTCACCACGACCTGCAGGTTGTCCAACGCACCGGGCTCTAGCTGCGTAAGTCCCTTTCCGATGGCGATCGAGCAGGCAGAACCTGCTGGGGTGAGCTGCACAAAGCGAACGTCATCGCTCACGGCGTGATCGTGATCGAGGACGAAACCGGCCTGATCGACGTAGAAGGCCTTGGCGCGGTCAACGTCGCTCACCGGCACTCCCACCAATTCGAGTTTGAAATCCATAGCTCGACGCTATCGGGCAGCTCCGACATCTTTCGTCGGCCTTGTTGCCTGACCCGGCGGCGCTGCTGTGGAAGCCTGGCTCCATGGCGGCTGGTCGGCTCAGCAGGATCTTGTCGTGGACAGTTCTTACTCCCATACTGGCGGCGGCACTGCTCGGGCTTACCTGGGGTCGCCAGCTTTCAGTGCTTGTCCAGGTCCTTGTTGCATTTGCGTTGGCCGGCGTCGTTTTGGCAGCCGTCAATCACGCCGAGGTTGTTGCCCACCGCGTCGGCGAGCCATATGGATCGCTTGTGCTCGCGGTTGCCGTGACGGTGATTGAGGTGGGCTTGATCGTCACGCTAATGATTGGCGGCGCTCCGGGAAGCGAATTGCTGGCTCGGGATACCGTGTTCGCCGCTGTGATGATCACCTGCAATGGGATCGTCGGTATCGCGCTCCTCATCGGCGCGGTGCGCTATCACATCACGATCTTCAACGCAGAGGGATCAGGAGCGGCGCTGGCTACGGTAACTACCTTGGCCACGTTGAGCTTGGTGGTGCCGACGTTCGCGATCAGTCGCCCGGGCCCAGTGTTCACTCCGGCCCAGCTGGCATTTGCCGCGATCGCATCACTCGTGCTCTACGCCGCGTTCGTCATCACCCAGACGGTTCGACATCGGGACTTCTTCCTTCCACTGACGTCTGCCGGGGAAGTTGTGGAGGCCGAAGAGCACGCTGACCCACCTAGCAATCGAACTACCTTGGCAAGCCTCGGGCTGCTGCTCGTTGCACTTGTCGCCGTGGTTGGCCTCGCCAAGGTCGAGACTCCCGCGATCGAGGCCGGAGTGGCTGCGGTCGGGTTCCCTGAATCCTTTGTTGGCGTAGTAATCGCGCTGCTGGTGTTGCTCCCGGAGACACTGGCCGCGGCCCGTGCGGCACGTCGGGATCGAATCCAGATCAGTCTCAATCTCGCCTTTGGCTCTGCCATGGCCAGCATTGGATTGACCATCCCGGCCATCGCTGTTGCCTCGATCTGGCTCGAAGGACCGCTCGTGCTCGGCCTGGATGCCACCCAGATGGTGTTGCTGGCGGTGACCGTGGTTGTCGCGATCCTTACGGTGGTTCCGGGTCGCGCAACACGCCTCCAGGGCGTAGTACACCTCGTGCTATTGGCTGCTTTCCTGTTTTTGGCTGTCAATCCCTAGCTCAGTCCCAGCGTGACACTCCCGAGCCGTCTCAAGACGGCTCGCGAGGGCTAAATCACGACCGAAGACACTCGCAAGTCGTCTTAAGACGCCAAACGCGCACGACTCAGCCGATTTTTTCCAAGATCAACTCGCGAACTCGGGCGGCATTAGCCTGGCCCCGCATCTGCTTCATGACCGATCCGATCAGCGCACCGGTCGCTTGCACCTTGCCGCTCTTGATCTTGTCAACTATGTCGGGGTTAGCGCTGATCGCCTCGTCGACGGCCGCCGCCAGGGCACCCTCATCGGAAACGATCGCCAGCTTCCGCGCAGCGACCACCTCCACCGGGGAGCCTTCGCCAGCGATCACGCCTTCGAAGACCTGGCGCGCCAGCTTGTCATTGATCGTGCCGTTGTCAACCAGCCCCTGGATCTCAGCTACCTGGTGCGGCGTGACACCCACCTGCTCGAGATCAACTCCGGCCTCGTTCGCACGCCGGGCAATCTCGGTCAGCCACCATTTGCGGGCCGACTGCGGCGAAGCGCCGGCGGCGACCGTGGCCTCGATGGCATCAACCGCGCCAGCGCTTATCACATCGCGCATTTCAAGATCAGTGAATCCCCACTCCGCGCTGACCCGCTTGAGCTTGGCCGCTGGCGGCTCCGGCAGTGTTGCCCTCAGCTCCTCGACCCAATCCCGGCTGGGGGCTATCGGCACCAGATCTGGCTCCGGGAAATAGCGGTAGTCCTCCGCGGTCTCCTTGCTCCGTCCGGCCGTGGTGATGCTGGAATCCTCGTGCCAGTGCCGGGTTTCCTGGATGACCCTGCCACCGCCAGCGAGTACGGCAGCCTGCCGCGTGATCTCATACCGCACTGCTCGCTCGACGCTGCGCAGCGAGTTGACGTTCTTCGTTTCGGTACGCGTCCCGAACGTCGTGGTTCCAACCGGCCGTAGTGAGACGTTGGCGTCACAACGCAGCGAACCTTGCTCCATCCGGACATCGGAGACGTCGAGCGCGCGCAGCAGGTCACGGAGCATCGTCACGTACGCCCGTGCCACTTGTGGCGCTTTTGCTCCGGTACCTTCGATCGGCTTTGTCACGATCTCGATCAGCGGTACGCCGGACCTGTTGTAGTCCAGCAGCGAATAGTCGGCGCCGTGGATGCGGCCGGTGACGCCGCCGACGTGCAGCGACTTTCCGGTGTCCTCCTCCATGTGGGCACGCTCGATGCCGATCCGGTACGTCTCCCCATCAAGGACGACTTCAGTCCACCCGTCGTAGGCGATGGGTTCGTCGTATTGGGAGATCTGGTAGTTCTTCGGCATGTCCGGATAGAAGTAGTTCTTCCGGGCAAAGCGGCACCACTCGGCAATCGTGCAGTTCAACGCCAGGCCGATCCGGATCGCTGATTCGACCGCCTTCGCGTTTACGACCGGCAACGAGCCGGGCAATCCTAGGCAGACTGCGCAGACCTGGGTATTCGGCTCAGCGCCGAAGGCGGTCGAGCAGCCGCAGAACATCTTGGAGATTGTGTTGAGTTCGACGTGTACCTCCAAACCCAGTACCGGGTCGTACGCGGCCAGCGCCTCCTCGTACGGCAGCACAGTCATGCCACAGCTCCCATCTCGGGAAGCCGGTCCAGCAGCGGACCGCCCCATGCCGACACCAGTGCCGCCTCGAGCGCCGCGCCGACCCGATAGAGCCGATCATCGGCAAGCGGCGGTGCCATCACCTGAAGACCGACCGGTAAGCCGTCCTCGGGCGCCAGACCCACCGGGAAGGAAGCGCTGGCGTTGCCGGCCAGATTGGACGGGATGGTGCACAGATCATTCATGTACATGGCAAGCGGATCATTCACCTTCTCGCCGATCTTGAACGCGGTGATCGGTGTTGAGGGTGAGACCAGCACATCCACCTGGGAGAACGCCTTGTCGAAGTCACGGGAGATCAAGGTCCTGACCTTCTGCGCCTGCCCGTAGTAGGCCTCGTAGTAGCCACTTGATAGCGCATAGGTGCCAATAATGATGCGCCGCTTCACCTCGTCACCGAAGCCGGCTTCTCGAGTGATGGCCATCACCTGCTCAGCACTCGCCAAGCCGTCATCTCCGACCCGTAGGCCGTATCGCATCGCGTCGAACTTGGCGAGGTTGGACGAGCATTCGGCGGGCAAGATCAAATAGTAGGCGGGCAGTGCGTATACGAAATGGGGACAGGACACCTCGATGATCTCTGCGCCAAGCGAGGACAGCAGTTCGACGGCCTCGCCGAATCGTTGCTCGACGCCTTGGGCGTAACCCTCACCACCGAGTTCGCTGACCACGCCGATCTTCATTCCGGAGATATCGCCGGATCGCGCCGCCGCCACGATATCGGGTACCGGTTGATCGATGGAGGTGGAATCGCATGGATCGTGGCCGGCGATCACTTGGTGCAGCAGTGCCGCGTCCAGCACCGTACGCGCGCACGGGCCGGGCTGATCAAGGCTCGAGGCAAGCGCCACCAGGCCGTAGCGTGAGCTGCCGCCGTAGGTAGGTTTCACGCCGACCGTTCCAGTAACGGCGGCCGGCTGCCGGATCGAACCACCTGTATCGGTGCCAATCGCTAGCGGGGCCTCATAGGCCGCCACCGCCGCCGCCGAGCCACCACCAGAGCCCCCAGGGACTCGACTGGTGTCCCAGGGATTCCGGGTCGGCCCGTAGGCGGAATTCTCCGTCGAGGACCCCATCGCGAACTCATCGAGGTTCGTCTTGCCCAAGATCACCACGTCATGATCAATAAGTCGCCGAGTTACGGTTGCGTCGTACGGCGGCAGCCAGCCCTCCAATATCTTCGAGCCGCACGTGGTCGGTGCCCCGGTGTAGGTAAGGATGTCTTTCAACGCCAGAGGCACTCCGGCAAGCGGTCCCAGATCTTCCCCGGCCGCGATCTTGCTATCGACGCCGGCTGCGGAGGATAACGCCCGCTCGCCGTCGATGTAGAGAAAGGCGTGTATCTCGCCGTCGATCTCAGCGATGCGATCAAGATGGGCACGCGTCACTTCAACGGCGCTGAGCTCACGCGACTTGATCTTGGCTGCAAGATCAACAGCCGTCTGCCGAATGATCTCACCAGCCGCAGGTTGGCGTGACGTCACGCCTCCTCCCCAAGAATCCTTGGCACCCGGAATCGCATCTGCTCCGCCGCTGGAGCGGCCGCGAGCACCTGTTCCCTTGGCAATGACGGGCGAAGTTCATCGGAACGAAAGATGTTGCTCAGAGGCAGCGCGTGCGAGGTCGGCGGGATGTCTTGTGCCGCGACCTCCGATACCCGGGCAACCGACTCCAAGATCACATCCAGTTGCGGTGCCAATATCTCAAGCTCGGCTTCGGTCAACTCGATGCGGGCCAATCTGGCCAGGTTCGCCACGTCGTCAGCAGTGAGTGCCACGGTGTCGAATCTCCTCCTCCGTTAGGTCCGGCTCATCCTATGCCGCCTGATGACATTGACAGGCTCGAGCGCACCTGGTCAGTATGAGCGGACGGGCTGATCTTGAACTGCGCCCGCGCGAACCTCGCCTTAGGGGCTTCAATGACGATACTGACCGCGTGGGCCTTCCCCCGTGTTGATGGCGCCGAAGCAGCCATCCAACGATTGGATGCTTTGCAATCGCAAGGTCACATCACCATCGATGACGCGGCCCTGGTCAGGTGAGAGCCTGGGAACAAGAAGCCGAAGACACGTGTTCGCGAGGACTGATCATGCATGGCCGATGAGTCAAGCGTCCTCGATGGCGGCAGGTTGGCCGGTCATTCGCTCAGGGAGCGAATCACGAATCCAGTCTTCAGCTTGGGAGTGAAGAACGTCGACTTGGGCGGCATAAGTAGACCTTCGCGGGCAGTGCGTTCAATCTCGGCAACACTCACAGGTCGGATGAGAACCGCCGCGGACGCCCGACCGCTGTCCACTTCATTCAGCGTTTCGTTTAGACCGTGCTGATAGCTCACAGTCAACGGAACATCGGCCAGCGCGGTCTCCAACCAGCCACCGTCGAGCGCCCGTACGCCGTCGAAACGTCCAGGCTTGGCCCGCATCTTCCAAGCGGCGTCGCGCCCGAGCAAGATCAAAAAGCCGCCTTCTTGCATGGCTGCAAGATCCTTGCTTGTGGGGCGTTCGGTTGCTATCAGATCAAAGGACCGGCGGAGCGTATCGGCAAGCTCAGTAATCTCAATGTCGGCGTAGAGGCGGTGGATCGGTGCCACGCTCAGCTGGTCCTCGACCAGTTCATTGACGAAGGCGAGCGTCAGCTCCGCCGGCGTGTCGGTTCGGCCCGTCGTCTGGCGGACCTCGTCACGATACATGCGGGCAACGCCGTATCGGTGGTGTCCGTCGGCGATCAGCACATCATCGGCGGCCAGCCGCTCACGGATGGCGGAAATCCGTTGTGGATCTGTAACGCGCTCGATTCGATGCTCAACACCCTCGTCGGTCACCACGCCGAGTGGTTCACCAGACTCAGCGAGAAGCGCCGTCAAACCACTGGCCAGTGACAAGCCCCAGACCGGCGACAAGTTGGCCTCAGTGGCCCGTGTCAGTTCCAAACGGTCGGTCGATGCCGCTGCAGTTGTTCGCTCGTGCGGCAAGACACCACCGGCCTCCGCATCGACGACCTCAAGCCCACCGAGTACGCCAGAGAGCTCGCGCTGACCACCTGTCTCGTCGCTGAAAAGCATCCGGTAGATCGTGAAAGTCGGCGCGGGATCCACGGCGAGGATTCCGTCGTTCAACCAGGCTCGCATGGTCTTGGCCGCACCCTCGTAACGGTCCTCGGCACCGCGCGGTACATCAATATGAACGATGTTGTGCGGTGATCTTGCCTCGAGGACATCGACGTCGGCATCGGACAGCACGTCGTACGGTGGAGCAACCAGGCATGAAAGGTCGTCCGTCGCGTATCGGATCGCGGCAAAGGGTTCGAAGCGCGGCACGGGACAAGGGTTCCACGGATCGGGCGGTGATCTGACCGTGGCTCAGAAGTCGCGATCCGAGGGACCCTTCATCGGCTCGAAACATGCCAGTAATCGAGGTAAGGAAAGATGTTCCCGTGTTCCTAATGCGGATCACCCTCCCAGACCGGCCAGGTTCGTTGGGCTCAGTTGCTACCGCGATGGGCGGGGTTGGCGCCGACATCAACGCCGTCGAGATTGTGGAGAAGAGGCCTGACGGGAGCGTTGTCGACGATTTCATCGTTGACCTGCCCCCAAGTCAGCTGGCCGAAACCATCGTCACAGCCTGTCAAAAGCTCACTGGCGTACGTGTCGAATGGATCGCCCGATATCCCGAGGGCGGCGGACTGCAGTCCGACCTAGAGGCCTTGGAACGAATGACTGCTGATCCACCGCACGCGGCGGAAACGCTGGTCTCAATGTGCCCGGTCGTATTTCGTTCTCATTGGGCGAGCTTGCTCGATGTCTCAGATGGTGTGGCCAAGCCAAGCTTCTCGACCACTCTGGCGCCCGATTTGACTCCGGAGGTTGCGTCGAAATTCACGCCCTTCGACACCACTCATCGCACTGATCTGGAGGCGGAGTGGAGCCCGGGTTGGGGCGAGACGACCGCGGTCGTGACCCCAATAACGCGCGACCGAGTGATTGTGATCGGCCGTCTCGGCGGACCGGCATTCCTTGACTCAGAGATCGCTCGTCTGCATCACCTTGCTGCGCTTGTGAAGTAGGAGGGAGCACCGACCTCGGGTACGGTCGGCAAGTGGCATTTGGGTGGGCGGAGCTCGTGGCCCTGCTCACCTCGATCGGTTTCGGAATCGTGTCCGCGATCATTCCGATCGTTAATGCCGAGGCGTACGTCATTGCATCGCAGATGTCGGCAGTTGCGGGCCCAATTCCTATCGCCATCGGAATCGCGATCGGCCAGACGATCGGAAAACTGCTGCTCTTTTTCGGCGTACGGGAGGGCAAGGAGCTTTCATTCGTCAGGCATCGGCGTGAGATGCGAAAACAGCGCCCAGTTGGCCCGACGCGTGCCCGCTTACGCGCAGCGGGGGCCAAGCTACTTGATCTTGTTGGTCAAAAGCGCTGGGGGCTTCCCATCGTCCTCGTCGCAGCCGTCATTGGGTTTCCGCCACTGTATGCCGTTGCGCTTTTAGCTGGGGCGACAACAATGCGACCTCTCTGGTTTGGGCTCACCGTTTTCGTTGGCCGGCTGTGCCGGTTCCTGCTGGTGGCGACCGGGTTTTACGGGCTGCATGACTGGTTTTTTTAGCGGCGAGCATCTCTGAGTTGCCATCGGTCCGGCGTACGGCTTGACGGCTGTACTGTGAAGTCCGCTTCGGCGGCGGCGCAATTGTGGTTGATCCTCCGGACTAGGGTGATCGAGTGCCGTTGAAGATCTTCAGCAACCTGAACCTGCATGGAGCGACCCCGCCGCGCGTGCAACCCGCGGTCGGCGAGTGGGGTCCGCTGAAGGTTCCGAGCACCAAGCAAAAGAAGCGAATGCGAATTTGGGTTTCGCTGGCATTGCTCGGATCGTTGATCGCAATCTTCCTGCTTGGCTGGTACGTGTATTACACGATGACTGGAAGTTGGGGCTTCGGTATTGGCGAAGAAAAGCAGTTTCTAGAGATCTTTCTGCCGTAATGACTCATAGATGCGCGGGCAACTACCTCCCAACCATCGCAACTCCGAGCGCCGCATCAGGACCGTGCTCGAGCAGCACCTCGAAAGCCTCGGCACCGCTCAGCACCGGGACCTTCAGCTCCAGGGCCTTGTCGTACTTGGATCCGGGTGCATCGCCAACGACGACGAAGCTGGTCTTCTTCGAGACCGAGCTAGCGACCTTGCCGCCGCGCGAGGTGATTGCCTCAGTTGCGGAATCTCGGGTATAGCCATCCAGACTCCCGGTGACTACGACTGAAAGTCCCGTTAGCGTTTGCTCCTGGGCTGCCTTCGGCTCGCTTCGCATTACGCACCCGGCAGCCTGCCACTTGGCGATGATCTCGCGGTGCCAGGGGACGGCAAACCAGTCGGTAATCGCGGTCACGAGGGTCGGTCCAATGCCCTCAACCTCGGCGAGCTCTTCTGGCGTCGCATTCGCGAGCGCATCGATGTCGCCAAACGCTGCCGCAACGTCGGGAGCCACGCCCTTGCCGATATGCCGAATAGACAGCGCTACCAAAAAACGATCCAGTGGCCGGGTTTTCGCCGCTTCGAGGTTGGCCAGCAGCTTGGCGCCATTTGCGGACAGCGCACGGGACTTTGTCGTGAAGAAGTCCGTCTCCTTCAACTTGTCTTCAGTCAGGCTGAAGAGGTCACCCTCATCGACTAGTAGTCCCGCCTCGAGCAAGGCCTGCGCCGACTGATAACCGAGCACCTCAATGTCGAGTGCCTCACGGCTGGCGACGTGGAACAGGCGCTCGCGTAGCTGCGCCGGGCACGACCGAGAGTTGGGGCAACGCAGGTCTGCGTCGCCTTCTTTCTCGGGCCGGAGCTCGGTACCACATGCCGGGCAATGGGTCGGCATGACGAAGGCTCGCTCGGTGCCGTCACGTAGGTCGACGACCGGGCCGACGATCTCCGGAATGACGTCGCCGGCCTTGCGCAGCACCACGGTGTCTCCGATCAGCACCCCCTTGCGTACGATCTCGCTGGCATTGTGGAGCGTCGCCATGCTCACAGTCGAGCCTGCGACCTGGACCGGCTCCATGATCCCGAAAGGAGTCACGCGGCCGGTACGGCCGACGTTGACGTCGATGTTGAGCAGTTTGGTTGTGACCTCCTCAGGTGGGTACTTGTACGCGATGGCCCAGCGCGGCGCGTGAGAGGTCGAGCCCAGCTGATCTTGCACCGCCCGCTCATCGAGCTTCACCACCACGCCGTCGATCTCATGCTCGACTGAATGCCGATGCTCGCCGAAGTAGGAGACGTAATCCCAGACTTCAGCCAAGCTTCGTGCCAGCTTGCGATGGGAACTGACCGGGATTCCCCACCGATCAATCGCTGCGTACGCGTCAGAGAGTCGGTCGGCAGTGAAGCCTTCCAGCACCCCAATGCCGTGACTCACGAAGCCCAGATTGCGCGAGGCGGTCACCTTCGGATCCTTCTGACGCAGCGATCCAGCTGCCGCATTCCGGGGATTGGCGAAGGGCGCCTTTCCGGCCAAGACGAGAGCTTCATTGAGAGCGGTGAAGTCGGCGACTGCGAAGTACACCTCTCCACGTACCTCGAGCGTCTCCGGAACGTCGCTGCCCGACAGTCGATACGGAATGACCTTGATCGTTTTGACGTTGGCTGTGACGTCTTCCCCCATGCGTCCGTCGCCTCTGGTCGCCGCGCGTACCAGCCGGCCCGCTTGGTAAACCAGATCGATGGCCAGGCCGTCAACCTTGAGTTCACACAGATATCCGGATTGTTCGAGCCGCTTCTCGCCCAGCTCCCGAATCGCGCGCTGCAGCCAGCGCTCCAGCTCTTCGCGGCTGAACGCGTTGTCAAGACTCATCAGCCGCTGCAAGTGCTCGACCGGGGTGAAGGTCGTTGAGGGCGGAGGGCCCACCTGTTGAGTCGGCGAATCCGGCGTACGCAGAGCCGGGAACGTCCCTTCTAGTTCCAGCAGTTCGCGCATCAGGGCGTCGAACTCGCCGTCCGACATGGTTGGAGCGTCGAGCACGTAGTAGCGCCAGCGCGCTTCGTTCACCCGTTCACTCAGATCCGCGTGCCGCTGACTGGCCTTCGCCAATGACTCCGAAAGCTCAATTTCGCCGTCGCTAGCGGAAGTGGAGAGGGTCTCTTCCGTCACGTAGGCACATTATCCGTTGCACTCTGACAGGCATGGTCAAGCGATGCGATGCCAGTCGTAGCGCTCCCAAGCAACCGCAACTCTCCACGCAGCCTCAAAGCAATCGGGCCGGCACTTTGGAATTTCCGGGGTTAACCGAAGGATGTCACCCGAGATCTCGTAGTGGAATTCGACGCTTCCAATTTTGACGACACCGTTGCCGACCAGCTGGTAGCTGTCGTCATCGACTTGCTCACCATCTTCGTCGCGAGACCCGAACTCACCGTCAGCTGTGAAGAAGTGAGAGGGGTGGCAGATGCAGGAGGCGGCGTTGTGGAGAAGGCGGTCGGCGAGAGCGCAGGCTCTGAGGATTCCGCCCTCGTGTCAGCGGCAGGCGAGCAGCCCATCAGAAGAAGAGCTAGTGCACAAACCGTAAATCTGGCGATCATCAAGAACTCCGAGTTCGCACGCCGGCGTACGAGACGGAGGCCCGGACCGAGCAGGCCAGGTCAGTGTCCCATGCCATCTGTTAAGAACGCGAGGCAACCAGTGAGCTCGGCGTCAGCCGGCAAGTTGCTCGCTAACGATCCCGGCAGCCGAGCGCACCGTTTGTAGGGCGCGGATCGCCTCATCACGTGTGGCTGAGGCCAGTCCGCAGGCCGGCGTGATCATAATGCGCGCTGCGACCGGCGGCTCCAGACCAAGACCGCGAAGTGGTGCTAGCACCCGGCGGGCCACTTGATCAGGAGTGAGCGTACGGTCGGTTGGCAGCGCACCCATCCCGATCCAGGCTCCGGCTTCGAGGGTTGCTCCCACGGGGTCCCAATCTCCGATCGAAAGTCGATCAATATCGACAAATACGCCAACCACACAAGCCCGGCGAAGCAACTCAATCGGCGGATCCGCCGCACAGCAGTGCACCGCGACAGGCGTCGGCGCTAGCCGCTCCCGGAGATAGATGAGGGCACCGCTGACCTCATGTGGCTCGATCGGGCGGTGCCGCGACAACCCGCTGGCGTTGGCAATCGTGCCGCCAAGCACCGCAGGCAGCAGCGGCTCATCGAGCTGGATCAACAGCTCGGCATTGGACAGCCGCCGAACCATCTCCGCGACAAGCTGAGCGATGCCCTCGGCCAGCGATTGGTTCAGATCACGGCGCGCTCCAGAGTCGGCCAGCACCCGATCGCCGCGAGGACGCTCCATCATTGCTGCCAGCGTCCAAGGGCCGGCAACGGAGAGCTTGATGGTGCCGTCGTATCCCTGAGCGTGTTCCTCGAGCATGTCAAGATCACTGCGAAGCGTGCTGATTGCCAGCCGATGTTCCCGACCGGAAGCATCGGTGAGCCGCCACCCCGCCGGTTGCAGGTCGACGGCCAAGCCAGCAAGGAATGCGGTAGCGCGGCCGATCATTTCGGCATGCGGCCCGCGGGCCGGAAGCTCTGGCAGGTAGGGAAGATCAGGGCATTCCGAAAACGCGATCTTGATCGCGTCGATGATGTCGGATCCTGGCCAAGAGCCGATGCCGGTAGTACGGATCGGCGGCAGCTCGGTGCCCGGCGCAGTGGTCACGTGTGGGTGGCCGAGATGGTCGCGCTTCCCACAACCCGGGAACCTGAGTAGAGAACCACCGCCTGGCCCGGAGCCACGCCGGTCATTGGAGCTTCCAAGATCACCTCGAGACCATGATCATGCACGGTGACGTCGGCCGGCATGGGATGCCCATGCGCTCGAACTTGCACCTGGCCTGACCACTCTCGATCTAGAGGTGCAGCGGTCCAGGTAGGGCGAATCGCGCTAATGATCTTTACTGTCAGCGCATCACGAGGGCCAACGGTGATGGTGTTGGTCACCGGGGTAATCGCGACGACGAAACGCGGCTGGCCGTCGTCGGCAGGTGTGCCAAGCCGCAGCCCCCGCCGCTGCCCCACGGTAAACCGGTGTGATCCCGCGTGCTCTCCGACCTTGCCGCCGGCGAGATCTACGATGTCGCCCGGTCGATTCCCGAGTCGCTGTTCCAGAAAACCTGCCGTGTCCCCATTGGCAATGAAGCAGATGTCGTGACTGTCGGGCTTATCTGCGACTGCCAGCCCACGATCGCGGGCCTCGGTGCGTACGTCAGCCTTCAGTGAGGAACCAAGTGGGAAGTACGACCGCCGAAGTTGATCTTGATTGAGCACGCCTAGCACGTACGACTGGTCCTTGGCGACATCAACGGCGCGATGCAGCTCCAGGTCCTTCCCGGTACGGACCAACTGGGCGTAGTGACCGGTGCAAACGGCATCAAAACCAAGCGCAACGGCGCGGTCTAAAACAGCGGCGAACTTTATCTTCTCGTTGCAGCGGAGGCAGGGATTGGGGGTACGCCCGGCGGCATACTCGGCGAGGAAGTCGCTCACCACATCGGATGCGAAGCGATCTGATAGATCCCATACATAGAAGGGGACGCCCAGTACATCGGCAGCCCTCCGGGCGTCGTGCGCATCCTCCTTTGAGCAGCAGCCGCGAGCGCCTGAACGATACGCCTGGGGGTTCTTCGATAGCGCCAGGTGTACCCCAGTGACGTCGTATCCGGCCTCGACTGCTCGAGCTGCCGCAACAGCGGAGTCGACGCCGCCCGACATCGCGGCCAGTACCTTCATACGTCTTCCTGCCATTGGATCTCCTGGGCAAGCGGCAAGTCTGTCACGGGGGGCGCATGCGTCCAAGCCGCTTTAGGCGAAGGCGGCCGCGGCCTTTGCTCGATGAGCCGCGTTGGGCAGTGCCGTGGCGAGCGCCCGTACGTCGGCGATGCTCGAGGTATGCCCTAGAGAGAACCTCAGAGTCGAGCGCGCCTCGGCCTCGCTGCATCCCATGGCAAGCAGCACATGACTCGGCTGCGCAACGCCTGCCGAACACGCCGCTCCAGTGGAACAGTCGATGCCCGCAGCGTCCAGCAACATCAAGATGGAGTCCGCAGAACAACCGGGGAAGCCAATGCTGGCGATAGCGGGAAGCCGATCAGCTTCGGCGCCAGGGCCGTACGGAATCGCGTCTGGGACGGCGGCTAGTACAGAATTCACCAGCTCGTGACGCAGCCGCCGGACTCGCTGCTCTTCGGCAACGCGGTGACGCGTCGCGGCCTCCAGCGCGGCCGCGAAGCCCGCAATGGCTGCTACGTCGAGGGTGCCGGATCGGATGTCGCGTTCCTGGCCGCCACCGTGCAGGACCGGGGCCAACGTCAGCTCGCGGCGTACCAGCAGGGCGCCGATTCCGTATGGGCCGCCCAGCTTGTGGGCGGTGAATGACATGAGGTCGAGCCCGCTCGTGGCAAAGTTCACCTCGACATGCCCGACTGCCTGCACCGCGTCGCTGTGAGAGATGGCGCCATGTTCGGCGGCGGATTCGGCGATCCGGCGTACCGGCTGCAGCGTGCCCACCTCATTGTTGGCCCACATCACAGACACCAGCGCAGTGTCGGAATCGACCGTGCCAGCCAGCGCTGACATGTCCAAACGCCCATCCTCGGTGACGGGGACGTAACTCACTTCGGCGGATGCAGCCTGGGTAAGCCAGCCCACCGAATCCAAGACGGCGTGGTGTTCGATTGTCGATGTCACAACACGCTGGCGACGGGACTTCAATCCAGTCCAGAAGCCGCCCTTGATGGCAAGGTTGTCTGCCTCCGTTCCGCCGCCGGTGAAGATGACCTCCGCCGGTTGTGCGCCGACGAACGCCGCGATCGCCTCGCGTGACTCCTCAACGACGCGCCGCGCCGAACGGCCCGAAGCATGCAGCGATGAGGCGTTGCCGACTCTGGTCAGCTCGCGGGTCATTGCCTCAACCGCCTCGGGGACCATCGGCGTAGTTGCCGCGTGATCGAGGTAGATCCGGCTCATGAAGCCCAAGTCTGCCTCAGCCAACCTCCTCGGACTTGTCAGCGTCTCAGAGTGCTATAGCACTTTGAGACGCTGACAAGTCGGCAAAGGTCGTCAGCCTTTGCGCTTCTTGATCTCCTCGATGACTACTGGCAGGACCTTATGTAGATCGCCAACGATGCCAAGGTCAGCAAGTGCGAAGATTGGCGCCTCAGCATCCTTGTTCACCGCCACAATCGCCTTAGAGGTCTGCATCCCAGCACGGTGCTGGATCGCC
>Ga0307409_100000004_pt1 | contig 84332 bp, 83 predicted proteins | sample 322Ometagenome_2_FD_203888 | JGI IMG/M metagenome (GOLD analysis project Ga0307409, IMG submission 203888) | Maize rhizosphere microbial communities from greenhouse at UC Davis, California, United States - 322HYB-O-2 | ecosystem: Host-associated > Plants > Roots > Rhizosphere > Soil | place... | reverse complement strand
TTTTTCCACTTCAAATCGGTTTCGTTTTCCCCCCCCGCCAAATCCCCTCGCAAATCCGTAAATCTACCCCGGCCGGCGGGGCCGGCCGCGCCCGGCCAGGAAGGGGCCGGTCATCGGCGTTGAGGAGGCACTCCGCGATATGCATGCGGGTGTGGGCGTAAAGTCCCATGAGTTGTAACAGCCGGGCCTGCGTGTCCGCGGCCAGGAACGTGGGGTATGCGGCAACAGACCCCTTGCGCATGTCAATCGTCTCGGCGATCCGCAGGTCAATTGTGGCAACCATTCCGACCATGCCGGCGGCCGTCGCACGTTCTCGGGCCTGATAGAACCGGGTGGGATCCGAATCGGCGTCCAGGTCGAGCATGCCTAATTCCGCGAGCGCTCGAACCTGCCAAACGGATAGTTGATGCTTTTCGCTCAGTGACAAGGCCTGGCTCAGGGCGTGCCCCGCCACGCTCGTGTCGTGGTGCCTCCTCGAGGCGTAATGGACTACCAGCAAGGCCTCACAGGCGACATCGAAGCGGCCACGCTGTTGGGCGAGCGCCGCCGCGCGTTGGCCCAGCGCGATTGCCTCAGTCCTTCGTTCCGCTAATGCTGCATGCGCCCTAAGGACGGCGAGGTCGACGTCAGTCGGTTCAGCGACCTGCTCAAACCGCGTGAGGAGGGCAGCAGCTTCGGCGTGCAGATCAGCTCCGTAAGCGGCCCGAGCTGTCGCGACCAACAGAGGACGGGCGTCACGACCGGACAGATTGTGAAGGGCAGCAGCTCCGCTCTGGTAGGCGTCCGGGGCGCGACCGGCCAGGGTGAGCGTGTCGATTCGCTCGATCAGTACCTCCTGCGCGGCATCTGTCATCGTGCCGGTCAGAGCATGTGCTGCAGCAAGATGCTGTTCGGCGACATCGAGGGCCGCGTTGCGTACGGCGGCCTGAGCTGCCCGGATAAACTGCCGCGCCGCCTGGTCGGGGTATCCGGCTAGCTGGTACATTTCGGCGGCCTGCCGTAGTTGACCTTCGCTGACATCAGCGGTGCTGGCCACGAGGTGATCCGCGGCGCGGCGGGCCAGCGCCTGCTGCTCCAGGGGTAGCAGGAGATCGCGTACGATGTCACGTATCAGTGGGTGCCGCCACATGACGCCGAGCGGGGTGGTGGCGCTAACCAACAGGGTGCTGGCTAGGGCGTGGTGCATGGCAGTGCTCAACTTAGGGTTGTCGAGCCCAGAGACGGCAGTCAGCAACTCGCTGTCGGTATCTCCCAGCACCGACATAGCGTCCAGAACGACCCGGGCATCCGCAGGAAGGCCGCGGATTCGTTTCTGCACAGCGGCAGCCAGCGTCGTATTTTTCATGTCGATCGCGCCCGACGGACCTTCGCGAAGCTGCCGAACGAATTCGTCCAAGACCAACGGCAATCCATCGACCGCGGTGACGAGTTGATCGACTGCCTCGGGCGCGAGGCCCCGCAACTCCTGGGCACGGAGGGCGTCTCCAACCTCACTTGCCTGGAGCCGGCTCAGCCGCAGCTGGCGAATCGACGGTGCAGCGCTGAGGCGTTCCAGCGAGTCGGGAAGCAGCGGTTCGCTACGAGTTGTCATGATCAGTGCAAGCGGCAGCTGGTCCGTAGAGTCGGCCAGATAGGTGAGGACGGAGATCGTATCTTGATCGGCCCAGTGAAGATCATCCATGAGTAAGACAGCCCCATCGGCAACCACCGCTTGCAGCAGCAGAATCAAGGCTTCCGCAAGAACGGCGGCTGGATCGGCCATCGGGGCGAGCACATCTTGATCACTGACCCAGCCGGGAAGCACGCGCGCCAGGATCGGCCGTACGCTCGCGAGCTCTTTTTGATCCACAAGGGGTGCCGAGGCCCGGGCGAATGCCTCCACGAGCGGTCGATACGCTCCGCCTGATTCGACACCTCGGCCCTTCAAGATCAACAAGCCCTGGCGTTCGGCTTCGCGTTGCGCCTCAACCAACAGGCGAGTTTTCCCGACTCCCGCCTCGCCGGTGAGCAGCACAGCCTTGCCTCGACCGGATTTCGCAGCCTCGATCGCGTCAGTCAGTAGCGCAAGCTCGACGCGTCGAGCAACCAGCGGCAAGTCCGCGCTCACCGTTGCATTGTCGTGCAGATCTGGCCGAACCCCAACGCATAGCCTCCTCGCATGAGCGTTCCGGCAGACTCTGACGCGATCACCCCGGAGTGGCTTACGGCCGCCTTGCAGGAAGCCGGTGCCCTGGATCAGGCACGGGTGAACTGGATCCAGTCCGCGCCCGTTGGCCGGCTGGGATTTGCCGGACAGCTCTGGCGACTGCAAATCAGCTACGACAACCCGGAACCGGCTGCACCGACGTCGCTGGTGGCGAAGTTCTCCGCCCTGCACCCGGACGTGCGCGCGACAGTCCACCCGATGGGATTCTACGAGCGCGAGATCGGCTTCTATCGCGAGCTCGCCGCCGACTGCCCGGTCCGTACGCCTCGGTGCTTTTTCGGCGAGATCGACATGGACAGCGGAGCGTCGCTGCTGTTACTCGAGGACCTCACGTGGATGCACAACCTGAACTCCCCAGATGGCTCCCTCAATGAGGTCGAACTAGTGATCCGCGAGTTAGGAAAGCTGCATGCCGCCTGGTGGGGTGATGCACGGCTCGATCAAATTCCGTGGCTCCAGATGAAGGGCTTTCTGACGCCGACCCAGGCACAGCCGATGCTCATTCAAAATTGGGATTCCTTCCTGGGCAAGCTGAGCATTCCCGTGACTGAGGAATTGTTGAGGGCAGGTGAACTTTGCGCGCGCTATCTGTATGCGGCCTCTGTCTCCATGCACACCGAACCGCCGCGAACGCTGATCCACAACGACGTACAGGGCGACAATCTCTTGATCGCGGCAGATGGCGAACCGTCCCTGGCGTTTGTCGACTGGCAGCTGACGACAGGCGCCCGGCCGGCCGTCGACCTTGCCCGATTCCTCGTCGGCAATCTCGACCCAACTGAGCGCCGGCGCCACGAGGATTGGCTGCTGGACTACTCAGGTCTGGCCGAGCGCAGCGTTGCCGGTTACTCCCTCGAGGAGTGCCGGGACGACTATCGTTTGGCGCTGGTGCTGGCGGCCGGTCGGCTCGCCACAGCCGTTGGTCACCATCCCGGCCTGGCCGCAACGCCGGATGGGTTCTGGAACGTGGTCTTCCCGCGTTACGCCGCTGCGCTGGCCGACCTGGGCGTGGCCGAGCTCCTCCAGCAGCGCTATGGCTAGCCCGGTTCAGTCCTCAGCGCCACTCGCTGACGGCAACTGCTCTCGGGTAGCTCGTCCAGTCTTCTGCAGCATGCTGCTGACGTGGGATTCCACGGTTCTTGTCGAAATGAAGAGGCGATGGGAGATGTCGGCATTGCTGAGTCCGGCGTTGACGAGCCGCAAAATCTCTGTCTCGCGAGCGGTGATGCCGAGCCTGGCGAGGTGCGGTGGGACGGCTGATGTTGAACCCTTGGGGACTTTGGCACCAATCGACGCAAGGACATGGCGTACGCGACGCTGCAGGGCGCGTTCGCCGGCCGCCCCGCAGAATGCGTCAGCCTCTCGTAACCAGGCCTCGGCCGCCGACTGCAGTCCAGCTTCGTAGACAACCGGCGCAATGATCGTACGCAGCATGTGGCGGTGGAGCGGGGTATGCCGGACGAGGTGATCGGCTTCGGTGAGCGACTCTGATGGAGATCGGCCGTGTCGGAGATCCCACACGGCGGCGCCATAGGCGCGCGCCGCCCAGTTGGCATGATGTCCGATGAGGACGGGCGAGCCAAACGCCTCCTCGAGTTCGGTGCCAGCCACGACGCGCAGCAGCGCTCCCAGGCCCCACCACGGCACCTGGTGCCATTCGTCTTGCAGATCCCGCAGGCTTTCGTCGATGAGCCGGATGGCGGTGCTGCTGTCGCGATGGAGCCAAGCGCGCAATCCGTAAACGATCTGAAGCCATGGGACCCGGCCGGATTTCTCGCCCGCAGCGAAGGCCTCCGCGATCAGGTCGTCGAGCTCCGACGGTGCTGCAGGTTGCGTGCGCCCAGGCAAGGGTCGGTCACCGGCGAAGAGCACGCACTCAGCCAGATGCGCCCGAGTCACGGCGTAGAGACTGATCAATTGCAGCTGTCGAGCCTGTCTGTCCGCCCGCAGGTAAATCGGGTATGCGGCCATAAAGCCGTTGCGCGAGACAGTCATTTGGCCGATCCGTGTGTCCAGGAGGGCAACTGTGCCGAGCATTCCGGCGGCGATCGCACGTTCTCGAGCCTGATGGCACCGGGTGGGATCCGAATCCGAGACCAGGTCAATCTGGCTGAGCTCGGCGAGGGCCTGGACCTGCCATATGGATAGTTGGTGTGCCTCGCTCAGTGCCAGGGCTTGATTCATGGCCCGAGCTGCAAGATCGATGTCGCGTCTTCTCGCGGCGGTGCCTGTGATCAGCAAGCTTTCACAGGCAACGTCGAAGCGGTTCTCCTCCAGCGCTAGCGTGGCGGCGAGCTCGCCCAGTTGAATGGCGTTGGACTGCCGATGGGCCAGGGCAGCATGGGCTCGGAGCACCGCGAGGTCAAGATCTGTTGGTCGAGCGATCTGCTCGAGTCGCGTCAGCAGCTGCCCAGCTTCGCTCCGTAAACCGGCGCTGTACCCGGCCCGGGCGGTCGCGACGAGCAGTCGAGGACTGTCACTAGCGGCGAGGCTTTGAAGTGCGGCGATCCCGCTGTGGTAGCCGTCAGCGGCACGACCGGCCAGGGTGAGGGTTTCGATTCGCTGGATCAGCACGTCCAAGGCAGCTTCTGGCATTGTCCCGGTCAGCGCATGGGCTGCGGCCAGATGCTGTTCGGCGACGTCCAATGCCGCCTTGCGTACCGCGGCGCGGGCTGCGTGGATCAGCTGCCGGGCGGCCTGGTCGGGATACCCGGCCAACTCATACATCTCGGCGGCCTGTCGCAGCTGCCCTTCGCTGGGCTCCGTCGTGTTGTTAGCCAGGTGGTCGGCGGCGCGGCGTGCTAGCGCCTGCTGCTCGAGGGGAAGTAGCAGATCGCATACGACGTCACGTATCAGCGGATGCCGCCACATGACGCCGAGCGGGGTAGTGGCGCTGACCAACAAGGTGCTGGCTAGCGCCTGGTGGATGGCAGTTGTCAACTTCGTGCCATCAAGCTCAGTCACGGCGGTTAACAACTCGCTGTCGGTATCGCCCAGCACCGACATGGCGTCCAGGACGACCCGAGCATCCGCAGGAAGGCCGCGGAGTCGTTTGTGTACGGCGGCCGCCAGCGTCGTCTGATTCATGTCGATCACGCCCGCCCGGCTTTCGCGAAGCTGCCGAACGAACTCGTCCAGGACCAACGGCAATCCATCGACGGCGGTGACAAGCTGATCAACTGTTTGCGGCGGGAGTTCCGGCAAATCCTGCGAACGGAGGGCCTCTGCGACATCATTTGGCTGAAGCCGGCTCAGCCATAGCCGGCGAATCGACGGTGCAGCACTCAGACGGTCCAGCGAATCCGGAAGCAGCGGTTCGGTACGAGCCGTCATGATCAGTGCAAGCGGCAGCTGGTTCGTCGAGTCGGCGAGATAACTGAGCACCGACACGGTGTCGTCGTCGGCCCAGTGCAGGTCATCGATGAGCAGCAGGGCTCCGTCAGGGGACATGGCACGCAGCAGCAAAATCAGAGCCTCGGCGAGTACGGCGGCCGGATCGGCCATGGGGGCGAGCACATCTTGATCACTAACCCAGCCCGGAAGCACCCGTGCCAGGATTGGCCGTACGCTCGCCAGCTCCTTTTGATCAGCTAGGGGTGCCGACGCTTTACGCGCGGCAGCTGCTGCATGCCTTCGCCGACGCTGGTCAGCCGTCGGCCACTGGGGTTCAGTTATTCATGGGACCGAATGGCGGCCTGATGTGGACAGACGGGCCTGGGGTTGATCGGTCGGAGCCGTACGGGGGCGCTGCCTTCCCGACTCCGGCGAAGCCGGCACCGGTGGACGCGGAATCGCCGGTGATCGTACGCCTGCCAGAGCCAACTGGAAGCTCTGTGTACACGCCTTTGGAGGCTCCCGCGAGCAACTAGGGCGTGGGGCAAATGACATGATCAATCTGATCTCACTGTCACCCATTGGTGCGAAGCACTTGATTGGCGGCGGCGGCGATGACCTCCTCGGTCCGCAGACCACCTGTCAGGCTGGGAAGGTGCGGGACGCTCTCGTGTGCCGTGTCCTGGTCTCGTACGGCCTGCCCGCCACCCGCACGTCGGGCAATCGGCCGTACGCCCTCGCGTGACCTTCGGCAGCCTTACCCCGCCTAGGATGCCGATCCGAAGTGCATCAGCCATTTACGGTCCCAATACCCGATCGAAATACACAGCAGAGGTGATCGGCCGTTTTCGCGCCTTTGGTGGGAAACGTACGCCCGGAGCCTGGTTTGGGTGCGCGTTTTCGCACGTTTGGTGGGAAACGTTCGTTTCAAGGCCGGTTTAGAGATCGTCTTCGCGCTTGTGACGCGAAACGTTCCCACGAGGGCGAGTTCGAGGGGTCGTCTTCGCGCTTGTGCGGCGAAACGTAACCGTGTTTGATTGGTCCCTCACGCCTCTCGGGTCTTGGGCGAAGCCTCAAGCGTCCTGGCGGGGTCGCGCTCGATCACTGGGTCGAGGACCTCGTCGATCTTGGCGAGCAGGTCGTCATCAAGGGTGACCCCGGAGGCTGCGGCATTGTCCTGCACCTGCTCGGGCCGCGACGCCCCGATGATTGCGCTCGCGACATTGCGGTTCTGGAGTGTCCAGGCAACAGCCAGCTGAGCCATGGAAAGTCCGGCCTCCTGAGCAAGCGGGACAAGCTGCTGTACGCGTTCCAGCACCTCGTTGCTCATCCACCTTTTGATCATGTTGGCACCACCCTTCTCGTCGGTGGCGCGCGAGCCCGCGGGCGGCTGCTCTCCTGAACGGTACTTACCGGTCAGCACACCCTGCGCGATCGGGGAATAGACGACTTGGGAGATGCCGAGGGAGACGCAGACCGGTACGACGTCGCCTTCGATCACCCGCCACAGCATCGAATACTGCGGCTGGTTGGAGATCAAATGGATGCCCATTTGCTCGGCTAGATCGTGGCCGTCTTGGATCTGTTGGGCGGTCCACTCGCTGACCCCGACATAGAGCACCTTGCCCATCCGTACCAAGTCAGCAAACGCCTGAATGGTTTCATCGAGCGGAGTTTCGTGGTCGTAGCGATGCGCCTGATAGATATCGACATAGTCGGTTTGCAGGCGTTTCAGCGACCCGTTGATCGACTCCATGATGTGCTTGCGCGACAGTCCGACGTCATTGTGCCCCTTGGGCCCAGTGGGCCCGAAGACCTTGGTCAAGATCTCCAGCGATTCTCGCCGCTCACTCTTCAGAGCCTCGCCGAGTACGACCTCGGCTTGGGTGTTGGCGTAAACGTCGGCGGTGTCAAACGTCGTTATGCCAGCGTCGAGCGCAGCGCGTACGCACGCCTTCGCTTGATCATTTTCGACCTGCGAACCGTGCGTCAGCCAGTTGCCATATGTGATCTCTGAGATCTTGAACCCTGAATTGCCGACGTAGCGAAATTCCACCGTGCCCCCTAAATATCACGCCAAAGTGCTGATTTGCGGATCTCATACTCCGCAGCGCTGATCATGCCACTGTCGCGCAGCGCGCGAAGTTCGGCCAGCACCTCCAGCGGATCACGCGCTGGCCGCGACTCGCCCCGCATCGCCTCCCGAGCCTCCTCAGCAAGCATCTCCCCCTGCGTGCCGAGAATCTGATCGACAGTAACGCTGCCATCGGCCGTCGTCACGCGCACCGTCCCAGCGAGTCGGCGAGTGGCCGCCTCGATAGCAACAACCTCGGATAGCGGAACGCTAAAGGCGGGTTCGGTGCTGCGCCGCGAGCGGAACAGAATGCGTTCGCTGGTCAGCACGAACATGCCCATTTCGTGCTGGAATCGCCCATCCATCATCCGCAACACGGTTTCGGTGGGGGTAAGTGATGACTGCAGGCGGGCGACATGGATATCGGAGCGTTGATCAGATGCCATGGCCGCAGCCGCGGCCACTACGTCGGGACGCAAGTTGTAGCGCGCCAGACGCTCTTCGACGCTCGGGGGTCGTAACCACCTAAACCATGACATCGGATACCTCAGGCCGACCCGGCTCCGCCCAATCCAGCGTCTCGCGCCCGCAGAATGGCTCCGGACCGGTCGGAAACGTGCAGCTTGGTAATGATGTTGGAAACGTGATTGCGTACGGTCTTCGCGCTGACTCCCAGTCGACGCGCAACGCCGGCGTTGTCTTTGCCAGCGGCCAACAACGCGAGCACCTCGGTCTCCCGCTCGGTTAGCTGCGGAAACGGCGCCGACGTCGCCGAGCGGCCGAAATGCTGAAGCATCCGAGCCGCGATCCCAGCACCAAATAGAGCCTCACCGCGAGCGACCGCGCGCACGCTAGCGACGATCTCGTCAGGCCCGGATCCCTTGAGCGTGTAGCCGTACGCTCCGGCACGAAGGGCGGCCAAGACGTTTTCCTCGTCGTCGAACATGGTCAGGATGAGTACGCGCGTGGGTAGTCCAGCAGCCCGCAGCTGATCGCACACCCAGAGGCCGTCGCCGTCCGGCATGGTGATGTCGAGTACGGCGACGTCGGGCTGCTGCTCGGTGGCGACCCGGACCGCATCCCGCCCGGTGGCGGCAACCGACAGCACCGTCAGGTCTGGCTCGGCGTCGATCACCGCTCGTAGTCCTGAGGCGAACACCGGATGATCATCAGCGAGGATCAGCGTGATCAACTGTGGCCTCCCAGATTCAGCGGCAGCCGCGCCGACACGATCGTTCCTTCGGCAGCGGACTCTACGGACAGCGTGCCACCCACCTCAGCCGCCCGCTCTTGCATGGATCGCAGGCCCACCCCGGAGTTGCGGTCGGGAACCAGCCCCTGACCATCGTCGCGCACGATCACCTCGAGGGCATCATGATCGACAGTGATCGACACCGCACACTGGCTGCCGCCGCTGTGCCGTACCGCGTTGGTCACGGCCTCCGCCGCGATTCGATAGGCCGCGGTCTCGACCGCCGCAGGCAGCGACCCTAGCGAGTCTTGCCCCGAAACCTCGATGATCATGTCTCCAGCCAGCGAAGCAGCTCGCGACTGTACGGCACCGAGCAGCCCGAGCTCGTCCAGAGCGGGCGGCCGAAGTGCCTCGACGAGTCGCCGGATGTCGCCGATGCTCGCCTTCACCTCGGTATCTATCTCACCCAGCAACACTCGAGCCGTTGAGTCTGGTGGCACCTGGCGCGCGGCCAGCCCTGCCTTCAAACCGATGGCTGCCAGCGCCGGACCGAGCCCGTCGTGGAGATCACGGCGCAGCCGACGGCGCTCGTCCTCCCGCAGGGCCACCACCTCCGCGCGAGAGCGGAGCAGATCCTGGTGCAGCCGTACGGCCTGGACAGCCGGGCCAACCTCCCGAGCCAGCGAATGGACTAGTTCCATGTCGGCCGGCTCCAGCGGTTCGTCACGGCCGCGCTCGGACACCCGCAGCCGCCCTACGTCGGCGCCGTGATGGGTAAGCGTTTCGGTGTGCACCGTGCCAATCGGTACGCCGTGCTCGGCCGCCACCCGGAACGTCCGTTCACCGTCAGCCAGGTCGATCGCGACGTAGGGCAGACGCAGCGACTGCGCGACTGTCTCCACAACAGCAGGCAGCACTTCGTCGGGAAGCATGACCGCCTGCATTCTGGTTCCGAGCCGTGCCAGCACCCCCGCCGGATCGTCCCGGTCGCCGTACATCAATCGGTTCACCACGCGCTGTGCCGCGTTACGCAGCGGGGCCAGTGCGAGCGCCGCGGCGGCTGCGGCCAGCGCGGCGGCGACGGTTCCGGAGAGATGGAGGCCGCTGACGAACAGGGCCACGAGAGCGGCGTATCCAGCGACGAGAATCGCCACCACGGTCACATACACCAGAGACCGATTAGCCAGGCGCTCGATGTCGAACAGCTGGTGCCGGCGCAGCGCCACCGCAAGGCCGAGCACGAACGGCAGCCCAGCAAGGCCCTGGGCATCCTCAGGCAACAGCTGATGCCCGGTCAGGATCTCGGGCAGCAGCCAGCCGGCGATGCTGAGCAGCGCAGCAGCAATGGTTCCGCCGGCAATCCACCGCAGCCGGCTGCGAGTCAATGAGTCGCGACTGCGTCGGTATGCCAGCACACCGAGCACGCAGCCTGTCACCAGAGTTCCTGTCGCCATAATGTTGGTGCCGCCGTAGACCAGGTCAAACCAACTTAGACCGTTCGGTGCGATGATCGCCGCAATCCCCATCCACACCACCATGAACGCCGGGGGAGCCGCGTAGGCCAGCACCAGGAAGCGGCGGCGACGCCATCGCTCGTCTCGCGGAAGTACCAGGGCAAAGGCGAGCAGTGCCCCCCAACCAACGGCGTACAGGAAGACGCTGTTCAGGTTGTACAGCCAAAGCAGCGGTCCGCCCGTCGCGAGCGCAAGCGCTGGGAGGCCGGCATCGAAGGGGATCGTGGTGCCAAGAAATCCGGCCGCGCTGATCAGCAGCGGAGTAGTCGCCGGCTCCTCAGGTCGTCGAAAGTACAGCGCAGTCGCCATCGCGGCCAGTACCACGATGAAGATCAGATTTCCCCACCCCACCAGTAGCCGGTACGGATCGGGCCGCTCCACGGCGACTGTCAACTGACTCGGGCCATTGCGGACGATGTCGTACGGCAGCTCATCTCCCAACGCTGGTCGGGCGAGGCCACCGAGACCATCGGCCAGGCGATGTCCGCCGATCCCGGTTACGAGGTCGCCGGTCTGAAGTCCTTGGCTGGCGGGGTCGGGCACGGTAACGACCACGCCGTCGGTCTGCCAAACCGAGACGACCGTGCCGTCAGCCGGCGAATCCAGTCGTACCGCAACCGCGATGACGCCTAGCAGCACGAGTATGACCGCTATCGCCGCCGGCGCCCGGCGAGCAAGCTGCAACCGCAAAGCACGACGCGTAGAAACGATTGCCGCCGCCGACGCGCACACGGCCCATTCTGACTGGTGTTCGCACTTCCCGATTCAGTCGGCGTCCAGTTCGTGGCTTTGGAGCGAAGCTACGCCGGAAAATCCTGGTCGGAACGGGACATCGTCCCGTGACAGCCGGATCTCTCCCCGCCGATCCTGGCCGCGTGCGAACCCACGTCTATCAGCCGCGCCGGGTGAGCGGTCTGCTTTTGCTCAGCGCGGTCGTCCTCAACCTGGGCGCCGTCGTCATGTACGCCGCTGGCACCGAATATGGCTTGGTCGTGGAGACCCCGACCTACCACGCCTGGGAGCGGGCCCTGCTCATGAGCTCCTACGTCGCAGCTGCGTTAGGCACGGCCGTACTGGAGCCAGCGCTAGCCGAAGCTGGAGCGGCGATGCTCGGACGGCTGGCGGCCATCGCCTTTCCGATGGCAACGAGTGTCGCGCTTGTCATGGAGGCGGTCACCTTCACTGAACCGGAGCCGTACGCCCTGATTGTCGTTGCGGTGCTGCTGCTGTTCGGGGCGGAGCTCCTGCTCGGTGTGGCCTTACTGGCGAGTCGACTGGTACCAGCCTGGGTCGGGTGGGCCGCAGTAGTCTGGAACCTCGCCTGGCCGGTGATTCTGTCGATCGTCTCGCCCGGCGAGCCGTCCTATCCGATCCTGCACGCGATTCCGCTGCTCATGATCAGCATCCCGCTCATCCAACCGCGGCGACAATTATCATCCCTGCCGGCGTGACGGTGCGAAGCCCTAATTGATTTCAGCCGGCGTCCAAGAGCTTGCGCAACAGTGAGCGCAACTGCCTGTGCCCCCGCTCGCCGAGGATCTGAGTGAGCTGATCTTCGATTCCGTCAATGGTTGAAATGCCAGCCGCGATGCAAGCCCTTCCGCGGTCGGTAAGCATGATCAGCTTGGCGCGGCGGTCGGTCGGATCCGGGCGTCTCTCCACGTAGCCCAGCTCCTCGAGTTCGTCGACCAGCTCGCCCATGGCCTGGGGTGTGATGTTGGCACCGCGAGCCAGATCGGTGAGCCGAGAGCCTTCGGTCTTGATTTGGGCGAAGACGGCCGAGTGCGAGGGCTTCTGGGGGAAGCCTGCCCCGACCACGCCGTCGACGATCTGAAAACCCAGCAGGCTGTAGGCCCGTCCCAACATCGCCACCGTGTTGAGATCGGAGGAGCTAGACCCTTGCGCTGTCGACATCCGAGATCCTAAGGTTACCCTGAAGAACAGGTATACCTTATTATTTCCCTATTCCAATGGAGCGACGCTGTGTCGGAGAAATCCCAATCGAAACGGGACAACGTCCCGTGACAGCGGGATCTCTCCCCGCCGATCCTGGTCGCGTGCTGACTACGACCAATTCGCTGCAGGAACGAGCCGCGGGGCCGGTGCTGTGGGCGGTGATCTCCGGCATCTCTGGGCTGATTGCCAATGTGCTGCTTGTATTTTTCTTCTTGCTGGCGCGTCCATTCAGCGATGTCCAGAACAGCTTCGGATGGCTCGGCACCGCCAATGACGCCGCACTCGTGGTGCAGTTCCTCGCCATGATTCCGGTCGCTTTGGCTTTGCCACGCTGGCTACCGCGCACCCGGTCGGTGCGGGTGGCTACGGCGATCGCGCTCGGAGCAATGCTTGTTGCCGCCGTACTCCAGCTGCTGCTCATTGCCGGCGCTCTCGATTTCGACGTTCAGGTCTTTCTCGTGGTGGCGGCGTTTCTGCTTGTGTACGCCTGGGTGTTCGTCGTCAGCTCCGTAGGCCATCGCTCCGGCTCATTGCCGCGGTCGGTGACGCGTTTCGGGCTGCTACTGGGCGCATCTTTCCCGCTGGGGCTGCTGATCTTCGCGGCTGGATTGTTGGGGCTGGGTTCGCCCGCCCAACTCGCCTGGCTCGCCGCCGCAGCCTGGTTGGCGCTGCCGATCTGGCCCCTGCTACTAGCCCGCCTCGTCTTCAACAAGCCTGCATTGATCAGCTCCTACAAGGAAGGACTTTCATGAGAACCGCTTACAAGGTGCTCGCGTATCTGGTCGCCATCGAGGTGGCCATTCAGGCAATGGTCGTGGTCTGGGCCATGGCCGGTCTTGGCAAATGGATCGAGGGTGGCGGCGTCGCGGACAAGTCGCTGATAGAGAGCGAGGGAACGCCCTTCCCCGAGGTGCTCGGGTTCATGGTGCATGGCATCAATGGCATCTTCGTCATCCCCGGGATCACGCTGCTGTTGTTGATCGCCTCGTTCTTCACCAAGGTCCGCGGCGCGATCAAGTGGGCCGTCATCGTTTTTGTGCTCGCAGTCGTGCAGGGGCAGCTCGGCTTCCTCGGACACGAGATACCCGCTATTGGTTTGCTGCACGGCCTAAACGCGCTCGCGTTGTTTAGCGCGGCGATCTACGCCGGTCGCCGGATGCGCACCGCGGCACCAAAGAATGTGCCGGCGGCCGAGGAACGGGTCGAAGCCCCGGTCTGATGAGATCCCGAAGATCAGCGCGTGCCGCAGCGGTGGTGACCTGGATCTACGCCGCAGGCTTCGGCATACCGGCAATTCCCGTAGGGGCGTACCTGCTGAAAAAGGGGCGGTTGCCGACGTTTTTTGACCTCTTCGAAATGTACGGCGGCCCATGGTTCTTCCGGGTCGAGCCACGAGCGTTCGCCGCGCTAGTCACGGCATTCGCTGGTGTTTGCGCGCTGAACGCCTGGTCGGGCTGGTTGCTGTGGCGCGGCAGGAAGGCGGGTGCCGTGCTCAACCTTTCGCTGCTGCCGGTTGAGGCGATCTTCTGGCTCGGCTTTGCCTTGCCCTTCCCTTGGTTATGTGGTGCAGCTCGGGTCGTATTGGTGGGCGCTTCATGGAAGTCGCTCGGCGATTTGAGGAGCGCAGGGCCGGCGAGTCGGATTCCACAGTTGGGGCGGTCCGAGCGGATATGAGCTCCATTCTCCGTTCGAAAGCGCTCCGGCCAGTTCTGCCGGTCCTCGCTACCGTCGCTATCCTCGCTCCGCTGGCCTGGTTGTGGCAGGCCAGCCGGGTTCCGGCGGCGTACTCGGTGATGAGCATGGGCTATCTCGATTACGGCGCGGGCACGGAGCCGAACATGGCGCAAGGCCATGATCACCAAGCTGGGCATCACCAAGCCGATCATGGCGAGCAACCCAGCCGTCCCATCACCGAACTGATCGTTAACCCAGATCGGCCAGCAGATGTCCAAGTGGACTTGGTCGCTCGCCAACAGCCGCTGACCATCGGCAGCCGGTCGATCGCCGGATACTCACTGAACGGCACCTCACCCGGTCCGGAGATTCGGGCAACCCAGGGCCAGCTGGTCGAAGTGCATCTGCGCAACGAGTCGGTGACCGCCGGTGTCACGCTGCATTGGCACGGCCTCGACGTACCGAACGCGATGGACGGTGTTGCCGGGGTGACTCAGGATGCGATGCCGGTCGGCGGGCAGTTCGTCTACCGTTTCGTCGCAAATCAAGTGGGGTCGTTCTGGTACCACTCTCACCAGGTCTCCAACCCCCAGGTGGCAGGTGGACTGTTCGGGTCACTCGTGGTGATGCCTAAGTCCGGGATCGCCCAGCGGCTCGACGTATCGGCCATGGCTCACACATACGCCGGCGCACGGACCGTCAACGGCAAGGCCGAAGACCTGACGGTGCCGGCGCGACCCGGCGAGCCGGCCCGCATCCGCGTCACGAACACCGACAACGGTCCCATGGAAGTGTGGTCGAGCGCCGCGTACCGGTTGCTCGCAGTAGATGGCACCGACGTGCATCAACCGACAGAAGTGACGGGGCGCGCACTGACCCTCACCGCCGGTGGACGGGCCGATCTTGAGGTTCGGGCGCCCGAGGACGGTTCGGCGGCGAGAGTCCAGCTGTCAAAGGGAGTTGCCGTGATCATCGGACCGCAAGGCAGCGACGTACCGCTGCCAACGCAGCCCACCGAGAAGCTCGACCTGCTGACCTACGGCTCACCCGCGCCGCTCGGCTTCGACCCGGCCCGCGCGACCCGGAACTTCGATTACGTGATCGGCCGTCGGCCTGGATTCGTACGCGGTCGGCCCGGCATGTGGTGGTCGATCAACGGCCATCTCTATCCGAACATCCCGATGTTCGTGGTACGCGAGGGTGACGTGGCGGTGGTGCACATCGACAACCGCAGCGGGGAGGTGCATCCGATGCATCTTCACGGTCACCACATGGTGGTGCTGGCGCGCAACGGCGTACGCGCGACCGGTAGTCCGTGGTGGGTGGACTCCCTTGACGTCGCCGTCAATGAGAACTATGACGTCGCTTTCCTGGCCAACAACCCCGGCATCTGGATGGACCACTGCCATAATCTGAAGCACGCGGCGCAGGGCATGGTTGCCCATCTCATGTACGAGGGCTTCGATACGCCGTATCAGATCTCCGGGCCGGCCGACAATCGTCCTGAGTAGTAGGTGCCCAGAGTAGGCACACTCGGCATCACTTACTGCGACTTCGCGCCAGCTGCAGATGATGCGCAGTCCAAGTTGCTGATGCGGAGTGGCGGTAACCCCACAACTTAGTGACCCGCCAACGCGTGTTTGACTGCGGCGATGATAATGCCCAGAGCGAGGACTCCGAGTCCGAAGAGCATCGCGCGAATGCGGCTCTGTCCGGCGCCGCGAGCCACCCCATAACCGGCAACGCCGATGATGGCGGTGCAGGTATAGCGGGCCCAGTCCAGCTCGCTCTCCGGCGGCGCGATCATCACCGGAATGCTGACCACCAACGCGATGATCGCCGCCGCAGCCAGCTGGACTGCCGAAACGATCCGATCACTCCTGGCAAGTCGTCCATCTTGCACCAGTCGACCGGCGATGCGAAAAGCAAACAGATGCGCAAGTGCGAGACCGACTGTGGTGCCCCACACCAGGCCGAACACCCGACCTGGGACGGCGACGACGCTCTCCAGCGCGGTTAGTCCGGCGAGCAAGCAAACCGTTACATAAAGCCCCATCGTCCAGGCCTCTTTGCGGAGATGATCACGATCTACATGAGCGGCGTCTTCGGTCACAGCCCTGATCGTGGCATGCCGCACGGCCTCCAGCCCCAAGTCATGGCGATAGCCTGACTCGCACCATGAGCGCACGATCTCCCAACCAGAGTTACGTCCGCGGCATCCGGCGGTCGGTGGGCTGGAAGGCTCTGCAGGAGTACGTCGGTGGAGCGCTGTGGGTGATGCCGAGCATCGCCGCGCTGATCGCGCTTGCTGCCGGCTACCTCCTCTCACAGATCGACGTAGCGCCCGACTCCCGACTGAGCTGGCTCGCTTTCCAGGGCACTGCGGACGATGCGAGGGTGCTCCTGATCTCCATCAGCAGCACCGTCGTGACCGTCATTGCGCTCGTCCTTGGTCTGACTGTGGTCGCACTTCAGCTCTCCTCGACCCAGTTCTCGCCTCGGCTGCTGCGCAACTTTCTCCGCGATCGGCCGACCCAGATTGTCCTCAGCGGATTCCTGGCGACCTTCGTCTACAGCGCGGGCGGTCTGTTTACCGTCGGCTTAGAAGCGGGCGCTCGTACGGAGGTCTATCCCCGATTCGCCGTCAGCGTGGCGATCCTTTTGCTCTTCATGAGTCTCGGCATGGTGATCTACTTCGCGGACCACTTGGCACACTCCATTCAGATCGACGCCATCAATCGCAGAGTCGAGCGCAATACCCGCCGAGTCATCGCCGAAGAGGCCATAACAGCGGTTGAGGAAACCACCCCGCGTACTCCGGAGTGGGCTGTGCCATTGCTTGCCCGCAAATCCGGTTACATCCAGACCGTTGAGCCACAGCTGCTGCTGCCGCTGGTCAGCGATGCCGATGTCACCATCTGCTTGCGCAAGCGCGTGGGTGAGCATGTTGTGGAGGGAACCGTCCTCGCCTGGGTCTGGGCGCCGTCACCAGAGAATCCGCGGCCTCACACCGAGCCCTATGAGACCGCGGTGACTGCCGACGTTCGGATTGGCTTCGAGCGCACCATCGAACAAGATGTGGCGTTCGGCATCCGGCAGCAGATTGACATTGGCTGCAAGGCTTTATCACCAGCCGTCAACGACCCCTATACCGCTGCACAAGCGATTGATCATCTTGCTGTAGTGTGCGCCGACCTCGCCGTACGGCCGCTTGGTACCAAGGTGGTGACCGGTTCTGAAGGCAGGGGGCGCATGATCGTTCCCGGGAACAACTTTGCCGACTACATCTTCTTCATCGGCGGACTGTTCGGGCGCTACGGCTCTAGCGATCTCGTTGTCATGTTGGCGTTGATTCGCATGTTCGAGACCTGTGTCGAGATGCTTCCGTCAGGCTCGCCGCGGTTGGCGGTACTGGAAAAGGCAGCCATCGAGGCCCTTGACGATGCGGAACGATCGATGCCGCGCCCACCCAGCGTGGAGCGGCTGCGCGCAGCCGTCAAGGCGCTGCGAATCAAGATCAACTCACGGCGTGGTCCAGTCGACTGAGTTCGTTATTCGTCTGGTATGTCCGGAATAGATCGCCAGCTTCGACGTCACGGTGAAAGGCACCGAATGGGTGCCACGTGAAAGGAGCAGCAGATGAAGTACATGATCTTGAGCTACGCCTCGCAGCAGGACTACGACGGGATGGCCGGTCAGGCGAGTGACCTGCCGGCCTGGTCGCCAGAGGACTTTGCCGCGATGACTGCCTTTATGGAGGCTTTCAACACCGAGCTCGCGGAGTCTGGCGAGCTCGTCGAGACCCGCGCGCTAGCGGCGCCGGTACACACCAGACGCCTTGGTGCGCGTAATGGAATACCATCAGTATCCGATTGGTGATTGCTACTGCCATCCTGTTTGCATTTCTCTCAGCGGTGATCGTTCAGCTGCTCTCTCAACTCGCCTCGCGGTGAGGACAGATTCGACGCTCAGGTCGTCGGCTCGTCGGACCAGACGATCGATGCCACTCGGACCGGGGTAGACACGCCGCGCACCTCCACCTCGCGCGCGTCCGTCGTCACCACGTCGTACGTCTCGGCTAAGGCGTCCGCCGAAGCCAGGATCTCGCCGCCATTGGCAAGCGCTGCGATCCGAGCGGCCACGTGCACGCCCACCCCGCTGAAGTCGTCGCCACGCTGATTTGCTTCGGCTATGTGCAGCCCGATACGTACCGGTGGTGCAAACCCGCTAGTGATGGCCTGCGACGCGAGCGCTTGCTGGATCGCGGTTGCACTGTGGACCGCCTGTCGGGCGGTGTCGAACGTGGCAAAAAACCCGTCGCCGGTGGAGTTGACAATCCGTCCACCACAGCGGGTGACCTCCGCGCGGAGCATCTCATCGTGCCAATGCAGGAGACGCTCCCAAGCCTGGTTGCCCAGCGCCTCAGCGAGCTTTGTGGATCCGACGATGTCGGTAAACAGGAACGCCATGCGGACCTGCCTCCGGCTCGCGCGACGGTCTGCGAGCTGGGACAGCTCCGCCTCGACCGCGGCCAAGTCCGGCTTGGCGCCCAGGCGCTCGAATTCGTCCCGCGCGGCCCTTAGCTCCAGATCGGCGTCATCCTCATCGCCGCACGCTCGCAGCGCCCGAGCGAGTGCCGCGCGGGTGCGTGCGATTTCGTACGACGAACCGACCTCGCGCCAGAGGCGAAGCGCCTTGCGAAGCTCATCAACCGACGCTGGTATGTCGCCTTCAGCCAGCAACACCCGTCCACGTGCGTACGCCAGACCTGCGCGCTGTGCCGGCGGACTGGCGTCCTCGACAATCTCGCCGAGCTGTGCGACCGCCGTCCGCGCCCGCTCCGTGTCGCCGGTCCTCAAGGCGATCTCCACCTGCGCGCCTAAAAGGCGCAGTCGCGCCATCGCGTCCCACGAGGATTCCGCCAGTGCAGCCTCGATCGCGCCTGCGGCCAGCTTCACCTTGCCGGACTCCAGCCGGACAAGGGCCAGCGCGGGCTGCGGGCTGCGGCCCAGTGCGTGCGCCTGACGCAACGCCTCCTCGGCGCCCTCCATATCGCCCTGAAGTCGCCGGATGTCACCGATTGCATAGAGCCCGTCGGCTATCACCGGAATCGCCTCGAACTTCTCCAGCTCCCGGGTAGCACGTCGCAGCTCCTCCTCGGCCTGCTGCCAGCCGCCATGCAGCGCCGTGATTTCGGCGCGGTGGACCCGGCATACGCCAGGGAACCCGCCGACTGACTGGGTCTCGCACCAGCGGTCAGTCATCTCGATCCACTCACCAGCGCGTCGGTAGTCGGTGAGGTCGCGGCAGGCGGCGATCATCTGGCAGGCGGTGATTCCGGCGATGAGCGGTGACAGTTCGCCATTCACAGCGGCGATCGCGGCCTCTTCGAGGAGTCCGATTCCTTCTCCGATAGCACCCATGGCGATCCGCAGCGTCGCCTGGGCGGTGAGGGCGAACGCATAGAGATCTGGATGGCCGGTGCGTTCCCCAATCGCTGCCGCCTCATCCGCAAGCTGGAGAGCGCCGGGAATGTCTCCGGCGGATTTTGCGAGGTCGGATTGGACGAGGGCGAGAAAACCATGTGCGTAAGACTCGGCATGTCCGGCGAGCAGGCGGGCCGCGCGCCGCGTCCAAGCGGAGGCGATTGACTGCTTGCCGCGAAGCGAGAACGCACTCGCAGCCTCAAGTGCGATGTACGCCGCGCGGATCGCATCGCCGGCGCGCTGGTAGGCCGCGAAAGCCCGTTCGAGGATCGGCGTACGTAGGTCCGCATGACCGGCGAAGAAGGCGGCCGTGGCGAGCGATTCGAGGTCTGGGCCCTCGAGAATGATGGTGGCATCCGCCGCACTGAGCTGCTCGTACGCTTCCTGCCACGCGTGCCTGGAGAACGCCTCCCGGGCGGTGCGCAGCACCTCGGGGAGCTCGGCCACGGCAGGGGAAGCAGGCTTGACCATCGGCGCTGATCCTACAACCCGATGCTGGCCCTGCGGCTCGCCGCACCTCCGCCGTACGGCTTGCGAGCTAGCCTCGCCAACATCATGAGTGAAACCGAGACCGTAGCAACGGTTCGTAGCACATCGGTGGTGACCCGTGTTCTGCTGGGATTTCTGGCCCTGGCGGAAGCGTTCGTCGGGGTTTGGGCGCTGTTCGCACCGGCCAGCTTCTATCAAAGTTTTCCGGGAGCCGGGCAGGCGTGGGTCTCGCTACTGCCGCCGTACAACGAGCATTTGATCACTGACGTCGGTGAGCTCAGCCTTGCGCTTACGGTTGTACTCGCGGCCGCGGCGCTGACTGGGCACTGGCTACTCAGTGTGGTGGCCATGATCGCGTTTGCCGTTTACACCCTGCCGCACGTGATCTTTCATAGCTTCCACCTGGAAGGCTTCAGTCGCGGGGAAGCAACCGTGCAGACGGTGGGATTCGTCCTTCAGCTGTCGGCTGCCGCTGTGGTGGCCTGGCTGCTGTGGCGGGATCGCCCGCGCCGTCGGTACTGATCAACACCACCGTCGTGTCAGCTGTGATCGCCAGTGCAGCGCGACGGTCCGCATTGCGAAGCGCTTCGCGTACGCCGGCCAGCGCGGCGCCACCGCATGGTCCCGCCGGCACGCCGAGCTCGTTGAGTCGCTGCATTGCCGCCCGTGCCTGATCATCGGTGACTGTCACGCTGCCATCCAGACCCTTGCGGATCACTGGCCAGGCGATCATGGAAACGCTGCCGCAGTTGAGCCCAGCCATGATCGTTGGTTCGGAGGTATCAACGCTGACCGGTCTGCCTGCCGCGAGACTGGCCGTGACGCATGCGGCCGTGACCGGCTCCACCGCGAGCACCGCCGGCCGCTCTCGAAGTACCGGATCGCGGTAGTGCCGCAACGCCGCCTGCAATAGTGAACCCACTCCGGTTGGCACAGCAATGAGATCAGCCGCACGCGCGGCTAGCTGTTCATCGATCTCGCGGAACAAGGTGTCATAGCCGTTGACAATCCACTGCGGGATCTGCTCGTACCCCTCCCATGCGGTGTCTTGAACCAGCAGATCATTGCGGTGGCCGGCGGTCGAGCTGGCGGCCGCCCACACCACCTCGTCGTAGATGAGATCGGTCTGCAGGACGTGGGCGCCTTCACTCGCGATAGCTCCCACGGTGTCCTGAGACGTTCCCGCGGGAACGTAGATGCGTGCTGGCAGCCCGAGCAGCGCGGCGACCCGGGCCAGCGCCCGACCGTGATTGCCGTCCGTCGCAGTCACAAGGGTGACCGGTGAGGCACGTTCCCGCAGCTCCGCAAGACTTTTCGCTGGCACATCGAAGCCACTGCGTTGGCTCAATGCACAATTGACCGCCCAGGAAGCACCGAGGATCTTGAAGGCCGGCAGGCCGAGGCGATCAGACTCGTCCTTGATCAACACCGCTTCGACGCCGAGCTCAGCTGCGAGTTCTGGAAGTTCGGTTAGCGGAGTCGGCTTATATCCCGGCATTGAGCGATGGAATTCCGTCGCCACGTCAGGAGCATTCGTAGATGTCCAGTTGCGCGCGCCCTCATGGTGCGCCCATCGGATGGATTGCGTTATGCGGCCTGCGCTCTCCGACATGAGCACTCAGTCTGTCGGACAGCGGCCTCGGCCGCTCTGACAGGGGTCGCTGCCGGTGTAAGAGTGAGGGAGGCGTAAGGAGGCGGGCATGCGGGTGACGCTACTTATGGCACTCGAAACGTGAGCGACGAATTCCGCCCCGCATGCAGATTCTCTACGTGCTCGGTGAAGTTCAGGTGCTCGAACAACGACGTACCGCCCTGGACAGCAGCGCGAATCGCGGCCTCGCGTTGCTGGATCGCATCGGCCGCCTCCAACGCCTTGTCGAGCTGCTCATCGCTGAGCACCACGATGCCGTCATCGTCGCCGAGCAGAATCTCGCCAGGATTGACCTCGACCTCTCCGAGGCGAATCGTCCGCTGAATCAGAGGAGGCTGGTTCGCCCCGACAGCCCGGGGAATCGTACCCAGGGCGTAAATCGGGATTGGCAGCTGGGCGAGGGTGGCGGTGTCTCGGCAGAGGCCGTAGACGACGATGCCGGCCATGCCACGCCGTACCGCTTCGGTTGCGAAGAGCTCACCCAGCACGGCGTGCTCAGTAGTGCCAGCCTCGATGACGAGGATGTCGCCGGCGCCGCTGTGCTCCAAACCGGCCAGTACGGGCACGAGGTCGGCGGATGCGGCAACGGTAACGGCTCGGCCGACCATGCGAATGCCGCGAGCGTACGGGCGCAGCTCGCGTGGCAGGACGCGGAGCGCCTTGTTGGCGTCGGACAGGCTGGCAGCATCGAGTTGCCAGACCTGGGCTGGGATCTCGCGGGAGCTCACTAGCCGATTCCCTTCACGCGTGTCCTCCTTGCTGCTGTTTGATCTTGCGCCAGCCACCCGCCCGGTTGTTTGCGATGATCTTGGCGAACATCTCTCCCAGCGCGCGCGTGTTGATCTTCTCATTCTCACGGATCGCGACGGTCCGGCCCGTCGCGTTGTTATGGCCGCCGGTAATGATGCCTTCGGGATCCGGAACGATCCCACCGTCGTAGAGAAATACGTTCACATGATCTTTTGCAGCAAGCAGTGCACAGATGTTTCCGTCCAGCACGAAGTATGGCTGGACCCGCCGCTTGATCGTTTCGGTGACTCCGGGATCGGCCGCATGAACAAGATCACGAACCTGCTGGCAGATTTTCTGCTGCCAGCCGGGGAGCGCGTCAATGTAGGCGTCGACTCGTGGATCCTTTTGATACGTCACAGGTTGCACCATATGCTCGAGCGTCAGGAAACCATGCCTGGCGGCACGAGCGATCCTGAGGAAAAATCCCCCAGTCACCGCACTCGTTTCTCCGCACAAAGCCACGAATCGGTCCCAAAACCGGGAGATGCGCCTCATTTGTGGACCTGTGCGGAGAAACGGATCAGAGTGCGGAAAATTCTCCCTACATGTCCGCCGGCATTGGCGCATCAAGGAACGAGGTGATCATCGGCAACAGCAGATCGGCTCGGTTCGCCAGCGTCACATGAGACGTACCCGGAAGGATGGCCAGCTGGGAATTCGGCAGACCCGCCGGGGTGTCACCAAAGACGCCGCCGCCTAGTAGCCGGAACATTTCCACCGCGTGCTCCGGTCGCACCAGATCGGAATCGCCGATGATCAATAACGTTGGCGCCTTGATCGCGCTGATCGCCTCCGGTGGCAGATCTTTGATGTGCCGATCCATCTCGGTCTTCTTGGCGAACAGCTTTGGAAAGTCCTCTGGATGCGGCGCGATCCGCAGGTACTCCTCATGCCATGGCGAACCATGCATCATTTCCGGCGTCGCCTCGCCCAATCCCTCCATCAGGCCCGGATGGACCCCAGCCATGTTGTAGGTGACCGACGCGAGCACCAACTTGCGCACAACCTCCGGACGCCGTAGCACGAGGTGTAACGCGACGGCTGCGCCTGTGCTGTAACCGAAGACGTCGGCGCGGCCCCCTCCCATCGGAGTGCGCAGGCCCAGCTGATCGATTGCAGCGGCAACGTCATCTGCCAAGGCCTCGAGAGTCAGCGGACGATCAATGTCAGCGGTGTGGCCGTGACCCTGGAATTCGAACGCCACGACTTGCCGGCCCTCCGCTAAGCCAGGAAGCAATTGCCCAAACGAGGTGCCAATAGCTGAGAACGCGCCGTGCAACAAGACCAGCGGCTGTCCCTGGCCGTGGATCTCGTAATACATCTGAAGGTTGTTCACCGGAACGTAGCCGGTCTGTACGGGAATCGCGCTGGTAGTCATGAACTGATCACACCATGGCTATCACACCAGGGCTCAAGCGCTCGGAAGGTGCCGGGCCGCGGCTGCATCTCCGGTGCGGCGTACCCCGGCTCCCACGGAAACCGGCCGGCCTTGTCGTCGTAACTGAGTTGCAGAACGGGCACCGACATGAACGGTGGATATCGATAGAACCGATTCGCCGAGAACACGATCTCACCAGGATTCGGCACCTCCTCGGAAATGATCTTGTGCGGCCAACACTCGAAGGTGATCAAGTGCCCGGGCAATAGATCCGCCCCGCGCCGGACGCGTTCCCCGAGATCGTTGAGCACACTCCCGGCTGTCTCCTGGGACACACCGAGACCGTAGGGGTTGGGTCTGACATCAATACTGCTGCGGACTCAATTCGATGTGCAGTGGAGACGAGCCGGTGCAGCAGCGATCTAGCAAGCGGGCATCCGTAGGGTAAGGCTCATGGAGGAACGCGTACTGGGACGTACCGAACGTCCGGTCTCGGTTATCGGACTGGGCACCTGGCAGCTTGGCGCGGACTGGGGCGAAGTTAGCGAGACGGCCGCGCTGGACGTATTGGGTGCCGCCCTCGAATCAGGAGTGACATTCTTCGATACCGCCGATGTCTACGGCGACGGCCGTAGCGAGTGGCTGATCGGCCGCTTCCGTGCGCAGAACCCGGATCAGCCGATCATGATCGCCACAAAGATGGGACGTCGAGTCGAGCAAGTGCCGCAGAACTACACGCTGCAAAACCTCCGAGCCTGGGTCGACCGATCCCGCCGCAATCTGGCGATGGATCGACTTGATCTTGTCCAGCTGCACTGTCCACCAACGGCGGTTTACTCTCAAGATCAGCTCTACGATGCGCTGGATACTCTCGTCGCCGACGGAGTGATCGCCAACTATGGAGTGAGCGTCGAGACATGCGATGAGGCGTTGACCGCCATGTCACGGCGCGGCACGGCAACCGTACAGATCATCCTCAATGCATTCCGCCAGAAGCCGCTGGAGGCCGTGCTGCCGTCGGCGATCCAGAACGGGGTAGGGATCATCGCCCGAGTTCCGCTGGCGAGCGGGCTGCTCAGCGGTGCGTACACGACCTCGACGAGGTTCGCCGAAAATGATCATCGGAACTACAACCGAGCGGGTCAGGCCTTCGATGTCGGGGAGACCTTCTCTGGCGTGGATTATGAGGCAGGCGTACGGCTGGCTCAGGAATTCGCTGATCTTGTTGCCAAACTCCCCTTCGAGGTCACACCGGCTCAGGCGGCGCTCGCCTGGGTTGCCCAACAGGAAGGCGTGACGACGGTGATTCCGGGTGCGAGGACTGTGGCACAGGCAAAAGCCAATGCCGCGGCTGGTAACTTGCCGCTGCTGGGGGAGGACTTCATGACTGGCGTACGCGAGCTGTATGACCGAGAGCTGCGAGCCGAAATCCATGATCGTTGGTGAGCGCTTGTGGTCGCCAATGAAGAGGAGATCGTCACGCCCCACCTTCTTCGTTGACGCCCCACCTATATGTGGAGCGTCAGGAGAGAAGGTGAGGCGTGAAGCGAATAGGTGGGGCGTCACCAAGCGCCATCTTCAACCATCACACCCTGAGGCCATTGGCCGTACGGGCGGCTGGTCGATCGCCCTTATCCGGTTCCCGAGACTCCAACGCCGCTACCTCGGGGGCCGCCGAAATCATGTCTGAGACCGCCGGCCTGTCGCCGGCCTCGGGTTTTTCGGTCAGCTTGGCCGCAGCTGACTGAGTCGCAGAGAGCGCCGAGCTCAGGCTGGTGTTGTTCTCCAGGAACCGCAGCAGCTCGACCGGGAAAGGCAATACCAGCGTGGAGTTCTTCTCGGCTGCCACCTCGACAATGGTTTCGAGCAACCTCAGCTGCAGTGCGCCGGGCGTGTCGGCCATCGTGTGGGCAGCTTGCGCCAGCCGGTCGGATGCCTGCAGCTCGCCCTCGGCAGAGATGACGCGGGCACGCCGTTCCCGTTCGGCCTCGGCCTGCCGCGACATCGACCGCTTCATGGTCTCCGGCAACGCCACGTCCTTGATCTCGACGCGATCGATGTGGATGCCCCATTCGACTGCCGGATTGTCCAACATCAGCTCGAGTCCCTCATTGAGCCGCTCGCGGTTCGTCAAGAGATCATCAAGATCACTCTTGCCGATGATGGAGCGCAACGACGTCTGGGCGACCTGGGAGACAGCGAAGGGATAGTCCTCGACACTGACGATGGCTCGTACCGGATCGACGACGCGGAAATACACAACCGCGTCGACCTTGACCGTCACGTTGTCGCGGGTGATGCCCTCCTGCGCCGGCACCGCCATGGTGACGATCTGCATGTTGACCTTGTGCATCCGGTCCGCGAACGGCGCCATCACCGCGAGTCCCGGGCCGCGTACCCGATCCCGAAGCCGGCCGAATCTGAAGACCAGACCCCGCTCGTACTGCTTGATGATTCTGACGCTTACGGCCGCACCCGCTAAGCCAATCGCCCCGAGCACTGCTAATGCCTCGAACAACATCACAACCTCCAACGACCAACACCCGGAGCCGGATGGGAAGTCCTTATATGGAGGGCCTCCAAAGAACACACTTTCCCGATGCCCGACGGCTTAAACGCTTTGCCTTTTGGTCGTAAGAACTACAACGCAAGGTGTAGCCGCAGCGCCTCGTCCAGTTGGGAAATGACGGCTGCCGGTAGCTGCCCGATCCGTGGTCCGAGGCGTCCAACGTCGACAGATCTGACTTGCTCAGCTTGCGCTTTGGACGCGCGTGACAGGCCCGTTGCGGCAGGTTCGAGCAGCGTTTGGAAGGGGAGCACGCGTGTCACATTGGATGTCACCGGCACCACAGTCACGACCCCCTGACCGAGAGCCTCCGCTCTCGCATTCGCGCCGTCATTGCTCACAATCACCACGGGTCGACGCTTGTTGGCCTCCGAACCTCGCGCGGGTTCGAGCTCGGCAATGCGAATCTCTCCACGCCTCACGAACGAGACAGTCCGTCAGCGACGGTGGATTCCCACAATTCAGCTTCCCCGGACTCCTCCCACTCCTGCCACGCCAGCTCGTACGCGTCTCCGAGCTCTGAGGCTCGGAGCAGCCCGATGGCGCGCTGAACAGCCGCCGAGCGTGACGCGATGCCGTGGTCATGGGCGTAAGTGTCCAAGAACTCCACATCGACATCTGGAATGCTCAGACTGACCTTCATACTTCGATGCTACCCACATTCCTACCAGAGTAGCAACACCTTGGCTGCACTGGCTGCCGAGGTTCACGCCGCATCAGGTCTTCGCCGTCACATGTTCCCGCAGCACCGGCATGATCGTTTCGCCGTAGACCCGGAGCGTCTCTTCCTTGTTGTCGTGTTGCAGATACCCGGCAAATTGATCAACGCCGATGTCCTTCAGCTGCTTGAGCTTGTCGATGTGATCGGCAGCGGTGCCAAGCACGCAGAAGCGGTCCACGATTTCATCCGGTACGAAATCGGTGTGCACGTTGCCGGCCCTACCGTGTTCGTTGTAGTCGTAGCCCTCCCGGCCCTTGATGTAGTCGGTGAACGCCCGCGGCACCTCACCGGTATCGCCATACCGGGCCACGATGTCGGCCACATGATTTCCGACCATGCCGCCGAACCAGCGGCATTGATCTCGCATGTGGTCCCAATCTTCACCGACATACATCGGCGCAGCGACGCAGAACGTGATCGCATCCGGATCCCGCCCGGCATTCGACGCCGCAGTCCGTACGGAATTGATCATCCATGCCGCAATGTCGACATCGGCAAGCTGCAAGATGTAGCCATCGCCCACTTCGCCGGCCGCCCGCAGCGCCATTGGTCCGTAAGCGGCTACCCAGATCTCAAGGGTCGAGGTACGCGCCCACGGAAACTGCAGTGTCGAGCCCTTGTACTCCACCGGTCGGCAATTGGCGAGTTCACGGATCACGTGTGTGGCATCACGCAGCTCACGGATGGAGGTCGGCCGGCCATTGGTGACGCGTACAGCGGAGTCCCCGCGACCGATGCCGCAGATGGTTCGGTTGCCGAACATCTCGTTCAGCGTCGCGAACAGCGACGCGGTCACCGTCCAGTCGCGGGTTGCCGGGTTGGTGACCATCGGGCCGACCATGACCCGGTTGGTACGCGCCAAGATCTGGCTGTAGATCACGTACGGCTCCTGCCACAGCAGGTGCGAGTCAAAGGTCCATACGTAGTCGAAACCATGTGCTTCCGACAGCTCGGCAAGCTGGACCGTACGCGAGGCCGGCGGGTTGGTCTGCAAGACGACACCGAAGTCCACCGCTGATCACTCCTCAGTAAAGGTATTGGGTCAGGTCGCGCTTGAGGTATTGACCATGACCCTTGCGGTCGACAAAGCCGGAATCATTGATCAACACGGTGCCGCGGGACATAACCCAGTCCACGTGACCGTCGATCTCGAACCCCTCCCAGGCGGAGTAGTCCATGTTCATGTGATGGGTCTTTTCGTAACCGATCGAGGTATGGCCCGCTGGGTCGTAGATCACAAGATCAGCATCGGCGCCCGGCTGGATAACACCCTTCTTGCCATAGATGCCGAACATCCGGGCCGGAGTAGTTGAGGTCAATTCCACCCAACGAGGGAGCGAGATCTGGCCGGTCACGACGCCTTGGTACATCAGATCCATGCGGTGTTCGATGCCACCGATGCCGTTGGGGATGGCGCGGAAATCGTTCAGTCCGAGCTCTTTCTGCTCCTTCATACAGAACGGACAATGATCAGTCGAAACGATCTGAAGATCATTGGTTCGCAGAGCTTGCCACATCGCGTCCTGATGCCCCTCAGCTCTTGCCCGGAGCGGTGTGGAGCAGACCCACTTGGCGCCCTCGAAGCCCGGCGCGCCGAGTTGATCTTCGAGGGAGAGATGGAGGTATTGTGGGCAAGTTTCGCCGAAGACCTGCTGACCCTTGTCGCGGGCGGCGGCCACTTGCTCCACCGCCTGCTTGGCGCTGACGTGCACCACGTACAAGGGCGCCCTGGTCAGGTTCGCGATCATGATCGCGCGATGCGTCGCCTCTTCCTCCATCTGCCACGCCCGCGCGATCCCGTGGTAATAGGGCGATGTCTTGCCAGCGGAGTACAGCTGCTCGGCGAGGACATCGATCGCCGGCCCGTTCTCGGCATGCATCATGGTCAGCAATCCGGTCTCGGCAGACTTCTGCATCGCCTGGAGGATCTGGGCGTCGTCGGAGTAGAAGACTCCCGGGTACGCCATGAACAGCTTGAAGCTGGTGACGCCCTCGTCGATCAAGGAGTCCATCGCCTTCAGCGAGAACTCATCGACGCCGCCAATGATCTGGTGGAAGCCGTAGTCGATATAGGCGTTGCCGGCCGCCTTGGCATGCCAGGTCGCCAGCCCATCCTCGACTCGCTCGCCATAACGCTGTACCGCGAAGTCGATGATCGTCGTCGTGCCACCCCAGACGGCAGCTCGGGTACCGGTCTCGAAGGTGTCGGAGGCCTGAGTGCCGCCGAACGGTAACTCCATGTGGGTGTGCGGGTCGATGCCACCAGGAATGACGTACTTACCTGACGCATCGACGACGGCGTCGACGTTTGATTCAAGATCAACTCCGAGCAGTGCGGATCCGGGATTGAGTACGGCAGCAATGGTTTCGCCGTCCACAAGGACATCGGCGGCAGCCAAACCGGTGCTATTGATCACGGTTCCGTTCTTGATCAACGTAGTGCTCATACCGGCAATCCGATCATGGTTTGGTGATAGCGGCGTACGAGTCGGGCCGCCGATCCCGGTAGAACTGCCAGGTGTTGCGTACCTGCCGGATCATGTCAAGATCAAGATCGCGTACCACGACGTCTTCATGCTCATCGCTGCCCATAGCTCCAACGACATTGCCCTGCGGATCGCAGAACTGGCTACAGCCATAGAAGGTCTCCGCCAGCTCGCCGTACTCGTTGTCTTCCCGACCAACGCGATTCGGCGCGGCAATGAAGTAGCCGTTCGCGGCCGCCGCGGCCGGCTGCTCGATCTCCCAAAGTCGATTCGACAGCCCCGGCTTAGTGGCGTTGGGATTGAAGACGATCTGCGCGCCGTTCAGTCCCAGCTCCCGCCAGCCTTCGGGAAAGTGCCGGTCGTAACAGATATAGACCCCAATCGGTCCCACCGCGCTCCGGAACACCGGATACCCGAGATTCCCAGGCCTGAAATAGAACTTCTCCCAGAACTTATCCAGGTTCGGAATGTGGTTCTTGCGGTACTTCCCCAGCACCGAGCCATCGGCATCGACAACGACTGCGGTGTTGTAGTAGATACCCGGCTGCTCTTCCTCGAAGATCGGCAACACGATTACCATCGACAGTTCGGCGGCGAGCGCGGCGAAGCGCTGCACGATGGGGCCGTCGGCCGGTTCGGCGTAGTCGTAATACTTGGCGTCTTCAGTGATTCCGAAGTACGGCCCGTAGAAGAGTTCCTGGAAGCAGATCACCTGCGCTTCGTCAGCTTTGGCGTCGCGGGCGAACTGCTCATGCTTGTTCAGCATCGACTTCTTGTCCCCGGTCCAGGTCGTCTGGGTGATCGCCGCCCGGATCACTGTCACGCTGTGACACTAACTCTAGGCCTCTGGATCTCCAAGGAAGTTCGAGGCGTAGTCGGGTACGTAGGTGAACTGCTCTCGAGGCGGCCTCTGGTAGTTCGATGTCGTCCTCAGCTGCTTGGGAAGCTTCACCTCGGGGGCGGGCACTTCGGTGTAGGCGATGCTGGACAGCAAGTGCGCGATCACGTTGAGCCGGGCGTGCTTCTTGATGTCGGACTCCACCACGAACCACGGACTGGTGGGAGTGTCGGTGTGAACCATCATTTCGTCCTTGGCTCGGGAATAGTCCTCCCAACGATTGATCGATTCCACGTCCATGGGACTTAGCTTCCAGCGGCGTACCGGATCGGAATGGCGCGACCTGAAGCGGCGCAGCTGCTCATTGTCGGAGACCGAAAACCAGTACTTGCGGAGCATGATCCCATCGTCGATGAGCATCTGTTCGAAGATCGGCGTCTGCCGCAGGAAGCGGTAGTACTCCTCCGGCGTACAGAAACCCATCACCTTCTCCACGCCGGCGCGGTTGTACCAGGATCGGTCGAACAGCACGATCTCGCCACTGCCCGGCAGGTGGGCGATGTAGCGCTGGAAGTACCACTGACCGCGCTCCCGCTCGGTCGGCGTCGGCAACGCGACGATCCGCGCAATGCGGGGACTTAAATACTCAGTCATTCGCTTGATAGCGCCGCCCTTGCCCGCCGCATCCCGGCCCTCGAAGATCACCAGAACCCGGCCTCCGGTCTGACGCGTCCACTCCTGAAGCTTCACCAGCTCGGTTTGCAAGCGGAAGATCTCGGCCTCATAGACCTTGTTGGAGATCTTTGGCTTCTTCTGCTTCTTCGCCATGGCATGGACCTTAGTGCCGTGCGCCCTCAGCGAACAGAAAAAATCGGTTGGAGGAATGTCAGTGGGCGGCCTTAGCGTTGTCGGGTCTGATGGGCCTCGATCGCGCGCGATGAGTTTGGATGCGATCGTGAGTCTGAATTTTGTGTATGGCGAGACCGCCGTGCGTGAACACAGCGTGAGGATGAATTTGATGCCAGTCAAAACCGGCCCAGGCAAAGAGGCTGCGTCGCAGTCGCGGCTGCCGGCTCGAGATCGTCAGATTATTGGGATCTTGCTGGTCGCGGCGTTTGTCGTGATTCTCAACGAGACCATCATGAGTGTCGCGCTGCCACGGTTGATGGTCGATCTTGATATCTCGGCGCGTACGGTGCAGTGGCTGACGACCGCCTTCATGCTGACTATGGCCGTGGTTATTCCGACCACCGGGTTCCTGCTGCAGCGAATCTCCACCCGGACCGTCTTCCTGCTGGCCATGGGCCTGTTCTCCGCAGGAACGTTGTTCGCGGCCATCTCGCCTGGTTTCTGGGTGCTGCTGCTTGCCCGCATTGTGCAGGCTTCCGGCACGGCAGTGATGATTCCGCTGTTGATGACGACCGTCCTCACACTCGTTCCGGCCGAGCGGCGCGGCGTGGTGATGGGAAACCTCAGCATCGCGATCTCCGTCGCACCGGCGATCGGGCCGACGCTGTCTGGGCTGGTGTTGCAGTTCCTGTCGTGGCGGTACATGTTCGTGCTGGTGCTGCCTATCGCACTGGCCACGCTGGTGTACGGATCCCGCCGGCTGGTGAACGTTGGACAGCCGGGGCGGCAGCGGCTTGATATCCGCTCGGTGCTGCTCTCGATCCCGGCGTTTGGCGGTCTCGTGTACGGGCTCAGCCAGCTCGGTCGGGGAGCCTCCGGACCAGGCGTGGCACTTGGCTTCATCACGTTCGGCGTGCTCTGCCTAGTGATCTTCGGTTGGCGGCAGCTGCGGTTGACGCGGCACGGCGACAGCCCGCTGCTAGACCTGCGGGCGTTCAGCTATCGCATGTTCAGCATGAGCCTTGCGCTGCTCTGCTTGGCGATGCTGGCGCTGTTCGGCATGGTGATCTTGCTGCCGATTTATCTGCAGACAGTCCGCGGCATCGGATCGCTGGCGACCGGCCTAATGCTGCTGCCCGGCGGCCTGTTGATGGGTCTGGCCGGTCCGACCGTCGGCCGAATCATGGACCGGTACGGGCCGCGAGTGCTGACCGTCCCGGGCGCGATTTTGTTGACCTTCACGATGTGGCGATTCAGCGCTGCGGATGCGACTACACCGATCTGGATGCTGATTGGCCTGCACATGCTGTTGATGCTCGGGCTCGCCTGTCTGTTCACACCCGCGTTCACCGCTGGGTTGAACCCGCTTCCGCCGTACTTGTATTCACACGGCAGTGCGATCTTCGGCACACTCCAGCAGGTCGCGGGTGCGGCGGGTACGGCGCTGCTGGTTGCGATCATGGCTGGCCGGACCGCCACATTGACCGCAGCGGGTTTGCCTGAGGTTGCTGCGCTCAACGGCGGCATCCAGACCGCGTTCGGGGTTGCGGCACTGCTCAGCATCGGGAGCATCGTGCTGGCGTTCTTCATTCGCAACACCAAGCCCCCGATGGATGAGCAGTCTCCGGAGTGGGGCGCCGGTGAAGAGCCGGTCTCGGACGAGGCAGCCGCCACTCGCTCTTAATTCGTAACTCCGGATCGCGCGCCGCCGTGAAGGCTGCGGCCCGCCGCGGGCGAAAGTGGTCACAAGTAACCGGGCTTGATCGATTCAGCTCCGTCGTTTGCGACCACTTGCGCTGGGGCATCAGTACCAACTTCAGCGAATGAGCTTGATGTTGAAGTTTGGGCGGCCAAGCTGACTAAAGATCCGTACCCACAGCGGCAGATACATTTCCAGGCCGCGAGCAGCCGTGAGGTCGCCCAGGTCGAAGACATCGGTCCAACCCAGGTCGGCAGCCACCGAAGTCGCAGTCTCCCGGGCGGCGGGATCGTTCCCGGCGACAAAGACGGTCGTATCGCTGCTCAGCCCGCGCGGGTTGATCATGACCTGGTTAGCCATCGTGTTGAACATCTTGACCAACCGGGCCTCTGGCAACTCACGCTGCAGCTGTTCGGCGAGGGAGTCGGTGTTGCTGACGAACAGTGACGGCGGGAATCCTTGCGAGAAGTCGAGTGCGTTAGAGGTGTCGATCACCACCTTGCCCTTCAGCGCATCACCCACTGCCTGTAGCGCCGACAGTGAGCCGGCACCGTTTGTCGCGTTGATGAACACATCGGCGTCAAGGTCCTGGTACGCCGCAAGGGGCAGGTCGACAGTGATCCACTCTTCCCGCTGCTTGGTCTTCTCGGGGTCACGCGGACCGATCGTGATCTGATGTCCTGCGGCTCTAAGCGCCTTCCCGAGCGCCGGTCCAACCGCACCCGTTCCAAGAATGGCAATCTGCATAGAGACATGATTTCGGATAGGTCGCCACGGAGAGTGAACTAATGGGCAACAAGATCGCTGTGGTAACGGGAGCAGGCAGTGGAATCGGAGCCGCCGTTGCGACCGCACTGGGCGAGGACGGCTGGACGGTGATGCTGGCGGGCCGGCGGCGTACGAGGTTGGAAGAAGTCGCCGACGCGCATCCGGACTTACACCTGCACCCGGTGCCGACCGACGTCACCGACGAGAGCTCCGTGCGCAACCTGTTCGACACCACAACTGCGCGGCACGGTCGAGTTGATCTTCTCTTCAACAACGCCGGAATGAGCGCGCCGCCCCGCGATCTTGATGAGATCCCGCTGGAAGAGTGGCAGGCAGTCGTCAATGTCAATCTGACCGGCGCTTTCCTCTGCCTCCGTGAGGCGTTTCGCGTCATGCGGAGACAGCAGCCCCAAGGCGGTCGAATCATCAACAACGGTTCGATTTCGGCGCACACGCCGCGTCCTCGATCGATTGCCTACGCGGCGACCAAGAACGCCATCACCGGCCTCACCAAGGCGACTGCGCTGGACGGGCGGACGTACGACATCGCCTGCGGTCAGATCGATCCTGGTAACACCGCCACAGACATGACGGTTGGGATGGCGGAGGGCTCGTTGCAGGCTGACGGCAGCCTACGAGCCGAACCGCGGATGCGAGCGGAGGACGTCGCACGGGCAGTCGTCTATATGGCGAGCCTGCCGCTGGACAGCAATGTCGCCACTATGACGGTGCTGCCCACCAAAATGCCGTATGTGGGTCGCGGGTGACGCCGGGTTAGATTCGGTGACGTGCCCATGATCTTCATCAAGAAGTTTGACGAGCTCGGCCGCGACGACATTGACCAGGCTGGCGGCAAGGGTGCCAACCTCGGCGAGCTCACCCGCGCTGGTCTCCCAGTGCCGCCTGGTTTCGTCATCCTCACCGACGCCTATCGCGCGTACGTCGCCGATCATCAACTGACGGACAAGATCACCGCACTCGCAGCGCCGACGGATGAGCCGGCGGGATACGACTCTGCCTCCCAGCAGATCCGCGCTCTCTTTAGCGATGATGTTTCTGACGAGCTCCGGGCCGAGATTGCTGCGGCGTACGCGGCCCTTGGTCAAGATAAACCGGTTGCCGTGCGCTCTTCGGCAACTGCCGAAGACCTCCCTGAGGCAAGCTTCGCCGGCCAGCAAGACACCTACCTAAACGTACGAGGCATAGACGACCTGTTGGCGGCGATCCGTGACTGCTGGGCCTCACTGTGGACTGCCCGAGCCATGGCGTACCGGACTCGCCAGGGCATCGACGCCGCATCGGTCAGCCTGGCCGTCGTTGTTCAGCAGATGGTCGATGCCGAGGCAGCTGGTGTCATGTTCACCGCCAATCCCGGCAACGGGCGCCGCGACGAGGTCGTGATCAGCGCCGCCTGGGGGCTCGGTGAATCAGTGGTCAGCGGAGCGGTCAATACCGACAATGTTGTGGTGCGTAAGCCGGACGGCACCGTCGTTTCGAGCGAAACAGCCGACAAGGCGGTCATGACAGTCCCGGCCGAGCGGCGTACCGAAGAAGCACGCGTCCCAGCCGAGCGTCTCCATCAGCCGGTACTCAGCGAACGTGATGCCGCCCAGCTGGCCGCGTACGGAACCCGTATAGAAGATCATTACGGCGCACCACAAGATATCGAATGGGCCCGCGAGAACGGCAGGTTCTGGATCGTGCAGGCCCGGCCCATCACTGCTCTACCTGAGCCCGAGGCGCCCATGCCGACGGACTGGACGGTACCGGACTCCGCCGCCATGTACTTCCGGGCCAGCATCGTCGAGCAGCTGCCCGATCCGCTAAGCCCCCTGTTCGCGGACATGATCGATGGCGCGGTGACTCGGTCCATCCAGGGCCTCTTTGAAGAGTTCATAGGCAAGGCCGTGATCAGGGATGATGACATCGGGTTGCCGACGATCAACGGATACGCCTATTACCTCTACAGCCGTTCCGGGATGGCGCGACTCATGTTGAAGAGCTCTGGGGCCTTTCGCGCGCTGTTTTCCGGGATCGGCATCCCGCGCTGGCGCAACTACGCACATCCGAAGTATCGGCGGATCGTCAGTGACTGGGCTGCCCGTGACCTCGAGGGGATGACTACCGCTCAACTGCTGGACGGCGTACAAGAGCTGGTCGATGCGGCCGCCGAGTACTACACCTCGGTACAGGTAATCATTCCTATCGCGGCCACGAGCGAGATCGTGCTGACCTGGTATTACGACGCCGTCGTACGCCAGAAGGGTGATCCGCCGGCTCAGGTGTTCGTGCTGGGCTCTGATAGCCAACCGATCAGAGCCGAAAAGTCGCTGTACGACCTTGCAACCTGGACCCGTGATCATGCCGAGCTCGCCAAGTCGCTGTCAGCCATGCCGCCGCAGGAGTTCCTGGAGCGCGCGGCCGCATCACAGGACCCGGCATGGCACGAGTGGCACACGCGGTTTCAGGCTCACCTCAGCGCGTACGGGCACACGGTCTACAACCTCGACTTTATGAATCCGGTGCCAGCAGATGATCCAATTCCGCTGCTGGAGACCCTGCGGTTCTTTGTCAGTGGCAAAGGTGCCGACCCGTACGAGCGGCAGCGGAAACTGGCAAACCGCCGGGAGGAGGCGACGGCCGCGGTGCTGGCACGGCTTGATCCGGTACGGGCCAAGCCGTTCCGCCGATTGCTGCACTGGGCACAGCGAGTCGCGCCAATTCGCGAGGATGCGCTCGCCGACGTCGGGCTGGCCTGGCCGCAGGTACGTCGCATGCTCCTCGAGATCGGCCGGCGACTTCAGCGGGCGGGCGTGATCAAGGACGCGAACGACGTGTTCTGGTTGCACCGCACCGAAATCGATGAGGTGGTGGGCAGCCTTGCTGATCAAGTGGAGCAGCGCAAGGAGGTGTGGCGCGGCCAGCGTCGGGCAACGCCGCCGCAGCTGCTGCCGAAGGGCAGCTGGGGCGAAATGTGGCGCAGGTGGATGCCGGCCGCGTCTGAGGAGCAGACCGGCAACCTGATCAAGGGCATCGCGGGCAGCATGGGAACTGTCACGGCTCCGGCTCGGGTGCTGGCTGGGCCGCAAGACTTCGGACAGATGCAGCCTGGCGAGGTACTGGTGGCAAGCATCACCACACCGGCCTGGACGTCTTTGTTTGCGATGGCCTCTGGCGTGGTCACCGATGTCGGCGGACCGCTCAGTCACAGCTCGATCGTGGCGCGGGAGTACGGCATTCCCGCTGTGTTAGGGACTGCCGTCGCGACCCGGCTGATTCATAGCGGGCAGTTGATCACCGTCGATGGCGATGCCGGCATGGTGCGGCTGCTCGATGGTCAAGAGCCTGAGAGCGTTGCGCCGGTTGCGAAGAGCTCGCCGCGCGCCAAGATCATCGTCGGGCTGGCCGGCGCGGCTGCGGCGGCCGGGTTGACCGCCTGGCTCGTACGCCGGCGCAATCGATCAGGCGGCTAGCTCGTTGGCGATGCGTCTGGCGATCTCCAAGGAGGCAGTCGCCGCCGGCGAGGGCGCGTTGAGCACATGGAGCTGGCGAGGCGCCCGCTCGTAGTAAAAGTCGTCGACCAGCTGCCCGTCGCGACGTAACGCCTGCGCCCGAACGCCGGCGTGCGCCGGCAACAGGCAGTCGTCAGGTAGATCGGGAACGAGTTCCCGGAGGCCTGCGAGGAACCGCTTCTTGGAAAATGATCTTGTTGCCTCGTCGAGCCCGGTACGCCAGTACCGCTTGCCCAGTTTCCATAAGCCGGGCCACCTGAGACTGTCTAGGACGTCGCGCGGATTGATCTTGAACTTGGTGTAGCCCTCGCGCGCTAGTGCGAAGATCGCGTTAGGACCGGCATGGATCGATCCGTTGATCATCCGGGTCAGGTGCACGCCGAGAAAGGGAAAGGCCGGATCGGGCACCGGATAGATCAGGCCCTTCACGAGGTACGAGGTTGCGGGCGTCAGCTCGTAGTATTCACCACGGAACGGGACGATGCGAACCTCTGGATTGAGCCCAGCCAGCCGCGCCAATCGATCACTGTGCAGTCCGGCGCAGTTGACGAACTGGTCCGCACGGAACTCGCTGATCTTGGTTGTGATGGTGATCGCATCGAGACGCGCTGCGATGCCGACGATTCGCTGCCCAAACCGGATGTCACCACCAGCCTCTTCAATGCCTCGGCGCAAGACGTCGCAAACACCCCGGAAGTCGACGATTCCGGTCGACTCGACCCGTAGCGCCGACACGGCTGAGACGTACGGCTCGTATTCCTTGGCCTTATCGGCGTCGATCATGGTGCAGGGCACGCCATTGGCCTGGCCGCGCCGATACAGCTCCTGCAGCGCTGAAAGTTGCGACGGTTCGGTTGCCACCACGAGTTTGCCGCAGATGTCGACCGGGACGCCGTTCTCCTCGGCAAAGCGTCGTATCGAACTCGCGCCAGCCGTGCCCAGCATTGCCTTAAGGCTTCCGGGTCGGTAGTAGAGCCCGGAATGAATAACGCCGGAGTTGTTGCCGGTCTGGTGCGGCGCGATGCCAGACTCCTTCTCCAGCACCGTGACCTTGTGACCGCGTCGAGTTAGCTCAGCAGCGGTGGCTAACCCGACGATTCCTGCCCCCGCGACAATGACGTGACTCCCCATTCGGCTATGTCTACCAGTGTTGGGCGGGCGACGCCGAGTCGTGGCCAGGCCCACCGAGAAAACTCACCCTCTGAGAGTGATGTGCCAGGCCAAGCCGGCGGGCGATACTCAGCCCGAGTCCGACCGAAGTGGAGGTTGCAATGGGCTTCTCGAGTTTCTTTTGGTTGCTGGTATGGGCCTTTGTTTTCGCCTGCTACCTGATCGTGTTGTTCCAGGTCGTCGTCGATATATTTCGTGATCAAGATCTCAGCGGCTGGTGGAAGGCGATCTGGATCATTTTCTTGATCATCGTGCCGTTCTTGAGTCTCTTGATCTATGTGATCGCCCGCGGCAGGGGAATGGCGGAACGTCGTCAGGAGGTCCGCGGTGGCGGTCGCAGAGATGAAGAGGCGTACGTACCGCCGACGATTATGAGCATTCCCAACCCGGCCGATCAGATCGCCTCGGCCCAGAAACTCCTTGATAGTGGGGCCATTACGCAGGCTGAATTTGACCAGTTGAAGCAGAAAGCACTCGCGAGCTCTTGATGACCACCTCGGAGAACCGCCCAGCCATCGCCAAGCGGCGAACCTCCGCGCGCGCTCATCGGGGCACCCGGCGACGGTTCTCGCGGCCGGCGTCACGACTGGCCGAGCGCTGGACGACCATCGATGACGTCGACGTCTTCTACCGTGAGTCCCCGCACCCGCCGGATGCGCCCGTGATGATGCATCTGCACGGGTTCGGGCTCTCGGGTCGTTACCTGCTGCCAACAGCCGAGGCGCTTGCGGATGAGTTCCACACCCTGGTGCCGGATCTACCCGGATTCGGGCGGAGCGGTAATGCCATCGAGCCGCTTACTGTCGAAGAACTCGCGCACGCTGCGGCCGCGTTCCTCGATACCCAGGGCATCGAAAAGGTCACACTGGTCGGAAACTCGATGGGTTGTCCGGTGATCTGCGAGTTTGGCTACCTGTATCCGCATCGGCTCGAGCGGGCAATTCTGGTCTCTCCCGCAGGTGGGCTCCATAATCAGCCGCTGCCTCGGGCCGTACGGCAGCTCAGCCGTGACGGCATCCGTGAACCCGTCCGGCTGCTGCGCGTGGCAGTGCCCGACTATCTGCGGTTCGGCGTTCCCAGTACCTTTCGAATGTTCCACGCGCTTACCCGGTATCCGTCACTGGACCGACTTCTTGCCTTGGACGTGCCATCAATGGTCGTTGCCGGAAGCCGCGACCCCTTGCTGCCAGGTCGAACGCGTATCCAAGAGGTGGCGGAACAAATTGACCACCGCGTTGTCTTCGTTGTCATCGACGGTGCCGCTCACGCCATCAACTTCTCGCACCCCGGCGAGCTGGCGAACGTCATCCGACAGTTCATGGCTGATCGGCCCATCGTGGATGATCCGAACTCGCCCGGAAACGCGCGGGCATACGAGATCCATCGCGGCATCCATGCCCCAAAGCTTCGCTACGACACCGATTCTTAGATCACGAGCTGTTCAGGCCTGCGGTAAGGGCGGCCAGATCGTACGTCGCACCGAGCGCCAGATGGGCTGCTTGGATTGTCCGGTCACGATCGGCTCTCTCGGCCGCCGGTACGACCGCCTGGATCTCGGCCCGCAGCCGATCTGCCGAAGCCAGCTGGCGGGCTGCTTCTGCCGCATCCCCACGCTGTAGTTCGAGGGCTGCCAGCTCGTCTCGTACGCTCGCTTCTCGCCAGCGGTCGCCCAGTTTGTGGTGCTCGGTCAGGCTGGCTGATTGCATGGCGAGTGCGCGCTCAGTTTCGCCGCGCAGCCGGGCCACAACGCCGAGCTGGTTGAGCGTCCAGGCGATGCCCTCGCGAAACGATAGGTCCTCACAAAGGTCCAGGCACTGGCTGAGCAGCAGCCGCGCCCCGGTTAGATCGCCCCGATAGCGTGCCGTGGTACCCAAGTTGATCAACGCCCAGATGACACCTTCGTGATCACCCAGTTCGCGCATCCGACGCAGCACATCCGGACCCAGCCGCTCGGCGGTATCAAGATCACCGCTCAACCACGCCAGGAAACTCAGATAGTTGAGCTGGACTGCCGCACCATGATCATCACCGGCATCCTGAGCCAGTTCCAGCGCCTCGCGATGCAGCTCTGCCGACCTCTGATAGTTGCCCTGCTCGCGTGCGATCGCCCCGAGCCGACCGATAGACCAGACTAAGCCGGCTCGATCATCGGTGGCGGTAAACAGAGCCTTCGCCTCCTCAACCAGCGGCCGGGATTCGGCATAGTCACATTGCAAAAACGCCAGAGTGCCGGCGAGCACCAGTACCGGAGCGCGCACTTCACTCGGCGCATCCGGCCAGGCTCTGAGGGCGCTGGCAGCCCAGCGTCGGCCATCGGTATAACGGCCGCGGAGATAACACCAGCGCCCCAGCGCCGCCACGGTGCGTAGTGCAATCTCTGGCTGATGTTGGATCGACCATCCGATGGCGGAACGAATGTTTCCGACTTCACGGTCGATGATCGACAGCCATTCCTGTTGATCACGGCCGGTGAGCTCTGGTGCGGCTCGCTCCACAAGATCGCGATAGTACTCGGCGTACCGCCGGTGGGTGATCACTCGATCCGGGTGCAGCGCGAACTTGCTCCGCGCATATTGCCTGATCAACTGCATCAGTCGGAAGCGAGCCTGAGTGCTGCCCTCGTCTTGGCGTACGACGAGCGACTTGGATACCAACGAGGACAGCACATCGACGACCTCGACCTCGCTCAGCCCGGTTCCACATACCCGGGCGACAGCGTCCCTAGCGAAACTGCCGCCGAAGACCGAGAGACGTTCGAAGATCAACTGCTCGGTGGCGCTCAGCCGCTGATAGGTCCAGCCCACCATGGCGTCGACTAATTGCTGCTCGCCAGCGGCAGCCGGCGCCTGGAGAATGCTCAATTCGCTCTCGAGGGTGTCAGCCAGCTCGTGAACCGTCAGCACACTGGTGCGGGCGGCGGCCAGCTCGAGGGCCAGCGGAAGTCCGTCAAGGCGATGGCAGATCCGAATCACCGCATCCGCAGCGGGCTGGTCGAGCCGGTTGTTGATCAGCGACCTGGCAAGAAAGAGCTGGCAGGCCGGACTCCTGTTGAGCTGACTGGCGGGTGTGCCAGGGGCAGGCAGCTGCAGCGGGATAACGGGTAAGGCTTGTTCGCCCGGCACGCCGGTGAGATGGCGACTGGTGACCAAGATCGTGAGGTGCGGGGCGCCGGCCAAGATAGCGCGGCAGAGCTCGGCGCAGGTCGTCAGATGATGCTCGGCGTTGTCGATCACCAGCAGGCTGCACACCGGCCGCAGATGATTGATGATCTCCTCCACGGTGGCCTTCGGCGAGCCGCGTACGCCAAGGGCGCCAGCGAGTGCGCTGAGCATGGTCGAGGGATCATTCAGTGTCCCGATCGGGAACCAGTGCACCCCATCGGGGAACCGCGCCGGCCGACTGGCGGCGTACTCAACAGCAATCCTGGTCTTGCCCACTCCTGCCGGCCCCAACAACGTCAGCAGTCGGGTGTCGTCGCGCTCGATCAGCTCGGCGACCTCGCGAAGCTCAGAATCCCTGCCTATTGGACGGTCGGCAAAGACGGGCAGCGATGGTGTTGAGGGTTCCCGCAGGTTGACAGAGGCGAACAGCGCGGAACGGTCGGATTCGGGAAGTCGGAGCCCCTCGGCCAACAGGCGCATGGTGGTCATCCGAGGCGAGCGGCGCCCGCGTTCTAGCAACGAGACGGCCTCCGGGCTCAGGCCGGCGCGGGCGGCGAGAGTCTCTTGGGACAGGCCGGAGCGCCGCCGTAGGCGTCGCAGCTCCTCGCCGAATATGTTCATTTTTCCTTGCTAGATAAGGAAAGCGTGTTGTCAGCTTGGTCAAGGGTGAGCTTGCTCAGCGGCGTGGGCGCTCTCGCATTGTTCGTCTGTTGTTCGTGGTCGCGCTTTTGCCGCCATGTTCAAGATAAGTGAGGCGGGTCTTAGGGGATAGACCGGTCATTGGGGATTCCAGCCGATCGCGCACCTTGAGCTGCAGGGTGTGGCGACTGCTTGGAGTGTGGAGGGTGCTGGTCTACGGGGGCCCGCTTGGCGTAGCGGGATGACAGCACCCTCCGGTCCCGGAGTGGTCCTATGGTTGCGGGCGTCGGTAACTGCGCAATGCGCGAGCAACCACAGGGAAGAAGGGTGGACTTGGATTTCTGGCGGGAGCGGCCTTATCCGGTTGCCGTCGCCGCCTTGTTCGTTGTCGTCCTGCTGCGTGCCGGCGCAACGTACGCGATTGGGCGGGCGGCGCAGGAGGGTGCGCGTAGGAGCCGGCTGTCTCGAGTGATGTCTAAGCCGCGGTTCGCCCGGATGCAGCAGTCGGTCGCCCGATGGGGTGCGCCGATAGTGGTTGCGTCATTTCTGACGGTCGGCATCCAAACCGCGGTCAATCTTGCAGCAGGGGTATTGCGGATGCCGCTGCGCCGCTACGTACCAGCCCTCCTTCTGGGATCGATTCTCTGGGCGTTTCTCTATGCGACTGTCGGGTTCGCGACATTCGCCGCCTGGCGGCAGGTTTACGAGTTATGGCCGGTAGTTGGCATCGTCAGTCTCGCGACCCTGGTCGTCGGGCTCGCCGCCTACATCGTCTGGCAGCTGCGACATCGCCATGATGAAGATGATGAGCGCGAGCCCGCTAACTTTGGGGCGTGACCAGCCCCTTTACACCTGACTCGTGGCGTGCGGTGAAGGGCTTTGACTTCACTGACATCACCTATCACCGCGCCAACGACGCCCCCGTCGTACGGATCGCCTTCGATCGGCCTGAGGTGCGCAATGCGTTCCGGCCGCATACCGTCGATGAACTCTTTGCCGCACTGGACCACGCCCGGATGTCCTCCGACGTGGGCGCGGTACTACTGACTGGAAACGGGCCGTCACCCAAGGACGGAGGCTGGGCGTTCTGCAGTGGGGGTGATCAACGGATTCGGGGCCGCGCGGGCTACCAGTACGAGTCGGACGCGAGCCGCGACGCCGGCGATGTCGCAGCGCTCGGACGGCTACACATCCTCGAGGTCCAGCGGCTCATTCGCTTCATGCCCAAGATCGTGATCGCGTTGGTCAACGGCTGGGCCGCCGGGGGCGGACACAGCCTGCATGTGGTGTGCGACCTGAGCCTGGCCAGTGCCGAGCATGCCCGTTTCAAGCAAACCGACGCCGATGTTGGCTCATTCGATGGTGGCTTCGGGTCCGCCTACCTCGCCCGACAAGTGGGTCAGAAGGTGGCGCGGGAGATCTTCTTCCTTGGCCAGACCTACACGGCCGAGGACGCGTACCGCATGGGCATGGTCAATCGCGTGGTGCCGCACGCTGACCTGGAGACTGTGGGGCTGGAGTGGGCGAAGATCATTTGCAGCAAGAGTCCAACCGCTCAGCGGATGCTGAAGTTCGCCTTCAATGCGATCGATGATGGGCTCATTGGTCAGCAGGTGTTTGCGGGCGAGTCCACTCGGCTCGCGTACATGACCGACGAGGCCGTCGAGGGCCGCGACGCCTTCCTCGAAAAGCGATCACCGGACTGGAGCCGCTTCCCTTACTACTACTGACTCTCTAACTCGCCAGTAAAGGACTCACTGCCTTAGACGACGCCGTAAAGACGATCACCGGCGTCGCCGAGGCCGGGAAGGATGTAGCCGAGATCATTGAGCTTCTCGTCCAAACCGGCGAGTACCAGCGTGCAGGGGACATGGAGCTCAGCCACCAACTCCTCGAGCCGGGCGATTCCCTCGGGAGCCGCGATCAGGCAGATGCAGGTGATGTGATCGGCGCCGCGCTTGACCAGGAATTGCACGGCCGAGCCGAGAGTGCCGCCGGTCGCCAGCATCGGGTCCAAAACGTAGCACTGCCGTCCAGTCAGGTCTTGAGGCAACCGCTCGGCGTAGGTGGTAGCGATCAGAGTCTCCTCGTTGCGCACCATGCCGACGAACCCAATCTCGGCTGTCGGGATCAGCCGTGTCATGCCCTCGAGCATGCCCAGGCCTGCCCGCAGGATCGGCACCACCAGGGGTCGCGGTGGCGCCAGCCTCACGCCGAGCGCAGACTGCAGCGGCGTCTGAACCGTTCGAGGCACGACCCGCACATCGCGAGTCGCCTCGTACGCGAGCAGGGTAACGAGCTCCTCGGTAAGCCGCCGGAAAGTGGGCGAGTCGGTGGTCTCATCGCGAAGCACGGTGAGCTTGTGAGCGACAAGCGGATGGTCGACGATGCGTAGTTCCACGCTGGAACCGTAGCGAGCGAGCGCCTGAGATTGGGGATTGGACTCGTGTCCGGCCAAGGTGTCTGACACGATGGAGCGGATTCGCGATTCTGCGGAGGAGGGGAGTCATGTCGGAGTTCGACGACGAGGAGTACGAGTCGTTCGAGCTGGATGGCGCGGGCAGGAATGCTGCCTCGGCGAGCCGGCGATCAGGCGCTAATGAGGAACTCGGAGACGAAGTCGAAGATGACGACGATTTCGACGAGGTCGATCTTGAAGATGCCGCCGACGACGAGATCGACTTCGTGCTCGCCGCATATCGCGAGGACGGCCAGCCCTACGTGCAGTCGCTGGGGAAGGACCTCGCTAACGACCTCGATGAATTGATCGTCCAACTGCGTCGATTGCCCGGCGATGCCGGGGCGCTCGGATTCGTCAGCTTGGTCGAAGAGGTCTTCGTCATCACTCGGGTCCGCGGTCAGCATGTCCAAGTGCTGCTATCCGACGCCGCGGCCGCGAGTGACTGGCCGATAGCCCGAGATGTCGTGGACTATCTCGGCGAGGAGCCCTTTGACGAGGAAGAGGAAGAGGGCGAGCCGGTCGGTGATCTTGGTATCGTCGCAGACCTTGGACTGAGCGACTTCGATATGGGCGCGATCATCGACAACCTCGATTTGAGTAGCGTCGAGATGCTGACCGAGATCGCTGACAAGATCAAACTCAATCCTCCGTTCCGCAAGGCCGTTGAAGCAGCCGTTGGGTGAGTGAATACAGCGGGCTAAGCCATTGGGAGCATCCCATGCGGCTCGCACTCGACCAGGCACGAATGGCCTCTATGCATGGCGACGTGCCCGTCGGCGCGGTGGTGGTCGACCAGGCTGGCAGCGTGCTGGCCGCCGCCAGCAACGAACGGGAGGTCAGACATGATCCGACCGCCCACGCGGAGATCTTGGTGCTCCGCGAGGCGGCGCGGCGTCTGCACTCCTGGCGGCTGACCGGCCTGACCCTGGTTGTCACCCTCGAGCCGTGCACGATGTGCGCCGGCGCCCTGGTGTTGGCTCGGGTAGCCCGGCTCGTCTTTGGTGCCTTCGATCCGAAGGCTGGAGCGGTCAGCTCGCTTTTCGATGTGGTACGCGATCCCAGGCTCAACCATCGCGTCGACGTCCGCGGCGGCATCCTCGAGGATGAGTGCGGAGCCCTCCTGAAGGACTTCTTCGCTGGCCGCTGAGCCCCTTTAACAAGATCGTGCGCGTTTGACCTCCAAGACACGGGTCAAACGCGCACGATCTTTTATCCACAACCCTCAAGGGTGCGAAATCCACAGATTCCGGAGGACGCGCACGTTTTGGCCCTGCGTCCGAATGCTTAGGACGTGAGAGCACACCAGGAGTTTCCGGCGGCGCTAACTGAGCTTGCGAAGGCTCAGGCAGGCGTCGTCAGTCGGGAGCAAGTCCGCCTTTTCGGCGTCACCGATGCTGCGGTGGAGCGGATGCTCCGGGAGGGTTGGTGGCGCCATCTAGCTCGCGGCATCTACCAGACGGCGCCAACGGACCCAACCTGGAACGGCCTGGCCTGGGCCGGTGTGCTCATCGGTGGTGATCGAGCAAGACTCGGCCCGGAGGCATCGGGTTTCCTCCACAACCTGGTCGATGAGGCGCCTCGACCGATCGACGTGTTGGTTCCTGTCGGATGCAGTGCACGGGTTGGAGGCGACTGGCGGTTCAGCAGGGAGCGTCCGGGTGCCAGATCTGCGCGCTCCGTTAACGACCCGGCTCGCCTGACAGTCGAGGACACCGTGCTGGACCTGTCCGCCATAGCAAGCGAGGGAGATCTTGTGGGCTTGCTTACTGCAGCGGTGCAACGAAGAAAGACCACGCCTCGTCGGCTGCTTACGGCGATGAACGAGCGCAGCCGCTACAAACATCGAAAGTTGGTCACTGACATCTTGGGCGATGTGGCCGCAGGAGCCGAGTCGCCGCTGGAGATGAGGTATCTGCATGATGTGGAACGACCTCACGGACTGCCTTGCGGCGATCGGCAACGGAGCCGGCGCGGCCTGCCTTATTGGACCGATGTCGGCTACGACGAGTACCAGGTCTTGGTCGAGCTCGACGGCCGCAAAGGTCATGAGGGTGTTGGCCGCTTCCGTGACATGAAGCGTGACAACCGATTTGCTCTTGTTGAATGGATCACGCTGCGCTACGGCTGGTACGACGTGGTGGATCGTCCTTGTGTTGTTGCTTTCGAGGTCGCCTCAGCCCTGGCCGCCCGTGGCTGGAATGGCCTGCCAACCCGGTGCTTCCGTTGCATCAATGCGGCCGATCTGGATCTCATCGGATGATCGTGCGCGTTTGACCCCTCCAGACACGGGTCAAACGCGCACGATCTTGAAACCGAGTGGCGCCGCGGCACCACCTTGGTAGTCTCTCCGGCGGTGGCGTGTCTGAGCGGCCTAAAGAGCGCGCCTCGAAAGCGCGTGAGGGGCAACCCTCCGCGGGTTCAAATCCCGCCGCCACCGCTCTTGCCCCGCCGCCGGGGCTCGTGGCGAGACAGAAGTGGGCTCAGGAGCAGATGTGCTACATGACGTACATGGGGTCAGTAGGGGTACGCGCTCTTCAGCAACACGCGTCCGAGGTGGTGCCCCGGGCGGCTGCTGGCGAAATCGTGGAGATCACTGACCGAGGCCGCCCGGTGGCTCGGCTCGTTCCGACTGCGAGCCTGTCTGATCTCTTGGCGGAGGCGCGCCAGGCTGAACGCTGATAACCGATGGCCTACCACCTGGACACGTCCACCTTCCTGAAACTTGTCGCGACCGAGCCGGGGACACCAGCCTTGCGCGCATGGGTGCAGCAGGAGGATCCGACGCTTCTCACGGGCGAAGCTGCTTCCTGAGCGTCTGGTAGAGCCACTCCTCGTAGCGCTTCTTGGCCCAGCGCCGTTCGATCACAAGCCGATGGTAGAGCGCCGGGTCGTTATGCACCCACACGATGTCGGCGGCTTCGGCCGGCTCTAAACCAGTGCGTAGTCCGCCCAGAGCATCCAGCGCGCCGACGACCGATCGGGCGCCGAAGTGTCTCTGCGATTCCCACGTCTCCCACAGTTTTCTGGCTTCGGCGTCGATGCCGGCGGCAACGGTCAGCGCCCTGGATAGGCCGGCAACCCGTGAGCCGATCATGGTGACCATGCGGGCGTAGCCGCGGAGGAGGGCATCCGAGTCCCGTTCCTGCTTGAGTCGGCCGACCTCGGGTCGGTCGCTCACGGCGATCGGCTCGTCGTCGCCGGCGATGGCCCAGTCCAGAGCGAGTTTGAGCAGCTCCACCTTGCCGCCGACGGCAGCGAAAACGGTCTTGCGGCTCACGCCGGCTTCCTCGGCGATCGCGTCAACCGTCGTCTGCCCGAAGCCTTTCCGTACGAAGAGCCTCGCTGCCGCATCCACAATGACGCGGCGTGTTTCCCGAGCCTGGGCAGCCCGCAGCTCGGACGAGTAAACCCTCTTGACACGCTGGCTCATTTTAGGTGACTCTTAGTGTAAGCATTACTCTAAGAGTAACGCAAATTAGTAACACGGAATTCGTAACACGGAATGGGGACAACCATGCGTACGGCCATTGTTGGCGCCGGGCCGACCGGACTTTATCTCGGCATGGCGTTGGCCCGCCGTGGCCATGTGGTGACCATCGTGGACCGCGACACCGGGCCAGAGGGAGACCGTTGGGACCGGAAAGGCGTCATGCAGTTCCACCACCCGCACGGGTTCCGTCAGCAGGTGATCGAGGCCTTGCTGGCCGAGATGCCCGACGTATGGGAGCAGCTCATCGCGGCAGGGCGCCGAACCGATGACACTTCCCAACCAAGCCCGGCCGGCGGGCTTTCACTGTCGTCGCATGGTTTTCGAGCGGGTCCTGCGGTCCGCTGCAGCAGTGGAACCCGGGGTCGAGCTCCGCATCGGGCACACTGACCGCGTGCTGGCCGAGTCGGGCCGTGCGGTCGGGTTGAGCGTGGACGGATACCGACTGGACGCCGACCTCGTTCTCGACGCTTCCGGTCGCGGCGGCCGGATCGGCGATCCCTTTCGTGAGGCGGCCCTGGGTAGCGACTGTGGGCTGGCGTACGTGTCCAGGCAGTACCAACTGCTTCCGGGCGCCGCGCCGGGCCCGGTCAACTCCGTCATTGGCTTCGCCGCTCCCCGTGTCGGCTACGAGGGGTTCGTGTTCGTCCACGACAACGGCGTGATCTCTGCGCTGGTGGCCCGGGCGACGACTGATCGCGAGCTGGCCGGACTGCGCGTGACGTCCGCTTTCGACGCGGCCATGCGCGCCATCCCAGGCCTGGACGTCTGGACCGAGTCCGGTCGGACCCGTCCGATCACCGGGGTTCTGCCCGGCGCGCGGCTGCACAACAGTTTCCGTGGGCAGCTCACCGAGCCCGGTCGGGTCGGACTTCCCGGGCTGTTCTTTGTCGGCGACGCGGTCTGCACAACGAATCCAACCTTCGGACGCGGGATCGCCACGTCGTTGATGCAGGCGCAGCAACTGCTGCGGCTGCTGGACGAGCATGGGGAGGACTTCTCGTCCTGTTCCATCGCCTTCGACGCCTGGTGCACCGAGTGGATCAAGCCGTGGTTCGCCGATCATCTCGAGATTGACGCGCACCGGGCCCGCCGATGGGCGGGCCGGGATATAGATCTGAGCGGACGACTGCCTTCGGACTTGATCATGGCGGCTGCGAAGGTTGATCCAGAGATCGACGCCTAGGTGGGCCCGTACGCCAGCATGTCGGCTTTGCGCAGCAGCCTGGACGCTGTCCAGTCCCGCGCCAAGGACGTCTACGCCAGCGGCTGGCGCCCACCGGAGCCGTCGGGACCGAGCCGGGATGAGCTGGCCGAGCTTGTGAGGAAAACGGTGCGAGCTGAACCCAGCCCGTACGCGATTGCGACCCCAGCTCGACTCTTGAGCGGCCTCACCCAGGGCGGGTGAGGCGTATCACCCACAGTGACGGAGATGATGAGCATCCCTAGCAACCTCACCGGGAGAAACCCCAAGATGTGCCATCACTCAGCCCGTGGATTCTGCTTGAGTGCGATCATGGTTGGGCTGCTTTACATCCTGGCGAGTTGCGGCACGAGCACCGCGCCGAGCCAGCCGAGTCCATCGGCCATCGCAGCCGCACCGACGACAACCGTCGCACAGACAACGGCTTCTCCATCGGCGGCATGTGCTGATGTCGCGGCACTCAAGTCCTCCCTTGAGGCGCTCACACAGGTGAGGCCGTTGCAGGACGGCGTCACGGCGCTGACGACCGCGATCGCCAACGTCAAGACCAACCTCGACAAAGCAGAGGCGTCAGCATCGCCGGCCCTTCAGCCAAGCGTGCAACAGGTGAAAACGGCGTTCGACGAGTTGCAGGCGGCAGTAAGTGGCCTGACCGCCGACAATCTCAAAGAGAAGGCGCCCATGATCACGACCGCGCTTGCGCAGGTCGCCACCGCAACGAGAGCGCTGTCTTCCACTCTCGCCGAGAGCTGCTAACGCACGTTGACGACTACGCCGGGTGTCGGGTTTGGCGGAAAATCCCGATCTCCTCAGCGGAGAGCCTAACTGGGCAATTGGTACGGCCGTACACCATTGCGCTATCGCGGCTGGATTGCGCGCCTGACGGCGTCTGACACGGTCCGGCTGTTGAACGAGACGCCCTCGAGCCAACCCCAGATGTCGAGGACCCGGACCGCGCTCACAGGGTCGGCCTGGCGGCGGACCACTTCTTGCGCTGAGCTCGTTGAGATCCAGGTATCGACCGTGACATCAGAAGACACCGTAGCCGCCGGCGATTGTCTCCCATTGCGGCTAACCAAGCCAGAAATCTCGCGAAGCTGATCGGCGATGCCCCCTGCCAAGTGCTCCAAGTCAGTGGCGACGCGGGGCCAGGGCAACCGACCAGCTGTGCCGTGGGTACGACGAAGCACCTGACCCCCTCTAACCACCTCGTTGACAAGCCACACGACGCCCAACCAGTCAACCGGGTCTGGGGTCCTTCTGAGCTCTGATCGATACTGGGCGAACGTCGAATCAGTCAACAGCATGGAGTGCACGGCCACACTGGCGGTGTCGCGTCGTTCCGCAGCGTCAACGCCAGGATCGGTCAACAACTGCACGGTTGACTCCAGATCATCTGCTGCAGCGTTCAGACTTGCCTTGGCCGTACGACGCATCTCACCCGTCGCGCCTCGCGGCCAGGCCAGCAGGCCGACCACGGCGCCCAGCAGCCCGCCCAAAACGACATCGGTTACCCGAACTTCTGCCAGCCGCCAGCTCACCGGAGCCATCTGAGCAAACAGGAGTGCAACGAGCAACGTAAACATGGCCTGGCCGGCGATAGGCCCCGCCAAGGGCCCAGCGGTCAGCGCGATGACAACGACGAACGGAAAGGCAACCTCATACACCACCGAGTCGCCGCCGACCAAGCCCAGCACCACCGCCATCACCAAGCCGCCGATCACGGTCCCCACAAATGCCGGAATCACGGCGGCCCGTGTCGTGATCACCGAGGTACGCATCAAGGTCACGGTTGCGAGCAGCACCCAGAACCCGTGGGACAAGTCGAGGAGACCCGCCACCAGCCGGGCGGCAGCAAGCCCGATGCCCAACCGGACTGCGTTCTGAAAGAAGACCGACCGCGGCGTGAAATGACCACGAAACCGCGTCCACCACAAGGAAGCCGTAGAGCGGTTTGCATACCAGAACGGTTCTGCGGTCGATACGGCCTGCGGCTCATGGACGCGGACACCCTGCATGATCTGGATTGCCACCGCCAGATCCCGGGTCCAGATGGCAAGCTCCTCAACCACTACCGCGAAGCGCAGCCGAAGCCGTAGGTCGTGATCAACGTGGGAACTTCCTATGATCGCTTCCCGCCGTTGCACATATTCAGAGAGCGCGGCTTCGACTGGTCGGGAATCGGGATCGGCTCTGCCGCCGACGGTCTTCGAGTCCTGAAGCGCTTCCGCTGATTGGCGGAGACTCGCTGCCGTCACCTTCAGCAAGTCCGCGCTCAGATAATGGCCCGCTGCCGCATGACCATGATCAGTTAGCTCAGCCAACGCGGCGACGCGGTTATCCAGACCTCGAAGCAGTGTCGCGGCATGCATGGCGGCCCGGTCTCTCCTGCCCGGACCCGTTGGTCGTTCAAGGGGCGGGATCTTGCTAAGCCTCAGCTCCACCGCACCATCGGTCATCGACCGAGCGCCGGGCTCTTGATCACCGTCCGATTGCAGAAGCGTGACGAGGCGATCGCGAACGATCTGAATGGCCTCGGCCAGCCGATGCCGAAACGGAATCGGAACAGGTGCCGGCCAGAGTACGCGGTCGGCGAGCGCCAAGAGTCCCACAGCAATGACAAGACCGGTCAGCCGCGATCCGAGCGCCTCGGGGGCGTACGGGGGGAAGCTCGGCAGGATATAGAGCAGCTGCAGGCCGTTGGCCGCACCGACAACCCGCGGTCCCCCCACGTTGGCGTACGCGATGAGGAAACCAACAACGAGCATTCCGGCAGCGGCTGCCCAGGTGTTGAAGGCGAGCAGGGTGCCGATCGTCACCAACACAAGTCCGGCGATCAGTGCCGCAAAGTAGGTTTTCGTACGCTGCCAGGGTTCACCGGTGACTTCCGACAACGCACCCAATGCGATGCAACCAAAGCTGGCATACATTGCCATCTGGCTGTCGTGGACCACGTAGAGGCTGAAATAGAACCCCACGCAGGTGGCGACACTGACTCGTGCGGCGCGTTTGATGGCAACTAAGCCAGGGTCCTTGGTCTCAAGCCACTCGCGTAATCCGTCCGTACGCGCCATAACTCAGTATCGCGTCAGCGCCATCCGTCGTACCGCCTCAGTGACGTGTTCTGGACTCGTCCCGAAGTTCAATCGAACAAAGCCGGCGCCGTCGCGGCCATAATCCATGCCACGACTGAGCGCCACGCGCCCTTGGGCGCGAAACCTCTCCGCCGGATCCTCCCCGAGCTCAAGATCACGACAATCGAGCCAGGCAAGGTAGGAGGCATCGGGCGGTGTCCAGGTGATCTTGGGTAGCTCCGCGGCAAGCAGGTCGCCGAGCAATTCCCGGTTGGTGGCAAGCTGATCGCGTACTGCATCGAGCCAGTGGTCGCTGTGGGCGAACGCGGCCTCGGCGGCGATCACGCCGAGTAGGCCCACGCGATCAGTCAGCGAGGGGATGCGCTGCACCGCCTCTCGAGCCCGATCCGAAGCGGTGATCATGAACGCGGCCTTCAACCCTGCCACATTGAAGGCCTTCGATGCCGAGGTCAGCGCAATACCGTGCTCCCGCGCTGCATCAGAAACTTCCAACCACGGTGTGTGTAACGCACCTCTCAGAACCAGGGGCGCATGAATCTCATCGGCCAGCACCCAGCAGTCGTAGCTCGCGCATAAATCGGCGATCTGCTCGAGCTCTGCGCGTGGCAGCACCCGGCCGGTTGGATTATGCGGGTTGGTCAGCACGAGTGCGCGTACTCCGCCGCGCAATGCTTGCTGCAGTGCTTCAAGATCAACTACAGCGGCCGCGTCCAAGGGCAGCAGCACGAGCTCGGCTCCAGCCTGCGGAAGCTCGGTAAAGAATGGCGGGTACGCCGGCGTAAAGAAGGCCACCTTCTCGCCTGGTGTCAGCAGCACACGGCACAACTCGATGAGGCCCGCCATGACGTCAGGCACTAGCGTGATCTGATCTTGGTCGACCGTCCAGCCCAACCGTCGGCGGGCGAAGTCGGCGAATGCCGCCGGAAGCTGAGTCGCCCTCGGCGGGGTATAACCAAGATCATGTCGATCGATCGCGGCATGGAGCGCAGCCGCAACCTCCGAAGCAAGAGGGAAGTCCATTTCGGCGACGGTCGAGGCGAGCACATCAGGTTCCTCGCTCGACCATTTCTCGCTCCGCCGCTTATGTAGCGTTGCAAGGTCGGGCACCGTGAGATCAATAGAGTCCTCGACCACGCTGGACCTCCCGTCATCGCTCAGCCCCCAGAGAAAAGTGGTCAAAGACGCCGGGGCTGAATCGATCAAGCCGTGTCGTTCATGACCACTTTGCATAGGGCGCGCCCAGCATTTCGCTGCGGTCACAAACTCACGTGGAATAGATACTTCTGCTGATCTTTCGCGTTACGTTACTCCTGGGTAGGAGGCGAAAAGTTGACATTACCGCCGGAGGCCGGGGCTGCGGCCGAAGCCGCCATTCCGGAGGCCGTCCTGGTAGGTGCCGGGCCGACCGAGGGCCGCTCCCTCGGGCAGATCGCCTGGATGCGGCTCAAAAGGGACAAGGTCGCCCTTGCGGGTGGCATCTTCTTGATCTTTCTTATCCTGGTAGCAATCTTCGCGCCACTCATCGTCAAGTACCTGGGCGATCCACCGAACGAGTTCCACCAGGAACTGATCGATACCGCGGGCGGCACACTGACGCCGATCGGGCGCTTCGGAGGCATGAGTTGGGATCACCTCATGGGTGTTGAGCCGGTCAACGGGCGTGACATCTTCAGCCGAATCGTGTACGGCAGCCGGATATCGTTGCTGATCGCGTTCTTGGCGACGATACTCTCGGTGCTTATCGGGACCACGCTGGGCATCATCTCCGGTTTCATCGGCGGCTGGACCGATACCTTCACCAGTCGACTCATGGACGTGTTCTTGGCCTTTCCGCTGCTGGTGTTGGCCATTGCTCTGGCCGGAGTCTTTCCCGACCAGGCCTTCGGCCTGCAAGGCAACCAGTTGCGCATCGCACTGCTGATCTTCATCATTGGATTCTTCAACTGGCCCTACATTGGGCGGATCATCCGCGGGCAAACGCTCTCGCTCCGAGAGCGAGAGTTCGTCGAGTCAGCCAAAAGCATTGGTGCCCGCCGCGGCTACATTCTCCGTAGCGAGATGCTGCCCAACCTCATTGCGCCCATCTTGGTCTATTCGACGCTGCTGATCCCGACCAACATTCTCTTCGAAGCTGCGCTGTCTTTCCTCGGCGTCGGTATCCGTCCGCCCACGGCAAGTTGGGGCGGCATGTTGTCCGACGCCGTTGTCTATTACACGCAGCCGCACTTTATGTTTTGGCCCGGCATGGCGATCTTCGTCACTGTCTTGGCCTTCAACCTCTTCGGTGACGGGCTGCGTGACGCCCTCGATCCACGAGCCAACAGATAGGAATCACCTCGGGGTGACCCCCCGACATAACGACAAGAAGGGATTCAGGAATGAACCATTCGAGATCCTGGCGAGTCAGAAGTCTGGCCGCCGTGGGCGTCTCGGCCGCACTGGTGCTGGCTGCATGTGGCGGCGGCGGTGGCGGCCAGAGCAACCAAGGATCAGGCAACCAGAGCGCTCAGGCCGGGTTCGACGCTGCATCCACCAGCGTTGTCAATCCCTCCGACAAGAAGGGCGGCACACTGAAATTCGCGAACCCGGGTGACTGGGACAGCCTTGACCCGGGGGAGACGTACTACGCCTATTCGTGGAACTTCGCCCGGTTATACGGCCGCTCCCTGATGATGTTCAAGTCCGCACCCGGCAAAGAGGGCATTCAGCTCGTACCGGATCTCGCCGAGGCTCCAGGCCAGGCATCGGATAACGCCAAAACCTGGACGTACAAGCTGCGCCAGGGCGTGAAGTTTGACGATGGTACGGAGGTCACCTCCGCTGACGTCAAGTACGCGGTACTGCGTTCCACCGACAAGCAAACCTTCCCCAACGGACCGGCGTACTGGGATGCGCTTCTCGACCTGCCGAGTGGCTACAAGGGTCCCTATAAGACGCCGGACATGAACACCGACTCGGCAATTGAGACGCCCGATGAGTACACAGTCGTTTTCCACGTGAAGCAGCCGTTCGCTGCGTTCGACTATCTCGCTCAGCAGCCGGACACCATGCCAGTACCAAAGGACAAGGACACGGGCGCCAAATACCGGAACTCGATCGTCTCGACAGGTCCGTACAAATTTGAGGGCCTGCAGCCCGGCAAGAGCTTCAACCTAGTCCGCAATGATCAGTGGGACCCAGCCACCGACCCGAATCGCAAGGCGCTTCCGGATCGCATTGAGGTCACCCTCAACGTCAACCCTGACGACATTGACAACCGGCTGATTAGCGGAGACCTCGATGTCGACGTCCTCGCGAGCGGCGTGCAACCTGCCGCACAGAGCCGGATCCTGCAAGACCCGACTCTCAAGGCGAACGCCGACGACCCGCTCGGTGTGCGCCTCTGGTACACCTCGATCAATGAGACGGTTCCACCGCTCGACAACATCAGTTGTCGGAAGGCGATCGAATACGGGATGGATCGCACGGGTTATCAGACCGCATACGGCGGTGAGTTTGCCGGGGGGGAAATGGCAACGACCATCCTTCCGCCAAGCGTTCCCGGTCACATGGATTTCGATCTGTATCCGAACGGCCCAGATCACAAGGGCGACCTGGATGCGGCGAAGAAGGCGCTAGCGGACTGTGGGCAGCCGAATGGCTTCGAGACCAACATCGCCTACCGCGCCGAGCGGCCGAAGGAGAAGGCCACTGCCGAGGCGTTCCAGCAGGCGCTCGGTCGGGTTGGGATCAAGCTCACACTGAAGCCGTACCCGCTGGGCGATTACTTCGCCCAGTACTGCGGGCTGCCCCCGTACGTGGTGAAGAACAAGCTGGGCCTATGCGTCAATGGCTGGGCGGCCGACTGGCCTGATGGCTATGGCTTCTTGTCTCAGATCGTCGACTCGCGGGTCATCCGGGAGACGGGCGGCTCCTCGAATACCAGTGTTCGCATCCCAGAGGTGGACAAGATGCTCGATAGCGCCCTGACCGAACTCAACACCGACAAGCGCAACCAGATCTGGGGCGAGATTGATAAGCGGGTGATGGAGGAGGCCGTCATCTACCCCGGCATCGTCGCCAAGGCGCTGTTCGTGCGTTCGAAGAATGCCACGAACATCTTCGTCACGGATGCTTTCGGTGAGTACGACTACCTAGGGCTAGGTGCCCAAAAGTAGTCGATGAAGATCATTTCATGCTGAGCCTGCCGAAGCTCGCTTCGGCAGGCCTAGCGCGGATGACCTGCTAGGGAGGTGACTCGAGCTGTTCTCCTATATCGTGCGACGACTGCTATGGGCAGTTGTGCTGCTGATTGTGCTGAGCATGGTCACCTTCTCGATCTTCTACCTGATACCGCGACTGGCTGGGGCGACCCCAGAGACCCTGGCGGCGCGTTATGTCGGGCGCGCCGCTACCGCCGAGACGGTTCATTTGACTGCGGAACAGCTGGGGCTCCTCGACCCGGTGCCTGTGCAGTACTGGCACTGGCTCAAGGGCATATTCGTCGGCGCCAGCTACGACTATGGCGCTGGCGTGGAGCATTGTCCGGCTCCTTGTCTTGGGTATTCCTTCATCACCAAGCAGCCGGTGTGGCCTGAGCTGCTGGATCGAGCTCCGGTCACCATCTCGCTCGTCGTCGGGGCGGCGCTCATTTGGCTGGTCGCTGGTGTGTCCGTAGGCGTGATGTCAGCGCTACGGCGGGGCTCAGTGTTCGACCGCGGCGCGATGGGCATCGCGCTGGCCGGAGTCTCGCTGCCGATCTTCTTTACCGGATTGATAGCGCTGGCCTTCTTCAGTTATCAGCTGCGGATCACCGCACCCGGCGGCACGTACGTGCCCTTCAGTGAGAACCCAGCCGGTTGGGCGTACGCGATGCTGCTGCCCTGGATCACTCTCGCGTTTCTGTTCTCAGCTCAGTACGCTCGGCTGACGCGAGCCGGAATGCTGGAGACCATGAGTGAGGACTACATCCGTACGGCGCGCGCCAAAGGATTACCGGAAAGAAGGGTCATCCTCAAGCACGCGCTGCGCGGAGCTCTGACCCCCGTCCTCACGATCTTCGGTCTAGACGTTGGACTGCTGCTCGGCGGTGCAGTGCTCACCGAGAAGACTTTTTCGCTCAATGGTTTGGGCAAGTACGCATACGACGGAATCGTCAGCAACGACTTGCCGAAGATCCTCGGCGTTACCCTGGTCGCCGGCTTCTTTGTGATCATGGCGAATTTGTTCGTTGATCTTATGTATGGCGTGATCGATCCCCGGGTGCGACTCGAATGACGACGTCTGCACTGCGTGATCTCGTCACCCGGCATCCCGGTCGGCTTGACAAGCAACCATTCCTGGAGGTTGTTGATCTTCACGTACAGTTCCCAACCGACGACGGCTTGGTAAAGGCCGTTGACGGGCTCAGCTTTGCGCTCGACCGCGGTCGCACCCTTGGCATTGTGGGCGAATCGGGCTCGGGGAAGAGTGTGACCAGCTTGGCGATCATGGGTCTGCACACCCGGCCGGCTTCGGAGCAGACCCGGCCGGGCGCACAACTGAGCGGGGAGATCTACCTCGACGGGGAGGAGCTGTTAGGCAAGACTCCGGAATACGTCCGGAGCCTGCGCGGCAAGCGAATGGCGATGATCTTTCAGGATCCGCTCTCGGCGATGAATCCTTACTACACGATCGGCCACCAGATCATCGAGGCGTACCGCATCCACAATCCGGTGAATAAGAAGGTGGCGCGCAAGCATGCCATCGACATGCTCGGCAGGGTTGGGATCCCGGAGCCGAGCCGCCGCGTCGACGCGTACCCACACCAGTTCTCGGGCGGCATGCGCCAGCGCGCCATGATCGCTATGGCCTTGTCGTGCGATCCGGATCTGCTGATGGCCGATGAGCCGACGACGGCTCTCGACGTCACTGTCCAAGCGCAGATTCTTGATCTCATTCGCGATCTGCAACGGGAATTCAATTCTTCAGTCGTCTTGATCACCCATGATCTTGGTGTCGTCGCCGAGCTGGCGGATGACGTACTTGTGATGTACGCGGGCCGGGCGATGGAGTACGGCTCCGCGGATCAGTTGTTCAACCGGCCGGCCCATCCCTACACCTGGGGGTTGCTTGGGTCGATGCCCCGCTTCGATCGGACCAGGGAACGACTGCTCGCGATCAAGGGCACGCCGCCCAGCTTGATCAATGTGCCATCGGGCTGCCCGTTCCACCCTCGTTGTGAGTACGCCGCCCGGAACGAGGGTCTCAGCGCGGAAGTGCGTCCGGAACTGATCCCGGTCGAACCCGGCCACACCGTCGCCTGCCACCTGTCCGAGACCGACCGCGAGCAGATCTGGGAACACGAGATTGCGCCGAGATTATGACCGCGCCAACCCAGCATCCTGAGAAATCGAGCGATGATCAGGACTCCGAGCTGATCACCGTTGAAGGATTGATCAAGCACTTTCCGATTCGCGCGGGGATCTTTCGCCGCCAGGTGGGGGCGGTTCAGGCCGTGGATGGAGTGAACTTTTCGGTCAAGCGAGGCGAAACGTTCTCGATCGTCGGCGAATCCGGCTGCGGCAAATCGACCACGGCCCGGCTACTGACTCGGCTCCTCGAACCAACGGATGGAAAGATCATCTTCGAGGGGCGCGACATCAGCCATCTCAAGGATGGAGCGATGCGCCCGCTGCGCCGAGACGTCCAGATGATCTTCCAAGATCCCTATTCCTCGCTCAATCCCCGGCACACCGTTGGCAAGATCGTGGGCGCTCCTTTCCGCATCCAAGGTGTAGATCCGCCGGGCGGAGTGAAGAAGGCGGTACAAGATCTGCTTGCTGGCGTCGGGCTCAACCCAGAGCACTACAACCGTTATCCGCATGAGTTTTCCGGGGGGCAGCGGCAGCGCATCGGCATCGCCCGAACCTTGGCTTTACGCCCGCGACTGATCGTCGCCGACGAGCCGGTGTCGGCGCTGGACGTCTCGATTCAGGCCCAGATCATCAACCTGCTGGAGGATCTGCAGGAGGAGTTCGATCTCACCTACGTGATCATCGCCCACGACTTGTCGGTGGTGCGCTATGTATCTGATCGGGTCGCGGTGATGTATCTCGGCAAGATCGTCGAGCTCGCCGATCGAGAGCCGCTGTACACCGCGCCGATGCATCCTTACACGGTGGCGCTGATGTCAGCCGTCCCCGTGCCGGACACTCGGCGCCGGCAGGAGCGGGAACGGATTCTGCTGAGCGGCGACGTGCCGAGCCCGATCTCACCGCCGCCGGCGTGCCGCTTCCACACGCGATGCTGGAAGGCACAGGAGATCTGCCGAACTCAGGAGCCGCCACTGGTCGAATTGCTGCCGCGGCATCGGGTGGCATGCCACTTCCCCGAGAACCTTCCAGATGCGGCTGCCCAGGCTACTGCCGCAGATGGCGAGCTCCGGTAAAGATTGATCCATGAGCCCCGGAGACGAAGAGCGCGATGGCGTCTCGTTCACCCACCTTGATCAAGAGCTCTTCGATGGGGCCAACGCGACAAAACGGGATTTGATCGACTATTTCGACTCGGTCCATGATCGCATCCTGCGGTGCTTACATGATCGCCCGCTGTCGGTGATCCGCATCCGACCTGGGCAGCCGCCGTTCATGCAGAAGAACCTTCCGAAGTACACCCCGGACTGGGTCCCCAGAACCTCCATCTGGGCCGATGCGTCGCGGCGCGAAGTCTCCTACGCCTTGTGTAATGACCGCCGTACGCTGCTGTGGTTCGCCAACCAGCGGGCCGTGGAGTATCACGTCACGCTGTTCAGCATGGGCCATCCAGTCACGCCCGACTATCTCGTCCTCGATCTGGATCCTCCAGAAGGAGCGACGTTCAATGTCGTCGTACGAGCCGCGCGACTGGTCCGGCAGGCGCTCGACGATGCCGGCCTAGCGGGTGCTGTCAAAACCAGCGGCGCCAAGGGCCTGCACATCTTTGTGCCGGTGGCGCCTGACACCTCACCCGAGGACGCCGCGGCGGTGACTCGCGCAATTGCCGTACGCGCGGAGCAGATCGATCCAGACCTGGCAACGACGGCCTTTGTCAAGGACGAGCGGGAGGGCAAGGTCTTCCTGGACTCGACACGAGCCGGCGGCGCCACAGTGGTGGCCGCGTACAGTCCACGGATCCGGCCCGGAGTATCGGTATCATTTCCGGTTTCCTGGGATGACATCGACGGCGTCGTACCGGCCGATTTCACGATCAAGAACGCGGCGCAGTTGCTGGACGGGGCCGATCCGTGGGCGGACCAGATGCCGGCACCGCAGCAACTCGACGCCGACCTGGTAGCCGAGGGTCACACCATTCCTGTCGCCCGCGTCCAGGCGATGCACGAGGGCAAACGGCGGGCCCGCGCTCGTCGCGATTCGTGATCATGTGAGCTGAGCGCGGAGGCAGGCGCTGAGGCGCTCGCTATCGGAGCCGTTTCTTCGCACATGCTCAGATACCCCGGCCGGTTCGGCCAATTTGACTGGCATTCGTGGCTTTATGCGGAGAAACGTCAACCTGGGGAAGGATGTGCGCATGATTGAGATTGACGTCATCCTTCTGGTGGGTGCCGTCGTCTTGATCGCCGCGATTATCGCCGCCCGGATCGGTGCTCGGATCGGCCTACCGTCCCTGCTGTTGTTCTTGGGGCTCGGCATGGTGATGGGTGAATCCGGCATCGGGATCTCATTCGACAATGCCGATCTGGCGCAGGCGCTGGCCTTTGCTGCGTTGGTCGTGATTCTGGCCGAGGGCGGTCTCACCACGCGATGGAGCGATATCAGATCCTCGACGATCTTTGCGGCCTTGCTGGCCACCTTCGGCGTCTTGATCAGCGTGGGTCTGATGACCCTGTTCGGGCACTACGTACTCGGCCTGCCGATCTGGATTGCGTTGTTGTTGGGCGCTGTGACCTCCCCAACCGATGCTGCCGCGATCTTTTCGGTACTCCGTACCGTTCCCATCTCCAACAAACTGCGAGGTGCCCTGGAGGCAGAATCGGGCCTCAACGATGCGCCGACCGTGCTGCTGGTGCTGCTTGCGAGCTCGTTCGCGGTCGGCAATCCAGTCGAGTTTGGCGTCTTCGGTGTCATCGGCTTGATCGTGCTCGAGCTGCTCGGCGGTCTGGTGATCGGTGGGGGATTGGGCTGGCTCGGTGCTCAGATTCTGCGTCGGGTCGCGTTGCCGTCGTCTGGGCTCTATCCGCTCGCGATCTTGGTCTGGACGGTGTTCACGTACGGCATCACCGCGCTCATCCATGCCAGCGGCTTCGCTGCCGTCTACGTCTGTGCACTGATCCTTGGCAACATCCAGCTCCCTCACCGAGCGGCGACCCGCTCATTTGTCGAAGGTATTGGCTGGATCGCCCAGATCGGGCTCTTCGTCATGCTCGGCCTGCTCGCGTTTCCCGATCGCGTCACGCTTCGTGGCGCGCTCATCGCCGTGACAGCGGGGGTCTTTCTCACGTTCGTTGCCCGGCCTGTCTCGGTGATCGCCTGCGGGGTCTGGTTCCGGATTCCGTTGCGGCATCAAGTCTTTCTCTCCTGGGCCGGCCTGCGGGGGGCCGTTCCCATCGTGCTGGCAACTATTCCGTTGGCCCAGGAGGTGCAAGGCGCGGAGTTCCTCTTTGATGTGGTGCTCGTCTTCGTCATCGTCTTTACCTCCTTACAAGGTCCGACGCTGCCCTTCTTCGCCCGGTTGCTCGGGCTGGCTGAGGATGAGACGGCACAAGACTTTGAGGTCGAGGTTGCGCCGCTGGACAAGATCTCGGCGGATCTGTTACAGGTCCGCATCCCGGCCAAATCGCGGCTCGTCGGTGTTGAAGTAGGCGAGCTTCGGCTTCCCAAAGACACTGTCGTGTCCTTGATCATCCGAGATGACCGGCCCTTTTATCCAGGCGGCCGGGAGCGGATTCAGGCAGGTGATGAGTTGCTCATCGTGACACCTGAGGACCAGCGCGCCAACACCGAGGAACGCCTGCGGGCCGTGGGGCAGCGTGGTCGACTCGCCCGCTGGCGCTCCCAGGCTGAAGACTCAAAGTGATCAGTCGAATGTGCCCTCCCAGAGTGTCCGAATGCCGCCCACGACACCCGCCAGCCATCTCAAGACTGCGAACGTTGGTGATCAGGAGGCCTCGGCCGGAGGCTGCTTGGTGAGCTCTCGTACGGCCGCGTCGATGTCCTCGCCGGCGGTATCGACGGGCTCCATGTAGAGCCGTCCTTCAGCGATCAAACCGTCACGGATCACCATGATCGTGACGCCCCGCGTGGCGAAGGGCGAGCCGTCACGATGCATTCCGCTCCATACCCACTCGCCCCACTCGGTGTCACTGTCGGCGGTGGAGGACACAAGGTCGACAGCTAGGTCAGGTACTGCCTCAAAGAGTGCAGTCCAGTTCTTGACCACTTGGGCGCGACCACCGAAGCCGCGTCCTGGGTGCACTGGCTGCGAGCTGGCGTAGTCCTCGGCGAACAGGGCTGCCATGCGCTGGACGTCATGGGAGTTCACCGCCTCAGCTAACCGCTCCAGCATCGTCGACACGCCACACCGCCTTCGAATCAGCCGCCAAGTGCGGGAGTTGGGCTCGGAGTTTGTGAGGGCAGGCAAACCGTATCAGTGTCCACCTGGTAAGTGGTCTTGGCTTTCTTGTCGAAGCCGCCGTACTTATTGCCTACGAGTACGTCGACCGTACGGTCCACCCGACCGTCGGAGCGTACGACCGATTGCTTGAAGAAGGTTTTGACGAACTTCACCTCGGGGTTGTTCACATCGGCGCCGACGATCACGGTCTTCTGGATCTTCTCCACGGTGTTGGTCGTCAGCGTGACGCGGAAGCCTTTGGTCCGCAGTGATCGGCCGACATCGGCCGCGAGGCCCTTGCGATCACCGCCGTTGTAGACCCTCACGACAACTTGGGTGCTCTTCAGCTCGCCATTGGGCACATTCTGGTTGACACAAGGCTCGGGAGGCAGCACGGGTAGCGGCTTAAGGATGTTTTGGTAGCCCCAATATGCGCCATACAGCAACACACTTAACAAGATCAGGAGGGTGACCGGGGTTCGCGCCACGCGGAAGATCCGACCGATCAACGTCGAACTCCTTTACCTCCGCAGCGGCCCCGATGCGTGAGTTCGCGAGCTCCTCCCAAGGCCCGACTACCCCCCGTGCGGGTGAGCCTACCTGGAGTTCGGTGCTACTTCAGGTCAAGGACTCGGGCATGCATGGTCTGCCGCTGCTGAAGGGCGGCCCGCAGCGCGCGATGCAGCCCATCCTCGAGGTAGAGCTCTCCACGCCAGGACACGACGTGGGCAAAGAGGTCGCCGTAGAAGGTTGAGTCTTCTTCCAGGAGTGCTTCCAGGTCCAAGGTGCGTTTCGTCGTCACAAGCTGGTCCAAGCGCACCTGGTGCGGGGCGATCGCCGCCCACTGCTTCTGGACGTAACCATGATCTGGGTACGGGCGTACGTCTCCGACGCGCTTGAAAATCACTGTGACACTCTAGTCAAGTTCGGGAGGGCATCTCCACGGTCCGTCGTTACGATTTGGCACATGGGCGAGCCGGTGGCTGAGCAACTCTCCGAAGACGTGCGGCGGATCGTTCAGGGCTATACCTTCGACGAGCCAGCGATCGAGCTCGGCGTACTGATGGAGAACGATGCGCCCGTGCCGTCCGCCGGCGTACGCATTCCGCTGAGCATGCTGAACCGGCACGGTTTGGTGTCCGGCGCGACCGGTACGGGCAAGACGAAGACGCTGCAGCTGATGGCCGAGCAGATTTCCGCTGCCGGTGTACCGGTCTTCGCCGCTGACATCAAGGGCGACCTGTCGGGCATCGCCTCGCCCGGCCAGCCGAATGACAAGCTGCTGGCGCGTACGCAGAAGATTGGCCAAGACTGGCAGCCTCGGGCATGTCCCACAGAGTTCTTCGCTCTCGGCGGGGAGGGCAACGGCGTGCCGCTGCGCGCGACGATGAGCTCATTCGGGCCGGTGCTGTTGTCGAAGGTGTTGGGACTCAATGAGGTCCAGGAGTCCTCGCTTGGGCTGGTGTTTCATTACGCCGATGAGGCTGGGCTTCCTTTGCTCGATCTCAAGGATCTGCGGGCGGTGCTGACCCATCTCACCAGCGACGAGGGCAAGGCGGAGCTGAAGAACATCGGTGGGCTGAGCGCCTCAACGGTCGGCGTGATCTTGCGTACCTTGATCAACTTCGCCGACCAGGGCGCCGAGGCGTTCTTTGGGGAGCCGGAGTTCGACACCGCCGATCCGTTGCGGGTGACGCGCGACGGTCGCGGTGTCGTGTCGCTGTTGGAGCTGCCCAATCTGATGGACCGGCCGGCAGTCTTCTCTACTTTCTTGATGTGGTTGCTGGCTGACCTGTTCCACGAGCTGCCCGAGGTCGGCGATATCGACAAGCCGAAGTTGGTCTTCTTCTTCGACGAGGCGCATCTACTCTTCGACGACGCCTCGAAGGCGTTCTTGGATGCCATTGCACAGACGGTGCGGTTGATTCGCTCAAAGGGTGTCGGCATCTTCTTCGTTACTCAGACCCCGAAGGACGTGCCGGACGACGTACTCGCACAGCTCGGTTCCCGGGTGCAGCACCAGCTCCGGGCCCATACGCCCAACGACGCCAAGGCACTGAAGCAGACGGTCGCAACCTTCCCCAAGTCGCATTACGACCTCAGTGAGGCATTGCAGCAGCTGGGCATCGGTGAGGCGATCGTCACGGTGATGGATCCCGACGGCGCGCCGACGCCGGTGGCCTGGACTCGGATGCGGGTACCGGAGTCCCTGATGGCGCCGACGCCGGATGAGGTGCTCCTGCCTGGGATCGCGGCCTCGGCGTTGATGGTGAGGTATGGGCAGTCGCTCGATCGCGACTCGGCGCACGAGATCTTGGCTCGCAAGCTACAGGCCGGCGCTGAGGAGGCCGAGCGGGAACGACTGGAGAAGGAGGCCGCGGCTCGGGCCGCGGCTGAAGAGAAGGAGCGGCAGAGAGCTCAGGCGCAGGCCGAGCGCGAGGCTCGGGCAGCTGCGGGGGCCCAGTCGGCAGGGCGGGCGCGGCCGCGTACGCCGCAACGCCGCGTGAAGTCGGTGGTGGAGCAGATCACGGGTTCGAGTGCGTTCAAGCAGTTCGCGCGTACTGCGGGAACCGAAATCGTCCGCAGCATCTTTGGGACGGCGCGGCGCCGGCGCCGCTGACGTTGAGCCTGTCGAAGGCCGAGCTTGAGCACATCGACAGGCTCAACCAGCCCTACCGAGACCTACTATGCAGCCTTGCGGGTGGGTGCGTTGGTTTGTTGAAAAGCACGCTGTTGTTGTATCCGCTGAGCGGCCGCGGCATTGTGATTGATGATCGCGACGATGACTGCGTACCGCTCCGCCTTGTCGCGGCGCTGCTGTTGCTGGCGGCGGCGTTCGTCCTCCAACATAGCTGTTCTCCTTATAGATAAGTGAAAAATGGGCGCACCCGACCGGACGACCGGCAAAGGTCGCCGGACGAGGGAACGGAGGCAGCTGCTCAGGCGTCTAAGACAGGCGAGTCAGTGATCGCCAACATTCAGCGCTTGAGCGGAAGGATGTCCGAAGGAGCAGCGACGCTATACGTCGCTGTCGTGGGGCGTGCTCAACCAAGCGGCGGAAGCATGGCTGATCTCGATCTTGGGACTAATCATGATCATGTACAAGGTGAGCACCCCCTCTCTGTGAAGAGCTGCGGTCCGGTGCGGAACGCTTGATGATCAAGGATAAGCAGTCGGCCCGGGACCCCGCAATCGGATTATTTCGGGACGGCATAAGGTGAGGACCAGACCTTGATCACCGATGTGACCGTCAAGGAGCTCCCCATGGCCCTCTCCAGCCCTGACACACCGCCCACAGACGTACCTGAGGCCGACTGGGCTGAACAGGCGCTCGAGGCTGACCCGCTAGCTGAGGCGGAGGCTGAGAGCGAAGTGCGTCAAGGCCCTGCGAAGATCGACAGCGTTCTCCGCGAGGTCGATGATGCCGATCTGGCCGAGCAGGAGACCGTGGCCTACGTCGAGGACGACGACATCCGCTGATTGCCGACAGCGGAGTTGGCGTTTTGCCGCCGCCCGGCTCGTAAGTGGTCAAGAACGCCATCGGACTCGCAAGACTGAGCGTCGTTTCTGACCACTTTCTCAGCAGATCTCTCCTTGGGCGCAGACGGTACGGCCCTCCCTGCTGAGTTATGTTGCTGGCGTGAGGGCGCGCTCGGGGATCGCTCAAGCGGCGGCGCTGGTGACCGGACTGACCGCAGTGTCGGCGGTTTTGGGCTTCCTTCGCGATGTCGTCATAGCCGGCGTCTTTGGGGCCGGCGGCGAGCTCGATGCCTTCCTGGTAGCCCAGGGATTGATGAATCTCGTGCTGGCGCTCGTTGCCGGCGCCATGGCGAAGTCGACGGTGCCCGTGGTCGCCGCGCAGGTCAGTGCCGACGGTGACTCGAATAAGGCTGCGCATACGCTCTCCGTCGTACTGACCGTGACGCTGGTCGTGCTGGGCCTTGGTTCGTTGATCATGGCGCTAGCTGCGCCCTTGGTTGTCACCGTGCTAGCGCCGGGATTCAAGGGCGCGCAGGCCGAACTCGCCGCGTCGCTGACTCGTATTGTCTTGATTGCGACCGTCTTGATCTCCGGGACGAACCTGCTCGCCGCTGCCGCAGAAGCCCATCGCCGATTCTTCTGGTCCGCGATGCAGGGCGTTCCCTTCAACGTGATCATGATCGTCGCGGCGGCGGTCTTCGGGCCCCGATTCGGCGTCTATGCCCTGGCCGTCGGGTTCGTCGTTGGCTCCGGAGCTCGGTTGCTCTGTCAGCTGGTGCCCATTCATGCCCTGAAGCTGCGGTTGCGCGCATCGTGGGACTTGAAGGACCCGGGCTTCCGATCAATCGCCAAGTTGATTCCGCCGCTGCTGGTGGGCAGCGCGCTCGGCAATGCCAACACCATGGTCGATCGGGCCGTAGGCTCGATGGTCGGAGAGGGCACGATCTCGGCCCTGAGTTATGCCTGGCGCATCATCTCGCTCGGTCAGACGTTGCTCGTCGCATCGTTGCTCACCGCGCTCTATCCAGCCTTCGGTGCCGCCGCTGGGAGCCGCAATCTCGAGGAGATGCGACGACTGGTCGGCCGAGGGTTGGCAACGGTGGCCACAGTGCTGATGCCCGTATGCGGGTTTCTCGTCGTATGCGCCGTTCCGGTCGTCGCCCTCATCTTCGAACACGGCAGCTTTTCTCCGAGCGACACCCAGCACACGGCAACCGCGATGCTGGTATACGCCCCCGCCTTGTTAGCGCTTGGCTGGCGTGAGATGGTCGTGCGCGCCTCGTATGCAATGGGGGACTCCCGCCGCCCAGTGACGGTTTTCGTGATGGCCATGACGATCAATGTGGTCGGCGACTTCACGCTCGGACTGACCTTTGGTATCGCCGGGATCGCCGCGTCGACGTCGCTGTCGGTGCTGTTTGCCGCGGTGGCAAATACCTGGCTGCTGGGTCGACGTCATGACGCGGTCGATCTTCGATCCCTGCCGTTGATGGTCGGGCGTACGGCGGTCGCGGCCGGCGCGGGCACGGCTGCCGGCGCTGTCGTCTACCGGCTGCTGGATCCGCTTCTCGGCTCCGGCCTCATCAACGAGATCTTGTTGGTGGCACCGGTCGGGCTGATCCTCCTCGGCGTGTTCATTGGGGCCTTATACGTCCTGCGCGCCCCGGAGCGGCTGCTCCTTACGGAGGCGCTAGAGGTTGTCACGCGCCGGCGCCGATAAGATCGTGCGCGTTTGACCCTTGTCTCAGGGGTCAAACGCGCACGATCTTTTTCGGGTGGCCTCAGGCGGGTCGTACCAACACGAATGGGGTGCTCGTGAGGCGCTGCCCTAAGGGATTGTCGCCCAGCACAGCCTGCAACGTCTTCGCCGACAGCGATTGTGGAGAGACGGCGCGGATGGAACCGCCGTAGTCGTTGAGATCGACGATGCTGACACCGATGTCCAGCGCCCGCTCAAGATCGGCACAGAGCTGCTGTGCGAACGTCGTCTCAAGCGGTGGGAAGAGGACGTGCTCGTACGGCGGCCGCCCACCGTCGACGTCCCGCGCCACCGATCCCGCCATTCGATAGAAGCTGCCATGCATGCCGAACGGCCGAGTCACCGCAGTGCTCACTGCCGCAGCGATGATCCGCCAGTAGCCGACAGTGCGAACGACGTACTCCATCTTCTCGGGGACGGCGAGCCCCTTGGAGTCGGTACGCGGATGGACGCGAGCAGCAAGGAAACGAGCGAGTCGACCAGGCTGCACGGTGCTGATGTCGACCGTGCGGCCGGTCAGCAAGATGGCGACTTTCTCACTAATGGCGACGGTGTCGCCCGATCGCGCCACTCGAAGGTGTTCCTTGAGGGCTAATGCGAGATCGTCGGTCGCATCAAGCCAACGGGTATGCAGTGGGAGCCTCAAATATTCGACACCGGATGCGTTGACTTTGGTCCAAAGCCGCTCTCGGTTGCCTGTCTCGGACTGCGTGACAAAGGTCATGTCGACTCCTGCTGGCCGTTGATGGAGTGAAACATGTGACAAATGTGATCTGGGTTGATCATAGAGTGCCTGGAGACGACTGACAGTCCCCCGAAAAATCGGCGTGTCGCACTGGACGGCCGCGGATTGCAGTGATCAGAAACGCCAACACGCTAACGGATTTGCCGGCAGTTCGTGGCTAGTTCGGAATAATTCGGCAACATTCGGCTAGTTCGAGTCGCGGGTGACATGCCGTTGTGCGGACTGACATGATCGGACCGTGGCGTCAGAACCGCGGATGGTGTCGCTGGGATTCGGTAAGTTCGCGCGATCAGACCGGATCTATGCCATGGAGCCGCTGGTTGGCGAAGATCGTGGCGACGGCCACCGGACCAAGGTGTGGGTCGAGGGCATCAAGGATCCGATCATTGCCGCGCGTACCGAGGTGACGATCTTGCGGGACATGGGCCAGGAAGCGGCCGCCATAGAGGCCCCGTTCATTGACGAGGCTCTCGATCTGGCGTCACGGCTGGCTAGTGCGGCGGAGGCAGGACGGGTCGATCTAAATGATCTTGGCCGCAGAGCCCGACACCTCCTTGCTGCCACCACGGCGCAAGACCGCCTCTTGTGATTATGCTTCCCGTTCGGGGCTGCGCCGCAGATCTCGGGCCCTGACCCAGCCCTGACGCCCATCTGGCCCTCGCACGCGTCCCCACCATTCCCCGCGTTCGCGTACCCAATAGTCGAGCGTTCCCGCAGCCGCCCAGGTTGCCGTATCCACCTCGACCGGTGGGCGTACCTCGCGCCGCTCCTCGGGCGCTCGTTGTCCGTACTGGTTGTAAACCACGTCCATGTCCATCGCCATTTGGCAAGCCTCGTCCTCACCAAGATCAACAGCGCGCCAGCCCATTACGCCGCCGTCGTAGACGCCCCACCGCCCGCTCCCGATGTGTCGCGCCTCAAACCTCACGCATCTATTAGAACACGAGTGCGATTAATTCGGCACGGTGAAATGCCGGCGACGCTACATGTCCATGCCGCCGTTGACACCCCAGATCTGACCGGTGATGTAGGAGGACTCGTCGGCCGCGAGGAATCGGACGATCCGCGCGACCTCTTCCGGCCGGCCGAAGCGACGCAAGGGAATCTGGCCCTTGATCCTGTCCAGCACCTTCTCCGGCACGGCGGCGACCATCTCGGTGTAGGTGTAGCCCGGGGTAACGGTGTTGACAGTGAGCCCGATGCTGTCGTCATCGAGCTTCCCGGCGCGTTCCAGCAAGAAGGCTGCCTCGCGAGCGAACGTCTTGGTCAGCCCGAAGAGGCCAGACTTGGAGGCCGCATAGTTGGCCTGACCGACATTGCCGATCTCGCCGATAATCGAACTGACGTTGATGATTCGGCCGCTGCCGCGCTCGACCATGTGTCCCAGCACGGCCTGAGAGAGGAAGAAGGCGCCTGAAAGGTTCACATCCAGTACCTTGTGCCAGTCATCGTCGGTCAGCTTCAAGATCGTCTTGTCGATGGTGATGCCGGCATTGTTGACCAAGATGTCCAGCCGGCCGTATTGCTCCATGACTTCGTTGACCACCCGGCGGCAATCGTCCGGATTCGCGACGTTGCCGCGGTGGGTGCTGACCGGTGTGGACCATCTGGCCGCAAAGTCCTGCGCGAACTCGTTTGCGCGCTCCACGTTTCCGCTGAAGCCGGCCGCAACAGTCGCGCCTCGGGATGCAAGTTCTTCGGAGATAGCGGCGCCGATGCCGCGGGTGCCGCCGGTGACCAGCGCCACCCGACCGATGAGCTTCGATCCCCTCGCAAGGCCGGCAGGCTCCTCGGCAATGTCGACGGTGGCTGATTCGCTCATGTTGTGCCTCCTGGTAGCTCACGAAAGATGTGGTCGGGGGTTTATCTGATCCTCGCGCATTGCCTGATTGAGGCACAACCGGGGGAGCCAACTGGGGCAGCGCGTTTCTCCGCACAGCGCCACGAAAGAGGCCTGATCAGCGTGAAACGCCCCACATTCGTGGCCTTGTGCGTTAAAAACGCTTGAAGCCCGCCTGGCATGCGGGACACTCGTCCGATGACCAGCACGCTTGAGCAAGATCAACAAACCCGTACGGATGCCTCCACCGATTTTTGGCATACAGCGGTGGTGTACCAGATCTACCCACGCAGCTTCGCAGACAGCAACGGCGACGGGGTCGGTGATCTTCCCGGCATTACGTCCCGAGTCCCGTACCTGCGCTCGCTGGGCGTGAATGCGGTTTGGCTGACTCCGTTCTATCCTTCAGCGCTAGCCGATGGCGGCTACGACGTTGATGATCATCGCGATGTCGATCCGCGGCTGGGTACGTTGGCGGATTTCGACGGGATGGTGGCGGCGCTGCATGCGGCGGAGATCAAGGTGATCGTCGACATCGTGCCCAATCACACCTCCAATCTGCATCGCTGGTTTGTGCAAGCCCTTGCCGCCGGCCGGGGGTCGCCAGAGCGTGAACGTTACCTCTTCCGGGACGGCCGTGGCCTAAGCGGTGCCGAACCGCCCAATGACTGGCAATCGATCTTCGGCGACTCGGCCTGGGCGCCAGCCGGTGACGGTCAGTGGTACTTCCACTGCTTCGCGGCCGAGCAGCCCGACCTCAACTGGGAGAACGAGGAGGTCAGGGAGGATTTTCAGCAGACCGTACGCTTCTGGGCCGACCGCGGTGTCGACGGATTCCGGATCGACGTAGCGCACGGACTGCGAAAAGACATGTCCGAGCCGTATCCGCCGTGGGGTGAGATCGCCGACATGATCAGAACCGACGGTTCGCATCCATTGTGGGATCGCGACGACGTGCACGAGATCTACGCCGACTGGCGGCGGATTCTTGATTCTTACGATCCACCCCGTTATGCAATTGCGGAGGCCGACGTACATCCGACCCGCAGAGCCCGTTATGCGTCGCCGGACAGTCTCGGCCATGCGTTCAACTTCGCCCTGCAGGACGCGGATTGGCGCATCGAGCACTATGTCCAGGTGATCAACACCGGGCTTGCGGACATGATCAACTATGGCTCGACGACTAGCTGGCTGCTGGGCTGCCATGACATTTCACGAGTAGCGACCAGGTACGGGCTTCCGTTTGCAGATGATCGTCCGGCCTATCGCGTCGCTCGAGATTGGTTGCTCACCGACGGCACCACCCCGCGTCTGGACCGAGCGCTGGGAGAGCGACGAGCCCGAGCGGCGATCATGATCTTGCTGGCACTGCCCGGGTCGGCCTACATCTATCAGGGCGATGAGCTGGGGCTGCAAGAGGTGGCCGACCTACCGCGCGAGGCCTTGGAGGATCCTGTGGCGAGCCGCTCTACGACCGACAAGGGCCGCGACGGGTGCCGCGTACCGCTGCCCTGGAGCGCAGCTGGCCCGTCGTACGGCTTCGGCTCCCAGGCCGCGCACCTGCCCCAGCCCGACTGGTTCGCCTCGTACGCCGTGAGCGTGCAAGAGGCGGATCTCGACTCCACGCTCAATCTCTACCGGCGGGCGCTCGGGCTCCGCTGCCAGCTGTTCCCTGACAGCGACCTCACCTGGATCGAATCAGAGCACTCGTTGCTGCACTTTTCGCGTCCCGGCGGCGTACGGTGCCTGACCAACTTCGGCGCTGAGCCCGTCGCTCTTCCGGCTGGCGAGGTACTGCTGAGCAGCGGCCCACTTGATCACGCTCTACTCCCCAGCGACACCACCGTCTGGCTGCGGGTGCGGTAACCCGATCAGTTTGACAAGGTGAGAGAGTCAATATCGCCTATGAGCGAATTCGCACCGGGGGAGACCGCAATGAGTGAAGCAGTCGTGCTGGTCGGCACGAGAAAAGGGCTCTGGATCGGCCGTTCAGACGAAGATCGCCAGGCTTGGGACTGGTCGGAGCCCCAGTTCTTGATGGAGGCGGTGTACGGAACCGGCATCGACACCCGTGGAGCAGAGCCCAGACTCCTCGTCGGTGGCACCAGCGAGCACTGGGGCCCGGGCGTCTACTACTCCGACGACGTCGGAGCGAAGTGGACAGAGGCGCATGCCGCTCCCGTACGGTTCCCGCAAGAACTGGGCGCGAGCGTCGAACGGGTCTGGCAGATCCAGCCGGCCGGTCCACCAGAGCCAGACGTGATCTACGCCGGTACCGAGCCGTCTGCCCTTTTCCGCTCCGACGATCGCGGGGAGTCCTTCACCTTGATCAGGTCCTTGTGGGACCATCCGCATCGGGAGCACTGGCAGCCCGGTGGTGGCGGCCAGGCGATCCATACGGTGTTGCCTGATCCGACCGATCCGGCGCATCTGACTGTGGCGATGTCCACCGGCGGCGTCTATCGGACCTACGACCGGGGCGAGACCTGGACCCCCGCGAACGCTGGCATCAGGGTGAAGTTTGCGCCCGATCCGTTTCCTGAATTTGGGCAGTGTGTGCACAAGATCGCTGCGCATGCGACGGCACCGAACCGGATCTTCGCCCAGAACCATGGCGGGGTCTACCGCTCCGACGACGGTGGCGACCAGTGGGTCTCCATTGCCGAGGGCCTGCCGAGTGACTTCGGATTTCCGATCGTGGTGCATCCACACAAGCCGGAGACCGTGTTTGTCTTTCCGCTCGCTGCCGATATTCACCGATTTCCGCCAGACGGTAAGGCGCGCGTCTGGCGCTCCGACGATGCCGGTGACAGCTGGTCGCCATCCGAATCGGGGCTGCCCGACGGTTTCTATGCCTCCGTGCTACGGGACGCCATGACTGCTGACAACGCTGAGCAAACGGGGTTCTACTTTGGCGCCCGCGACGGTTCAGTATTCGTGAGCACCGATGACGGTGTTAACTGGCGGCAGATTGCCGCGCACCTGCCGGACGTGCTCTCCGTACGCGCTGCTGTCGTGTAGGCGCTGCTGTCGTACAGTCGCGCCATCGCCACCGGACGGAGTTGCGCAGGAAGTCAGGCGGCGCTGTTAGATAGCTGGTCCGGTCGTGTCGCGTACGACTAGCTCGACGTGGAGTTCTTTCGGCTCCGGCTGCGAAGCGTCTTCGTGGTGGCCATTGGAGTCCAGCGCGTCGATCATTGCGTATGCCGCGCGTACGCCCTGTTCATGGGCATGCTGGCTGACCGTCGTCAGGCCCCACCAACGCGACATCGGATGATCATCGAAGGCGGCGACGGAAAGATCATCGGGGCATCGCAGACCTGCTGCCCGCAGTACCGCTATAGCGCCAAACGCCATTTCATCGGTGTGGCAGAAAATCGCCGTCGGGAGCTTCCGGCCACTGGCCAGCAGCTCGTTCATGGCACGCTGACCATCAACAGCATGGCAGTCGCCTGGATGCAGGACATTGCGGCTGTCGATGTCGAACCCAGCCTCACGTACGGTGTCACGCAGTCCATCAGTGCGCTGATCCCAGACGTGGTAATCGTGCTTACCCGCCATGCGTCCATCCAAGATGCCGATGTCACGATGACCCAGCGCAAGCAGGTGCTCAGCGATCAGCTGCCCGCCCATGCGGTTGTCCACGAAGATGCCTGGGACGCTGGTCAGCGGCGAGCCCGGAGCGAGGACCGGTACGCGAGCCGAATCAGCGTTTTTAGCGGCCGGCTCGCCAGCGATCGTGCCCGCAAAGAGCAGCGCATCCCGGCCCCGGCCGGCGCCGAGCTCGCGAAATAGCTTGCGGAACTGCGGCGAATCGACGTCCAAGAAATCGGAGTCGACATCCAGGTTGATCAGCTCCACCCGGAAGCCCGCCGGACTGAGGATCTCGCTGGCCCCGGAGGCGAACTCGCTGAAATACCAGGAACGCAGCGTGGGAAGCACGATGCCGACCGTCCGCGAATGACCGCTCGCGAGTGCGGTTGCCAGGTGGGACGCCGAGAAGTCGAGCCGGTCGGCCGTCTCGATGATCCGCTCTCTCGTCGACGGGCCGACTCCAGGAATGCCGCGCAACGCCCGCGACACCGTTCCTTTGTTGACGCCCGCTTCCCGCGCGACGTCCGCGATCGTCGTCCGGCGAGCGGTCGCTTGCGGCCTCGTCGCAATGACCCAGGCGTGGGTTTCGGCGAGCACGACATTCACTATACGAGTTTGATTGCTCCACTCGCTGCGATCGCTGTGTCCAATGGGCTCGCTCCGCTGGCTGCATCCGGCCCTGACTTTCCCTCACCCGCCCGGCCAAGGAAGAATGGCGCGGAAGCCTAAGTACAAGGCCTGGGGAGGACCGAATGACTGCGGCGCTGGGACGTTGGCGCGCCACGTACACGCCAGGGGAGTGGGTTGTGCTGTCCGGACCGACCTCTTTGGTGCTGCTCGAGCCGCCTACCCATGAGTGGGCCCCGTTAATCAACACGCTATGGGACGAGGTCGTCGCATCTCGTTCCATCACCGATCTCGCAACCCGGCTGGCGAATTTCAAGATCGATGAGCTGCCCAGTCTTGCCGCCTTCTTTTGGACCGAAAATGGCATGCGGTCTTTGATACGAGGCGAGATCTCGGTCATCGATCTTGCTACCGGCAAGGCGGTGGCCGATGGACAGGGCATGCAGACCTGGAGTGAGGTCGGGCTCGCCGGCGTTGACCACGTCCGCGTCGAGGTGCCACACGAGGGAGACGAGACCTTGCTCGAGCTGCCGCTCGTCGTCGGAGCCGTACGCGCCTCTTCGGTGACCCTCGATGCGTCAGAGCGGGCCCAGGTCAGCTCGCCGCAGAGACATGAGCCTGACGAAGCAACGCCGGTCGACCGGTCAGAGTCGATCGACCATACCGCTCCGCTCTCAGCCGAAGAGATCGCCTCGATAGCGAACGCTGAAACCGAGCTGATGCCGTCGCCATTCGAGAAGGAGTCAAACGCGAAGTCGGCAGCCGACGCACCACAGCAGCTGGAGTCCGCCGTGGTGCCTCAGCTGGCGGAAAATCCCGCCGACGTACTCGCCCGCGCAGTAACTCCGGAGTCTGAATATTGGCCGGCCGAGGTCGATCCTCAGGACTCGGGGATCTTGGTCGTGCTCTGTCCGAACGGGCACGCCAGCCCACCTAGTGCGACGAGCTGCCGGGTATGTGGAAGCCCAGTCGGCACTCAGGGGCCGCAGTTTGTCGCACACCCGATTGTCGCCGTGCTGCGTGCCTCCGACGGGAGTAGCGCCGAGCTGGACCGACCGGTCCTCATCGGCCGGGCGCCGTCGGCTGATCGATCGATCGGCGGCGCAGCGCGGCTGATGACCGTACCCAGTCCAAATCACGACATCAGCCGGACACATCTGGAGGTGGCTCCAGATGACTGGCAGATTGTTGTCACGGATCTGAACTCCACGAACGGAACCATTCTGGTACGGCCCGGGGGCGGGGACCCTCAGCAGCTGCCGCAAGGCGAGCCGGTCCCTGTACCAGTGGGCAGTGTCATAGAACTTGGCGATGGAGTATCTGTATTGATCGACTTTCCGCAGTAGCGTCTGGTGCTGCGACTAAGTCACCAACGACGAGGAGCTGTAGATGGAATCGCCAGTGTCGGGTCGCCCGAATCGTGAGACAGGCCTGCCACCTGGAGTGGAGGTTGGTCCCCTCGGCCAGCGTTTCGTCGCATTCGTGATCAATATCTCGGTTCCGGCCGTGGTCAGCATCCTGCTGTTGCTACTGCTCCCTGCCACGAGCGGGGCGCTTCGCACGACACTTCTCATCACTGGGGCGGCCGCGATTGTGGGCTGGATCGTATTCGCGTGCAATCTGCTCGCCAGCCGCGCGGCGAATCCGGGTCTACGAGCGATGAAGCTGCAACTCGTCGGGTTTCTTGACGGCCGACCGATCGGCTGGAGCCGGGTCCTGGTGCGGGGGTTGGTGTTTTGGGCTTTGTACATCACTGGCATCGGCCTGTTAATTATGTTGATCATGGAGCTAAGGCACCCGCGTAAGCAGGGCTGGCATGACCTCGCCGCCACCGCGGTGATGATCAAGGAGCGGGTGCTGGCGCCACCGGTGCAACCTGCCCGGGCGGTTGCACCCGCACAACAGGGTCCCCCTTCCCAGGTTGGCAATGGGTCGCCCCAGCCGCAGCTGAACGGCGTCCGCGCCACGGCGCCGCCCAGTTATGGAGGAGGTGCGGCTTACGGCTCTCCTGGCAGCCCCGTACCGCCTGGTCAGCTGACTCCACCACCTGGTTACCAAGCTGGCTCGTATGCGGCTGCCGGTGCATCACCGGGTACATCGGGTACGCCGTACGGAGGCAGCGCCGCTCCCTACCCTGGCGCATCGTACGGATCGCAGCAGCAGGTGGGACCGGAGATGTACGCTCCCGGGCAGCAAGAGGCGCCCGGGTCCCAGTCGGCCAATGGGTCTCCGCCGTCGGCCATGCCGACTTATGAGGGTCGGGCCTACGAGGGAGCGCAGCAGGCATCCCCCGGTGAGGTGGAAGAGCAGCCCGGGCTCGGGTCCTATTCGTCCTATATCCAGGACTGGTCGATCTTGCTCGACGATGGTAGGCGGATCGCGATAGATGGATTGGTGCTGTTGGGCCGCAATCCGCAGCCGAAGGCCGGCGAGGAAGACGCGCAGTTGATCAAGATTGCCGATGAGACGCGTACCGTCTCCAAGTCGCATCTGGCGGTCGGTGTGGATGCCGGCGGCGTCTATGTCGTTGATCGCGGATCCACCAATGGGTCGACCGTCTCAACGACTAACGGGATGTCGGCGCGCTGCAAGGCCGGTGAGATGGTGCGGGTTGGCGAAGGGGCGATTGTTTCCATCGGTGATCATTGGCTGGAGATCACGCGCGGCAGCTAAGGGCTGCTGATCGCGGTAGGGTCGCGCCATGTTGCTCTCCGACCGCGACATCAAGGCCGAGGTTGATGCCGGCCGGATTGGCCTGGAGCCGTACGCGGCTGACATGGTGCAGCCGTCCAGCATCGACGTCCGCCTCGACCGATACTTTCGGGTCTTTGAAAACCATCGGTATCCCCATATCGATCCCTCGGCGGATCAATCGGAGCTGACCCGGGCCGTCGAGCCGGTGGGTGATGAGCCGTTCATTTTGCATCCGGGAGAGTTTGCGCTGGGTTCCATTTATGAAGTGGTGACGCTGCCGGCCGACATCGCTGCTCGTGTGGAAGGCAAGTCATCACTTGGTCGGCTCGGGTTATTGACCCATGCGACTGCCGGTTTCATCGATCCTGGCTTCTCAGGTCACGTCACACTCGAGCTGTCCAATGTCGCTACGCTGCCGATCAAGCTCTGGCCGGGGATGAAGATCGGCCAGCTGTGCTTCTTTAGATTAACCACCGCGGCCGAGCACCCGTACGGGTCGGCTCAGTACGGGTCCCACTACCAGGGTCAGCGCGGGCCTACGCCGAGCAAGTCTCACCTGAACTTCCACCGCACGAAGATTTAGTGGGGCAGATTATGCCGCGTACTCGCGGCAAAACCCGCCCCGCTCATGTGCGCTGCCGACGGCTCATCTGCGGAGAAAAGTGAGTACGGCGAGAACACGCCGGTGCTGATCCGGTGATTCCGGTAGCCGGAGTTTCTGGAAGATCTGGGTGACGTGGGCCTCAACCGTGCGCTCAGTGACGAACAACCGAGCGGCGATAGCTCTGTTGGACAGACCCTCGGCGATAAGGCCGAGCACTTCTCGTTCCCGATCGGTGACGTCGTCGATCGGATTGTTTCGGCGACGACGGCCCAGCATCCGAGAGACGATTGTCGGGTCGATAACAGTCTCTCCGTCAGTGATCCGGCGTGTCCGAGCAGCAACGCAGCTGGCTCATGCAAGCGGCCCAGGACGCCACGGAACGCTCCGTCAGCCTCGCCAACCACGATGCCCAAGACCTCAGGAGGGCCTGCCAGGCAGGTGCCCGCTTCGCCAACGCCTCTAAGGCGGACCTGGCAGCGTTGAATGAGGCGTTCGCTCCGGTCTATGCCAGCCTGGAACAGGACCCACAAACCAAGGCGTTCATTCAGCAAATTGAACGTTTGAAGCGGTCCACGCCGGCGGGTAGGCCACTCGCCGTCCCGGCCGGCTGCACCGGCAACGCTCCGGCCAAGCCCGTCAAACAGGCCGGGTCAGTGCCCAGCAGCCTGAACGGAACCTACCGCTATGAGCTCACGAAGGAGGACGCCCTGCGTGTCGGGGACCCAGAGGCCGACCAATTCCCAGACGTCGAAACGGTGACGATGCGAAACGGTGAAGTCGAGGGCGGTTGCTTCGAAGTCGCTCGCTACTCAGTTACCGGGAATCGGATCACTTCGACGTTCCCGAATTCGGCTACACCCTGACCTTTACCTTCGTTGTGGACGATAAGGCAGCCTCCATCTCACGCCCGTTCAGCCCATGGACCCTGGCGATGCGTTCCAGTGCTCGTACAAGCCCTGGACCAAGATCGGCTGATTGGTCGATTCACCGCGCCTCGCCGTCGAGAGGAATCTCGGCGGCGAGGCCTGTTCCGCGACCGCGAAGGCTGTCGACCTGAAGCGCTCCGCCGAGGGTCTCGACCCGGTCGGCCAGCCCGCGCAGCCCTGACCCGCGGCTGGCATCGGCTCCGCCCGTTCCGTCATCCGCGATCTCCACATGAACCCAGCCATCGGCCGTACTGACGACAACGGTTACGTCTGACGCGCATGCGTGTTTGGTCGTATTGCTGAGCGCCTCCGCGCAGAGAAAGTAGGCGGCCGACGCCACCTGAGGCGGAAGCGGCGCAGAAGTAACTTCGAGATCGAGCCGGAACGGGACATCGGACACCAGTTCGGTCAGAGCATTCTGTAGTCCGTGCTCGGCTAGTGCTCGCGGATGCAACCCTTGGCCCAAGCGCCGTAGCTCCTCAATCGTCTGCAGGAGCTGCTCTTCGCCTCGGGCCGATCTGATCCCTGGTCTGCTGACCGACAGCGGAGCGCTGACCACTATGAAGGACCACCACCAGCCCGCGGAGTCGCGCCGCCGCCCCGTCATGCAGGCGGCGTTCCAATCGGTCGCGTTGTTCATCGCCTGCCTCCAGAAGGCGCCGCCGCGACGCCGCTAGCTCATCAACTTGGGCCTGCACCTCGGCCCGGAGCTGGGCATTGGCAGCCGCGAGCTGGGCGGCGGAGCTGACTGCCTGCAGCAACCCAGGATCGTTCAATACAGCCGGGTCATGGAGCAGCACGGCGAATGGCTGGCCGTCGCGCTCCAGAACCGTCATCGACCGGCCCGAGTCAGGCTCGGGCAGGATCAGTGCGCGGCCGTCGGCGTCGACGTAACCGCCGCGCTCTGGCAGCCAGTAACCGATCTCGAGCGAAGGGTCCCCTAGAGCTCGGGACAGCTCACCCCGGAGGGTTCCAGATCGGGCCTCGCCGAGCTCAACAACCGGCTATGACGGCGCCTCGAACGAATCGTGAGCCTGACCGCCCGGACGGGTAGCTGAGCAGCACGTGGACTAAAGGCCCGCGATGTAGGTACACGGCGTGCGCCGCTACCAGGCGATCGCCGCAACACCGAGGTCGGCGAAGTTGCCCAGGAACCAGGTGAAACCCGTTGCCGCCAGCAACAAACCGATGCGACTCTCGGGGCGCTTGTAGTCAGCGATCATCCCGCAGCCAATGAGGGTCCAACCGACGACGACGTCCGGGATCCACACAAGCGGGTCACCCCTGCCGGGACTCACCCACTCAGCTGCCAGCCCTAAAGCGACACCGGCCGGCGCGACGAGACCGAGCCGCCACATCGTCGCGTTCAAGTGACGAGCGCGGCGAGCGCCGCACCCGACAACCCGCTCTTGGGGATGAAGCCACGTGAGGACCCGTGTGGATGCGAGGCCCGTAGGACGCCGCGTCTCGACTCGATGTCAGTACCACGGCGGGGGCATTGGGGATCCTCGCGAGTTCTTCGGCCACCGCCAGCCCATCAAGATCAGGCAGCTGGATATCGAGCAGCACAATGTCGGGCTGCAGCACGGTGACTGCCTGAACGGCGCCAGCCCCATCCGACGCTTCCCCGATGACATCGAAGCCCTCGGCTTGGAGCAACGCGCTGGCCGAGGCACGAAAGGCCGCGTGGTCGTCGACGATGAGCACCGTTGGGCGCACGCCGCTGATCGTGCCATATGTCACGGCGGTGCACATTGTGGCCAGCCGCAGGTCACCAGGTCGGCGTGGAACCGGCCTGTATGCCGGCGGTCTTAGGCGCGGTAGATTCCGATGTCGCCGGAGGCCGTACGCGCCCGTACCGTGATATATGGCTCGCCGTTCTCAGGTTGAGTAGAGGACTCCAGGCCGATCCGGATGTCACCGCTCACGGAGTTGAGGTCTAGCCAGGCGGGCATGTTGTCGGCGATGCCCACTGTCAGTGAGCCGGACGCCGAACGCAGCTCGACCGAGCCGGTGGTGGCCGAAACCGCAATGTCGCCCGATCCGGAGTTGGCCTGCAGACTGGCACCGCCGAGCGACTTCACGACAATGTCGCCCGAACCCGACTTTGCCGTGATGGGGCAATTCACCTCACTGACCGACACGTCGCCCGAGCCAGAACCCAGCCGGGCGCCGCTGCCGTTCACGCGGGAAATCGAGATGTCGCCCGAGCCGGTGCTGCAATCAAGATCGACGGCATTGCCGATCGTGATGTCACCGGAACCGCTGACGATCTTGGAGCGGCCGATATCGGCGCTGATCGAGATGTCAGCGGACCCAGTCTTAATCGCATACAGCAGACCATCTGGTACGCCGAGGCGCAGATGGGCCTTCGTGTGACCCAGGAATTGTGTCGGAAAGCTGATCCGAAGCCAGTCGTGATCATTACGCACTTGTACTTGTTCGACGAACCTGTCATCGTCGGCGTCGATCGTCGCCTCGACAAGATCTTCGCCAGGGCCGGGCTCCACGATGATTGATCCACCGCCGAGGTTGTCGACGACTATGTGCCGTACGCCCCCATAGGAGGTCGTGAGGCTCATCGCGCCCACCCCTGAACGTTCCCCCGGGAACGTCTCTCTTCGCGCCTAGCCCTCCTCAGCCGGTCACCAAACGTGCCGCCAGGGCCGAACGGACCTTCCGGCCCGAAGACCCCGTGCGGTCCGAATGGAGGGGTCGGACGCGGTCCGAACGGTGGGGTCGGAATAACCATCGGATTTATCGGTGGCACCGGCGCCCCCGGCGGCTGCGGCCACTTGGGGCGCGAACCGCTGCGCTCGGACAACGCGTCCATAACCGCGCGGAGGAGCCAAGCGTTGGTGGAGATCCCCTCGGACGAGGCCATCTCATCGACACGGGCCTTGACAGATTGCGGGAGGCGAAGGGTAATGCGGGCTACCGGCTCTTCCTCGGTTTCAGTGGTCGACGGCTCGCCAGCTTCATCGCTTCCTGCCTCGGGTTCGGGCATCAGGAGCGTCGGTTCGGCTTCGCCGGTCTGGACACTGACGACGAATTCCGGGTCCGTGCCGACCATGCGCAGCTCAACAGACGAGGGTGCCAACTCGGCGCTGATGCTGCCGGCCGCATCGGACAACGCGTGAATGAGAGCAAGGCGCGTTGAGGACTCAATTGCAGTGCCAAGGCCCTCGGCAATCTGCTGTGTTTGTTCGTCGGCCAGGGAGGACGCGCTCGCGACGCCAGTTCGGACCGACTCGATGTACGGTGATAGATCCATGACACCACTATGACGTCATGGTGACGTCATAGCAAGTGAATTAAGACGTCAAATTTCCGAGATGTTGCAGTCAGGTGCCACGATTGACTGCTTCTAAAAGCAATTGGGCGACGTCGAGCACCTCGGTCGATTCGGGGGCAGATCCGTCCGCCTGCTTTGCCGTCAGTCCATCGGTCAGCATGATCCGACAGAACGGGCAACCCGTCGCAATCGCATCGTGCCCGTTGCTTTGTGAGGCAGCGAGGGTGCGTAGCGCCTCGTCGGTGCGGTTCTCGTTGATGCGGGTACCGATCCGCTCCTCCATCCACATCCGGGCACCGCCGGCACCGCAGCAAAACGAGCGTTCCCGCGTTCGCGGCATCTCGGCGACCGTGGCACCGGGCAGCGAACCCAGGAGATCGCGGGGCGGATCGTAGATCTCGTTGTGCCGTCCCAGATAGCAGGCGTCGTGGTAGGTGATGGTCCGTCCTTCAACCGATCCCTCGGGCGGCGCGACTGGTGTCAGCCGACCATCGCGTACCAGCCGGTTCAGCAGCTGGGTGTGGTGGATCACCTCGCAATTGAGGCCAAGTTGTGGGTACTCGTTTTTCAAGGCGTTCAGGCAGTGCGCGCACGTGGCGATGATCTTGGTCGCCTTGACCTCCTGCAGCGTTTCGGCGTTCTGCATGGCCAGCTGTTGATAGACGAACTCGTTTCCGGCCCGCCGGGCCGGGTCACCCGTACAGGTTTCGCCGTTTCCTAGTACGGCGTAGCTCACGCCGGCAATGTGCAGCAGTTCGGCGACCGCGCGAGTGGTTTTCTTGGCGCGATCTTCGTACGCGCCGGCGCAGCCGACCCAGAAGAGGTACTCGACTTCGCCGAGGTCTTCGATGTCCTCACCGACAACCGGCACCTCGAAAGGCAGATCCTTGGCCCAATCCATCCGTCCGCGCGGGCTCATGTTCCACGGATTTCCCTTGCCTTCCAGTCCTTTGAAGAGCCCATTGAGTTCGGTCGGGAAATCCGCGGACATCATGACCTCGTAGCGGCGCATGTCGAGGATGTGATCAACATGCTCGATGTCGACCGGACACTGCTGCACGCACGCGCCGCACGTCGTACAGGACCACAGCACGTCGGGATCGATAACGCCCGGGACGCCGTCTGTGACCTCGATTGGGCCGACCAGGGGTCGGGCTGCTTCGGCCTGGGTGTGCTCCGGTAGCTTGGCGCGGGCGTTCTCCGCGGCCCGCAGGTAGGGCGCCTTGGCGTACGCGTGCTCGCGCAGGTCCATGATCACGAGCTTGGGCGAGAGCGGCTTGCCGGTGTTCCAGGCGGGGCACTGGGACTGGCAGCGGCCGCATTCGGTACATGAGGTGAAGTCGAGCAATCCCTTCCAGGTAAAGTCCTCCACCTTGCCGACACCCAGCGAGGCGTCCTCGTCAAGATCTTCAATCTCGGCAAAGTCGACCGGCTTGCCCTCGATCATGATCGGTTGTAGTGCGCCGAGGGCTGGGCGGCCGGACGATTCGCGCTTGAACCAGACGTTCGGCCAGACGGTGAATCGATGCCAGGCCACCCCCATGGTGACGTTGAGACCGATGGTGATAAACCATGCCATCGAGATGATGATCTTGATTGCGGAAACGATCACGATGCCCGTCGCGAGCATTGATGTTGAGATGCCGGTCGGCAGCAGGAACCAGCTCAACGGGAAGTGCATCCGCGAGGTTTCGGAGCCGAGGAGCCGATATTCCATGGCACGCAAGACCAGAACGCAGATTACGATGCCGAGCACAGTGAACTCGACATAATAGCCCTGCCATGATCGCGAACCGAA
>Ga0307409_100000001_pt1 | contig 93927 bp, 91 predicted proteins | sample 322Ometagenome_2_FD_203888 | JGI IMG/M metagenome (GOLD analysis project Ga0307409, IMG submission 203888) | Maize rhizosphere microbial communities from greenhouse at UC Davis, California, United States - 322HYB-O-2 | ecosystem: Host-associated > Plants > Roots > Rhizosphere > Soil | place... | reverse complement strand
CAAATCCCAGGAAGAGCGCGCGGCTCAATGATCTTGGCATCGAGGTGACGGCGCGGTTGCCGCTGGTGATTCCGGAGCACGCTGAGAACGCCTTCTATCTCGCCACGAAACGCAGTCGGATGGGTCACGACGACACGCGCGACCTGCCAGATGTATGGAGCGAACTGCTAATGCGACGAGTGCCCAACCGTGCTGCGGCTGGACCGGAATCAGAGCTGCTCGACCGTTACGGAACGTTGGTCTCTGCCGGACCGATGATCACCATCGCGCAGCTGGCGCAAAGTGTCGACGGCTTTATCGCCTCCCGCACCGGTGATGCGAACTATGTCTCCGGCGCAGAGGATCGAGAGCACCTGCATAGGCTGCGTGCGCTGGTGGATGCGGTGATCGTCGGTGCGCAGACTGTCACTGCCGACAATCCTCAGCTGACGACTCGGGCAGTGCGAGGGCCGTCTCCGGTACGGGTGATCATCGACCCGACCGGCAGGGTTCCAGCCGATGCGCGAGTGTTGACCGACGGCAGCGCCAAGACACTGTGGTGCGTGGCGAATGGGATCAGTCCTGCACCGCGTCTAGCGCCGCACGTTGAAGTGGTGCCATTGCCCAACGAGGATGGATGGTTCGAGCCGCAGACAGTGCTGAACATGCTGCGGAAGCGCGGGTTGGGTCGGGTGCTCGTCGAGGGCGGCGGACGTACCGTGTCGGATTTTCTGGCTGCTGGCATACTCGATCGGCTCTATCTGACAAGCGCGCCGATCTTGGTCGGGGACGGGGTTCCGGGCCTACGGTTTGCGGGCGCGGACCTGATCGGGGATGCCCTGACCGCTTCGGTACACCGGTTCAGCCTGGGCCGTGACATCTGCACCGTGTTTAATTTCGCCGCCTCTCGGCCCATACTGCGCTCTGCCCGGCAGGGCCAAGATGTCGCAATGCCCGAGATCGAGGTGCAGGATGCCGAGGGCGAGTTGGACGCGTCGTAGCTCCAGCCAGGCCGCCGCCACGGAGCCCAGTGCGGGGTCTTGAGAAACCGCGGCATCCAGTCGCTCCTGCAGCACTTGCTCGACGAATGCCTGACCAGTGGCGGCGGCTAACTGCCATGGAGTCTCCTGGCAGAACACCCTGAAACCGGCGGCCTCTAAGGCGCAGATGGCTAACGGTGTGGCCTCTGGACCGGCGCGACCGGCACGCCGTTGATGATCATTGAAGGCCTGCAGCAATTGTTGATCATCTGGATGCGCCGGGTTCAGGATAAGCGTTCCCGTTACAGTCAGGCTGAACAGAGCGGGCACGTGGGCCTCGATCACTGCATGGCATACGGCAAGCACCTCGGCCTTTGTGAGCACGTCGAGCACGGCGGAGCAAGAGACGAGGCGGCGAGCACAGTCGCGGCCGGCGAGTAGTCGCCCGAGTGCTTCGACGCTGTCGTCGATGATCATCGTGTCATCGGGCAGCGGCAGTGATCGGCTGATCGCTGGATCATGATCAAGATGGATCCAACGCTGTCGAAAGGGCAGTCGTGGCGCCAGCCACCGCTGATTGGCGCCCATCCCGGCGCCAAGATCAATGATCTCCATGTCGTCATCAAGATCGCCGTCGGCGGTGACCAAGTAGTTGATCAACTTTGGGAGCAGAGTCGTTACAGTGGCGGCGCGAGCGGCGGTGTCGGCGGCGACTCGGGCGGCGAGCCAGCAGGGGTCGGCGGTTGGTGCTGTGGTCGTTCCAGATAGGCCAACACCGCTGCTGCCGTCTGCTGCCATCCGGGCAGCGTATCTCGCCGAACGAGGGCTGCCCGGCGCCACGCGTGGCGCAGCGCCGGTTCGGTCAGCCAGCTGTGCAGCACTGCAGCCAGCGCGGCGGGGTCGCCGGGGGAAACGGCCGCGCCAGGCGTCGGATCGTCGTGCCCGGCTGCGCCTTGTTCGAGGGCTTCGACTGCGCCGGTGCCGGCCGGGACAACCACTGGAATGCCGCGAGCCAACGCCTCTCCGATCACCAGCCCGTACGTCTCGCGCCGGGACGGCAGTATCAGCAGGTCGGCCGCGTCCCATTCCCGGTCGAGTGCATCGCCAGCCAACATTCCGGGTACGACGATGCGCTCCCCTAGGCCCGCTGCCGCAATGTCGGCGCGTATTCGAGCGGCATAGTAGGGCGCTGCCTTGTCCGAACCGATTAGAGCGGCCGTCCATGGCAGATCGGCGAGTTGGGTTAGCGCTTCTATGAGGGTGAGTTGATCTTTGGTCGGGGTCAGGGCTGCGACGGTGACGAAACGCGGAGCTCCGGTGTGCTGGCTCCCGTGGGCTGCCGCCGCCGGCCTGACGCCGGGAATTGCCACGCCCACATCCCGACGCCCGAACCGTCGCGTTATCTGCGCCGCGGACCAGCGGCTCGAACACACCACACCAGAGGCCGCTTGTAGGGCGCGTGCCTCAAGCGCGGCGTACCGCTCCCGTTGGCTCGGCTCAAGTCCGAGTTCGTCGCTGATGGGTAGGTGAAGCACGATGATGATCACCCGCCCGTCCTCGACCGCTGCGGCGATCACATCGGGCGCCCCGCAGGCCACGATCCCATCGACCAGGGAGGCTGGTGTTACGTGGAGGACTCGGGCGAGCTGGGCGTGGCTGGATGCGTCGCCCTCCGGCCAGGGGCCGTGCAGCGTGTGCAACTGCACATTGGTGCCCAGCGCTCGCAGCTCGGCGACGAGGTTCTGGTTGTAGACATTGCCACCGGTGGGGACTGCGCTGTCCCAGGTCGCAAAACCGAGCTGATCACTCAAGAGTCTTGGTGTATCCCGCCCAGGCGTCAGGATGCTCCCGCAATGTGACGTCTAAGCTGCTGAGTCCACGATCTGCCAGCGAGTCCGCGACCCGTTCCGCGATCAACTGTGCAACCGCCTCGGTCGTGGTGAGTGTGCCAACGAGATCGGGATGATCATCGAGGTTGCGATAGTCTAGATCACTTAAGGCGCTCTTCAGAACCTCAGTCGCCTCACCGATGTCGATGACGATCGACTCCGGAGTCAACGCGTTGCGCCACAGTGTCAGCTCCACTACGTAGGTAGCGCCATGCAGATTCTGCGCCGGACCGAACGACGGGTGCGGCAAGCTGTGGGCGATCATCACGTGATCACGCACTGTTAGGTGGAACACGCCTAAGTCTCCTCCGGGCCTGGATAGTCGATCACTTGGCACAGTGTCTCCGCGTCGCCATTGAAAATCGACTCCATAATTTGAGGCAGCGCGCCGAATGGCGCGTGACCGGTGATGAAGGTATCGAAGATCGGATCCTCGAGCAGGCGCATCGCCAGAGCCAGCCGGTCGCCGGGGGTGCGCCTGGCGCGTCGGGAAGCCGCGACAGCGCCGACCTGGCTGGCCTTGATCGTCAGACGCCGCGAGTGGAATGTCGCGCCGAGTGGGACCCGCGGCTGATTCATTCCGTACCAGGAGAGTTCGATCAGCTCGGCCTCGTTTCCGAGTAGCTGGAGGCTGCGGGCAAGGCCGGATTCGCTGGCCGAGCAGTGAAAAACAAGATCATTTTCTGCAGCGGCGTCATTGGGGTGCACCAGCTTGACATTGATTGCGTCGGCGAGGACTGATCTAGCTGGGTTGACGTCGACCAGCTGCAACCGCTCGAGCGGGAAGGTCCGTAGCAGCGCGGCGATGATGCCGCCGACCATGCCGGCGCCGACAACGGCGACGCGGTCCCCGATCCTGGGCGCTGCATCCCAGAGAGCATTAATCCCGGTTTCCACGGTTCCGGCGAGCACGGCGCGATCGCTCGGCACTTCATCGGGCACTGGTGTCAAGGCGCTGGCAGGCACCACGTAACGATCTTGATGGGGATGCAGGCAGAACACCCTCCGGCCCTTGAGATGAGCCGGCCCCTCTTCGACCAGACCCACTGAGAGGTATCCGTACTTGACCGGGCCGGGCCAGTTTCCCGCCTGGAACGGAGCGCGCATGGAGTCAGCCACCTCGGGCGGGACATTGCCGGCATGCACCAGCATTTCGGTGCCGTGGCTGATGCCGGAACAGATACTGCGTACTAAGGCCTCGTTCTCGCGTGGAGCGCGGGCCGGTTCGGTACGCAGCACGCCGTGCCTGGGAGCCATGGTCCAGTACGCGGTCCAGCGATCATTCGCCACGTGGTGCATTGTCTCTCGTTCGATCCCGACTCAATTGTCCGCGCTGTACGTGGTTCATGATCATGGTAGTGACATCAGGCATCGGGTAGGCAAACGTGTCGATCTCTAAGCAAACGGAACGCCGCAGCAGGGGCTCGATAGACGTGCGTAGCATGAGCTCACGTTGCAGCCAGGCAGGGTCCTTGCCGTTGATGGCGCTCGGCCTGTCGACAGCCGACATTCCGGTGATCAGAGTGCAGACCACCAAAGCATGGTGACATGAGGGTTCGATGGCCTTAGACGTTCCAGCGGGTGGAAATTCCGGCTCGCACCGTCGACGAGCCGAGATGGCTCGTGAGCAACGACGGGTCAATGTGGATTTTCCGGTATGGATGATTGACTCACTGGATCGGGAGGCGAAGCGGCTCGGAGTAAGCCGTCAGGCAGTCATCAAGGTGTGGATCGCGGAACGCCTCAAGCAGCAAGGGCATACGGCCGCCTGAGCCCCGCCCCTGCCAGCGGCGATATCCTGCGTGAGGCGGCGGCGAAATAATCCGCCTGTCCAGCGCGCCTATGAAAGGCTGATCGCGTGTTCCGCATGCTGGAACTGCTGGGCGGCCTGTCGCTGGTTACCGACATCGGCACCGGTTCACCGCTGGAGGAGTCGCTGAGGCGTTGCCTTGTCGCAGGCCGGCTCGCCAAGATCATCGGCTGTGCTGATGACGAGGTCAGCGACGTGCTGTACACCGCGCTGCTGCAACACCTCGGTTGCACGGCGTACGCGCACGAGGTTGCCCGCGTATGGGGCGACGATGTCATCACGACCCGGGTCAACTTCCTGAGCAGCACAGGTGAGATCGCAGATATGTGGCGGGTCTGGATACCAGGCATGGCGCAGGCGACGGGCCGGTCGAAGGCCCGAGTGCTGGCAACGACCGTCGTAACCGCGAAACGAATGGACGCCGAGGGTACCCAAGCCACCTGCGAGGTGGCTCGCGGCGCCTCACAAGGGCTGGGTCTGCCCCAGCCGGTCCAGGACGGCCTATCACACATGTTTGCGATGTGGAACGGCAAGGGCCTTCCGAGCACCGCTGGCGAGGCGATTCCTATGACAGCCCGGGTCATGCAGGTCGCTTTTACCGCGGTGATGTTCGCCCTTCACGCGAACATTGATGTGGCCGTCGCGGAGGTCCGGCGGCGGGCGGGAATGCAGTTAGATCCTGGCCTCGCCGAGCTGCTCATCCAGCGAGCCGATGAGCTCTTTGGCGACCTTGATCACATTGACGCATACCAGGCTGTGCTCAACGCTGAGCCAGCACCGGTACGCCGGGTGGGGCAGGCCGAGCTCGCCGGCGTGGCGCGTACCTTCGGCAACCTCGTCGACCTGAAAAGTCCTTGGCTGCGTGGTCATTCCGCAGCAGTTGGTGATCTTGCAGCGGCCGCTGCCGGCACCTTGTGTCGTAGTGATGATCTCGACACGTTACGCATCGCGGGTTACTTACATGATCTTGGAAGAGTCGGTGTGTCGAGCGCGATCTGGGACAAGCCTGGCGCACTGAGCGCCGCCGAGCGAGACCAAGCGCGGCTGCACGCGTACCACAGCGAACGGATTTTGGCCCGAATTCCTCGTTTGATGAGTCTCGCCACGCTGGTCGGTCAACACCATGAACGCTCCGACGGCAGCGGATATCACCGCGGCCTCACCGCAGCTCAGCTATCGATACCATCCCGGGTATTGGCCTGCGCCGACGCGTACCGGACCATGATCGAGGATCGCGCCCATCGCAAAGGGATCGCCGCAGCCAGGGCCGCCGATCGCCTCGAGGCAGAGGCTCATGCCGGCCGCTTAGACGCCGATGCTGCGGGTGCCGTTATCGACGCTGCCGGTTTGCGTCGCGGGGTTCGGCGAAGCCGTCCCGCTGACCTCACAGATCGCCAGGTTGAGGTATTGCGACTGGTTGCGCGCGGTCTGTCCAACGCCGAGATAGCAGACCGGCTAGTGCTCTCGAGGCGGACCGTTGAACACCACGTGCAAGACGCCTATATCAAGATCGGCGTCGCCACTCGGGCTGGAGCCGCTATGTTCGCAATGCAGCATGGGCTGCTTGATCAATCTGGGTAGGCCGAGACATCCCGACGTTCCTCGTAGCCAGAGCGCCGCCACCAGTTCTATCTAATTCCTGATCTTCAACGCGTCGAAGGGCTACGCTGCTGAGCGCTATTCCATTCATTCGCTGCTCAGACCAGACGGTCAAGCTCGGGGGTTCACATGGCTAAACGATTGCTCGCCGGAGCGGCCAGCCTAGTCCTGACGCTTGGCAGCATCGCAATCGCAGCCGTCCCAGCACAGGCGCTCACCGGCGCATCTTGCAACGACGGAGCGTGGAGCTGGTCCATCGCCAACCCGGCCCGCTATCAGGCGGGTCCCCACGAAGCTGTAGTTGGCCTGTCCGAGGCGACCCGCACCGTCATCATCGAGGCTCCTACCGGTTGCACTGTTGACGTAGGGGACACCTGGCGCGTGTACAACGGCTACTTCAGCGCTGCAGGCACCTTCACCGCTGAGGAAGCGGCGGCCGGTAAGGACACTGACCGGGTCTCGATAAAGGTACCGACCTCTAACGCAGTGGCTGGCGATGAGATTCCGGTCAAGCTCAAGGTGAATGACTCCACAGCCGGAATCCCGGGCGAATGGGACGTGCACGATTCGAATGCCGGCTCGCTCGTACTGCTGCGTCGCACGCTGTTCAAGTACAAGAGTGTTACCGATTTTATGAACTTCGGCGACGAGCCCTATATCTGCGGTGACGCGGTCGAGGGCGCAGCCTCGCTGCTGCGGGCATCGTGGACCTCCAAGCGGTACCTGGGTTATGCCGGTCGCACCGTCCGCATGGAGTACCGGCTGACCGACGGCCCAGACAGCGCTTGGGACAACCGGTTCTTGGACAGCTGGCCGACCGACGACCGTGGTTATGTCGAGCTAGGAGCGGTGATCGACGACGGTCCGCCTTGCGGCGGAACGATCGTCTTTCGAGGCCACTACGGCGGCAACCGAACCAGTTCAGGCACCTGGTCCAATGGAGATGCGATAGCAGCAGCAACGATCGACTGGGAGAAGTACCGCCCAAACCTTAAAGAAGAGATCGATGCAGCGGGTGCGGCCAAAGACTGCGCCAAACTTGATGAGCTGGGCCAGGAAGTGGTCGACCTTCCCGACTGGGACGAGGTATTGCTGAGCTATATCTTCCGATGGGGCGTGCAGAGCGGATGCTGGGAGGACGACTGATCCTCGGCTGAAAACTGGGTAGTTCTGCCCATGTTCAACGAGTAGCTGCACTCGCAGACTGCTGCTATGACAATCGCGGCAGCTGACGTCCGAGCAAGTAGTCCCGAACGGCTGCTCACCGCCGCCTTCGTGCGGCTGACCCTGGCTGATGTCGCCTACTTCACCTCAACCGGCGTTGCGATCTACACGCTCTCGCTGTGGGTCACCGGGCCGGTCGGTTCAGATAAGTCGGGCGCCGGACTCGCGTTCGGAGTCTTCTACGTCGCTGCTTTGATCTTGCGACCCCTCGCCGGCCGCCTGGCTGACACCCGCGGCAAGCGGCCATTGCTTGTAGCGGGAGCGCTGCTGAGTGCGTTGGGAATGCTCGGCACCGCGTACGCGGACAACCTGGTGCTCGTCGTTCTGCTCCGTCTGCTGCTCGGAGTGGCCGAAGCAGCCTTCTTCGTGGCCTCCATCGCAGCACTTGCTGATCTTGCACCTCCGAGCCGGATGGGCGAGGCGACGAGTTACAACTCGCTCGGCCTCTACCTCGGTCTCGCGTTTGGACCGCCCCTTGGCGAGCTGCTGGTCAGAACGGCCGGCTTCAACGCCGCCTGGTATGGCGCCGCGGCGCTCTCGCTGCTCGCAGCCGTTGTCGCTGCTGGCATCAAGGACCTCCGAAGGGGCGCGTCGACAACAACCGGACGGACGCCGCTGATCCACTGGAAAGCGGTGCCAGCAGCGCTCGGCTTCTTCGCGTCCGTGGTCGCCATGGGAGCGTTCTTCACCTTCGGCGCTCTGCAGGCCAACGCAGTGGGACTTACGCCGGCGAGCACACCGCTGTTCGTCTACGGCCTGGTCGTCGTCGTCGGCAGGTTGTCACTTGCCCGGTTTCTTGATCGATTCCCGGCGTTGCTGTTAGGCGCCGTCGCCCTCGTGATCATCGCTGGCGGCTTGCTGATCATGACCTGCTGGGACAGATCACTCGGCATCGTCCTTGGGGCGGCGGTATTGGCACTCGGCGTTACGCTCAGCACGCCGGCCTTTTTCTCCGCGATCTTCGCGACTGCAGAACCAGGTGAACGTGGTGCCGCGTCTGGCACCGCAAGTGTGTTTCTTGATCTTGCTATGGGCGGCGGCCCAATGCTGCTTGGCTTGGCAGCGCAGGCCGGCGGTATCCCGTTCGCCTTTGGCTCGGCAGCGGCAGTTGCGATCGCCGGCAGTGGTTGGATCTTGGCGCTGGCTCGTAGATCTCAGGAGCGTGCCAGGTAGCGGTGACCTGCTGGCTGCTAGGCCTTCGGGGGCGGCGCCGTCACAAGCGTCTCATCGGTGTAGCACCACAGCCAATCCTCGCCCGGCTCTATCGAGCGCACGATTTGATGCTCTGGTGCATGCTCGCGCGCGTGCCGGCTCGCATGCTTGTTCTTCGAGGAATCGCAGCATCGCACCTGGCCATCGGTCATGCACATACGCAGGTGAACCCAGGTGTCACCAAGCTCGAGACACTCCTGGCAGCCAGTCGACAACGGTTCAACGTCGTGAATTTGATCAAGATGCGTGCACTGCGTCACTGCCTTGCCACGCATGCGCTGGAAGGCAAAACGCACAGTCTCCAGCAGTCCCATGAGCGCGTCTCCTATCTTGGACCGCTTACTCATCAAGCTAACAGTCTGCTGCGTGGGGTTAACCGCGGTACGTCCGGCCTCGCGGGATAGCGTGTGACGGTGCCCGACTACGGCCGTGATGTGACGTTTGGCTACTTCCTGATTCCCAACGCGGCCGATCCGCTGCTCGACATGGCCCGCGAGATCGAGGCCCGTGGCCTCGATTGGATCGGGATCCAAGATCATCCATACCAGCGGCGCTTCGTGGATACCTGGACTCTGCTGGGCGCGATCGCAGCCGTCACCACTCGGGTGGGCTTCTTCCCTGACGTGGCCAATCTTCCGCTGCGTCCGCCGGCAGTAATGGCTAAGGCGGCAGCAAGCCTGGACGTGCTGAGTCGTGGCCGTTTCGAGCTTGGGCTTGGCGCCGGCAGCTTCTGGGATGCCGTTGTGGCGTACGGCGGACCGCGCCGTACGCCGCGCGACGCCCTCGCCGCGCTAGAGGAGGCGATTCAGGTGATCCGGCTGGTCTGGAGCGGTGAGCGCAATCTGCGCTTCACCGGCGAGCACTATCACCTTGCTGGTGCGCATTCGGGGCCGGTGCCGGCTCATCCGATCGGTATCTGGCTCGGTGTGTACGGTCCACGGGCGCTCCGGCTTGCCGGCCGGGTCGCGGACGGATGGGTGCCCTCGTTACAAGGCGACCCCAAGTTCCTCGGAGAGGGTGCGGCGCGTATTGATGATGCCGCGAGCGATGGGGGTCGGGACCCCTCGGAGATCCGCCGCATAGTCAATGTCAATGGCCAGATCACCGACGGTGCCCGTCTCGGCCTACTGCGCGGTCCGGTGGACCAATGGATCGACGAACTGACAGATCTTGCCGTCGGCTACGGCGTCGACACGTTCATGTTCTGGGGCGAAGGAGATGATCAACTTCCCCGCTTTGCCGAGGAAGTCGTGCCTGCCGTACGCGCCCAGGTCGCAGCCGAGCGCGAACGCTCTTTGTCCCCGTGATGCAACCTATGCAGAGTCTTGTTGACTCTCCGACCTCGGATTTGCACTCGGCTTGATCTTGCCCTCGAGGACACGCAGCACTTCCGCCACTTCCTCCGCCGGTGTGGCCCCAAGGTTGATCTCCACCACGTTTTCATCCGCGGTCGGCGGCTCCAAAGTCGCTAGTTGCGAGTTGAGTAGCGAGAGCGGCATGTAGTGGTCCTTCCGGGCCGCCATCCGAGCCTCGATCACTTCGCGCGGCCCGTTGAGGAACACGAAGATCACATTCGGCCTTCGCAGTCGGTCACGATAGCTACGTTTCAGAGCGGAGCAGGTAACGATTCCCGGCTCTCCGCGCTCAGCCTTCTCATCGATCCAGCCCGCGATCGCGTCAAGCGAGGGCCAGCGGTCTTCATCGGTTAGGGGAATGCCGGCCGACATCTTCGCCACATTCGCCGGCGGATGAAGATCATCTCCTTCTTGCAACTCCCAATGGAGATGATCGGCAAGCAGGCCGGCAACAGTCGACTTGCCCGTACCTGCCACGCCCATCACAACAAAGACCGGGGCAGCGGTGATCTTGGGCATGGCTCTTAGAACATCGTGTTGTCGTTGGCCGAGGTCTCGGGCACGGCCTGTAGCACGTCCCAGTGCTCGACGATCTTGCCGTCCTCCAGCCGGAAGATGTCGGCGGCGGCCATGCCGCGGTCGTCAGGTCCGGTCTTGATCACGCCGTGAGTCACAACCAAATCGCCTTCGGCGACGACCCGTTTGATGTCGATGCTCAAGTCTGGGAACTGCTGTACAAAGCTCCTAACGAACTGGATGAACGCCTCGCCGCCGTCCGGAGCCTGCGGATTGTGCTGGATATATCTGTCGCCGAGGTATCTCGCTACTGCCTCTTCCGGCTGCTTGTCGTTGAAGGCGAGCGTGTAGTAGGCAACCACGTTTTGCTTATTTGTTTCCAGATCCGCCATGATTCTCCTCCGCTGTTGTGCTTGCACAATAAGGGATCGCTAGCAGAGGTGATCATATGCGGCGGGCTCCCGACCCGCTCATGGGCGTCCTGGAAGGGGCTCAGCTCTCTCCGGCGATATCTGGCATAGGGTCTGATGACGACGGCGCCGGCGGCGCACCCTCCTCGCCGGTCCGCGGCATCGGCACACCCGCAGGATGGGCCGGCTCGTGGATGTCGGCCTTGTCCTGCGGCGCTACGTCCTCAGCGCCATGATCTTGAGGAGGAACATCCTCTGAGCCATCGAACTCAGAACGAGTCCGTGGCGAGTCGGGATCTCGAGGCGCCCCGGGAGGCACCATGTCGTCGGTCGGGTTGACCTCCATACCGCCGCTTGCTGGCTGTTGCGCTTGAGACATTTCACTCATGATCAACTCCTGGGTGATCGTTCATTCACCGCTTTGCTGAGCATGCTCGAGAAGCTCCTCTTTGAGCTTTTTCTTCGAGCTGCCGCTGGTGCCGCTGAGGCCGGCGTTGCGTGCTGCCTGTTCAAGATCGTCACGAGACGCCTGGCCCGGGCGGTCACCGAGGTGCTCGGTCCGAGCGGAGACGAATGCTTCCGCCAGCTCGGCACGTCGTTCGGTACTTAGTCGCTGCTGCATACCGGGCAATACCCGGCTTTCCTCTTCCTCGACATGGTGGTTGACGGCCTTGATCAACTCATCGAGGGCTGTCTCGAATTCAGCCGACTCGAAATCCATGGCGGTCATTTCCTCGAGCATGTGCTCGGCCTCGGCGTGCTCGCCCTGGCTGTGCGCAACCTCCTCGGTCTCGCCAGCCTCATCCTTTGCGATCGGATAGACCTCGGACTCCTCCGCGCGCGAGTGGGCGATGAGCAGGGCGCATAGCACAGGAAAGTTCAGGCCCCTTGTTGCCGGCTTCCTCTGCAGCAGATCAAATAGCCTCTCGACTTCGCGATGGTCATTCTTGATCAGCTCGACAACATCTGCCGTGGGCACATCTCCTCCTTCTCGTGCGGCGCTCGCGCAGCAATGGGCGCGGTTTCCTTCTCATAGCCATCTCTATGGGATCGAAACCGCCAAGTCGGCCCCGGATCAGTCAGCGACCAGCAGCGCCTGCGGCGCAGCCGCTTTCAGGCGCGTCGTCAGCCACTTCTGTTGCGCCTGAGTTTGCTTGGCGCACTCGTCCACCGTCTCGATGAGCTCCCGGTCCCGCGCTCCCTTGGCGGCCTGACCGACCAATGTCCAGGCCATGTCCAGATAGCTGGCCAGCAGATAAAGGTCATGAAGGTCGCGCAGCAGCCCCAGTCCACCGCTACGCGTCTTGGAAAGCCCGTCGGCGTAGGCGTTCTGGCTCGCCCGACGGATGGGAACCATACCGCTCCGTGAACGGCCGCAATAGCCCCTCCTGATGATCACACTGACGGGCGAACTGCTCGCACAGCACCTTGACATCGGCCTCCTCCGCATGGCCTTTTGCGACCTGGCGGTACGACTTCGCGAGGGTTGCACAGCCAGTCTCCAGCAGACCTAGATACGAGGACAGATGCATGATCAATCTCCGCTTTCGGCAACCCGTTCCACCCGCACGGCCCCAGACTTGAAGTGCGGTTGTTTGGAGACCGGATCCCAACTCGTTGGAGTTAGATCATTAGCCGCTGTCTCTGGATCGCCGTAATGGAAGGGGAGGAACGCCGTACCCGGCCGGTTGCCGTTGCACCGGGCGGCCACTTCAACTGCGCCGCGCCGTGACTCTACGCGTACCAGATCGCCATCGTTGATCTCAAGATCGGCAGCATCCGATGTCGCCAGCTCCACCCACGGCTCCGGCGCCGCAGCATTCAGTTCAGGTGCCCGGCCGGTCTTGGTCCGGGTGTGGAAGTGGTACACCGTCCGGCCGGTCAGCAAAGAGATTGGGTACGCCTCGTCCGGCGCCTCCGTTGGCGGAATCCAATCAGCGGCCTTGAGCCGAGCCCGGCCATCGAAGCGCTCGGCGGCGTGGTCGATGGCCGTTACGGCGGCACCGGTTGCCAGGTTGTGCCCGTAGTTCTCGCACTGCTCGTGGTAGGTCGGGAAGTCGTGATCGATATAGAGGCGTTCCGTGCCATCCGGCGCCTCGTCGGTGCACGGCCACTGGACCCCGGGACCACCGCGGAGCTTGTCATAGGTCAGTCCCGAGTAGTCGCACGGCCGCCCGCGAGAGCAGTCTCGCCAGGCGTCGAACGCCTGCGCCGGGGTATCCCAGGGCGGCAGCGGCCGGCCGCTGCGGTCGGTGAAACCCATCCGCCGGGCGTAATCCAGCCAAATCTCAAGATCACTGCGCGCCTCTCCCGGCGGAGCAACGGCCTGCTCCGAAAGGTGGACCGTACGGTCGGTGTTGGTATAGGTGCCGGTCTTCTCACCCCACAGCGCCGCTGGCAGCACCACGTCGGCGAACGCGGTCGTTTCGGTCAGATAGCCATCGCTGACCACGACGAACAGCGATTCCTGCTGCAGAATCCGGCGGATCCGGGCCAGCTCAGGTAATGACACGGCGGGATTTGTGCCGGCGATCCACAAGAACTTGATCGAACCTTGCTCGGCGTATCGGAAGATCTGCATGGCATGGGTCGGTTCGGCCCAGTGCGGAATGACGATGGGATCGACATCCCATAGCTCCGCGAGTCGGGCGACGTGTTGTTCGTTCTCCCAGTTGCGGAAGCCAGGAAGATCACCATCCGCGCCAGTCTCCCGGTTGTTCTGGGCGGTGGGCTGACCATTCATCTGCAGAATTCCGGCGCCGGGGCGGCCAAGCATGCCACATAACAGATGCATGTTGTTCACCGCGACTGAGGCGGCCGTTGCCTGGTGTGATTGATAGAAGCCCTGCAGGACGGTTGATACGGCGGTAGCCGAGGTACCGAAGATCTCGGCGGCCGCTTCGACATCACGGCCGTCGATCCCACAGATCTCTGCGACTCGAGCCGGCGGATAGTTAGCGACCAGCGACGCCAGCTCCTCGAAGCCCTTGGTGTGCTGATCGATGAAGTCATGATCGATCCAGTCGTTGCTGATCAACTGCTGGAGTAGTCCGTTGACTAATGCGAGGTTGGTCCCGGGCTTCGGTGCCAGGTGGATTTCGGCTGCCTTGGCGACCTCGGTCAGCCGGGGGTCAACCGCAACCAGATGCGGCGGTGAGGTGCCCGCGAGCCGATCCAGCATGCGAGCCCACAGCACAGTCTGAGTGGCTGCCACATTGTGTCCAAAGCAAAACAGGGTGTCGCAGACGTCGATGTCTGCGTACGAGCCAGGCTGCCCGTCGGCGCCGAAGGTTTCTTTTAGCGATGCAGCAGCCGTCGCTGTACAGAGCCGGGTATTGCCGTCCATATGCGGGGTGCCGATGCCGGCCTTCCCGATCACTGAGAGTGTGTAGTACTCCTCCAGCATGAGCTGCCCGGAGGTGTAGAAAGCGTGCGACAGCGGACCCTTACTTTGCAGCAGCTCCTTGGAGATGCTGGCAATCAGAGCCATGGCCTCCTCCCAGGTGGCCTCGACGAATCCGCCGCCGTTTCTGATCATGGGTCGGGTGATTCGATCATGGAGCTGGCCTTGCCAGCCATATAAGCCCTTGGGTCCGAGGCGGCCATGGTTGATCCGATCCTCGGCTCGACCGCGTACACCCACCATCTGGCCATTCTTGACCGCAATGTCGAGGCCGCAGCCATTGCTGCAGAGCAAGCACGCCGACGGTACCCAACGGTCCACGTCATCGGCGGTAAGCCCATTGATCAAATGCACATCTACACGTACGGGCCAGGTCTCGCCTAGCGAGTAGGGCTTGCGCTCGCCCCAAATGTCATCGCCGATGCGTTCCGCCATGCCGAACGAGTACCCGCGGAAGGCAATGGCCACACCTAGGTTGGTTATTCGGGTGTCGTCGGGAAGTGGGCGTCGATTGGCGGTCGGGCGAATGTTCGGACACTGATTCCAAGGGCCATCCCGAAGTAAGCCAGAGCGCTGAGTGACCCGATTACGGCGATCCAGGTGGGAGCGGTGTTCGCGGCGTGGGCGACGAGCGCACCCAGCACGCCGGCAACAATCGAGTTCACAATACTCATGAACATGTTGGTGCTGCCCACAACGTGGCTGACGACGTGCCGTCTGGCGCTCAGTGTGTAGGTCTCCATGACTCCCGCCGGATCATCATGCGATGTGGCGACGAAGTAGGGGGTCAGTCCGGGGTCGATGGCCAAGTATGCGGCGCGGATCCGATTCATTCCGGCGATGAGTGCGTGGTCGTCGACGCTCGCGTTGGATACGCGCACACCGGTAAGGGTTCCGAGTAGGAGAATCGTCGAGGCCAGCCCGATTGCGAGGATGTTGAAGGACGTTCCGAATCCGGTGAATTGTGCGACCAGCGCCAGAACCACAAGTCCGGCCGAGGCGACCGTGAGGTGGATGCTGATTCGGCTCATCACCTCGGTCCAGGTCGTGCCGCGCGTACCGAGAAGACTCCAGTGCTCGGTAGCAAGGATCTGTGCCCGGACGGCCGCTGAGACTGCCTCTCTCCCGTGCTGAGGATTGGGCGCGTCGCCTGGTGTCGTTTCCTTCGGCATGGTGGCGAACCTCCTTCTGGATCTGAAGGTGTCAGGCTAAAAGACTTGACGGGCGTCCAGGACGGAGACAAGTTTCCGACCAATGCGGAGTTTTCGACACCTGGCAAGGCGCAGCTGTGTCGAAAAAGGCCGCCATTGGTCGGAAATTTGCTAAGGGAGATGGAGTAAGTCAGTTCTCCAGCGGCAGGTAGCGCACCATCAGCACGCCATCGATGGCTGAAATCGCCTTGATCACCGAATCGGGGACTTCGCTGTCCACGTCTACGAGTGTGTACGCCAAATCCTTCCGCGACTTGTTGGTCATCGTCGCGATATTGAGACCTGCCATCGCCATCTCATGGGATATGCCGCCGACCATGTTCGGCACATTGGCATTGGCGATCGCCACGCGAAAACGGGATTCTCTGGGCAAGATCACATCAGGGAAGTTCACCGAATTCTGGATGGTGCCATCGATCAGGTAGTCGCGTACCTGCTCCGCCACCATGATCGCGCAGTTCTCCTCGGCCTCTCGGGTTGAGGCGCCGAGATGCGGCAACAAGATCACCTTTGGCTGCTGGGCAAGCTGCGGATTAGGAAAGTCACACACATACCTGGACAGCTGACCAGACGCCAGCGCCTCCAAGATCGCGGTTTCATCAACCACGCCACCACGGGAGAAGTTGAGCATGACCGACCCGTGCTTCATCTGCGCGATGCCGCCAGCATCGATCATGCCGCGAGTCGCATCGACGAGAGGCACATGCAGCGTCAGGAAGGTGCTGTGCTTGAGTACCTCGCTCAAGCTGTGCGCCTTCTTGACGGTGGCCGGCAGGCTCCACGCCGAATCCACCGTGATCTCCGGGTCGAACCCGATCACATGCATACCGAGCTTGATCGCCGCATCCGCTACCAGGCAGCCGATCTTGCCCAGACCCACCACACCGAGCGTGTGATTTGCCAGCTCGAAACCAGCGAACGCCTTCTTGCCAGCCTCGATCTTGGTCTCGAGCTCTGGGTCGTCGGGACCGAGTGCAGCGACGTATTTCAGCGCATCATCGATGTTGCGTGCCGCCAGCAACATGCCTGCCACCACAAGCTCCTTCACGGCGTTTGCGTTGGCGCCCGGCGCGTTGAACACCGGCACGCCGCGCGCCGACATTGCCGCAACGGGGATGTTGTTGGTGCCCGATCCCGCACGCCCGACAGCCAGCAGGGACTCTGAAATGCCCAGGTCGTGCAGATCGGCGGAGCGAACCAGAATCGCGTGCGGATCGTCCACTTCCGCCGACACCGCAAACCGATCCCAGGGCAGCCTCTTGAGCCCGCCAGCAGAGATGTGGTTGACGACGCGTACTCGATACTTGTCAGTCACTGCCTGGTTCTCAGCCCTTCTTTGCCGCAAAGTCGGCCATGTAGTCCACCAGCGCCTGGACGCCTTCAATCGGCATCGCGTTGTACAGCGAGGCCCGCATGCCGCCAACCGAGCGGTGCCCCTTCAACTCAACAAGATCATTCTTTGCCGCACTGGCGAGGAAATCGGCCTCCAGTGCGGAGTCGGCGAGCCGGAACGGAACATTCATGCGCGACCGGTCGGCCTTCTCGACGGGATTGAGGTAGAAATCGGAGCCATCGATGAAGTCGTACAGCAACTTCGCCTTTGCGCTATTGCGTTCCTCGGCCGTCGCGAGCCCGCCGTTCTCCAGTAGCCACTGAAAGACCAGACCTGCGACATAGACCGAGAACGTCGGAGGCGTGTTGTACATGGAGCGGGCCTTGGCGTGGGTTGCGTAGTCGAGCATGGCCGGCGGCGCCGGCTCGCCGATTCCAACGAGGTCCTCGCGTACGATCACCAGCGCCAGCCCCGCAGGACCGATGTTCTTCTGGGCGCCGGCGTAGATCAGTCCAAATCGGCTGACATCGAGCGGCCTTGACAGCAGGTTGGAGGACATGTCGCTGACCAGCGGCACATCGCCGACATCTGGAATCCAGCCGAATTCCACTCCACCGATGGTCTCGTTAGACGTGTAGTGCAGGTACGCCGCGTTCTCGCTCAGCCGCCACTCGGACCGCGGTGGCACATAGGTAAAGGAACGATCCTCCGCACTCGCGACCACATTCACATCGGCCAAGCTGGTTGCGGCGTTGATAGCCTTCTTCGCCCACTGGCCGGTGTTGACATAGTCAGCGACGTTGCGACCCTGGATCAGGTTCATCGGGATCATCTCGAACTGCAGCGATGCTCCACCCTGCAGAAAGAGCACGTGGTAGCCGTCCGGCACCGCGAGCAGCGTACGAAGATCCGCCTCGGCTTGCTCGGCAATGGAAACGAAGTTCTTGCCGCGGTGGCTCATCTCCATCACCGACTGGCCGGAGCCGCGCCAATCGAGCATCTCATCGGCCGCCTGGAGCAACACTTCCTCAGGAAGTACGCCCGGGCCGGCGCTGAAGTTGTAGACGCGTGGCATGTGCTTCGATCCTGACTTGTCTGGTTGATATTGAAGACGGCCAATCGAGGAGACTACCGCCTGCGGGCATCGGCTCAAGCGATTTCTCCCGCTACGCCGTGATCTCATGCACTTTGGCATGTGGTTCTAGGTGGACGGATGCGTAGGTCCAGCTAGACAAATCTGCAATAAGACTTAGGGGGATCGGCAGCTCACGCCAAGGCGAATGTTTGGGCCCAGGCTGGCTGCGCTGCCGATGGACGCGCTCTGGCGATCTGATGCCGGCAGCGACCTACCACCCCCCAGATCCGCCAAGCGCGCCCTGGTCTGGTGAAGGTGAGGGCGGTTCTGGACCGGTTCCGGTGTATGGCCGGTCCGACCGAGAGTGACCTCGAGTGTGATAACAACTCGGTCGTCCGCAGATCTCAAACGGCCGCCCGTCGTTGTCGTACTTCATTCGCCATTCGTGGCGGCCGATTACGCAGAGCAGATTTCTCATGGATCGCCTAGCTCGACAAGCGGATGGATGGCGCTGACGTTACACCGGCCGTCACCGGCTCTAGTGTGCTGCTGGACATGCAATCGAACTCATGTTTGAATAGATGGCAATGCGATGGGCTGGTCAGGAAATCTCGAACGGCGCGCCCGGCGATCCGGCCGCGCTGCCAGGACTGAACCAGCTACAGAACCTGGTTCGTTCGGTGCGTACGCCGGAGTTTGCCGGCATCACATTTCATGAGGTGCTGGCCAAATCGGCGCTCAACCATGTGCCGAAGGCGGCCGGGCTTCCTTTCAACTGGACGGTCAATCCCTATCGCGGCTGTAGTCATGCTTGTGTCTATTGCTTTGCCCGCAACACACATACATATCTCGATCTGGACCCGGGCGACGACTTCGATCGTCAGATCGTTGTCAAGATCAACATCGCTGAAGTGCTGGCGCGGGAGTTGAGGCGATCGAGCTGGATGCATGAGCCGGTGGCGCTTGGCACCAACACGGACCCGTACCAACGTGCCGAAGGTCGCTATCGCCTGATGCCCGGCATCATTGCCGCCCTCACCGGTTCGGGTACGCCGTTCTCGATCTTGACCAAAGGTACGACGGCGCGGCGGGATCTGCCGCTGCTGGCCGTGGCGAGCAAGACCGTCTCGGTCAGTATGGGCGTGTCGATCGCGCTCACTGATGAGACGATCCATGCTGCCCTTGAGCCCGGCACTCCCACGCCCAGAGCGCGGCTGGAGCTGGTGCGAGCCATCGTGGAGGAGGGTCTGCCCTGCCAGGTGCTGGTCGCGCCAATCTTGCCCATGATCACTGACAGCGATGAGCAACTTGATCACGCTCTTGGCGAGATCGCTGCAACTGGGGCGACCGGCGCAACGGTTTTCGCCTTGCACCTGCGACCTGGTGCCCGAGAGTGGTTCATGCGCTACCTGAACATCCACCACCCACAACTGGTCGAGGCATACGCGGACCTCTATCGCAACGGCTCCTACGTTGCCCGCAGCTATGCAACCGACTTGGCTCGTCGATCATCGGCGCTGCTGCGCAAGCACGGTCTTGATCGCAAGGACAGCATGCTGCGCATGCCCGACACCCGGACTAAGGCCATCCCGCCCCATCTGGCGCTTACCGAGCCCAGCCTGTTCTAGTGTCGTGTCTCCCAAGTCTCTTTACGCTTCGCGCCGCCCAGGCACGCACCTCGCGGCGTTCTCCTCGGTCGACATACGACCCGGTATCCCTCCGTCGGCCTTGCGATGCACGCACCTGAACGACGCCAAGCGCAAAGGAACTTGGGAGACACGACACTAGGGACTGACGATCAAGCCCGCCGCATCACCGCAGCTCTCGGAAGAACGCCCGAAGATCATTAACAAGCAGCGCGGGCTCCTCCATAGCTGCGAAGTGCCCGCCCTCGGGATGCTCATTCCAGTAGGCCATTTCATGGTGTGGATCCATAAAACGTCGCATGATCGGGTCAGTGCTGAACACCACCCAACCGCTCGGCACGCCTGCGGGCGCAATCCAGTCCAGGTTCGAGTGCGCCGCCTCCCACAAGAAGCGGGCCGCCGTGGCGCCGCTCCGGGTAAACCAATAGAGGCTGACATTAGTCAGTAGTTGATCCCGATCGACTGCCTCGTCCGGGGTCTTCGATGCCGGGTTGGTCCAAGTCTGAAACTTTTCGACAATCCAGGCCAGCTGGCCGACGGCCGAATCGGTGAGGGCTGCGCCGATGGTCTCCGGCCGGTGACTTTGTAGGTCGAGGTAGCCGCGCTCCGCGCGCCAGGTCGTACGCTCGTGCTCCACCCGGGCTCGCTCTTCGTCACTGAGATGGTCTGGAATCGGGAACTGCTCTCCCGCGAGGCCGAGCGCGCCCGGGTCGCTAACGACGAGCGTTCCGACGACATGTTCGGCGTCGGTGGCACCAAGCCGACCGGCGACGCCCGCTCCGATATCGCCCCCATGAGCGCCGTAACGGGAGTAGCCGAGTCCTGCCATGAGGTGGGCGAAGGCGGCAGTCGTCCGCCCGACCTCCCAGCCGGCCTGCCGAACCGGTGTAGAGAAGCCAAAGCCCGGCAGCGATGGAATGACAAGATCAAATGCGTCCTGCGGATCGCCGCCGTGGGATCGGGGGTCGCTCAACGGTCTGATCAGATCCAAGAACTCGACCACCGAGGATGGGTAGCCGTGGATGATCAACAACGGCAGCGCATCCGGCTCGGGCGAGCGCACATGGAGGTAATGGATCGGCTGACCATCGATCTCGACGGTGAACTGTGGAATCTCATTGAGTCCGACTTCCTGAGCTCGCCAGTCGAAGCCATGCCGCCAGTAGTCGGTCAATTCCCGGAGATAGCGCAGCGGCACGCCACGGCTGAAATCGGTACGGCCGTCTGGCGCAGGATCTGGCCAACGTGCATTGTCGAGTCGCCAATGAAGATCTTCCAGCTCGCTGTCAGTGATCCTGATCTGGAACGGTTGGGTAGCGGTAAGTGTCGTCATGCCTATAACGCTAGAGACAATCGCGGAAGAATTTGTTCCGGAATGTCTGCCAAACTTGTGCGAGTTTCAGATTTCAGCCGGCTATAGCTAGCTGAGACTTTGACAGGTCGGAAGGAGTTGGCGCGTGTGGCAGACATCGACCCGACTACTCCAGCTGCTGGCAATGCTGCAGGCGCGTCGCGACTGGTCCGGGAACGAGCTGGCATCCCGGCTCGAGGTCAGCACCCGTACCATCCGAACCGATGTCGAGCGGCTCCGCGACCTGGGTTACCCGGTAATCGCCAGCCCCGGCGTCGGCGGTGGTTATCGCCTCAGCCATGGAACCACCATGCCGCCGTTGCTCCTCGATGACGAGGAAGTTGTGGCCGTCGCTGTCGCGCTGCGTACCGCAGCTGGTGCGGGCATCACCGGCATCGAGGAGGCATCGTTACGAGCGCTGGTCAAGCTAGAGCAGATGCTTCCTCACCGGCTGCGGCATCGCGTCGATGCCATGCGGACCGCAACGGTGACCGTTCCAGGCGCCGGACCAACTGTTGATCTTGAAGCGCTCGGCGGCATCGCGGGCGCAATCCGGGCTAGCGAGCGACTTCGCTTCGACTATGTCGACCACGATGGCCGGCAGACCATGCGGATCACAGAACCGCAGCGGCTCGTGGTATGGGGTCGCCGCTGGTATCTGCTGGCATGGGACGTCGACAAGGCAGGCTGGCGTACGTTCCGGGTCGACCGGATAGAGCCTAAGATGCCGGGACCCCGATTCAGGCCACGTGCGTTGACCGACGACGAAGCATCCAGATTCGTACAACGCTCAGCCGGCACTGCCACCTGGCGCTATTGCGCCCGCATTCGCATTCATGCGCCGGTTGATCAGGTACGGGCGCTGATCCCCGTGGCGGTGGAGGTCTCGGCTGACGGTCCCGACCACTGCATCGTCGATGCAGGTTCCGATACGCCGCATCAGCTCGCGCTCTATATCGGGTTACTTGACATCGACTTCGACATTCTGGAGCCACCGGAACTCGCTGCGGCCTTCATCCGTCTTGCCGAGCGCTATCAGCGTGCCGCGCAGGCTTCGATGCGTCCGGAGTCCCGCTGATTTGCATCACCAGTAAGCCAAAAGGAAGCTCATCGAGATCCTTTCAAGTCACTGGCGATGCGTTTTCAGCACAATCTTCATAGCAGAGGAATGTCTGGCATCCGGAGCGTCGCGTCGGCCGGCAAGCCAAGGGCGGCGGCGACATCGGACAAGGCCTGGAGCGTGCCGGTCATCGCCCCAAGCGACCCGGTGCTAGCCCAGGTACGGGGGTCGTCGCTGTTCTTAGGCCGGCTGAGCCGCGCCAGCGGCGGGATCCGGATTGCGCCCAGCACTGGTGCGTCCTCGGGCAGGTTCGCTCGTTCCCGTGCAATGCGAACCGCATCGCGCAGACCACCAAGTTCATCGACCAGTCCAGCATCGAGCGCATCCCGACCGGTCCACACCCGACCCCGTGCGACAGCTTCGATGGCGGCAACGGGGCGCCCCCTCCCCTCGGCCACTTTCGCGACGAAGTCGTTGTAAAAGGCGTCGATGGTGGCCGCGAAACGTGCGCGCTCGTCTTCGCTAAACCCCTTACGAGACGAATACATCAAGGCGTGCGCGCCCTGCTGCACGGTGCCGGTGGTGACTCCGAGACGTTCCAGCAGGTGGTCGACCACGAATTTGCCGGCGACAACCCCGATTGAGCCGGTCAGAGTCGACGGCAGCGCAAGGATCACGTCCGCGGGACACGCGATGTAGTAGCCGCCTGAAGCCGCGACATCGCCCATCGATACCACGACCGGCTTACCGGTTTCACGTACCCGACAGACCTCCCGCCAGATGACCTCAGATGCCACGGCCGAGCCGCCGGGCGACTCGACGCGCAGCACCACGGCCTGTGCCCGATCGTTGTCGTGCGCCGCACGGAGTTGTGCCGACACGGTGTCGCTCCCGACCAGCCGGCTCATCGGCCCGCGGCGGGTGCGACCGCTAACGATCCCGCCACGTACCTCAACAAGAGCAACATGACCGCGGCGATGTGGCGGCGGCGCGATCTTCCGCCGGGGATGCCATCTATCGGCGAACAACAGCTCAAACTTGTCGCTGGTACGAGCTCGCATCGCCTGGTACGCCTGGTCACGGAATCCGAGCTTGTCGACCAGGCCGGCAGCTTGGGCCTCGGAGGCGGTACGCGGCCCGGTGTCGATCAGTTCGCGTACCTGATCACGACCCAGACCCCGCGCGTCAGCAATGGTGTCGACCGCGTCGCTGAAAACCGACTCGGCGAGCCGCTCCAACGCCTCACGATGCGCCTCCGTGAACTGCTTACGTACCCAGAAGTCCGCCGCGTTCTTGTATTCATGCCGCTGCTCAAATTGCGGCTCGATTCCCAGCCGGTCCAGCGTGCCTCGGACAAAGGGCGTTTCAATGCCGACACCCAGTGGGCCAACTTCACCGCCGGGCTGCAGCCATAACTCGCCAAACGCCGTCGCCAACACGTAGGCCGCCATGCCGTGAGACCCGAGTTCACCGAAGGTCTCGGTCCACGCCAGCGTCGGCTTGCCACTTTTGGCGAAAGCCTGTACGCCGCGCCGCACTTCCTGCATCGTTGCCCAGGGCCACCTGCCGCCGACCTTGGCGATCAGTCCGACGACGTGTCGGTCCTCTGCCGCTTCATGTAACGCTCGCAGCGTCGGACGCAGCAGCCGGCGCCCGCGGGCGCGCAGGCGCGCAATCGGGTCGTCTAACTCGGGGGCAACGAGAGGCTCAGTCAGATCGAGTTCGAGCAGGGTCTGCGGCCGTCGGCCGGGAAAGGCAGCCATGGGTTCCACCGTAGATCAGGCTGTGACGGGCTTTGGAGTCTCCACGTTGTCGAGCGCGGCAGCCGCCTTGCGGAGGGCGGAAAGTGGTCAGCAACGACACGCCTTGTCGCAGATTCTGTGTCGTTACCGACCACTTACCGGAAAAGACGCCCAGATGATCAAAGGAATGAGGCTTGCTCGACGACCGCGCTGTATTCGGTCGCCACCTGCTCGGGTGTCAGGCGACCTGTGATCCGGCCGAGATCGAGGGCTTCGAGCTTGGCGCGTACGGCCTCGGCGCGGGCCACATGCTCTTCAATGTTGTGTGATTTCAGCAGCTGCGTCGCGATGGCAGCAGACAGGGAGCAAACCGCGGCGCCGGCGCAGAGCACCTGCCATGCGGGCGAGCTAAGACCGAAGGTTTCGTTCAGCCAGTCGGAGAAGGCCACTCCACCCAAAGCAGGCGAAGCTGTCAGGACGGTCGCCACTGCGCCCGCGATTATTGCCAGGTTGATCAAGCGGCGTTGCCGCGCCCTGGCACGAACCAAATAGGCCGCGACTTGACTGCGAAACCGCTCAATATGGCCTGACAGATCGCCCCCGGTGCCCCGCCCTGTCCAGCGACAAATTCTCGATCGGACATCATCGACTCCTCGAGCAAGGATGGCGTAAGAATTTTACCGGCGTCCACCTCGCTGACTCCGCACTTGTAGAGCCGCTCGGCTTTGTCCAAAATGCACAATCAGGCCACGCCGTCCTGTTAGGTTCAACAGTCCAGACGATCCTGAACTGACAACCTCAGATAGCCGTGTCCCTCATCCTTATGCGAAGGCTGTTCCGTACGGCCGCCCCTAAGAAGGCACAATCCCCGCCGCGACCCCTAAGTCGGCTCGAGGTAGCCGAGGCGGTCTGGCGTGATGGCTGCTTGGTGCTGTCCGGTCGGCTGATTGGGTCCCGGAGCCGTGTGGTGCTCCGCCACCTCACCAACGGCCGCGAACATGTCTTCCCGCTCGACGTCGCTGGCAATGGTTTCAAGGTCACGCTTCCCGTCACGGCGCTTCCATCATTCGGCGCGACGCTTCCGCTGCGTAGCGGCGGTTGGTTGCTGCGCGGCTGCCGTTGGACCGGTGAAGATCTGCCGGATGCGCACGCCGACGGCCTCCACGTGTTCAGGCTTCGCAAAAACCGTGAGAACCGGCTCACGCTGAGCGTCAGCCGGAACTTTTCTGCAGACGAGCAGGGCGCGACAGCCCAGGCGGATCTCCGGAACGGCTGTTATCAGCAGCATCGCGCAGCACCCGTCCAGGACATGGTGATCTTCGACTCAATGGGCGGCAAGCGCTACTCGTGCAACCCGCGCGCGATCTTCGAAGAGCTGCGACGCCGCGAGCCGGAGCTGGAATTCGTCTGGACCTCTGCCGACGGGCAGTTTCCACCCCCGAGTGGCGCCCGGACTCTGCTCAAGGGCTCGCGCGAGTACTACGAGGCGCTGGCTCGTTCACGGGTGGTGGTAGCGAATAGCCGGATGCCCCCCTGGTACTGCAAGCGTGACGGGCAGATCTACCTTCAGACCTGGCATGGCACGCCGCTGAAGACCCTGGCCTTCGATCTCACAACCCTCACCGAGCATCGCGGCCGCGGCTGGGAAGAGATCACAATTGACGTCGCCCAGTGGGACATCTTGATCTCGCCGAACCCGTACACGACCCGGATCATGAGCCAGGCCTATCGCTACAACGGCGAAATACTGGAGAGCGGCTACCCGCGCAATGATCTCCTGAAGGCTCCGGATGCTGCAGAACGCGGCGCAACCGTCCGGGCCGGCCTCGGGATCGCGCCAGATAAGCGCGTCGTGCTCTACGCGCCGACCTGGCGGGATGACCTGATCGTTGGCGACGGACCTCGGCGCGCGTACCAGCTGGCACTGAATATCAAGCGGGCGCGGGCTGCACTTGGTGATGATCACGTGCTGTTGCTGCGGGCACACCATTTCATGGCGACGGATCGCGCCTGGCGAGGTGGCGATGGCTTCGTCGTTGATGTGTCGGACTATCCCGATATCGCCGATCTCTACCTTGCCGCCGACGTCCTGGTCACCGACTACTCCTCGGTGATGTTCGACTTCGCCGTAACCGGCAAGCCGATGCTGTTCTTCGCCTATGACCTGGAGCGCTACCGCGATGAGGTCCGTGGGCTCTATTTCGACCTCGAAGCTCAGGCGCCGGGCCCGGTGTTGCGGACCTCCGAGCAGGTCATCGATGCCCTGCGCGCCGGATCTGAAGTCCGGGACCAGTACGCGGACGCCTACGCCGCCTTCGTTGAGACTTATTGCCCGTTCGACGATGGCTTCGCTTCGGCCAGAGTCATTCAACGCATCTGGGGCGAGCACCTCAATCCATGACGCTGTCGACCGAGTACGCCGACGCCTGCAGACCGAAAAGCTCGGCGTACCGACCACCAAGAGCCATCAGCTCATCGTGGCTGCCACGCTCCACCACTCGCCCATGATCAAGAACGTAGATCCGGTCGGCGGTCCGTACCGTTGAGAAGCGATGCGAAATGATCAACGCCGCCCGGCCGCGAAGCACCTCGCGTAGGGAGGAGAACAGCTCATACTCCGCTCTGGCGTCGAGTGAGGCCGTCGGCTCGTCGATGATCACCAGTGGGGCCGCGCGATAGAACGCCCGCGCAATCGCGACCTTCTGCCACTGACCGCCAGAGAGCTCGTGTCCGCCGGAGAAACGGCGAGACAGCGGAGTCTGGTAGCCGGCCGGCAGCTCAGCGAGGAAGGAATCGGCATCAGCGATCTTGGCCGCCTCGCAGACGGCCGCATGATCGATCTCGTCATTGGGTCGGCCGATGGCGATGTTCTCCTCTGCCGACATCGCGTAGCGCACAAAGTCCTGGAAGATGATCGCTACCCGCTCCCGGAACAGCTCTGGCCGGAAGGTGCGTACGTCCACGCCATCCCATCGCACCGCGCCGCTGCCCGGCTCGTACAAGCCGGCGATCACCTTCGCCAATGTGGTCTTGCCAGAGCCGTTCTCACCAACCAGTGCTACGACCTCGCCACGATTGATCTCGATATCGGCCGCCTGCAGGGCAAGCTGACTGCGGCCCGGATAGGAAAAGGTGACGGCATCGGCGCGAATGCGACTGAATTCTGCGGGTGGCGCAATCGCCCGCGACCCGCCCTCCGCCGCAGGAGCAAGGGTCAGGAAGCCATCAAGATCATCGATGAACAATCCGGACTCAAAAATCGCTTGTGCGCCGTTAAAACCGTGCTGAACCTGGCCGGCCAGCAGCCGGATCGCGACCAGCGCGGCTGCTGCCTCGGCGATACTGAGGCGGGCCGTGGCAATCAGCAATACCAGCATGATCAACGTCAGCATTAGCAGTAAAGCCGAGCCCAGGCTGCCGATGGCGCCGAGCCGGGTGCGGTGCTTCAGGTGTTGAGCAAGATCACGAAGATAGTCCGTGTACAAGGTGTTCAGGCGGTTGCCGAAGTTGCGCGCCAATCCGAAGGCGCGTACCTCCTTGGCCTCACCCCGGCCCGTCTGAACCCAGGTCAGATATGTCCGCAGTCGCATCGCCTGCGCCTGCCCGGCGAGGAAGTCGAACTCCAGCTGACTCTGCCGTCGGCTCGTGATCAACAGCGGTACGGCGCCGACCAGCAGCAGCGGCAGTAACCCCGGGTGCATCAGCATGATCGCCACCACGAGACCGGCGCTTGCCAGTGCAGCGCCGATCGTCGACACCAAGCCGGAGGTGATCTCGTACGGACGGGTCAGCGCATTGGCCTGGACACGCTGCAGCCGATCGTAAAACCGTGCCGATTCAAACTTGCGCAGATCGACACGAGTGGCCACCCGCAACACCCACTGCCACATGGCGGCTGCGACTAGCTCGCCGGCGTAGCGGCCAAGCCCGACCTGAACGGAGGCGATGACCGCTGTCAGTGCCGTTACCCCGGCCAGCAGCAGCACGGGCTGGACCAGAGTCCACAGAATGGCACCGCTATCAGAGATATCGAGAACGGCCGTCAGTGCGAGCTGGATCGCAATGACCTGGATGATCAGCGCCACGGCGTTCAGAACCTGCAGCCCGATCAGAGTGAGAAACGGCTTTCGCGCGGACTGCCAGACCATGGCCCAGCTTCTCGCCATGAGACGGGTGAGCCGGCCAACCGACTTCCGCTGGTCCTGCGCCGGGGTCGCAAGGTCCATCGGGTCGATTTCACTCACGGATGCATCGTAGGGTGGCTGGGACGCGCGCGTGGTGAGTTAGGGGAAGCGTATTGGCTTGCAACAGCGCGCGACTTGCGCAGCGGCGTAATGGGAAAGGGTGAGGCATGGGCAATGGAGCCGATTCGGGCCGCCAACACGGTCCGCAGTCGCCAGAACACATCCGCAACGTGGTGCTCGTGGGACCTGCGGGTGCCGGCAAGAGCACGCTTTTTGAGGCACTGATAACCGCGCGTACGCCGGGACGACACGTACGCGGCGAGCCCGCGCCGTCGCAATCGCTCGGCGCCGCATCGATTGCGAGCGGCGATCTTCAGATTAATCTGCTCGACACTCCCGGCAACCCGGATTTCGTTGGCGAGGTGCGGGCGGGGCTGCGGGCCGCGGACGCGGTCTTGTTCGTCGTCTCGGCTGCCGACGAGATCGACGACGCGACCCGGCTGCTGTGGCGGGAATGCGAAGCTATCAACGTCCCGCGCGCGATCGCGGTGACCAAGCTCGAGCAGTCTCGAGCCGACTTCGACGAGACCATCGCCCGTTGCCGGCGGATCTTTGGTGGTGTGCAGCCGGTTGGTGTGCCGCTGATCGAGGATGGGCATGTAGTCGGCGCGATCAACTTGCTACGTCGGAGCGTCACCGACTATCGCGGCGGCGAAGCCACCTCGCGGGAGGCCGACGAGATGGAAGCCGCGATCATCGACGACAATTGGGATCCGCTGATCGAGTCGATCATCGAAGAGTCTGAGGACGAGACACTGCTTGATCGACATCTCAGTGGTGAGCCGATCGATCTTGACATTGTGTTGCCCGATCTGCGGGCGGCTGTCGCAACAGCGCGTTTCTTCCCGATCATTCCGGCGCATGCCCCGACTGGGATGGGGATCGAAGGGTTATTCGAGCTGTTCGAGCAGGGATTCCCTTCGCCCGCCTCATCGCCGCTGCCGACGGTCTACAAGCCGAGCGGGGAGCCGTTCGGACCGGTGACCGCCGACCCGGACGGTCCGCTGGTCGCCGAAGTGGTGCGTACCACCAGCGATCCGTTCATCGGGCGGCTCTCGTTGGTCCGAGTGTTCTCCGGCACCCTCAGCCCGGACACGCCATTACACGTCTGCGGGCATCTGCAGAAGTTCGCACCGCACCACGTCGACGCGCATCCCGATCATGACAGCGATGATCGAGTCGGCCCGCTGTCCGCGCCGCTCGGTGATGAGAACCGGCCGAAGCCGTACGCGATTGCCGGTGATCTTGTACTGGTGTCGAAGCTGGCGTCGGCGGAGACCACCGACACGCTGTCCAGTAAGGCAAAGCCGGCGCTTGTCGAGCCCTGGGTACTGCCCGAGCCATTACTGCCGGTAGCGTTCCATGCCACCTCTCGAGTCGATGAGGAGAAGCTGGGGTCGGCGCTGCAGCGGCTGGTCGCCGAGGACGTCACCATGCGACTGGAACACAACGCCGAGACCCATCAGCTGGTGATCTGGGCAATGGGGCAGGCGCATGTGGAAAAACTGCTCAGCACGTTGCGGGACAACTGGCACATTCAGGTCGAGGTCGAGCCGGTGCGTACCTCGCTTCGAGAGACCTTCATCCGTCCCATTACGGTGCAGGGCCGGCTGGTCAAGCAGTCCGGCGGCCATGGCCAGTACGCCGTATGCCAGATGGAGATCGAGCCGCTGGAACGCGGCGGCGGCTTCGAATTCACCGAACGCGTAGTGGGCGGCGCGGTGCCCCGACAGTTCATTCCATCGGTGGAGAAGGGCGTTCGCACGCAGCTCGCCAAGGGTGTACTCGCCGGCTATCCCCTTGTTGATCTTCGGGTGACGCTGGTCGATGGCAAGGCGCACTCGGTCGATTCCTCGGATATGGCCTTCCAGACAGCGGGAGCTATGGCGCTTCGCGAGGCAGCGAACGAGTCGACCGTTGCCCTCCTCGAGCCGATCGACAAGGTGGAGATCACGGTCGCGGAGGACTCGGTTGGGGCGGTGCTGGCGGACTTGCGGAGTCGCCGTGGGCAGGTGCACGGCACCGAGACGGCTCCTGATCTGCCCGGCTATGCCCTCATCCACGCCGAGGTACCGGCCCATGAGCTATCGCGGTATCCGATCGACCTGCGCTCCGTTTCCCATGGCACCGGGACCTTTAAGCGGTCGTTTGTGCGTTACGACTACATGCCTGCTGCGCTGGCTCGTGAGGTTATCTCCGCTTGAGGCGTCGTCGCGTCTCGGTTCGGCCGTGAATCCAGCCCTCGCAAAGCCTGAATTAAGGCCTACTTTTGTCTTGTGTTAACACTGCCGATCTCGAAGGTCAAAGACAGGCTCAATGAGCTGATCGAGGCTGCCTCGACGACCCGAGAACAGATCACGATCACCAAGAATGGTTCGCCAGCGGCCGTCTTGGTTGGAGTCGAGGAATGGGAGTCACTTCAGGAGACCCTGTTTTGGCTCTCGCACCCCGGGCTCCGTGAATCGCTTGCTGAGGCAAATGAGGATGTCGCAGCGGGCCGGGCCTTCGACGAAGAACAGATCCGCAAGGAATTCGGAGTGCAGGAAGGAACTGCTGGCAGATCGCATTTCTGAATCGGTTCAGCGATGCAATTCGCCAGCACTTTGGCCCGGCTTACTGTGGTGGCGCCTGTCTATCTACCAGTTCAGGCTGCTGGGCGACCGGATGTACGTGGACCGGCTTCCGGATTGCACAATGAGTCACGGCCCACACTCCGAAAACGATCAGCCAGATGATCAGCGGATAAAGCGCGATGCGTTCGGCCAGTCCGCCGCCGTGGTCGGTCGCGATCACCAAAAACGGCCCGGCCAGTAGACCTAGGAAGCCGACTACGCCCGAGAGAATGGAGAACGATGCCAGTCCCCTTCGCTGGCGCCAGATAGCCAGTCCCAGCAAGATCATCGCGGCGTTTCCGGCCGGGATGTTCAACGCGCCAATGAGGTGGAGCAACACGTTGACGTTCTCCGGACTTAGCCCGACCAGGATCGTCCCAGCGCCAGCGATGCCGAGCAAGATCAAGCCCCAAGTGGTCAGGCGCCGTCGCGGCCATATCGAGCGGGTCAAGAACAACCCAACGAGGATCAAGACACCCGTCAGCACGAAAGTGGCGTTCATTACCGCGTGCAGCGGCGAGCAAATGTAGGTGTTCGCCAGCGTACGGCCACACTCGGTGTTGCCTAGATCGCTCACCCGGTTGTCGATCAGGCTGTACGGCGTACGCCAGGCAGTCTGCGCCACCGCCTGTCCCAGGAAGTAGAGCAGCGTCATGATCCACGAGCCTCCACCCAGCACCATGCTGAGCCGCGATGGCATCCGAGACATTGTCTCCACGCCGAGTCTTCCTCCTTTCATGATGAGGCCCGTCGTACACGATATGTCGTGTACGACGCGTCGTATTGAACATTATCATATGCGGCATGATTGCCAAAACAACTCAGGATTCGACGGCGACCGATGAGGCGCGCGAGATCGTCGGCTTGTTCCGCTCCCTGCGGCGCCACCTGGTGAGAGGCAGCAGGGCAGAGCTGGCACGGAGCGGATTGACGGCGGCTCAGGTGAGCGTGATTTCGCTCCTCGGAACGAACGGCGCAATGACGTTAGGCGACCTCAGCCGGGAACTGGAGCTAAGTCACAGCACCGTCTCGGGCATCGTGGATCGACTCCAAGCCAAGGACCTCGTGGTTCGGAAACCGAACCCAGAGGACCGCCGCTACGTTCAGATCTCGCTTGCAAACCATGTAGCCAGCCAAGCGCCGGCACTGGGCGACGAAGGGCCCATCGCTCGGCTGGAGGCGGTACTAGGAGCCGCCCCGGCGGAGGAACGTCGCACCATCAAAGAGGGTCTTGCGCTGCTCCTCCGCTTCGCAGACCAGGCAGGCTGAATCTTCGAGATAGTCCTTGCAGGGTAGAAATTCCTAACAGGTTGATCTTGAAAAAAAACATCGCGAAACACTTGATCAGCGGGCCGGATCCATGGTTAAGTTCGAAATGTGGCCGAGCAGCGCGCCACGACTGTTTCAGCACGAAAGGGTTGGCGCGCTCATGGCGAATTCCCCTCTTTCTGTAGTCCCAACTTCTGTAGTCCCCACCCCTCACCACGCGGCTCGTGAAGAACTGGCCGAGCGTACGCGTGAGTTGCTCGTCGAGGCCCAGACAACGGGGCCGCTGCGTCGACAACAGATCCTTGACGAGGTCGTTACCACTCACTTGTGGCTGGCCGAGAAGCTTGCCCGGCAGTTCCTGCATCGCGGAGAGGATGAGGAGGATCTCATCCAGGTCGCGTACACCGGCCTCGTCGAGGCCTGCATTCGCTTCGATCCGCACCAAGGATCCTTCGTTGGTTTTGCCGAGCCGACCATCACGGGGGTGCTAAAGCGGCACTTTCGTGACCATGGCTGGACCGTTCGTCCGCCACGCCCGACCCAAGAACTCGCTGCAGTCATCTGGCGGCGCTGGCCCACCCTGGTTCAGGAGATGGCCACACTTCCCTGCGCCAAAGATCTCGCAACCGAGCTTGGGGCCCCGGTGAGTGCGGTGCAGCAGGCCCGCCTGGCTAGCGAGGGCTACAGCGCACTTTCGATCGAGGCCGCCATGTCTCGTGGAGTGTGCTTTTGCTCCAGCGAGTCTGACGAGGACAAGGACCGCGCGGAGGCCCGGTTGATCATCGAGCGAGCCGTCGCCAAGCTGGAGGAATCCGAGCGCCGGCTGATCTGGTTGCGCTTCTTCGAGCAACGCTCGCAATCCGATATCGCGAGCGAGCTCGGCATCAGCCAGATGCAGGTTTCAAGGTTGCTCTCTCGTTTGCTCATCAAGCTCCGCACCATCATCGGAACGCCAGACAATTTGGCGGCCGCCTCCTAGAGCGCTGTGAAGCTTCGGGCTTTCCGATCACCCCTGCCTAGCAGCGTCCGGGCCAGTACGGACTTGACCGCGAGCTTCTAGGAAGGCCAGCACCGCAAGTACGCGCCGGTGCCCGCCGGACTCATCGAGAATGCCGAGTTTGTTCAGCAGATTACGAATGTGGCTCTCGACCGTCCGCTCCGTCAGCCAGAGGCGGCGGGCGATGCCCGCATTGGTCAAGCCCTCGGCCATCAATGCGAGCACAGCCTCCTCGCGGTTGGTCAGCGCGGCCAGTACGCCGTCGTCGCGGTTAGCAGCGACGAGCTGGGCCACGACCTCAGGGTCCAGCGCTGACCCGCCTCGGGCAACGCGGCCCAGCGCCTCCAAAAAGTCATCGACGTCGAGCACCCGGTCTTTGAGCAGGTAGCCGAAATATCCCGCAGTCGCAAGGCTGACGATATGGCGGATCTCGACATGCTGGGAAAGCAAGACCAGCGGTAGCTCCGGGTGGTCCTGCCTCAGCTCCGCCGCGAGCCGGGCGCCATCGTCATCGTGGCGCGGTGGCATTCGTACGTCGAGGATGACCAGATCGGGTCGTTCCGCTGCGACCGCCGCACGCGCTGAGTCGGCATCATGGGCCGTAGCGACGACGTCGTGGCCGCTATCTTGCAGCAGCAAGGTCAAGCCCTGCCGGAACAAGGCCGCGTCCTCGGCAATCACGATGCGCATGGCAGCACCGCCTCCACCAGGGTGCCGCCGTCGACCCGACTGACGACAGACAGTTCGCCACCGATGGCCCGTACCCGATCTTGCAACCCGGCCAATCCAGATCCGTTGCGGACTACGGCGCCGCCCCTGCCGTCGTCTCGCACCCGAACCACAATGCCGCCTGGGGACGGATTCACACTAAGGGCGATGGTCTCGGCAGCGGCGTACTTGATGGCGTTGGTTACGGCCTCGCTGGCGACGAAATAGGCGGTGGTGCTGATCGGCTCGGGCAGATCGTTGGTCGTCACCTCAATGTGCAGCGGAACGCCGAGTCGAGTGCGCAGCGAGCCCAGCGCCGCCGACAGGCCGTCGTCCAAGCTGCTCGGCCGCAGACCATGCGCGATCTGCCGCAACTCAGAAACGGCAGCCTGCAGTTCGCGTACGGACCCGTCCAACACCGCTCCCAAGGAACCATCCTGCTCAGGGAGTCGACGCTGTACACGTCGTAGGGTCATGCCGAGCGCCACCAGCCGTTGCTGCGCTCCGTCGTGAAGATCCCGCTCCAGGCGGTGGCGCTCTTCATCATGGGCCGCGACCAGTCGGCGCCCGCTGGCCTCAGCGGCCTGCAAGGCTTGGGCGGTCTCCAGCCGAAGGCGGACTAGTTCGCTGAGATAGCCGATTCTCGTGCCAATCTCGGCAGACCAACCCAGCACGGGGCGGCTGCCGGCCACGATTGCAATCCGATCACCAGCCATGTCGACGTCCAACGTTGGGCTGTCGGCGATTACGGGTTTCCCGTGCTGGTCGATGTATTCGGTGTGGCCTGGGAGCCGGTATCCCACTCGCAAGGCTGGATCAGCGACCGCGTCTCGCAGGGCCTCTTCCAGGGCCTCGGGTGGGCGTACGCCAGCATGCACGTCGGCCTGCAACTGCTCCAGGCTGCGAAGGATCTGTTCGCGGTTCGGGAACAGCCAGCCGGCGACGCGCCGCTCAGCACGGCGCCGCAGCGGCAGACAGGCCAGGAGTACGACGGCAGTGACCACGACTGCGAGTACGACGGATTGCCGCCCTAGCACCCAGCCCGCCAGCCCGGACACTACGCCGGCGGCGGCGACGAGTACGACCGCAAATGCGCTGTAGACCGCTCCACGAATCAGCAGCTCATCCACATCAAAGAGGCTGCTGCGAACGATGCCGATCGCCGTCGCGGCCGGAATCGCCAGATACATCACCACTAGCCCGATGACGACGAGATCGGCTGTCCCCAGCAGCCAATAGCTCAGCCAACACAGTAGGAGCGTCAGCGGGACTGATAATCCCGCCAACACGATCCAGCGCAACTGCAGCTTCTCCTTGCTACCGGCTCGCCGGTAGCGCTGCACCATGCTCACCACGCTGAGCACCAGCAGAAGCAGGAAGATTGGCAAACAAGCAATGGCTACGAAGCCTGCGGCGGCAGATGTCCCCAGCACCTTCTCCGAATCGGCAAACGGCTCTTCATACGGACCGGGCGCCATGGCCGTCGCCACATTGAAGATCAAGATCACCAAAGGCAGCGCGACCAGGACTGCCAGCCATCTCCGAGACAATGGCCGGCCGGTGGGAAAGATCAACATCAGCCAAGCCAGGGGCAAGTAGTACAGCATCCAGCTGCCTTGAGTGAGCGCAACAACCCACGGGTTCGGCGTAGATACATCGGCGACCTCGGAGGTCGCCGAAGCGCATATCCACCATCCGGCCAGCGCCAAGACGGGCGCACACCAGTTGTCCGGCGCCTTCCAAGCCACCAGGACAGCAAATCCGGCGTTGATCACACCAATGAGGACGGACACGACGAACGTAAGCAGCCCCGAATCGGCCGGTTGCCGCGCCACGGCTACACCGCCCAGCACCATGGCCAGCACCGTGAGCGCTGTGAGCACTCCGGTAACCGCACGTACCCGGCTCATGCCGAAAAGCGTAGATCTCGAGCGCGCACGGCGCATCAGTGCTGGTACGCAGCCGGCGCGCGCTGGCACGGAGGCGGTTCTTCCGGGCTAGCGCCGATGCGAGGAGATCGGTCCGAAGAGCACCGTGGAGCCGTCCTACTCAGAAAGGAAATGATCATGACCCTGACCGGTGCCAAACCCACCGCCTCGCCGAGCGAGCTCAGGACTGCTTCCGTACGTGATCCACGAACGTTCTGGCGGGTGAGCCTTGCCCTGGCACTTCCCGTCGGCCCATTGCTGGTGACTCTGGCTCGCGCGATCATGCCCTACTGGACGTCGCAGGACGACACCACCATCGCTGCCAACATCGCGGCACATCCGAAGGCGATGGAATTGATGATGTGGATCGGACTGCCGATCCTGCCCTTCATGCTCATCACCGTCCTCGGGCTGGGGTACGTCGCGCGGCGCGGGGCGCCGGTGCTGGCCGCCATCGGGACCATCCCGGCATTCTTCGCGTACGCGATGTGGAACTCGGCGGGCCCGTCGGATTATCTCGGCTGGGTGATGAGCACTCACGGATACACGCTGGACCAGATGGTGACATTGTCTAATCAGCTGGGGGACACGCCGATGGCCATGGTGGTCGGGTTGTTTTGGGTGGTCGTACACATCCTCGGCATGGTGCTCACGGCCATTGCGCTCTTCCGCGCTCGGATGCTGCCGCTATGGGCAGCGATTTTGTTGGGCATGTCACAGCCGGTACATCTCATCGCGGCCGTGATCTTGCCCAGCCGGTGGCTGGATGTCTTCGGTGGTTGGGGAATGACCACGCTGATCTGTGGCTACCTCACGTTCCGAGTGCTGCAGATGCGCAACGAGGACTGGGACCTGCCAAGGATTTCCGCCTCCTAATCCCTTCCGCTAAGCCGACTTGTCAGCGTCAGTGGTTGCCATAGCGACCACCGACGCTGACAAGTCGGCTATTTGGCGAGGGGCTGAAGTCCTCGGCGGGAGTAGAGTCGACATTGTCCGGTTTCGGACACAACAGCGCGCCCGCCCAAGTCGGTCCCCTGACCCCCGGATCGAGCCCGGCGGAAGGGAAGGCGTTATGTTCCCAGTCTCGGGCGACATCCCGATCATGACCGACATCCAGGAGGCGATTAGCTGCCGGGATATCGTCGTCATCGGAGCATCCGCCGGCGGCGTCGAGAGCTTGATTACCTTTGTACGCGCGCTGCCGTTCGACCTGCCGGCGACGATCTTGGTGGTATTGCATGTTCCAGCGTCGGGCGCCAGCGCATTGCCGCGCATTTTGGAAAGGGTCGGGAAACTCCCCGTCGATATTGCTGCGCCGCAACAGGGCCTGCAGCGTGGCCGGATCATGATCGCCCCACCCGATCAACACCTGGTGGTTTTCGGCAACGAGTTACGTACCAGTCACGGCCCGAGAGAGAACGGCCACCGGCCGGCCATCGACGTGCTGTTTCGGAGCGCCGCCCGGGCTTGCGGTCCGCGGGTGATCGCGGTGATCATGTCAGGCTCACTTGATGACGGCACCGCCGGCGCGATTGCGATCAAGCAACGGGGTGGGCTGGTTCTGGCCCAAGATCCCGCGGAAGCGGCATACCCGGGCATGCCGGAATCGGTGATCAAACACGTGGAAGTCAACGAGATTGCCACCGCAGCACAGCTTGGTGCCATGGTCAGTGAGCTATGCCGGACTCCGGCCACACGGCTAACAGACGCGAACGGCGCCGGGCTGATAGCCCCGGAGACCGGTATGGCTGACCTCTACGATGTTGCGCCCATCACCGACGAGCCCACTGGCCCGCCGGCTGGATTCGGCTGCCCGGCGTGTCATGGCACGCTGTTCAAGATCGAAGACGGGGGCCTCTTGCGCTTCCGGTGCCGCCTCGGACACGCTTGGTCGTGGCACACGCTGCTGCTGGAACAGGGTGAGGCGTTAGAGAATGCACTGTGGATGGCACTGCGCACTCTTGAGGAGAAGGCAGCGTTGAGCATGCAACTTGCAGAGCGGGCCGCAGAACGAGGCAGTGTGCTGTCCTGCAAACGGTTCACCGAGGAGGCACAGGGGGCAACCGCATCGGCCGCCTTGGTCCGGCGCCTGCTGGAAAATCCCACCATCGACGCCGCGGGTGTCGGAGTCGATTCGGGCGTAGAGTCAGCGCACCATGTCTGAGCGGACACCCGTCGAAGAGGCCGCCGATCCCACCGGGGCCATGTTGTCGGAAGACCCGAGCTTCGAGAGATTGCTTCAATTCCTGCGAGACAGCAGATCATTCGACTTCACCGGCTATAAGCGGCCCAGCCTAATGCGGCGAGTGCGGTATCGAATGCGCGAGATCGGCATCGAATCGTTCGATGACTACCAGGATGTGCTGCAACTCGAACCGCGCGAATTCACCGCGTTGTTCAACACGATCTTGATCAACGTGACTAGTTTCTTCCGGGATCTCGACGCCTGGGAGTATCTACGCATCGACATCCTTCCTCAGGTACTGGAGGCCAGCAACGGGTCCCCGCTCCGGGTGTGGAGCGCTGGCAGCTCCGCCGGACAGGAGGCATACACCATCGCAATGCTGCTGCATGAAGAGCTGGGCAGCAGCTTCCGAGAGCGGGTCAAGATCTACGCCACGGATATCGACGAGGATGCGCTGAACTACGCCCGCCAGGCCAGCTACACCGAACGCGAGACGCGCAGTCTGCCCGAGACCTACCGCGACCGATACTTCGACTTGGTCAACGGCCGCTACGTCTTCACGGCCGACCTGCGGCGCAGCGTGATCTTCGGCCGCAACGACCTCACCAGCGACGCACCCATCTCGCGTATCGACATCTTGCTCTGTCGCAACACACTGATGTACCTGAATGCCGAAACTCAAGAACGGGTCGTCAGACGCTTGGGCTTCGCACTCCGTAAAAACGGCGTGCTGTTCCTTGGCAAAGCGGAGATGTTGCTCAATCATGCAAGCGTTTTCGATCCGATCGACCTTAAGCGCCGGTTCTTCCGAAGAGTCCGAACCGATATCGCCGAGGGAGCCGGCTTCGGCGCCGTGGGCTTTCCGGGGGCGCGGGCCATTGTCGCTGACAACCGATTGCGTAACGAGATACTTCTCACCAACCCAATCGCACAGATCGCCGTCGGATCGGACGGTCGTCTGGCGATGGTGAACCATCGAGCCGCAACCATGCTGGGACTCTCCGACCGTGATCTTGATCGGCCGTTCCAAGATCTTGAGGTCTCCTACCGCCCGATCGAGCTGCGGTCCCACTTAGCGACCGTTACCGAGAGTCGAGCACCGGTGTGGCTACGTGAGGTGGAGTGGCGGCGCAGCGGTCCAGATCTGGTCTATGTCGACGTCCACCTGGTGCCACTCATGGCCAGCACGGGCGAGGTGCTTGGCGCATCGATCAGCTTCACCGACGTAACCCGCTTCCGGCAACTGAGGGTAGAAGTCGAGACGGCCAACCGGCAACTGGAGCTCGCGTACGAGGAACTGCAGTCCACCAACGAAGAGCTCGAGACCACCAACGAAGAGCTGCAGAGCACGGTCGAGGAACTGGAGACCACAAATGAGGAGCTCCAGTCGACCAACGAAGAGCTCGAGACCATGAATGAGGAGCTGCAGTCCGCCAACGACGAACTGCAATCCACCAACGAGGAGCTGCGCGATCGGACCATTGAAATCACCGACCTTAACGCCTTCATGGAATCGATCTTGGGGAGTCTCGAAGCCGCCGTGATCGTGCTCAACCGGGACCTTGTGGTACAGGTCTGGACCCGTCAAGCGCACGACCTATGGGGGCTACGAGCCGACGAGGCGATTGGGCATCACCTGCTGAATCTTGACAGTGGCTTGCCAACGGCTGACCTGCATCCTTGGCTGCGTTCGGTGATCACTGGGCAGGAGGACGCCATTATTGGTCGGCATATCAATGCCGTGAATCGACGAGGCCGTCTCGTCCAGCTGCGAGTCACGGTGACGACACTACGAGCAGACGGTGAGCAGCCTGCCGGCGCTTTGGTCTTGATGGAGGACATCTCCGAAATTGATTCGGCTGCTGAATCGAGCAGGTCTGAAGAAAAGGCATAGTCGAAAACGCCGGCCTACTCGGTCCGGGCGTCCAACTGGGACGGTTGAGTAGACCAGGCTCGTACCTGGGACCGCAAGGCGGCAGCTCGGCTGGCAACCTCCTTGACAAAGCGGTCATCCCGATGCGAGCCCTCATCGTTCCCGGACGACGTCGACTCAACCTTGGGTGACGACTCTTGCCTCAGATAGCGCAACACCGTGACCTGCTCCTCCAGTGCTGCCACCGCGCTCCACAGTTTCTTCTCCGACACCTCGGCCTGCGCCGCCCCAAGTGTCTGCGGCGAAAACTGGTGCCCGACATGGCAGCGGAAGTAGCTGATCTGGGGCAGATCCACCTGAGCCAAGCCTCCCCCGCAGCCCGGGCACGTAAGCCGAGTGAGCCGGGTCTCGTCCTCGCGCAGAAAAGCCGGATCGTCGCTATCGATCATGTCCATCTCAGTCCTTATTCTGGACCGGTCCGCGACCCGATGGCTATGGAGGGAGCGCGCAGCGTGCACAGAATCGCGGATCTCCTCGGCCAGCCGGCGTACCGAGACGGCGCGTGCGCGTGAGGCCGCTGCCAGCGCCGCGGTCGGCATGCCGGTGAACTCCGCCTCCCCAGGATCCTGAACCAACACCTGGCCACCAGCCAGATCGATGAGAGCCGCCCCAACGGCGCCATCATCGAGTGCTCCCGACAAGACGACGCCAACAGTCCGGGCCGCGGACCACTGGGCAGCGCTGGCAAACATGACATCCACGGCCGGCCGGTGCCGGTTCACGCGTGGCCCCAGGCTCAACAAGGCACGGCCGTCGCGGGCAATCAGATGCCGACCTCGTGGTGCAACATAGATCCGAGCTGGCTCTAGTACGTCGTGGTCTGTGGCGAACGCCGCCGGCAGCGGCCCAGACCTGGACAGGATCTGTGGCAACCGGGTTTGCTCGCCGACATGAGTCGTCACTAGGACTGGTGCAGGTAGATCCTCGGGGAGGTCGCGGACGACCTCGATTAGGGGCCCGACGCTTCCGGCCGAGCCGCCAAAGGCGAGCACGACTGAAGGATGTGGCTCCTGCTCCGTTCCACGGGTGATCATCGGCTGTCTTGATCTTGATGCGAGTGGCTATCCATGGTGCCTCCGGTCCGGAAGCTGGTCGTAAAATCGTTCCGCCTCGGGATGATTGAACTTCCTTCATTGGGGCAATACCCCGTCAGCGACATAAGGCACCGATCTTGCGCAGGTAGCCGACCCCGGAGCCTAAGGATCATCGGAACAGGATCATCGGAACGACGGACAACCGGTTGTAAAGTGCAAGCAAGGCATCGTTGAGAGGCCGCCCGACATCGAGACAGTTCATCACGAGGAATTCCGGAGCCACAACCCTGACGAGGCCCATGAGTGGCTTCGCAGGACGTATGCGGACCACAACGTCAAGATCTCTGGAAACAGCAACGATTTTGCCTTTTCTTGCGACCTGACGCAGCTCAACGGAATGAGCTTCGCGAGCATGGTGCACACCATGCCAACGGAGATCGAGGTGTTCGATGGATTACGGGACCTCTCAATCGTCGAGCATCGAGACGGCGTTGCCGCCCACCTCAGAGTCGGCTCAGACAGTTTCCATTTGCGTGGACCCGAGTGCTTCTTGCTGCCACCGAATCGGCCGTACGAGGCAGCGTTCGACTCGATCGGTGTTGCGGTGACCACTTTGTCGTTCGCAGACCTGCAACGCGATGCGGCGGTGCGCGTCGATCATGAAGAGCTCGACATGGATTTCACGCGGCCCATCACGCCGGCGGCGGGTCGCCACTGGTCCCAGACCATGCAATACGTAGAGAGCTTGGTCAATAACAGCCCGCTGTTGGCCACCGCGCCGCTGGCCCGCCGGGAGTTGTCCTGGCTGGTCAATAGCGCTGTCTTGGCATGCTTTCCGAACTCAACGCTCGACGCAGAGACTCCGAGCTACGCCGGTGACACGCCGCAGCCGTTGCGTCGGGCCCTGGCATTCATTGATGATCATGCAGGTGACCCGATCACCCTGAGCGACATCGCGGTGGCTGCCCGGCTCAGTGCGCGTGGCGTACAGGCTGCATTCCGGCGGCACCTGGATACCACACCCCTCGCCTATTTGCGTAGCGTGCGAATGGAACGTGCGCATCGTGATCTTCAAAGCTCCGGGCCTGGCAACGGCGTCAGTGTGGCGGGACTGGCTGCCAAATGGGGATTCACCCATCTCGGTCGTTTCGCCATCGAGTACAAGCGACGTTTTGGGGTCTATCCGAGTCACACGCTGCGCAGTTAGTTCGCCCGAGCGGCGGGCATGTGCCATGAGCTTGTCAAAGGGCACCATCGGCGACTTCGACAGGCGTCGTCATAAGCCGCGAAAGGGCTCGCTCGCCGTCATCCAGAAGCTTCGTTTGGTAGCCGCCCGGTGGACACCAGGCGTTGCGCGACATCGCCGATCTTGCTCTGTGTGTCGCGGGCGGCGCGGCGCAGCTTATTGAAGGCGGTCATGGAGTCGACCTGATCGCGAGCCATCAGATAGCCGACGCCGCGCTCAATAACCACTCGGTAGTCCAGCGCATATTGCAGCTGCGAGGCGAGCTCACCGGCGTTATGGGCCGCGACTGCCGTGGCGAGCGTGGATTCGACCACATCGCGGTAGCGGGCCAATGCCTGGCACTCATCGTCTTGCCAGACGTGCGGATGGTCGTAGAACACGTCAAGGGTGCCGACGGTGACACCACCCAGGCGGACCGGCAGGCCCAGTACCGCGCGTACACCATGCGGACGAAGTGCCGAGGCAAGATCGGGCCAACGCCCCTCGGTTGTGACATCGGCGCTGGCCACCACGGTGTTGTTGACGAAGGCTTCGGTGCACGGACCCTGCCCCGTGTCACTTTCAACTACTTCGAGCATGCGGCCCGGTCCGTTGGATGCGGCGACGTAGCGCGGCACGTTCTGTTCGTCGGCGAGCATAATGCCGCTACCTGTCACGCCGAAGAGATCTGTACAGGCCTCCGTCACCTGCGTTAGCGCTTCGACGATGCCGATACCAGGCTCGCCCAAGGTGGCGAGCCGGCGCAGGCTGCCGGAGAGGGCATCAGGATCAATCGCCACGGACTGGCCCGACTGAAACAGTTATGGTCATCGTGGTCGATCTTGGTCTACGTGAGGGAAAGTGTCGAGCCCGGTCACGACGGGCTCGCCGGCTGGTTTCCATCCCTTTGGGCCGCAATCAGGCGTACGCCGTCGGGCAGGTAAATCTCGACGGCGCCGATGATCTTGGCTTCCGCCGGCCCAACCACTCCGCAATGCGCCTTGATCAAGGCCTCGGCAATGTCGCGGACCTTGACATGGCCGTTCTGCGAAAGTCGTACCAGCAGCGACCAGGCTCGATCGGGACTAATGCTGAATCGCTGCGCCAGCAGCCCAGTTGCAACACCGATCTGCTGTCGCCGCGCCAGCGCGTCTTTGAGTTGTGCAACCTCCGCCTCCAGCTCCGCGACGCGGTTGCTGGCCTCCAGCCTCTCGAGGATGAAGCCAACCTCTGTTGGTGGCGGCTGCGAGACCATGTCACCTCGATGGCGTCAGGTCCGCAGACACAGGGCGGAAAGTCGATGGGGAACCAAAGAGAGTGTAGTCCGCAGACGAAACATCTGTAGGAGGAATCCGCGCCCTAGAGAAGGGACGGCCCCGTAGCATGTCTGCTCAGCCACGGGGCCTGGGTGGCAACGGATCCTAGGTTCCGTTCACCACCCTGATTGCGACTTACCCATTCGACAGAGAAGCCAACGCCTGAGCGGGCAGGAACTGCCGCAATTGAGTCGGCAGCATACGTGAGCCAGCTATGGCTGACTTAGTCGCCCTGCTCCATGATCATTTAGAGCGTGGCGAGCCGTTGCGCTGAATGGATAGTCTCAGTCGCTGCACATTGGTGCCTGAGCGTGCACTCAGAGCGCTTCTCAGCTACTTTTTCGTTTTTTGGATAGTCAAGGCATTGCCACGGACGCGTTACCGGTGGTTACATCGTGCCGTGGCCGAGAAGCGCGCCACACCCGTAGTAAAAACACGAGGGGTGTCGCGCTGATGGCGATCACCGAAACATCCTTTAGTTCTTCTTGCCAGCAGACTTCACGAGAAGAACTCGCCGAACATACTCAGAACCTCCTTCTTGAGGCCGAGACCGCGGGTCCGGTCAGACGGCAAGAGATCATCGACGACGTCGTTTGTGCCCATCTTTGGTTGGCCGAGACTCTCGCCCGTCGTTTCTTGCATCGCGGCGAGGACGAGGAGGATCTGCTTCAGGTGGCCTGCACTGGGCTCGTCGAGGCGTGTCAGCGATTCGATCCGCATCAAGGGTCCTTCGTCGGCTTTGCCGTGCCGACGATCACCGGCCTACTCAAGCGGCATTTTCGTGATCATGGTTGGGTGGTACGTCCGCCCCGGCCGACTCAGGAGCTGGCCTCGACCATCTGGCGGCAGTGGCCCGCGATGGTCCAGCAAATGGGCGGTGTGCCGCGTAGCCGCGATCTCGCTCAGGAGCTGGGCCAGCCCGTCCGTGCGGTGCAACAGGCCAGGTTCGCGAGCCAAGGCTATAGCGCGTCCTCGATCGACGCGGCAATGTCGCGAGGGATCTGCTTCTGCTCGAATGAGACCGATGAGGACATCGGCCGTACCGAAGCGCGCTTGATCATCGATGAGGTCCTGGCCAAGCTCGATGACGATGAGCGGCGGCTGATCTGGCTGCGCTTCTATGAACAGCGCTCGCAGTCGGAGATAGCGGAGGAGATCGGGACGAGCCAGATGCAGGTCTCGCGGTTGCTGTCCCGGCTAATGATCAAGATGCGCGTCATTATCGGCGCACCGGACACGCTGCTGGCTGCCTCGTAGTCCGATCTGATGCAACCCGGGCCGGCATCCGGGAGTCCGCCCCGGGGTACATTTCGCACCACCGGTTTGTGTTAGGAAACGGCAGGGAATATCAGTCGCATGACTTTTGATCCGAACTACGCAATCGTCACAGCTTCCGACTCTGGAATCGGCAAGGCGACTGCCGTTGCCCTGGCGGAGGCCGGGATGGACATCGGCATCACGTGGCACTCCGACTCAAAAGGCGCCGAGGAAACCGCCGAGGAGGTGCGATCCAAGGGACGCAACGCTGTCATCAAGCAGCTGGACTACACCGACCTCCCCTCCTGTGCGGTCACCGTTGATCTTCTGATCGAAGATCTCGGCGGCCTCGATGTTTTCATCAACAACGCCGGCACCGGGGGGTCCACGCTGCTCATCGACACCTCCTACGACGAATGGCGCAAGATCATCGCGACCAACCTGGACGGCACCTTCGTCTGCATGCGGCAGGCCGCAAAGCACATGGTCAAGGCCGGCAACGGCGGTCGGCTGATCGCGGTCACCAGCGTCCATGAGCACCAGCCGCGCGTCGGATCAGGGCCGTACGACGCGGCCAAGCACGGCATCGGTGGATTGATCAAGACTTTTGCCTTGGAGTTGAGCCAGCACCAGATCACCGCGAACGCCGTGGCTCCCGGCGAGATCGCTACGCCCATGACGGGCCAAGAAGATCAAGATCCGCATCAGCAAGAACGCCTCGGCATCCCGCTTGGCCGGCCCGGTGATGCCCGCGAGATTGCTGCGGTGATCGCCTTCCTCGCCAGCGCGCAGGCGAGTTACGTCACGGGAGCCTCGTGGGTCGTCGACGGGGGCATGCTGCAGATGGGCCCACAGGCCGGCTCCCACCTGAGCAGTGACGACTGGCGCAAACCGTGAGGACCCGATGAAAGCTGTCACCTGGCAAGGTCGCCGCGATATTGGGGTGGAAGAGGTCGAAGACCCAATCATCAAAGAGCCCAACGACGCCATCATCAAGGTAACCAGTACCAACATTTGCGGCTCCGACCTTCATCTCTACGAGATGATGGGCGCCTTCATGAGCCCCGGTGATGTCTTAGGTCATGAGGCGATCGGCATCGTGCTCGAGGTCGGTCACGACATCACCCAGATCCGTCCGGGAGATCGCGTCGTGATTCCCTTCCAGATCTCCTGCGGCCACTGCTGGATGTGCGAACGCTCGCTGTACACCCAATGCGAGACCACTCAGGTACGCGGCGAGGGCAGCGGCGCCGCGCTGTTCGGCTACTCCAAGCTCTACGGGCAGGTGCCTGGTGCTCAAGCCGAATACCTCCGCGTACCGGAGGCGCAGTTCACCCACATCCTGGTGCCCGAAGGACCACCTGACGACCGCTTCATTTACCTTTCCGATGTGCTGCCGACCGCCTGGCAGGCCGTGGAGTACGCCGGCGTGCCGGACGGCGGCTCCCTGTTGATCTTGGGACTCGGCCCCATCGGCGACATGGCGAGCCGGATCGCACAGCAAAAGTGGATCGATCAGATCATTGCCGTTGATCTGGTCGACGAGCGCTTGGCGCGGGCCATCGCCCGTGGTATTCAGGTGATCGATCTTCGGGAGCATGAAGATGATCTCCCTGAGGTGGTACGCGAACTGACCGGAGGGCGCGGTCCGGATTCGGTGATCGACGCCGTCGGCATGGAGGCGCATGGTTCGCCGGCTGCCGCGTTTGCCCAGCGCGTCACCGCCTACCTGCCCGACGCGGTCACCGAGCCGCTGATGAAGAAGGCCGGCCTTGATCGCCTCTCTGCCGTGTATACGGCGATCGAGACCGTACGCCGTGGCGGAACCGTCTCGCTGTCGGGTGTCTACGGCGGCATGGCCGACCCGATGCCGATGATGTCGCTGTTCGACAAGCAGATCCAGCTCCGGATGGGCCAGGCCAATGTGAAGCGCTGGATTCCCGACATCATGCCGTTTCTGACCGAGGATGATCCGCTGGGCGTGGACGAGTTCGCCACGCATCGGCTGCCGTTGGCCGAGGCGCCCACGGCGTACGAGATGTTCCAGCACAAGGCCGACGGTGCGGTCAAGATCATGCTCAAGCCCTGGCCCGCAGCGCCCGGCAATGATCATGACTGATCAACCGCACATCTTGTTTATCTTCTAGGTCCGGCGGGTACCTCAGGGCTATCCACAATCGATCCGATTGGAGAAAGTCGTGACGAGCCCTAACTATGATCCGACGGGCCGGCCTGTGGAGCCGGGCCCTCAGGAATACGACCCGGAGCAAGCTGACCCGCGTTTCGCAGAGGCTGGCCAGCCGGGCGCCTTCGCCGCCTCCGAGACGGAATATGCACCAACCGAGGGAGCGCGCGAACAATACCGCGAGTCCGTTGATTACGGTGAGCCGCTTCCCTCCGATACGGGGTCCGGCTCAACAGTCGATACCGCCAAGAGTGAGGCAGCCAATGTCAAGGACACCGCTGTCGACGCCGCGGCAGGTGTCAAGGACACCGCCAAGAGCGAGGCCAGCAACGTGGCCGAGGAGGCGAAGTATCAGGCCAGGAACCTGATGGATGAGACCCGCTACGAACTTCGCGGCCAAGCCAGCAATCAGCAGTCCGCTCTTGCCGAGAAGCTGCATGGCTGGGCGTCGGAGCTTGGCTCAATGGCGTCGAAGGCCGATGAGTCCGGCCCGATGACTGATCTTGCTCACGAGGCGTCGCGGCGGGTCGGTGAGATTTCCTATTGGCTGGAGAATCATGAACCCAGCGATGTGCTCGACGAGGTGAAGCGGTTCGCCCGGCGTCGCCCCGTAGCGTTCTTGGCCATCGCTGCCGCGGCCGGCGTGCTGGCAGGCCGTGCCACTCGAGGTGCGGTTGCCGCGAATACCAGCGTTGACTCCGATCGCGAATCCACCCCGTCTCGGGCGTACGGCGGTGCATACGACTACAACGTTGGGGCGCCGAGGGGCGCGGACACTGAGCTCTCGAGAGGTGCCGCGTACGCGTCTCGCGGTTACCAAGACGGCGGCTACACGCCGCGCTATGGGGAAACCGTGCCATCTGGAGGTACCTACCAGGGCGCAGGCACCGGGCCGACTGGCGCATTCCCCGACACTGGTATGGCAACTCCTGGGCAGTACCCCACGGCAGGGACACCGGCTCCTGAGCAGCCCAGCGCAACGGGCACTTCATACCCGAACGTGACGCCTGTTGCTGACGAGGGGATGTACCCACCGCCAACTGAAGATGAGGTACGTCGATGACAGATTATGCAGGTCAAGCGCCTCCGCAGCCGCAGTACCGGGACGTGGGTGAGGAGAACGCCGGAACGAAGAGCATCGGCGACGCGCTCGGCGACGTGACGCGCGACCTATCGGTGTTGTTCCAGCAAGAACTAGCGCTTGCCAAGGCCGAGGTTCGGCAAACCGTGAACCGCGCTGGTCAAGCGGTCGGCATGTTCGCCGGAGCTGCGATTGCCGCGTTCTTGTTCGTGCTCTTCTTGTCGCTGGCGCTCTGGGAAGCACTGAGTGAATCAACCGGGCGCGGCTGGGGCGCGGTCATCGTGGCCGCCGTCTGGTTAGTAGCCGGCCTAGTGCTCTTCGCGGTGGCCCGCGCGCAAATGAAGAAGGTCGGCGGATTGCCGCAGACCACCGAGACGGTGCGCCAAGTTCCGAACGCAATCAAAGGACATGAGGAGAGAAACCTATGACGACCAGCAATGACCCGGATGAGATCCGGGCTGATATCGAACGGACGCGGGCCACGCTGAGCAACGACGTCGATGACCTGGCCGAGAGCGTCAAGCCGCAGAGCGTCGCACGGCGTCAGGTCGACAAGGTCAAGGATGCTGTCGGCAGCGTCAAGGAACGCGTGATGGGTTCCGATGATGACGACTACGACCGCGGCGCGGTCGGCACCGTCGCCGATCGGGCCTCTGACACCAAGGATGCGGTCGCCGATCGGGCCTACGCCGCCAAGGATGCCGTCGCCGACAAGGCGTACGCAGCCAAGGACACTATGACGGAGAAGGCCTACGAGGCTCGCGACGCCGTACGAGCAGCGCCGACAGCGGTGAAGCGGAAGACGCAGGGCAATCCCCTGGCCGCCGGCGTTATTGCCTTCGGGCTGGGCATGTTGGTGTCGTCGCTGATCCCCTCCAGTGAAAAGGAGCGGGAGGCGGTTTCGACGCTTCAGGACAACCTGGAGCCGGTCAAGGAGAAGGCCGCCGAGGTGGCACGGGATATGGGCGAGAGCCTGAGGCCGGCCGCGCAGGAGGCTGCCGAGTCGGTCAAGTCCACTGCTCAAGAGGGCGTGGAGAACGTCAAGCTGGAGGGTCAGGCGGCCGCTCAGGACGTCAAGGGCCAGGCTCAGGAATCCAAAGAGACCGTCCAGCAGCAGACGACTGGCTGACTGGCCGCCTCATCCGGTCTTGACGACCGGATGTCGAAACCTAGCTACGTGTACGTAGTTTTCTGAGGGTCTGCACAGTTTGCAATCTGTGCAGACCCTCAGCAACGTGTGCAGACCTTAGACCACTGTTGACCCAAACGCGAGGCACATGCCGTTCGCGTCAACCTCGGGACAAAAGTCCGCACTGGTCGGAAATTTGAGTCGGTATCGACTGGGTAAGTGTCGAATACTCCGCAATGGTCGGAACTCGATAGTTCGGGGGGAGGTCTAAGAGGGTGCGCATCCTGATGTGGGACGTGCATGGGGGTTACACAGACTCGTTGGTGGCGGGGACGCATGATTTCTTGTTCCTGCCACCCGAGTCGCCGGGCCGCGGCGGACTCGCCCGTTACGGCGACACGCCGCTACGCAACGCGTACGAGGTGCCAGCCGAGGAGCTGCGGGATCATCCGCCGGATGTCGTTCTGCTGCAGCGGCTCGAGGAGTTCGAGCTCTGTATGGAGCACCTCCGACGCCGGCCCGGCCGTGATCTTCCGGCGATTTTCCTGGAGCACAACACACCGAAGACCGACGTGCCCTCCACCCGCCACCCGCTGGCGGATCAGCCGTCGCTGCTCTTGGTGCATGTGACCTACTTCAATCAGCTGTTCTGGGACTGCGGCCGTACGCGGATCCGCGTTATCGAGCATGGCGTCGCCGACCCAGGTCTGCGATACACCGGCCGCTTGCCCCGGCTGGCCTTCGTGGTGAATGAGCCGGTACGCCGTTGGCGCGTTACCGGCACCGACCTGCTCGCCGATTTCACCGACTTCGATGTGGACGCGTTCGGCATCGACGCCGATCTGCTGCCTGAAGCGTTGCGGCCAGCACACGAGCGCGTCAGCTTTGCGGGCAACCTCAAGCCCAACCAGCTCTACGACGCCATGGCGGAACGCCGGGTCTATCTCCACCTGAACCGCTGGACCTCGCTGGGTCTGTCATTGATCCAGGCGATGCTGCTGGGAATGCCGGTCGTCGTACTCGACGCGACCGAAGCGTCCAGGGCGGTGCCGACGACTGCAGGCGCCCGCTCGGCCGACCTCAGCGAATTGGTGACGGCGACCCGAGCCTTGCTCAGCGATCCGGAGGAAGCGCAGCGTCGAGGGCTGATCGCACGGCGTACGGCACTGGATCGCTACGGCCTGCCGCGCTTCTTGCACGACTGGGATCTCGCGTTTAAGGAAGCGTCGGAAATCGCTGTCGGCCTCTCGTAAGCTTTTGGCCGCCTGTTTGGCATTCGCTTTCGGGGGTCTCAATGAGCGATGCGAGGTGAGCTTCATGACTGACACCACCGGCTACGCGGCCGGCCCTGATTACAGAACCGGCGCTGACTACACGGACGCCAACGACGTCACAGCGGACACCGACGACACCGACGACACTGCTATTCGATATGCCGCGACGCCTGCGGTTCCGCTGCTGCCATCCCGGCTGGACCGAGGACTGCTTGCCGTCGTACGCATTGGCGTCGCGCTGCTCTGGCTGCAAAACGTCGGCTGGAAAACGCCACCAGCCTTCGGTCGTGGGGACCCGCCCGGCGGGTTATATCTTTCGGCCAGCTACGCCGTTTCACACGAAGTGCTGCGCCCGTACGCGTGGCTGATGGAGCGCTACGTGCTGCCGAATTTCACATTCTTCGGCTGGCTGGTACTGATCGTCGAGGCGGCGCTCGGTGCCTTTCTGCTGATCGGGCTAGCCACTCGGTTCTGGGCCCTGGTCGGGATCGCCGAAACCGTAGCGATCGCACTATCAGTACTCAACGCGCCGAATGAGTGGTACTGGTCGTACCTGCTGATGTTTCTGGTACATCTAGCGCTGTTCGCCACGGCTGCCGGCCGGTACGCGGGCCTTGATGGGGTGTTGCGTCCGAAGTGGCAGGAGTCCGGCTCGTGGGCCGCGCGAGTGTTGGTGCGGCTGTCATGAACGCGTACCGACCACCAAATCCCTATCGCAGCCTGGATCGCGCGGGAATCGCGCTCGGGTTGGTGTCCATTCTTAGTGCGGGCTTCATGTTCGTAGACGGCGCTTTCCAAGTTATTCAGATTGGTGCCATTGGGCTTGTAGTGGCGTTGGTGCTGGGGCTGCTCGCGGTCGCCGCCGGCCTTTTGTCCGAAGGCGCGCTGATGCTGGTGTCCGGCCTGGGTTTCCTCCTCGCCGCCTCGTTCCAGATCGCCCAGTTGGCAGGTGGAAGCAGCGGCTTTCTCGGCGGCAATGCCTCGACCTTCTCGCTGTGGCTTGCCTTGGGTGTTGGGCTCATCGCGATTGGCATGGTGCCCCGACCTGAGGCTGGTGAAGAGACACCGGCCGCTAAATGAGCGATTTCCGATGTATTGGCTGCTGTGATTGCTACTAGGACCGCTGGGGTATGGGTTCTAAGCAGGATGGAGGCCCGGGTCTCCGTCTTGTCCCCCTCTGACAAAGGAGGTTCGGATGAGTCACGCAGTGAATACACCGAGTGGTGAACGAGGCAACAACGACGTTGATGAGCGCCCGGCTACTACGGCTGCCACGGCAGACGCAGCGCCGGCGACGAACACCGACGACAGCCCAACCCCTTCGACTGCCACGGCAGACGCAGCGTCGGCGACGAACACCGACGACAGCCCAACCCCTGCGGCTCCCCCGGCAGACACAGCTCCGACGACAACCACGGGCACCGCGGTGGCCGACCGTCGCGAAGTGGTGAGTCGGGAGAAGGACGTCTTCGGCGGTATGAAGTTCGGCAGCTGCTTCTTCGGTTGGCTTACGGCATCCGGGACGGCGGTCCTGCTTGCCGCGCTGGTCACCGGCGTAGGCGCCGCCCTTGGGTTGAGCCGCGACGTGGAGACGGCGAACACATCCCCGGCGCAAACCGAATCGGTCGGGCTCGTCGGTGGCATTGTGCTTCTCGCGATCATCTTTGTGTCTTACCTGGCTGGCGGGTACGTGGCCGGCCGGATGGCTCGCTTCAATGGCCTCAAGCAGGGTCTGGGTGTGTGGCTCTGGGCCGTCATCATCGCCATCGTCGTTGCGGTCGCGGGCATGCTTGCCGGTGCTCAGTTCGATATCCTGCGGGCGCTCAATAGCTTCCCGCGGCTGCCGCTAAACGAGGGCACCTTGACAACCGGCGGCATCATCGTGGCCGTAGGGGTAGTTGCCGCGAGTCTGATCGGCGCGTTGCTCGGCGGGCTCGCCGGCATGCGCTACCACCGCCGGGTCGACCGCGCCGGCTTAGGCGAGTAACGCCAGCGGGCCCTAGTGCCTGTAGCACCCGCTAACCAGCCAGGGTCTGAAAGAAGACCAGGATTGAGCGAAAGACCAGGGCCAGGCCATAGGCGACGGCACGCACGGCGTTCGCAGCGGCGACTGGATTGACGATCAAGAAGTAGATGGCAAAGCCCGCAACCAAAAAGGCGATGAACCGCTTCAACCACGTCATGTCGGTCTGCTCATTCTTCGGGTCTTAACCCGCACAATATTCGAACAGGCTGCCGCATGTACAGAGGGGATGAGTCAGCAGAGACGCTTTCTGCTGCAGCCCCAACAAAATGGGTCACAAACGACATCAATCACAGACAAATTGATGTCGTTTGTGACCACTTGCCTTATAAGGCGGGCAGTTGGCGGGTCTCCACAATCTCGTTGCAGATATTGATGAGCTTTCGGTTCTCTGTCTGGGAGATACGCCGCAGGTACGCGAAAGCCTGGTCGGCGTCGATGTCCAGCCGCTCCATCAAAATTCCCTCGGCCTGGCCGATCACAGTCCGGTTCGTCATAGCCAAACTGCGCTGTCGGATCTCCCGCAGCGCGGCGAGAGAAACCGAAATCTGGGCGGACAGCGCCTTGGCGATCGCGTGATCTTGTGGCTCAAAAGCCTCGCTGCGATCTGCGTACAGATTGAAAGCCCCATACGAACGAGCACCGTAGGAGTGGTCGTTGGTATATAGCCAGAGGGACATCATGCCCTGGATACAGAGCTCGGTTCGCGCCCGCGGAACCCAGCGCGGCCATCGCTCTTCACGGCTGAGATCCTGGCTGAGCACTATCTGATGCCAGCGCACGGAGTCGAGGCACGGACCCTCGTTCAGGTCGTACTGCAAAGCATCCCCACGACGGACGACGTCATCTGACCCCACCGGCGTACGGATGCTGCGACCCTCCACTATTGAGACGCCGGCATGATCACAACCACCGATAAGCCGGACAGCAAGATCGACAGCAAGCTGTAGCTGGCCGCACTCGTCCGGTGCGGCGTGCAGCTGCCTCACGCTGTTGGCGAAGTCCTCGACACCGCCAGCGTCGATCCGACTCATCAGGCTCGCCGTCCCAAATGCTCGAATGCCGCTAGACGTGACCATCGGCCTCACTCAGCTCGATGGATTGGTCTTCTATATGTGTAGCCAAGTAAAGACCCTATTGCGCCTTTTGGCTACCTTCTTGCGCTATCTGGATAGTCTAGGCGTAGCTGGCTGAGGCTTCTGGTCCCCAAGCCTGGCCTCGGCCGCCTCCAGCACTTCATCGCTCCCAATCTCGAGAAGTGCCGGATGGACCCACCGGCCATGCGGGTCGCCCGTGTAACCGCGCCAAATCACGGTGAATGGCCCTTCGGCCGGTGGGCCCCAACGTTCGGGCGATGTCGGACCGAATAAAATTACCGACGGCGTCGCGTACGCGCTGGCCAAATGGGCGATCCCGGTATCCCCGCTGATCACAAGTGTGGCCGCAGCCACCAGCGCAGCCAGCCCACCAAGATCAAGTTTGCCGGCCAGAACGCATTCCTCACCGAGTCCGGCAATGCGAGCCACCGCAAGGCAGCGAGTGCGTTCCTCGGCGGATCCAGTGATCACTACTCGGTGGCCTGCCAGGGCTAAGCCTTGGGCTACAGCCGCGAAGCGGTCCACCGGCCAGCGACGAGCCTGAGCAGATGCCCCCGGGTGCACGATCACAGCACCGGTGATAATCGGCTCCCGGTCCGGCTTGGCCAACCGCAATGCCGTCGGATCGGCTGGGATTCCTGAGAAGTTGAGCAACCGAGTCCAGCGTTCGACCTCATGGACGTCCTCGGTCCACTCCGGTCCACTAATCGATGGGAACTGCGGATGCCGGTGGGTGAGGAGCCGTCGCGCACCAGTGGCCAGCAGATCTTGGATGCTTTCCGGACCAGCCCCATGCAGATTCACTGCGAGATCCGGCTGGCCAGACATCGCTGCCAGCTCGCCCAGTCCGTTCACTGGAAGCAGCCGATCGATCGCGCCTGTTAGCCCAGCCAGCGGCTCGAGCACGGCTGATGCGGCAAGTGTGATCACGGCGTCGGGGAAGTGCTGCCGCAAGCCCCGGTACGCGGGCACGGCCGTGAGGAAATCCCCAAGTCCGATCGCCCTGAGGATCAGAACATTCGAGACGTCGCTGAACGTCGTCGACATCTCTTCACTGGCCTCCCCGGGATGTCAAATTTTCGACCAATGCGGGCTTTTCGAATGTGTGGGACGATCTACGGCCACGAGCTTTCCGTCGAGCTGCAGATCACCAGCTCCCGTAGCTCACATCCGGCCGGCTGGCTCAGCGCGAACACCACGGCAGCAGCGACATCAGCCGGCGCATTGAGTTTCGCGTCCGGCGGCGGTTTGTACTGCTCGGTCCGGTTGTCGAAGAAGTGGGTATGCATGCCGCCCGGAATGAGCAGCGTGACACCGACCTCACCAGCTGTCTCAGCGGCCAGGGCCCGAGTAAAGCCGACTACCCCGAACTTCGAGGCACAGTACGCCGTAGCGTCGCTGACCGCCTTGATGCCCAGCGTGGAAGCACACGTCACCACCCGCCCGTGACTGCGCTTCAGGTACGGCAGTGCGGCCCTGACCACAGCTGCGGTGCCCAACAGATTCACCCGAATGACCCGCTCCCAGTCCTCCGCCGGAACCTCGTCCAGAGGGCCACAGGAGTCGATTCCAGCGGCAGTGAAAACACCGTCCAGTTGCCCGCCCGCAGCCTTGACTACCGCATCAACTGCCGTCGCAGCGGCGGCCGAGTCAGCAAGATCAACTTGCTGATAGGTCAGGGATCCCTCGGGCTCGAGCCGATCAAGCACCAGCGGCGTGCCGCCCGCCGCCTGTACGGCCCATGCCGTCGCCGCGCCGAGGCCGGAGGAACCGCCCGTAATCAAGATCGTGCCGAGCGCCTGGGGCGCGACGTTGCCGATGCGGGAGAAGGGAGCCACGGTTGTGGCAGTCATGAAACCTCCTGAGAAATGTCGTGGCTGGGGTAGTCGGTGCGAGCGGTGTGGACAAGCTGGGTGGTCGAGTAGCCCGGTACGACGGGCAACAGTACGACCCGACCACCCAGCCGCTCTACCACCTCGGCCTCGGGCAGGACGCGGTCGGTGTAGTCCTGGCCCTTGACCCAGACGTCGGGCTGCAGCCGGGCCAATAACGCTGCGGGTGTCTTCTCCTCGAAGATCGCTACGCCGTCGACCGCGGCGAGCGCGTTGAGTACCCGAGCGCGGTCTTCCTGAGGTACGACTGGGCGGCCCGGACCCTTCGCGCGACGTACGGAGGCATCGGAGTTCAGACAGACCACGAGCGCGTCACCGAGCGCTCGGGCCTGGTTGAGCAGGCTGATGTGGCCGCGGTGCAGCAGGTCGAAGCAGCCGCCGGTCGCAACCAGCCGACCGCCGGCCCGCCGTACCCGCTCGGCCACGTCGAATGCATCACACACTCCCGTCGGCGCGGGCAGTCTGACCGAGAGGTCGATGCTGTTATAGCTGGAGACGGTTGAGACGGCGGTCGCTCCACCGTCGTGGACGAACTGGGCGGCGGAGATCACTGCGGCTTGGACGGCCTCGCGAATATCGGCACCCTCGAGCAGCGCCAGCGCGGCCGCCACCGCAAATTGATCACCGGCGCCGAGCGTGTCAAGGCGGGCCGACCCCGACTTGGGAGGGTCCAAGAGCGGAATATGCGTGGTACGCGGCGGGTCGGTTGCCTCGGTAAGGACCGCGCCTCGGCCGCCGGTAGTGACCGCGACGCTGTGGGCATGCCAGTCCAGGCACAGCTGCCGGCCTTGTTCGTCGGGGTGATCAACACCGCTGGAGAGCCGCGCCTCGTCGGCGTTCGGCGTCACCAGCGTGCAGCCCGGGACCGGCGCCGGACCACGCGGATGTGGGTCCCAGATCACCCGCGTCGATCTTCGCTCCGGCGGCAGCGCCTTCCGGATCGTGGGAAGGGCGGCTACGCCGCGTCCGTAATCGGCAACCAAGATCGCGCCTGCCGAAGCAAGCGTCTGTACCACTCCGGCTGGCAACGGCGTGCGACGGGCGCGGCCTGATCCCGAATCGAGGCGCAGCATGGGAACGTCATGAGCCGCAACGCGGCATTTGCAAACCGTGCTGCCCTGGAGGGGAAGCGAGCGAACATCCACATGATCGGCTAGCAGGCCAAGCAGTGAATCGCCAAGATCATCGGTACCGACCGCGGTGATCAGGATGACCTCCCGGCCAGTACGGGCGGCCAACAACGCGACAAGACCCGCGCCGCCGGGCCGACGCCGCTGCCGCGTCACGTCGACCACCGGCACGGGAGCCTCGGGACTCAGCCTGCTGGCCTCCCCCTCAATGTCGATGTCCAGCATCGAGTCGCCGAGGACAACCAAGGGACCGCCGCGGGCAGCCGTCGTCACCATGTGCCTGCCTGCACGGCCTGATTGTGCGGTACTTGATCATGCAGTGTCTGATCATTCAGGGCCTGATCGAGCGCGATACAGAGCGCGTGCACCAGGCTCAGATGGATCTCCTGCACGGTTGCCACGGTCGGTGCATCGACCGCGATCGCCGAATCCGACAGTGCCGCCAGTGGATTGGGCGCAGGACCGGTCATCGCCCAGACCGTGACGCCGAGATCGAGCCCGGCTTTAGCGGCTGCGATCACGTTCGGACTGGTACCACTGGTGGAGAGCGCAACCAAGACGTCGCCGCGCCGCCCGTACGCCTGCACCTGGCGGGCGAAGAGCTCCTCGAATCCGTAGTCATTGGCGATGGCGGTAACGGCGGCAGCGTCAGCAGTCAGCGCAATCCCCGGGAGCGGTCGCCGTTCGGTTCGAAAGCGACCAAGCAGCTCACCGGTCAGATGCTGAGCCTCCGCCGCACTGCCACCGTTACCGCAGGCAAGGAGCTTGCCACCGGCGGCAAAGATTTCCGCCAGGCGCTCGCCCCACTCAGCCACGACATGAGCCGCCGATTGTGTCGCCCGGGCAGCGACGGCCAGGTCGTCGAAATGCTGGCTAACGAACTCGACAGTCAATGCAGTGCTCCTTTCATGCTGCTTCGGACTTGCCCCGCAGCTCCGCCACGGCCGCGACCACCTCGTCGGGGTGAATCGAAGACAGACAGGGATGATCAGGTATCGAACAGCTACGCATTCGGGTGTTCCGGCAAGCCGCATGTTGATCACCCAGCAGCACTCGCGGCACCCCGTACGGTGCCCACTTCTGGGCTGGTACGACGGGCGCGAAAAGCGATACCACCGGCGTACCGACAGCGGCGGCGAGGTGGGCGGGCCCGGTATTGGGTACGACGGCAACCTCGGCGCCGTCGAGGACCGCCGCCAGCTCGGCTAACGACAGCTGGCCTCCAAGATCAACTCCATGCCCACCAGCGACGTAACCAGTGAGTGTCGCCTCATCGGCAGATCCGGTGACGAGCACTCGATGTCCGGCTGCCGCCAGTGCCGCGACGATGGCCCGACTGTGCGCCGCCGTTGGTCGCCTCGCCGGAACCGCAGCACCAGGATGGAACACCAGATACGGCTCCGCGCCGACCCGAGCAGTGACATCTGGCCCAGTGACATCGGGCAGGGGGCGGCGTACCGAAAGCCGGGCTCCCTTCTCGTCGGCAACAAAGCCGGCAGCGTTGGCCAGCGTGAGATTGCGCTCCGACTCCGGCAGGCCATCAGGCACACGATGGCGTAAATCGAGAAGGGAGCCCGGATAGTCGTCACAGATGGCACCAATCCAAGGCACCTTGGCCATCCGCAACAACAGGGCAAGCGGTAGTGGGGACTGATGGAAAGAGGTCAGCACCAGGGCCGCGTCGAAGCAGCGGGCCTCAACTTCGCTGACAAGGTGGGCAATCGTGTTGGGGCGTACGGGCGGTGGGTCGAACAGCACCCAGGGCGCGTCGAATTCCATGACATCGTCGACTCCGGGCAACATCTCGGCCGCCTCGCCGAGCCCACGGCGGATAAGCATGGTGACCTTGGCGCTGGCTGCCACGGCCCGTACCGCAGGTCCAGCAAGCAGGACATCGCCGAGGCTGTCCAACCTGGCCACGAGGACGCGTGAGAACCGGCTGGCTGTGCTCATCGCGATCTCCCGACGTGGCGGCGTACGGCAGTCCGCAAGTTGGGTGCCACCGCTGCGAACAGCTGGGCATGATCAATTTCGGCGACTCTGGTCTTGCGTGTTGGTACCAGGACAGCGCGCGCTCCAGCGGCGAGCGCTGCCTGTACGTCGCTGCCGATGTCGCCGATTAGGAGACATTGGTCGGGATCCAGGCCAAGTTCCTGGGCGGCCGCAGTCACTAGTCCGGGCTCGGGTTTGCGGCAGCCGCAGCCGGCGTCAGGCGCATGCGGGCAGACCTGCCAGGTGTCGAAGGGACCGAGCAGCGAATCGACGCGGGCGTTGACCTGGGCAAGTTCCTCGGGATTGATCAACCCGCGCGCCACGCCGGACTGGTTACTCACGACTCCGACCGCAACGCCTTGACGCCGGAGCTGCCTGAGCGTACGCCGAGCACCTGGCACCGGACGGACACGCCGCGGATCGGCGAGATAGGGCACGTCTTTGATCAAGGTTCCGTCCCGATCGAAGAGGACGGCCTGCGGCTTGCCGGAGGGAGCTCGGTGGGCAGCGCCAGCTCTCCCGGCAAGCCGGACCTTTAACTCACCTCGCAGTCGATGAGCAACTGCGAGGGGTGGAATAAAAGCGCTGGTGATCAGCATGGTGCCGATCTCTCGTGCCGTCCGCGGTCCCGGAAGAATGCGGCTAGCGGCGAACTCCCCGGTTAGTGCGGCCCAGATGATGCCAGCCGCCGCCGCGACACCTGTTCCAATCCGCCCTGTTCCAATCGGCACTGAGCCCTTCGACATGCTCAGCGCGCATCCGGCCAGCGCGGCCGTCGCAGCGCCGGCGGTAAGCAGGTGCCGTCCGGTCCGTCCTGGCGTCGTACCGATCAAGGAACGCCAGCGGCGCCCGAACTTGGCGCGTAGCAAAGCATTGTCGGCGTTGCCCGCCTGGTCCTTGAGGCTCCTGCGCCAACCAGTGGCTAGGGCGAGCGGGTGGGTCGTTACCCGCTCACCCCACGCGATGCCATACCCAGTTCTGACCGTTCTTAAAGCCAGATCAGCATCTTCTCGGAAAGCGCGTGGGAAGCGTTCATCGAAGCCACCGATCTCGACCAGCGCTGTGCATCGATATGCCATGTCGGCGGTGATCCAGAAGGCTCCGCTCAGACCCAAAGTGCGGCGCTCGGCGTCGGTGGGCTTGCGACCCTCCGGCGATGGGACATAGATCCAGGCCTGCGAGGCGGCCACGGTGTCCGGAAGGTCTTTCAGGTCGTTGACCAGTCGGCGGCACCAGTCGACCGGAATAGCGACGTCATCATCAAGAAAAGCGATCCATTGAATTTTTGGCCAATCTGCTTCCGCCGCCCGCCAGCCGGCGTTTCGAGCTGCCGCTGGTCCTCGCCCGTGGGTACGGACGACGACCAGCGGCGCCGAGGTCGCTGGAAGATCGAGCGCGGAGTTGGCGTGCTGGCCGGGATCCGGGCGCCGATCGTCAGCGACGACGATGCAGGAAGGCGCCGGCTCGCCGTCAACAGCTGCGACGAGCTCGGCAAGTCCGGGGCGCCCGATCGTGGGAATGACGACGGCGTAACTGATCATGGCCGGCGTACCAGGAAGGGGCCGATCGCAAGTGCGTCAACCGGTGCGGAGCCAAACAGCTCCAGTACGTCACGCGGACTGTCCACCATCGGACGTCCCGCGGTATTGAGGCTGGTATTGACGACGACGGGTATGCCGGTGATCTCGTCGAAGGCGCTCAGCATGCCTGCAGTCAGCGGATCATCGGCTGCGTCGACGGTCTGGATACGCGCCGTGCCGTCGACATGTGTAACAGCACGTAGCCGGTCTTGCCAGTCGCGCGCGACATCGTGCACGAAGAGCATGTACGGACTGGGAATCGGTCCGCGCGCGAAGATCTCCGGTGCCCGCTCACTGAGCACCATCGGCGCGACCGGACGGAACTGCTCGCGGCCCTTGATGTCATTGAGCCGCTCGGTGTTGTCCTCGCGGGCCGGATGGGCGAGCAGGGAGCGGTGCCCGAGGGCTCGTGGCCCGTACTCCGCGCGGCCCTGGAACCAGGCGACGATTCCGTTGTTGGCAATGATCTCCGCGGCCGTAGCGGAGATGTCTGATGGGCGCTCGTACGGCAGGCGGGCCGTACTCAGCGCCACCTCGATCTGGGTGTCGCTCCAGCCGCGGCCCAAAGCGGCCGTGGTCATAGGCGCGAGGTCGTCGCCTGCTTCAGCGGCCACCGCGAGCGCGGCGCCGAGGGCGGTGCCGGAGTCGCCGGCTGCCGGCTGCACCCAGATCTCGTCGAACGGGCTTTCGGCCAGTAGCCGGGTGTTGGCGACGCAATTCAGTGCGACCCCACCGGCGAATGCGAGCCGGCTGTTCGCGGTGCGGGCGTAGAGCCAGTTGCATAGCTCGAGCAGCACCTCTTCGAGCGCGACCTGCACGCTGGCCGCCAGGTCGGCGTGGCTCTCGTCGAAGCCGTCCCCGACCTGGCGTGCCGGCGCGAAGTGGTTCCAGTCAACGGGCTCGGTGCGGAAGCCGCCGTCCGGCGTCGCGTACACCCGCTGCCTGAAATGATCAAGGTGTCGTGGGGCGCCGTAGGAGGCCATCGCCATCACCTTGTACTCGTCACTCGATCGTTCAAAGCCGAGATGGGCTGTCAGATCCTCGTACAACAGGCCGAGTGAGTGTGGCAGCGATTGGGCCGTGATTAAGTCCAGCTTGCGGTCGCGGTACTCCCCCGCCAGCATCGAAGTCGCCTCACCACGACCGTCCACCGCGAGCACCGCGCAATCCTTGAGTGTCCCCTCGGGACCCCAGGGCGCGGCAAGTGCGGCCGATGCGGCGTGGGCAACATGGTGGCGGACGAAATGGAATGGCTTGGGGTCGTAGCCGGGCAGCGCGGTCTTCAGAAACTGTGGCGCGCGGGCCGCGTACGTGGTGCGCAGGTCCTCCCAGCTCGGGTCCAGGCCGCCTGAATTGGGGTCGACTAGAGCCGGGTCGTAGGAGTATGCGACCGCGTCAAGATCATCTGCAGTCAGGCCGCCCTCGGCAAGGCACCATTTGATCGCCTGCTCGGGAAGCTCCCAGGCTGAGAACGGCACCGGTCGCTTGCCATGCTTGCGCCGGCTGAACCGTTCCTCCTCGGCCGCGGCGACCGTACGCCCATCAACAACTAGAGCCGCTGCCGAGTCGTGGAAGACGGCGTTGATGCCGAGTACACGCAATTCCTTGCCTCCCCGCTCTAGCACCTTCGGCCACTCGGTTCCTCCGAGAGCCGTTACCCCACTTCTTCTGGGTAAAACACCTATAGGTGATTTACTTCTCCGGTCGCCCTCCAGTCACCTCCTGCAGCCTGAGCCTGTCGAAGCCCTGGCCCGTGCCGGTACGTCTTGACGGCTGTGCGGCGAAACGACCCCCGAGACGGATGCCTGGCCGCTCTGGTTCCTGCCAACGTTTCCCGTCTCAAGAGGACGGTTGGCGAGGATCTTGAGAGCGATCTGATGCCACCTTTCTCAGCGCGAGACGGCTCGCGCCGCCTGATGTCGTACGGTCCGCTCATACACCGCCGCGGTGTCCGCAGCGACCCGATCCCAGGAATACCGGCTCCGTACCCGTTCCAGGCCGGCTCGACTCAACTCCGCGCGCCGGCTAGGTGATTCGAGCAGCCGGCCGATCACTTCTGCCAGCTTGGCGGGATCACGTGGGGGTACGTGGGCGCCGGTGACTCCGTCGACGACGGTGTCAAGCATGCCACCCACAGCACTCGCGACGACAGGGACGCCGCACGCCATAGCCTCCAGTGGCACAATCCCGAACGGCTCGTACCACGGCGAGCAGACGACCAGATCGGCAGACCGCAAGAGTCCCGGCATGTCGGTACGCGCCACCTGGCCGATCAGTCGTACCCGATCAGCGACACCTACCCGCTCTGCGACGGCGACCAGCCGATCATGCTCTGGCTCCGGTGTGGCATCGGCGCCTCCAGCGATCACGAGTTCGGTATCCGGCAGTCGAGGCAACGCTTCGATCGTGGTGTCATAACCCTTGCGCGGCACCAGTCTGCCAACGCTCAGCAACCGATCGCGGCAGATCCTCTCCGGCACGGCCGGTGACGCGCTTGCTGCCGGACCCGGCGAGAAGTGGACAAGATCGACGCCACAAGGCACTACGGCCACTTTGTTGGGCTCCACTCCCATCAGCCCAAGTTCGCGTACTTCATCACTGGCCGTTGCCACGATGCAGTCGGCCGCGCCAGCGACCGCGGCTTCGACGCGGATCCGGTTCAGTGGGCTGGTGTCTGACGGGCCCTGGTAGCGCCGCTTGACCGTGCCGAGCGCATGGAAGGTGATCAACAGCGGCAGGTTGAGCCTCGCGGCGGCTGCGGCAGATGCCCAGGCGGACATCCAGAAGTGCGCATGCACCAGGTCTGGCTGCTGGAACTTGAGCATCTCGGTGAGGCAGTCGGCGAAGGCGCTCATGTGAGGCCATAGCTCGTCCTTCAACAGGACCGCCGCAGGTCCGGCCGGCACGTGGACTACCTCGTAGCCGGCGGATGTGGTCAGCCGCTCGGTTAGATCCGGATCGTCTCGCCTGGTGTAGACAGCGACCGAATGTCCGAGCCGGACGAGCCCTGCGGCGAGTTCAGCGACATGGACGTTTTGACCTCCGGCATCGACGCCGCCGATGGCGGCCAGTGGACTTGCGTGTTCAGACACCAGGGCGATGCGCATGGCAATTTCCCCCTTCGAAACGGTCCCGAGAGCCGTACCCGTTCTTCACTTAGCTAAACGCGAAGTTTCAGGCGTGGTCTTGGTGATCGTTCGATCCCAAAGTGGTCATAAACGACAAGCTGAATCGATGGAGACTTGTCGTATGTGACCACTTGACGCAAATGCGGCACCGGGTGATGTGAAGAATGGGAGCATGAGCGACTCCGCCGATGTGCTTGGCTCGTCACCGTCCGAGCAGGGCGGCGACCACTTCCGTACCGCGTACGACGCTGGGCCGCCGCCCTGGGACATCGGTCGGCCACAATCACCGTTTGTCGAGCTGGCTGACGAGGGTGTACTTGCTGGACGCGTATTGGATGTCGGATGCGGAACCGGCGAACACGCACTCATGGCAGCCGCTCGGGGATTCGACGCAACCGGTATCGACGCCGTGCCGAGGGCGATCGAGCTGGCGCAGCGCAAGGCTCGCGATCGCGGTCTCAACGCACGATTTCTGGTCTGGGACGCATTGAAGTTGCCCGATCTTGGCGAGCAATTCGAGACCGTCCTCGACTGCGGACTCTTTCACGTTCTTAACGATGAGCATCGGGCCCGATTCGTTGCCGGACTCGGCCGCATCATCCCGGCCGGCGGTCATTACTACATGCTGTGCTTCAGCGATCGGCAGCCCGGCACCCTCGGCCCGCGGCGGGTAAGCCAGTCAGAGATCAGGGAAGCGTTCGCTCGTGACTGGCGGGTGGACGCTATCGAGGACGTGATCATAGATACCAATTTCGATGATCCTGGGGTACGCGCATGGCGTGCCAGGATCGCCCGCATTTAAGCTGGTCAGGACCGTCTCAACGCCGCCCGCTTAGTGACATAGCGCCGAATCTTTTCATGAGTTCCGCAGTCGTTCATCGCACACCAGCGACGGCTGAAGTTCTTGGATTGATCAAGGAAGACCCATGGACATCCTGCGCATTTCTTGACTCGGGCTAGCTGCGGACTGGTGAGCAGCTCGGCCGCTGCCACCCCGATGGGCCAGAGTAGGCCGTCGAGCCGGGCCGTCAGCGGCCAGTTGAGCTCGTACGTCGTTCCGCTGGATGCCAGCTCGGCTTGCGCGATGGCGTCTTTCACGAACGGTCGCAATTCGGTCCAGCCAGCCACCGGCGCCAATTGAGCGGGCTGTTTTCCGATGTTGACCGCCGCAACGTCGGTGAACACCTCGATCAGGATGCGCCGCAATGCATGCGCGCGCTTGAGCGCTGCCAATGCGGCGCGACGGTGTGCCTCAGCAGCGGGCAGCAGCTCAGCGGCCTGATCCGGCACCAGAATGCCGACGCGAATCGACCACCCAACCAGCTCCGGATAGCTGCCGATGTGGTCATACCGCGCCACCCCTTCGGGATCGTCAACGGTGTTCGCAAAATCCAGCGCCAAGTGCCCACCGACGATAGGCAACTGCCGTGGAGCAGGTGTCGCCTGACCTGTTCTTGGAGCTACTTCTAATGTTTCCATCAAAAGACACTTTACCAGATGCATAGCTTCAGAAGCGACGGGTATGTTCCCAGCATGGGGACTTTTGATGGTAACAGATCGCTCAAAAGCCAACCGCTCGCACTGGCTGTGATCTGCGCTGCACAATTTCTGGTGGTCCTTGATGTCACGATCGTGACCACTGCTTTGCCGGCGATCCGCCAGGCGCTTGGGTTCAGCGATGCCCAACTGCAATGGGTGTTTACCGCGTACGCGCTGGTGTTCGGCGCACTGTTGATCTTCGGTGGAGGGGTGGCCGACGTAGTTGGTCGCCGCCGTACGTTCACCGGCGGAGTTGTCCTTTTTGCCGTTGCCTCCGCCGCATGCGCATTGGCATGGTCTCCGGCCACACTCGTGGGCGCCCGATTGTTCCAAGGTGCCGGAGCCGCCCTCCTCTCGCCAGCCGCTCTGGCGATGTTGACAACGCTCACCGAGCCTGGCGAATCGCGGAAACGGGCCATCGGTTGGTGGACCGCAGTTGCAGCCACGGGCGGCGCGGGCGGATGGGTGCTCGGTGGCCTCATCAGCGAATACGTCGGGTGGCGCTGGGTATTCGCGGTCAATGTGCCGATCGCGATCGTTGCCTTCGCAATGGCGCTGCGGGTGCTACCGGCCGATCACCCAACGAGCAAACCTCCGCTCGATCTCGGCGGCGCCTTCACCGCCACGGTCGGCCTCGGACTACTTGTCTATGGCCTGACCAGCGCCGGCGAGCGTGGTCTGGATCGGGTGGCGAGCTGGCTTCCGCTGATCCTGGCGGCAGTCTCATTCGTGATCTTCGTACGCCATGAGGGCCGAACGTCGGATCCGCTGCTGCCACTTGAGTTGCTGCGGTCTCGGCCAGTGGCGGGTGCGAATCTGACTGCGGCAGCAATCACGGCCTCCACGTCGCCTGCCATGTATCTAGCTGTCCTCTACGTGCAACAGATGCTAGAGATCCCCGCCGGGCGTGCGTCGCTGCTGTTCCCCGCGGTCAACATAGGCGTCATCGCCGGATCGTTGGCAGGCCCACGAGTTCTCAAGCGTCTGGGCGCGCGGCGCACGCTCATCGCAGGTTTCGCCGGCATCGTCGGCGGAACCATGTTGCTGCTGTTTCTCTCTGACAACGGTCTGCCCGTTATTCAGCTGATAGGCGCCTTCACAGTGATGGGTATAGGGCTGGGCACCGCGTCTGTGGCCTCGACCCAGACTGGAACAGATGCCGCCAATCCCGAATATCGGGGCGTTGCCTCTGGCGTACTGAACTCCGCGGCACAGGTCGGCACGGCAGTCGGCGTCGCGCTGCTACTGCCTCTCGCCGCTTCCATCGGCCTAGACACGATGAGCGGCTATCGCATCGGTTGGATTGGCGCCGGGGTTATAGCACTCGCAGGCGCTCTTGCGGGCCTCTTGGTACCAGCCGTTAGCGCTGCTGTCTCAACCAGATCAAGATCGTTTCAAAGCAGTACGGTTGAGCAGCGGCTAGAGGAGGACCTGCGAGGTGGACCAGCGAGCTGCCCAATACCGAATTCGCCTAGCTCGCCCCGATGAGGTGCACCAGGGACATGCCACGCTCGAACTTACTCCGGACGGGATATCTGATTACCTGCTCCGGCTCGGGGGTAGTTAGCGACGCAAGCAAGAACTGCACGCTGAAGGGGAACGACCATCTCAACCACGCAAGACCAAAAAGATCAAGTCGACGTGCCGGGCGGCGAGGCAAAGCGACCCGGCGAGATTCCCGCGCGCGGCTGGCTACAGGTAGCCAAGCGCGGTTGGAAAGAGGCAAAGGCTGACAATGTTCCGCTGCTCGGCGCTGGCGTCGCCTTTTACGCGTTCCTGGCCATCTTCCCCGCGCTGATCGCGCTCGTGTCGATCTATGGACTCTTCGCAGACCCAGCGACGATCGCGGACCAAATGAAATCGTTCACTGAGGCACTTCCCCCGGCGGCCCGCCAGGTGATTACCGACCAGGTCACAATGCTGGCTTCCCGCCGCGCCGCGCTGAGCATCGGCCTCGCGATCTCCATCGTTATCGCGTTGTGGAGCGCGTCCGCCGGCATCAGCAATCTGCTCACCGCGGTCAATGTTGCCTATGACGAAGAGGAGAAACGCGGCTTCGTCAAGAAGCGTTTGATGTCGCTCGGACTGACTATCGCGGCCATCGTCTTTATGGCGATCATGCTCGGCATCGTGGCGGTACTGCCGGCACTGCTGAAAGCCGTGTTCGGAACCGGCGCGCTGCGCTGGGTGTTCCAGATCATCAGCTGGCTGATCTTGGTCGTCTTGGTGATGCTGGCATTGGCGATCATCTATCGCTTGGGGCCCGACCGTGACGCTCCCAAGATGAAATGGGTGTCCGTTGGCGCCCTTGTCGCCACGTTGATCTGGCTCGCTGCCTCCATCGGCTTCTCGATCTATTCCTCGACCTTTGGCAATTATGCCAAGACCTATGGTGTCTTCGCAGGAATCGTGGTCCTGATGTTCTGGCTCTGGCTCACCGCGTACGCGATCTTGCTCGGCGCGGAGATCAACGCCGAGTCCGAGCAGCAGACAATCGCCGACACGACTAAGGGCAAGGAAGAACCGCTCGGTGAGCGCGGCGCAGTCAAGGCCGACTCAATCCCCAGTGGGGACCCAGAGGCACCACAGCAGGAACGCTGACCAGTTGAATGGGTGATAGGGGAACGCTGACATGGCCGTACAACGCCGCGTGAACTGCTCGCCTGAGCAGGTGTTTGACGTACTCAACGACGGCTGGATCTACCCCGTGTGGGTAGTTGGCGCGTCTCGGATGCGTGATGTCGATGAGGACTGGCCGGCCCCCGGCAGCCGCCTGCACCACTCTTTCGGCGTGTGGCCGCTCGTGATCGACGACACTACCGAAGTCCTAGAGATCGAGCCTGGCAAGCGCCTGGTGATGGAGGCTCGCGGTTGGCCGATCGGCAAGGCTCGCGTAGAGATCACTGTCGAGGCAGATGGTGATGGCTCCTTGATCACGATCTCTGAAGACGTCACCGACGGCCCTGCGCAACTGGTTCCAGAGCCGGTACGCCAGCCCACCATCGACTTTCGTAACCGGGAGACACTGCGGCGGCTCGGTTATGTGGCCGAGGGTCGGCACGATGGTCTTCCGGATCAGGCGGATATCGTCGAACGATCCGGCTCCGCTGCTACTCGGCCCTGACTGCGAGCACTCCACCGAGGAGTCAGCCGAGCATACGCCAGGGCAGCCCTTGCCGCGTTCATGCCGCAGGCACCGTGTACGGCGCCGCCGGGATGCGCCGACGCTGAGGCAAGGTAGAGCCCACGGATTGGGGTCTCGGCCCGGCCGAGGCCCGGAATCGGCCGGAAGATCAATTGCTGATCAAGCGCCGCAGTGCCCCCGTTGAGGGAGCCTCCTACGAGGTTGGCGTCGCGGCGCTCCATCTCCAGTGGGCTCAAAATACGGCGCGTGATGATGCGCTCCGAAAAGCCAGGTGCGCGCTGCTCGATCCGGTCCTGCATCCGGTCGGCGAACCGCTCGGCGTCGTCGCGGTCCCAGGAACCGGTCAGAGTGCCTCCTGCGTCGCCCTGCACCCGCAGCGGCACGTGCGTGTAGGCCCACGACGACTCGGTCCCCTCCGGTGAGCGGGTGGGGTCTGAAGTGGTCATTTGGCCCATCAGCAGGAACGGGCGGTCGGGGATGCTGCCGGCGGTCAGCTGTGCAAAGGTCATCACCAGCTCTTCATAGGAGTCGGCGATATGCACCGTCCCTGGCGCATAGGGGGGCGGCGTACGCCATGGGACCGGCGCACTGAGCGCCCAATCGACCTTGAAGGTCGCCGGGTCGCGGCGGAAACCGGCCATCTTGATGCGCACGCTTGGCGGCAGCTCGTCGAAGGTGACCAGACTGCCATAGAGGTGCTCGGCAGCGACGTCGGCCAGCACGGCCCGACGTACCCGGACAAGTTGATCATGAACCTGGACACCTGCGGCGCGTCCTCCCTTGATGCTGATCTTGGTCACTTTGGCATTGCAGACTACGACGCCGCCGCGAGCGGCGAAGCGATCTCGCATGGCGTCCGCGAGCTTGCCCGCTCCGCCTTCTGGGACCGGATAGCCCACCGTCTGACCCAGCATGATCAGCAGCAGTCCGAGGAAGCCTGATCCCGCACCATCAGGCGGGATGTCTGCATGCAAGGCGTTTCCGGTAAGCAGCAGCCTTACCGCCTGGCCGCCGAAATACGGCTCGACGATATTTCCCGCTGGTGCCAGCAGTCGACGCACGAAGGACAATCCACCCACACGCGGCAAATTGATCATGGCACGTAGCGCGGGTCCCACCGGTGGAAATGGTGTGACGAGCGCATCGACCAGGCTCGGGCCGATCTTGCGCCATTGATCAACAAGAGCACGCCAAGCTGCGCCATCACCGGGATGCTCCTTGTCCAGGAGCTGCGCAGTAATGTCAAGATCACGATGCAGCATGATCCAGGATTCATCGCCGCGGGAATGCCCGAGCACGGCAGGAGCATGCCGCCAGCGCAGGCCATACTCCTCTAGCCGCAATCCCTTGATCACCCGGGAAGCGAATCCCAAGGGATAGAAGGCGCTAAAGGTGTCGGAGATGAAATCCGGATGCAGTTCGCGATCACTGCGTACCGCGCCCCCAACCTCCGGCTGCGCCTCCAGCAGCATGGTCTCCCACCCGGCATCGGCTAGGTGGTTTGCGGCGACGAGGCCGTTGGGCCCCGCACCGATGACTACCGCATCGACCTCGCGGGGCAGCGTCATCTCTTGACCTCAGAGCATTGGCCGTCCGCCGGTGACTGCCACCCGAGCCCCAGACATATAGCTGCCGTCGTCGGAGGCAAGCAGGACGTAAACCGGCGCAAGCTCCTTCGGCTGGCCGGCCCGGCCGAGTGGAGTGTTCTCGCCAAACTTTTCCACCTTCTCTTCGGGCATCGTCGCAGGAATGAGCGGAGTCCAGATCGGTCCCGGAGCCACACTGTTGACGCGAATGCCCTTCTCACCGAGCATTTGGGCGAGGCTGGCACAGAAATTCGCGATTGCGGCTTTAGTGGCAGCGTACGGCGCAAGCGTTGGATTCGGCATATCGGAGTTGACCGACGAACTCCCAATGATCGACGCTCCGGGCTTCATATGCGGGATCGCAGCCTTGATCAGCCGGAACATGGCCCCGATGTTGGTATCAAAGGTGTAGTCCCATTCGTCGTCGGGAATCTCGTCGAGTGTCTCGTGCGTCATCTGGTACGCGGCGTTGCTAACCAGAATGTCGACGCCGCCTAGTTCATCGACGGCAGTCTGAATGATGTCGCGACAATGCTGCGGATCGGCCACGTCACCTTTCACCAGTACTACGCGTCGGCCGGCCTTCTCGACATAGCTCGCCGTGTCTTTCGCGTCGGAATCCTCACTGAGATAAGAAATCAGTACGTCTGCACCTTCCCGTGCGTACGCGATGGCTACGGCACGCCCGATGCCAGAGTCGCCACCGGTGATCACGGCAACCTTGTCGGTAAGCTTCCCGCTGCCCCGATAGCTCTCCTCGCCGCAGTCGGGTACCCGCGTCATCTTGGACTGGACGCCCGGCACCTCTTGCTGCTGTGGGGGCTGGCTCATGTGTTTCCTCCTTGACATTGGTCGTGCTGGCTCAGTTACCCGCCAATGCTGGGGGTGAACCCCTTTCGCCAAGTTGTCAGCGTTCAGCTGCTTGCTCGGTAGACGATCGGGCTTGCCATCCTCAACAAGTGGTAATCATCCATATGTAGGCGATCTGGCAGGTCGACTTCGAGCACGTCCTCACCCAAACGTCGCCGCCGCCACGGCCAAGAACTCCCACAAAAATGCCCTTTTAGTGATTGCCATCCGCACACATGGCTATACACCGTGCGGAGATCAGCTCTTCCTCCCACCCTTCCTGGAGGGATCATCTCCTCGGCCCGGCAGCGTACGGCACATACGCGCCGGGCCGGCACTTTCCTGCCAGGCCCCGTAGTGATTGGTCCGGTAGCAGCGACGCGTTTAGAGCTGTCGTAAAGGGGTTAGCTGCAGGCCTTGACGAGCTCATTGCAAGGACGACGGTGAAAATGGCTGGGTCATGTCTTCGATAGGTACCGCGCCGCTCTATCCTGCTCCTTCACCACATGGAGACCTCCGCTCGAAGGGGTTGAGGGGATGGCTAGCCCGAAGGCCCTTGACCGGATTCTTGGTCATCGTGCTGGGCCTGAGCTGGCTGCTGATGGCAATACCGGTTCTTGCTTTCCATGGCGTTATTCCGGGTGCGAACCTGCCAGTGGAAGTTTTCGCGCTGGCTGCGACACTGTTGATCTTGTTGCCGACCGCCTTGTGGGTCACCTCGATCACCGACCGACGGGCCGGCGTACGGGCGCTGTTTGCACGGGTGTTTCGTTGGCGTTTCGGCATTGGCTGGTGGTTGGTGGTGCTCTTTGGGCTACCGGTGATCACCATGCTGCTCGGCTTGATCTTCGGGGGCTCGTTACACACAGCCGATCTCGGGTTGGTGTTGATCAAGCAAGCCGGCTCGATTCTGCTAGCGATCGCGGTGATCAATCTGTGGGAAGAAGCAGTCTGGGCTGGCTTCTTCCAAACCCGTTTGGAAGCCCGCTTCAACTTCGTCGTGGCCGCAGCCCTGACCGCACTGCCGTTCGCGGGTGTGCACGTTCCACTGCTGCTGCTCGATGATCATGTGTCGGTGCAGTCGGTGCTGCTCGGCTTCGCGGGCTTGTTGATCTTGGGCGTTGTGATTCGGCTGCTGATGGGTGTCACAATGCGCGGCGCCGCCGACAGTGTGTTGGCAGCAGGGGTCTTGCATCAGATCTTCGATGCCTGCAACAACAACGGCGCTCTCATCGATTCCTTGCTGGATGGCGTCGACGCCGGCAACATGACGCAGCTAGCCACCGTCGTACTGACAATCTTGATCGCCGCGTGGCTGCTCTGGCGACGTCCTGGTGCGTTCGCAAAACGTCAAATATCGGTTTAGTGCCGAATACCTTCTCCATCACCAAGCTGGTGACGTACTCCACGACACCGCAGATCAGCATGCCCCAGAGGAAGATCAAAAGCGGTTCCTTGAGGAAGCGGTGAATCGCCATGATGCGGTCCACGACCGACAAGGACTGGCCGAGTCGAAGTGCTCTGTGCACCCGTTCCCGGCGGTCGATTGTTGCGCCGGGAGCCGGGCGGGGAATGGTGTATATGCGGGTTTGCGGGAGGTCTGATTGAGCTCCCGGATGGCACCTTAAGGCCTGATTTTTCCCTTATTTTGTTGACAAACGGCTTACTATCGAACACGCATTCGAATACAATAAGAGCATGGAACTCGGGGAACCATCTGATCAGCGCACGCCGCTAGATACCGCACTCGACACCTTCCACAGCGCCCTACTCGACCTGACCACCACCGCTGAATCCGGCGGTCTTGATCAGCCGAACGCCGAAGAGCTGGTGGCGGTCTGGCAACGCTTCGAACGCATCCGCAACAAACTGCCGTTAGTTGATCACAGCCTGATCGCCGCCGCGGCAGCCAGCGACCTGGCCCGGGAATACTGCTCCTCCACCATCACCCCAATTCCTGATACGGGTGCTGCACCTCTCCCACGGCGACGCCGCCGGCCGAGTACGGGCCGCAGCCGCGGTCGGGCCACGCACCTCCATGCTCGGCGAACAACTGGAACCGCAGCTGCCCCGGCTCGCCGCACTGCAACGCGTCGGTGCCGTCACACCAGACAAGGTAGCCATCGTGGAACGGGCCATGCACAACTCACCCGCCCCGGCCTCGATCCCGACGATGTCGAGACTGACGGCCCCGAACCCATAGACGACCAACACCAACAACAGCGCCGCGCCGTCGAACTCAAACAGCGCCGCGACGGCATGTGGCACCTCAAAGGCCGCCTCACCGCAACCCTCGGCGCCCAACTGAACGCGATCTTGGACCCGCTCGCCAAACCCCGCACCAGCAGCATCGACAACGAAGACGGCACCACTACGAAGCTTCCCGACGAGCGGCCCTCCAGCCAACGCCTGCACGACGCGCTCGACGAGGCCTGCGCCAAGCTCCTCAAGTCAACTGATCTGCCGTCCGTCGGCGGCGTACCCGCCTCCGTCATCATCACCATCAACCTCGAAGACCTACTCGCCAAAACCGGACTCGCCGAAGCCGCCGATGGTTCTCAGTTCACCTCTGATCAGCTGGCGGATCGCCGACGAAGCCGACCTCTGGCCCATCATCATCGACCGGCACGGCGTCCCCCTCGCCCTCGGACGCAGCCAACGGCTCGCCTCCAAAGGCCAAACCCTCGCCCTCATCGCCAGAGACGGCGGCTGCTCATTTCCCGGCTGCACCCATCCCGCCGCCTGGTGCGACCGCCACCACATTCTCGACTGGATTCTCGGCGGCAACAGCGACCTCAACAACTTGACGTTGCTGTGCCGCTACGACCACACCCACTTCCTGCAAAAAGGCTGGACCTGCCGCATCAACACCGACGGACTACCCGAATGGACACCGCCAAGCTGGATCGACCCGGAGCAACGACCACAAATCAACCCCCGCATCCGACGCCTCAACACCCAACGCCAACTCAAACGCAGCAGCCGGCCGCGATCCCTCGCAGCAGCATGATTGCTCACCCATGAGCGTCCAAAGTCGCGTGGCTCGCTCGCTAACCTTGATCGCTTCGGGACAGACGTATCCATCGATAGCCCCAGCCGTTCAGCGTGAGCCCCTTCAAATTCTCGTCGGGTGCTTCATACGGGCCATCCACGAACAGGTCATAAGGAACACCGTTCATGCCTTCAAGTGGGCCGATATCAACCGTCACCGGGGTGTCGGCCAAGTTGTGGAGCAGCAAGATCGATCCTGCCGGCGCGTCAAATCGGTGTGCCAGTACAGTGCGCGGGAGCGGGGCCTTGACGATCGAGCAAGTGCCGGTTCCGATCTCCGGCGCAGTGCGCAACGTATGGATCATGTTTTCGAACCAGCGCAGCAGCGAGTTTGGGTCCTGTTGCTGCGCCCGTACGTTGATCTCCTTCGCACCAAACCGCCCTGTCATCACGACCGGACGGAACAGCGCGTCTGGCGCTGCCGGACTGAAACCAGCATTGAGCGTCGCGTCCCAATGCATCGGCGTTCGAATTGCCTCCCGGCCTTCAAGACTCAGGTCTTCCCCCATACCGATTTCCTCGCCGTAGCGCAGTGCCGGCGTGCCGGGCAGCGAGAACTGCAGCGCGTACGCCAGCTCGATGCGGCGGCGATCACCATTGAGCATCGGGGCCAACCTGCGCCGAATGCCGCGGCCGTACAACTGCATCTCCGGGCGTGGGCCAAAGGCGCGAAAGACATCGCTGCGCTGCTCCTCGGTGAGCCTGCTGAGGTCCAGCTCGTCGTGGTTGCGCAGGAAGCTGACCCATTGACCGCCTTTGGGCAACCGCACCGCCGTGGTCAGGGCCTCGGTCAGCGGCTCAGCATCGCTGCGAGCAAGCGCGAGCCAGATCCGCGGATTGAGCAGGAAGTCGAACATCATCTGCGCACGATCGCTCGGTCCGTCGGGCCGACTGCCGACGAACTTGACGACCTCGTCGGGCGGCACATTGGCCTCGCACAGCAACACCGAGTCCCCGCTGAGCCACTGGGTCTCTTGCCGCCACGAGTCCATGATCGAAAAGTCTTGGGGCCCGGAATCGACTCCCGGCCTGACCATCTCGAGAATGAAGGGCGCCGCATCGATCCGAAAGCCGGCCGCACCGAGTTGCAACCAGAAGTTCATTACCTTCGCCATCTCCTGGCGTACGGCGGGATTGGCCCAGTTGAGGTCGGGCTGGAAGTCATAGAAGCGGTGGAAGTACCACGCCTGGGCCTGCTCGTCGAAGGTCCAGGTTTCCTTCTGCTCACCCGGAAACACAGCGCCTTGATAACGGTTTGGCGGCTCCTCGGCACTCCAGACGTACCAGTCGCGGTATGGCGAATCAGCGCTACTTCGCGCGGAGACAAACCACGGATGTTCATCAGAGGTGTGGTTGACCACCAGATCGAGGACGATCCGAATGCCCCGCTCTTGGGCTCCTCGGGCGAGGTCGGCGAAATCACCGAGACTGCCCAGCGGCGGATCGATGCCGTAATAGTCACTGATGTCATAACCGCCATCGCGGCCCGGACTTGGATAGATCGGATTCAGCCACAGGCAGGAAACACCCAATCTGGACAGGTAATCCAGCCGGCTGATCAACCCTCGAAGATCACCACGGCCATCACCATCGGAGTCCTGGAAGGAGGAGACATCAAGGCTGTAGATGACGGCTTGCTGATACCACTTGTTGATCATGGCCTACGGCCTTTCGGTTGACCGCCCTTGCGAGTCCAGCCGCAGTCGCAGCCGCGGCTTCGGCCAACGCCGCCGCTGGCACCGGTCACCACAACAACCCGGCTGCGAACCTCCCGACTGCTCATGCATTAGCAGTACCCGCGGGCGCTCAACCGACACTAATGTCCCAATCCGCCAAACAGCATGCTGAACCGCGTATTAGATTGGGCGGCGCGCACGGCCCCCCGTCGCAAGCGTGCTGGCGTGAAGTGCAGGCACATCCCAACAGCCCAAGAGCCCAACATGCCCAAGAATCCAATATGCATGTCTCGCCCGATGTCGCGGAGCGCGACAGATCGGAAGGAATGACCGAGTCCTTCGACGCTCAGGAAGAGCCCACCGTCGATCTATCGTCGGGTGGCTCATCAAGCCGTGCCGCCATGCGCTCGGTGTACGACGAGGTCGATTGGTCCGCCACGCCGCTGGGTCCACCAGACAAATGGCCAGCGCTGTTGCGGCTGCTGGTGGACCTTTGTCTCGATTCCGAATTCCCAGTCCAGATCAGCTGGGGACCTGAGCTACTGGTGCTCTACAACGACGCCTATATCCCGTTACTGGGCGCCGACAAGCATCCTTGGGCGCTGGGCCGCCCGGCCAGCGAGATTGGACCGCATCTCTGGCCGGCGAGCGAGGAACATCTGCGCGAGGTGATGGAGACTGGCCGGCCATACCACAGTGATGATCAACGGCTGATCATCGATCGGCACGGATATCCCGAGGAGGCGTACTTCACCTTCTCGCTGAGCGCAGTCCGCGACGCCGACGGCAAGATCGTCGGGCTTTTCAACGCGATCACCGAAACGACGCAGCACCTGCTGTACGAACGCCGACTCCAGGTGTTGCGCAGACTAGGCGCGGTCTCGGTTACCGCCGACGACTCCTTGCCCTCCACCTGCCGGGCAGCTATTGAGGTGATCGGAAGGACCCGGGAGAGCGTGCCATTCGCGGTGGTGTTCCTCCGGGACCTTCCGGGGGAAGCGCCGCGGCGTACGGCCGGCTACGGCTTCGATGAGACCGCAGCGGCTTCCTGCGAACTCGTCCAGCCCACGCCGACGAGCGGACCGGTGGTCGAAGTGCTCGAAAGCAGCGGCACCGTGTTGGTGTCGGGTCTGCGTGAGCGCTATCCCAGTGTCTTTTCGCCCGGGCCATTGGGACCGCTAACACCAGACCAGGCTTTCGTACTGCCCGTGGTCATGCTGGGCCGGCGGGAACCGATCGGTGCATTGATCATCGGAGTCAACCCCTATTGGCGACCAGACGACGCCTACACCGCGTTCACTGCCATGGCGGCGCGACAACTTGGTGTGATCATCACCGATGCGGTCTCATACCAAAACGAGCGCAAGCGGCAGCGTGCGCTTGAAGAGCTGGACCGGGCGCGTACGGAATTCTTCCAAAACGTCACTCATGAACTGCGTGCGCCGTTGACGATGTTGCTCACCCCACTGCAAGACATCCTTGATGAGCCGGGCGTCGTGCTTTCCGCAGCCGCCAGGGACACCGTGCAGACCTCGGTCCGTGCTGGTGATCGGCTGCAACGAGTGGTCGATGCGCTCCTCGACATCTCCCGCGCCGAGTCTGCCGCACTGATGCCGGATCGCGAAGAGATTGATCTTGCCTCAGTGACCGCCGAGGTTGTCGAGGGCTTCCGGCCAACGGTCGAAGATCAGCTCGAGTTGCGCCTCGACGTACCGCCAGAACCGCTCCGAGCGTACGTCGATCGGACCATGTGGACCACGATCGTGAGCAACCTGGTCAACAATGCACTGAAGTACACACCGGCAGGTGAAGTGGCGGTCACGCTGAGGGGCGACGACAGTCAGGTCATGCTCAGCGTCGATGACACCGGTGTAGGTATCCCGCAGGAGGAGCAGTCTCATATCTTCGAGAGATTCCACCGCGTCCTTGGTGATCAACAACCGGGCTCTGGAATCGGCCTGGCGCTCGTCTCCGATATCACTGCCGCCCACGGCGGCTCGGTCGAGGTGGCAAGCGAACCAGGCAAAGGCAGTCGGTTCGTCGTACGTCTGCCTCGCTACGACGGATTTGCAGTCGACACTGATGGAGCCGAGACGGTTACGTCGCTGTCCGACGATGGTTCCGACGCAGTACGACCGCAGTTGTTGATCATTGAGGACGAACCTGATCTTCGGACCTACCTGGCGCGAATCTTCAGCAAGGATGGGTACGCCGTGGAGGCCGCTGGAGACGCAGAGACGGCGCTGACGTGGCTCGAGGAAAATGCGGACAATCGCCCTGACATGGTGATCACCGACGTCATGCTGCCGGGACAAAGCGGTCTTGATCTTCTTGCCACGATTCGGCAAGATCAGCGCAGCGCGCGGCTTCCGGTTGTCGTGCTGACCGCGCGCGCCGATGCCGCATCAGCGGTGGAAGCCTTCGCCGCCGGTGCCGACGACTTTGTGCCTAAGCCGTTCAACTCCGCCGAGCTGCTGGCGCGGGTTCGCGCTCATTACCAGATGAACCAGTTGCGCGACCTCGAGGTCGGAGCGGCGAAGACAACCGTGGGACAGCTGCGTCAGGCATTGCAGACCAACCGCACCACCGGCACAGCGGTCGGCATCTTGATGACCCGGTACGACCTCGATGCTGAGCGAGCGTTTCAGGTGCTGGTGCGTACGAGTCAACAGAACAACCGCAAACTGCATGACATTGCCGAGGAGCTGGTACGCAGCGGCGAGCTGCCTGGCGTGCCCACCACGACGCCAGTCGCCAACGCCTGAGCCGAGACTGAAGTCAGGCGCTGCGGCGGCGCCGCCACTCGACCACTGCGCGCTCAACCTTGACCAGCCCGATGACGATTGGCGGGCCATCTGCGCGAATCCGGTGCGATTCGGCGATTCGATGGTTGAGATCGGCCACGATTTCGCGTACGGACTGCTCGTCGGGCACATCTGCGAGCGTCTCTTGAAGCGTGTCGACCTCCTTGCGGAGTGCCAGCGCCGTAGGCAGCGGAAGCGGTAGCTGCTCGCGTTCCAGGTAAGCCTTGACCCACCAGTTTTCGTCGTCCCGGCCGTTCAGACCCTTGATCGGCTTGCCTTGCCCAGGGAGATTGTCGAACTCTCCGCGCTCGATTGCCTCCCGGATCTGACGGTCTATCCAACTCTCGTACGGCATTGGTGCCATTTTATTTGGGAGCTGCTCGCACATCGCGCGCATGGATCCGCCTACTTCGTCGTCGCTCGCAGGGCAAAAAGCGCCTCTGCTCGCTCCTCCTCAGCACTGCGGGCGCGCGATTACCGACGCTCGCAGCTGGTGCCCGCTCAGTTTCGGTGTGGCACGCTGAACAGGTGGATCCGTGGAGCATCGGGCTCATCGTGTTGATCGTTGTAGGACTTGCGGCGATCATCTTCGGTGCTCTGTGGGACCGCAGAGCCAACAAGCGGCGAGCCGCCGAGATTCTTGCCCCGCCAAAGCGAACCATCCCCCACTTCAACCCGGACGCTCCGGCACCGCACTACCTGTCCGATCTTCAGGCCCGGCGCCGACCCGACAATGCAGAGGCCACGGATCTCAGTGAGGACGAGCGCCGGTCCGTCAGCCAGCAACTTGCCGATCCGGGCACGGTGACCGTTGATGCGGGGTATGCATCACGGGATTTCGTCACCGACTCCAGCTCCGGCTGGGCAGTGCTCGACCGGCCTGCTGTGTTGGTTTGTGGCGATCCCATTGAGACATTCCGCGAGCTGCTCGGCACTCTAGAGAAGTTGATCATGAGCCGAACGCCATTGATCGTTGTTGCGCCGGTGATCGCGCCCGAAGTGCTGGCAACGCTTGAAGTGAATGCGATTCGGCAAACCATGCGGCTGCTCTCCGTTATCTGCGATGAAAACGGCGCGAGAACCATCGCAGCTGCCTGTCAGGCGGTGATCATCGGCCGATCTGATCGACAATCGGGATATCTCCGGCCGGATCAACTCGGCCATTGCGAACGCTGGATAAGTACCGACTCATCGAGTCATCTTGTCGTTTGGGCAAAGACGAAACAAGAATCCGCATGACGGCCGCGAGCGCGCCAATAATGGGTAACCGGGCCCCCACGGCGCCAGCCGATCAGCACACCGGCGGGTGGGGATATCTCGCGGCACTGACCCCGATCATCTTCGGCACCACGTATCTGCTGACCACCGAATTCCTGCCACCCGGTCGTCCGCTGGTGGCGGGTCTGATGCGCTCCCTCCCCACCGGGTTGGTCTTGATCATCGGCAGCCGCATTCCACCGCGGCGCTGGATGGCACGCTTCTTTGTTCTTTCAGTGCTGTACGCCTCCGGACTTTTTCCGCTTCTCTTTATTGCCGCGTACCGGCTGCCGGGCGGGGTGGCATCAGTGATCAACTCGCTAAGCCCGTTGCTCGTCGTGGTGATCTCCGTGCCACTACTTGGTTCACCGATTCGTTCGGTTCAGATCATCGCCGGCATCTTTGGCGCGGTGGGTGTCGCTTTGCTCGTCCTGCGGTCGAATGCCCGACTGGACGCCGTTGGCCTGATCGCGATGGGTGGCGCAGTGATCATGTTCAGTCTGGCGACTGTGCTGACCAAGCGCTGGGGTCGACCCGAAGGAATGAGCTCTATCGGTGTCACCGGATGGACTTTCCTGTTCGCCGGCCTCACCCTGCTGCCGGTCACGTTGCTGATCGAGGGACTGCCTGACCACCTCACGGCACGCAATATTGGCGGATTGATCTATCTGGTGTTGATCAGCGGCATTGTTGCGTACGCGCTGTGGTTCTGGGGGTTACAACGGCTGTCGGCAAGCGCGGTGACGTTTCTGACGCTGCTCAACCCGGTCACTGCCGCGGTGCTCGGCTGGGTCGTACTCGACCAGCGCCTCAATGGTTGGCAGCTGTTCGGCGCCGCCATCATCCTGATCTCGGTGGTACTCGGCCAGCCGTTAAACCGGGTCGGGCAACGGCGATCGGTAGCATCGCGAGTGTGACCGCGCCGACGCAGCACCGCGACCGTCGCTGGCCACGCCGTGTGTACGCGGCCGGCTCGGAGCCCGACCCACGCTTCACCTTTGCCAACGAGCGCACCTTTCTGGCGTGGATCCGAACCGGTCTTGGTTTCCTCGCCGCGGGCGTCGCTATTGCAGCAGTTGCTCGGTGGACTGAGCGCCTCGGCTTAGAGATCCGGTTGGCTTCGGCCGTGCTGATCATCTGTGGGCTGGCCTGTGGAATCGGTGCCTTTCGGCGGTGGATGGCCAATGAGCGTGCCATGCGACTCAACGAACCACTGCCATCTTCACCGCTGCTGCTCGTCGTCACCGTTATCGTCGCGTTCGTTGGGATCGTCGCGGTGATCATTGTGGGGTTCGGATGATCTTGGGCCCCTGGGATCCGGGCCTGCAGAACGAGCGGACCGGCCTGGCTTGGCAGCGGACCATGCTGGCGGGTCTGACCTGCAGCCTGTTGACCGCACGACTGCTCGCATCGATCTCAATCATGCTGTCGGTGATCATCGGCCTGTTGGCGCTGCTATGTACGGCCGGGTTGGGTTATCTTGCGATACGGCGCTTCCGACTGAACACTCTTGCCATCCATCGAGAGGAAGCGCTTGGTGATGGGAAGGCCAATGCCTTGATCAGCCTGCTGGTGGTGATCACTGCCCTGGCCGGATTGCTGTACGTCTGGGTCGCTTAGCGCTCCATCACCCACCGCCGACTTGTCAGAATCTCAGCACCATATTTGGTGCTGAGATCCTGACAACTCGGCAAGGAGTCATGCGTGGCAAGTCAGTTAGCCGTAGCCGAGTTCGTGGAGGCGCTTGTCGTCGATGCCGAAGTGGTGCGCGATCTCGTGTGCGACGGTGATCCTGATCTCTTCGATCACCTGCTCCGGTGTGTCCGAGATCGCCAAGATGGGATACCGGAAGATCTGGATCTGATCGGGTAAGCCGGTGTAGTACTGCCCGCGCTCAGTAAGCGGAATACCGGAATAGAGCCCTAAGGTGTCCGGCATATCCGGCGGTGGATAGTCCTCTACCAAGATCACGCAATTGTCGATCAAGGCGGCCAACTCGGCTGGGATTGTGTCCAGCGCCTCAGCGACGTGCTCCTCGAACTCCTCGGCTGACATCTGAATGCCTCGGGAGCTCACAGCCGAAGCCTAGACACCAAAGAGAAAGGTGTTCACGAGACAACGACCTCGCCGTGACCACCATGGCTCAACGAATTACATCGGTGAAGTTCGCGAGGAAGTCCATTTCGCGCTTGCAGTGACAAATGTGACGGTCTTAAAGTGCTGAGAATTCTGTGATTTTTGTGACTGAAGTGATTGGCGACCGACTTCCCCCCTTAGAGGTCCCAGCATGCGTCGAATCGTGATCAAGGTGCGAGCCGTTGCCGTGCTCGTCGCTGTAGGCATGCTTTGGACTCTCATGTCGCCATCGTCGGCGAGCGCAACGACGCAGATGATCGCGACTGTGGGGGTCAACATCCGTTCCGGCGCCAGTACCAACACAACCATCCTCGGCGGCCTCTATCGCGGGCAGACGATAACGGCGATCACCAGCTCGCAAGGCTGGACCAAGATCAAGTTCGCTGGTTCGACGGCGTACGTCGCCAGCAGGTACCTCACCAAGGGCAAGGATCTGCCGGTCCCGAAGCAGATTGGCGCCGGTACGGTCAAGATCACCACCACGGCCCTCAACCTTCGCACCGGTCCAGGCCTGTCCTATCGGGTGATCAGGGTTCTCAAGGAAGGAACCAAGGTCACGATGACCGGCAAGACGGCCCGTGGGTGGGCGCAGCTGGTCAACGTTTCTGGGCATGGAGGCAAGGCCACCGGCTGGTCCAGCATGCAGTATCTAGCCGGCTCGACGACCGGACGACCCGAAATCATCGGCAAGCGAGTCGCCACGGCTGATCTTGATATCCGCACCACCAGCGGCACCAACGCCAAGACGGTTGCTGAGGTAAAGAAGGGCACCGCCCTCTCGGTCACTGGCGCCATCCAGAACGACAGAGCCCAGATCATCTACAAAAACGCCATCCGGTGGGTGACAGCGAAGTACCTCACAAACCTGAAGAGCACCCTGCCAACTCCGCCGAAGCTGCCAAAGATCACGGGAACCCGGTACGCGACCGCGACTCTGAATATCCGCTCGACGTACACCGACAAGTACAAGCTGATCACCGAAGTGCCGCGCGGCACCAAACTCAAGATCACCGGTGTCGTCAAGAACGGCCGAATGCAGATCATTTTCGAGAAAACCGTTCGTTGGGTGACGGCCAAGTACCTATCAAAGTCGGCGCCAAGATCGATTCCACCGAGCTGGCGCGCGGTCGAGCGCGGACTCAAGCCCAATGCGATCAAGGTGCATCGTGCAGCGCGAGCGGAGTTTCCCCAAATCACCACCTACTACACCCTGCGGGCTGGCGTATTCACCGATCACTCCACCGGTCGGGCGCTCGACCTGATGATTCCTAATTACAAGTCCGCGTCAGGCAAAGCCCTTGGCTACAAGGTGGCGGCGTGGGCCAAAGCCAATGCCCGAGATCTCGGCATCAACTACGTGATCTGGAACCAGCACATCTGGAACATCACCCGCGACAGCGAGGGTTGGCGCTACATGGCCGATCGCGGCGGAGATTCGGCCAACCACAAGAACCACGTACACATCACGGTGTTTGCCGACGGTTTCGACCCCCGCTAGCGGCTAATCCTGGGCCAACGGCCGACGTGGCGCCTGACGGGGTGTTGCGCTTTGGGGTCATGCGTGCGTTGAATGGGGGTTTGCGAGTGCTTGGATCAAAAGGGGGTTCCAAGTGCGGACTTTCCCACGGCCGGCCGATTGTGCCTTCGTTGGGATTTTGATGCTGGCATGCGCGGCCTGTGGTGCGGCTGGTCCGCCGCGCACAGCGCCGCCGGTGCAATCCAGCAGACCCGTGACAGTTGCGCCAGCACAACCGAGCGGGACCGGCGTGGCCGCACAACCCTCTCCGGAGATGCTGAAGGTGGTCGAGCACCCGTTCTCGCCTGGCAAACCCACAGTGGCACCGCCGCGGCCCTTTTCGAAGAAAGCAGGGAAGATCACGCCGCCGGATCACATCGTGATCGTGATCTTGGAGAATAAGCATCGCTCGAGCGTGATGGGCAGCAGGCAGGCGCCATACCTGAACAAGCTGGCGGACAAGGGCGCCAGTATGACGCATTCCTACGGCATCACCCATCCCAGCCAGCCGAACTATCTGGCATTGTTCTCAGGATCGACACACGGAGTGAGGAGCAATTCGTGCCCTCAAAATCTTGGGAAGGCTAACAACCTGGGGCATCAGCTCCGCAAATCAGGGCGAAGCTTCATTGGATATGCGGAGTCTCTGCCAAATGTCGGCTTCCGTGGATGTTCGTCTGGTCGCTACCTCCGCAAGCACAATCCGTGGGTTAACTTCAGCAACCTGCCCGCCCGTACCAACCGTCCCTTCACCGATTTCCCGCGCGACTATCGCAAGCTCCCGACCGTGTCGCTCGTCAGCCCGAATATGTGCCACGACATGCACGACTGCTCGATCCGCACCGGCGACCGTTGGATGAAGAAGCATTTCCACCGGTACGCCCGCTGGGCGCCACGGCATAACAGCTGGCTAATCGTCACCTTCGATGAGAACGCCGGCGGCAGCGTGAAATCGATTCCTACGATCATCGTCGGTGCCAACGTACGTCCTGGTGTCTATACGGAGCGGCTCGACCATTACGGCCTGCTTCGCACGATCCAGGATGCATACGGACTGCGCCCGCTTGGCCGCGCCAAATCTGCGTCTCCGGTGTCGACGATCTGGACGAAGTAGCGCCCGGGCTCCGGAGCACGTGCGTCAGCTATTCTGCACCGCCGCGTAGGCTTCCGTCACTGTGGCGGCGACTGCCTGCCAGGAGTACCCACGCTGTACCAACGCGCGGGCCGCAGCGGCTCGCGCCAAGCGCTCAGTTGAGCACGTCAAAGCCCCGACAAGCACCTGGACCAAGGCGTCCTGGTCATCCGGCGGAATCAGCCAACCCTCTGGCGACTGGGAATCGAGATTCAGGAACGTCGGCGGCCCGCCGGTGGTGGTGGCGACCACCGGCAAACCGGCAGCCATGGCCTCCAGATAGACCCCGCCGAACGCCTCCCCTACCGACGGCGCAACCATGAGGTCAGCGCAGCCGAGACCGAGCCGAAGATCCTCATGACCACGCCAGCCGACAAAGAACACGCCGTCGATGCGCTCCTTCTTCACCAGTGAATAGGGATGCTCACCCTCCCACTCGCCCGGATGGCCGCCCCAGATCAGCAGCGGCGCGACAGCACCAAGTTGGGACCGGACTCGGGCGTACGCGCGGAGTAAAAGCGGCAGTCGCTTGACAGCGGTAAACCGTCCGACGTACAGCAGCACCGGACGCATCTTGGTCGAATCGACGAAAGCTGACAGGTCCGCAGTTGAGTATCGAACGCTGCCTGGTCGGCCACTTTCGTCCCAGCCGAGCGGCTCGTCAACGAGCCAACGTCGGAGCAGCGCCAGCCGCTCTCGTGCGCTGAGGTCGAGCGGCCGAAAATGCTCAGTGTCGACGGCATTCGGTACAACGCACACCCGGTCCTCCGGTACGCCAAGGCTCCGAACCGCTCGGACAGCGTGGTCAGTGGAGACAGCGAGAATGCGCCTGCTTCGCTGAGCAGTCGCTCGCAAGCGTTCCGCCCAATACGCGGCGTACCGCCAGGACGGTGACACGCCGATGGGGGATCCCTTGCCGCCAGCGCCGCTGTACTGCTCGATCTGCTCCAGCATGAGGAGCTCGGTCCCGTGGAGGTGAGTAATAACTGGCACCTGTGGCCAGACCTGCTCCGCCGCATCGTGCAAGGGCGTGAGGTGGTGCAGATGAAGCACCTGCGGGTCAAAGGGCCGCAGGCCAAGCATCAGACGACGCCAGGACTCCACCTGCCGCCCCGCAAGTTCTGGTGAAACCGCTGCAAAAATGCGGTCCGGTGCGCCCGGCTTGTCCTCGTACGAGGCGTGCAGCGGCACTGGCTGATCGAGCGGATCCTCGCCGCGCCGCCACGCCTCAACAGCAGGCGTGAAATCGGCCGCCGATAGCGGAAGTCTGCCGAAGAAGGTTGCAGCATGGCTAGGACTTCCCGGAATGCCCAGCGAACCGGCCAAGATCCGTGGACACCAGCCGGCCTCCTGTAACGCGGCAGTCAGGTAGCGAACCACCTGAGCAGAGCCGCCCCGCGGGAAGAACGAGAACCCCTGCAGCACTTCGCCCCGAGCCATACACGCACGATTCCATAGTTCCCGCTGCGCTCTTGGGCTCTCCTCGGCACGTTCTAGCTCCACGTCGCCCTCGTACGGGATCGTTTGGCCGCACAACCGGCAAGAAGACCCCCCAACAAGGAGCTCGGCGCAAGCCCCGATTCACGGGTCAGAGCGGCGCTCTAGCGCAGCCAGGCGAAGCTCCAATTGATCAACTCGATGTCGCAGCAGCGTGAGCTGTGCCTCGAGACCGACCTCGCGCTCGGCCCTGCGCTGGATCCGCGCGGACTGGGCGGCTCGGTCGACTACCGCTTGAAGCGGCACCAGCCGTTGCGGACCATTTGGCCCATCGACCAGCCGAGACGGGATCTCGCCGTTGCGATACCACGCCCGCAGCGCCGATCGGGACACACCGGCCTCGGCCTCCGCGATGGCGAGCGTCACCCACGGCGTGTCGTCCAGCTTCGCCAGCAACTCCAGCTCGTCTCGCCATGCCGCGAGACGATCATCCCACTCTGACATCACCGTGCCACCTCCCACAGCACCATATTAGAAATAGCGTATTGACAGGGTTTAAATAATGAAATCATGTTTGAGCGATTCTCTGGACAAGCCCGCCACGTCGTTGTCAGCGCACAAGAAGAGGCCCGCGACCTAGACCACAACTACATCGGCACGGAACATCTGCTGCTCGGGCTGCTCGTCACGTCGGACTCCCTCGCCAGCGTCAGCCTCAATGCTCTCGGTTACACGCGTGACGACGTACGGGCCAGCGTGGAGGCGCTGGTCGGCCGGGGTAAGGCATCATCGAGCGGACACATCCCGTTCACCCCACGGGCCAAGAAAGTGCTGGAACTGTCGTTGCGCGAGGCGCTGCAGCTCAAAAACAACTACATCGGTACCGAGCACATCCTGCTCGGCCTCATCCGGGAGGGTGAGGGGATCGCTGCGCAGATCCTCGCGGCAAAGCACCCACTGGACCGGGTCCGTGCCGAGGTACTGACCCAGATCGAGTCACCGGGCGCCCGAGAGAGTCACGGCGCGGGGCGTACGCCGGCGGCGCATGAAGTGCTGGCGCTGGCGGCAGAACTCGCTGGCGACACACCAGTCGGCAGTCATCACATACTGGAGGCGATCTTGCAGCAGCCGGACAGTGCGGCCGCCAAGGCGCTGAGCGACGCCGGCATTGACCTCGATCAGCTCGCAGCCAAGCTCGACGAGGTCAATACGGAGGACACCGCGGATGACACGCCGGAGCAAGCGGCCGCCCGGCAGCTCGATTTCTCGGTGACGGACGACGCCGTGACGGTGGTACTGCGCGATCCGGACTCGATCGAGCTCGGTAAAAAGATCAACGATCTCAACGGCGGGCCGCTACTGGCGAGCGGCCCGCAGCTCGATCTGATCGGCCGGCTATGGACCTCGGTCAACGGCTGGCTGGCCGCGACCGTCCGATCGCTATCACCGCCGCCGGAGCTATCTCCAGATGTGGCCGAGGAGCTGTTCACGCGAGGCCTGCGCTCCCGATTCCGTCGCCGTCGAGCCACCTAACCGTCGCGCCCCTCATCGGGAAACTGGCGTCCCGCCCACTCTGCATCACTAACTGCCATGTGGCATCGGTCGTAACTGATGCCACGTGGGGGTTAGTGATGCCAAATGCGTTCCGCGGACGACATGTATCTGTCGCCCAGCTCCAGCGTCTAGCTAGGGACGGCCGTAACCGTCAGCGCGCGACAAGACGAAGGAGCTCCATATGCCCGCGACGAAGACAGCAACGAAGAAGGCCGCCGCGAACAAGACCGCTTCACGGAGGAATGGGCGGCAGAAGACCGAGCAGTTCATCTGCAATGTCGTGCCGTCGAAGGGCACCGAGAACGACTGGCAGTTTGATGACTCAGTCACGTCAGGGGCCCTTGGTCTCGTTGCGGCGCTTCCCCCGTCGGTTGACCTCCGAGCACCCTGGTGGACGATCCACAACCAGGAGAGCACCGGATCCTGCGTCGGATGGGCGACCGCCGACGGTCTGGTTCGCTATCACATGGTCAAAGACGGCCGAGTCACCCCGACGCAATTACTGTCACCCAGGCACGTCTGGATGGCTTCGAAGGAAACGGACGACATCATCAGTCGGCCCGAGACATTTATCGAGCGAGCCGGCACCACCCTCAAGGCAGCCCTGGACGTCGCCCGAAAGCAGGGCGTGGCGCTGATGGCGGACCTGCCGTTCCATATCGAGACCAGCATGTTTCTCGGCGCGGAGAACGCCTTCTACGCCAGCTGCGCGCAACGTCGGATCAACGCCTACTTCAACCTGAAGAAGAACCTCCGCACCTGGAAGGAATGGATAGCTTCCAACGGCCCGCTTCTCGCTGCGCTCAATGTGGATGCGTCCTGGGACGACGCCGCCAGCAACGGCGGAAAGATCGACGACTTTCAGCCCAGTACCGTGCGTGGCGGCCATGCCATCTGCGTCGTCGGCTATCGGACAGACGGCCGCTTCATCGTGCGAAACAGTTGGGGCACCACATGGGGCGACGCGGGCTTCGGCTACGTCCACCCCGACTACATCAAGGCCGCGTTCTATGCCGAGTCCTACGGCGCGACGCTATGACCAAGATCATCATGAAACCAATACGAAGCGCCGCAGCGCTACTCGGTGGGCTGGCGATCTGGGCCGCACTGGCAGCGAGCAGCGGACCGGGCGTACCCGTCGCGGCCGCCCATCCGCCGTCCTCGGTGGCCGCAGCGGCCACGTTGACAACGTCTGTTCCGCAGACCGCTTCAAGAGCCGCCGACGTAACAGAATTCGACGCAAGCGCTGCCGATGAGGAGACATGCGGGATCTTCAGCCAGATGGTCGACGGCATTGACACGTTGAGTACTGAGGAACAACAGCAGCTAGTGATCGAGATGGTTGACGCAGCTGAGCAGAGCGAGAATCCAGATCTGACGCGAGCGGTTGTCGACCTCGGTCAGGGCTGGCTCGACGGGAACCCAGACCAGTTCGCCAAAGGGATGCGTGCGCTGGGCAAGATCTGCAACGTTCCCTACGAGTAGGGCGAAGACAGCCTGACGCGAGGGCACTGGGAATGTTTATAGGTGCACGGTCCCGGCCACGCCGGTCACCGTATAGCCGCCGGTCCAGACCTCGTCACCAACCTTGGTAACGTAGACCCGGCCGCGACGGCCGAGCGCGGTTCCCTGCGCAGCGGTATAAGAGCTCGGCGCCCGTCCGGTTGTGATCAGCCACTGGCCTAGCGCGGCGTTGAGGCTGCCGGTGACAGGATCCTCGCGCTGCCCTTCCAGCAGCGCAAAAGCTCGGACTTCGAAGTCCACTTCCGCGTGCGGCGGATGGGGACCTATGACGCCTATGGAGTCGAACCGCCCGACGCTGACAGGCTTCGGCTGTAACGCCAGTACCGTTTCGGCGTCTCGCAGCAGCAACGCCACCCAACCTGGACCGTTGTCAGCCCATTGCGCATCCAGGACTTGATCATGATCAATACCGAGGATGGTGACGATTTCGGACAAATCCTCGGCGTCCACAGCACCGCCTCTGACCAATGGGGGTGCAGAGAACGAAAGTCGCGTTCCGTCGCGGCGTATCCTTACCAGCCCCGCTCCGCACTGTTGGATGAGCTCATGCGGATTCTTCGGTGCGCCGCCCGCCTCCAGCCACGCATGGGCGGAACCAATAGTGGGGTGACCGGCAAATGGGAGTTCTAGGCGGGTCGTGAAGATCCGCAGCTGATAGTCGGCGCGATAATCGGTGGGTTTCAGCAAGAACGTCGTTTCGCTCAGGTTGGTCCAGCTGGCGAACGCCGCCATCTGCTGCTCGGTCAACTGATCGGCGTCATGGACGACAGCCACCGGATTTCCGAGCGTGAGCTCATCGGTGAAGACATCGACTTGTGTGAACCGGCGCATGATGTCAGCCTGCCAGTCTGGGTGCCGTGCGGCGATGCGGCGCCTCCACACGCGAGGATGTTGACATTCAGAAGATCTCCCTCGAGGCGCTCGCTCGCCAGCAAGTGAAGTTGGCCGCAGCCGCGGCCGGTGGACATACGGCCGACACCGTCTTCGGCGGTCACGAGAAGGTGCTGCGGCAGACCATGATCGGAATGATTGCCGGCGCTCGGTTGTCCGAGCACGAGAATCCAGGCGAGGCGACGGCGCTGATCTTGCATGGGCGAGTACGACTTCGAGCCGATCAGCTCTCGTGGGAGGGCGCTCGCGGGGACCTGCTGATCATGCCGGATAGCCGCCATAGCCTTGAGGCTCTGGAGGATTCAGCTGTGCTCTTGACGGTGGCCAAGCGCTCCTGACTGAAGATCATCACCGATGATCATGCAAGAAGTGGTCAGAAACGACAGGCGTTGTGGCGCAATCGATGTCTTTGATGACCACTTTTGGATTGGCTCGGCTCATAAATGCTGGCCGTCGTACGGTCGGTCAGGTGTGGTCGACGGCAGCCCGCTCGACCGGGAGGGCTGCCAGGTAGCGCTGGATGAAGGCTTCGAAGCCGTCGACGTCGGCCGGGTCAGGATCGACGGTCTCCAGTGTGGTCTCGGCGAAGACCTGCGTGGTCAGGAAGTCCGCGAGATTTTGGCCCTCGGCTCGGTACGCGAGAAATCCAGCAAGAACCGCGATTCCCCACGGTCCCCCTTCAGCGGCGACATCGCCGACCGAGACTGGGGTGTTGATCGCGGCCGCCAGGAAGCGCTGTGCCACTCCCTTGGTCTTGAACAGGCCGCCGTGAGCGAACATCGCTTCCAGCCGGACGCCCTCCTCCTTCTGCAGTACGTCCATGCCGATCCGGAGGGTGGCCAGCGAGGCAAAGAGGTGGGTCCGCATAAACGTGCCGAGGTCCAACACACCGTCGGGTGAACGGAGAAACAGCGGCCGGCCCTCGTCGAGCCCCGTAATGGGCTCGCCGGACAGATAGTTGTAAGCCATCAGCCCGCCGCAGTCGGCAGCGCCATCGAGCGCGGCGGTGAACAAAGTCTCGAAGATGCTCGAGGTGCTTGCGGCGCTGCCGAGCGCCCGCGCAAACTCTGCGAACAGCGCGGCCCACGCGTTCAGCTCGCTCGCACCGTTGTTGCAGTGCACCATTGCGACGAGGTCCCCGGCCGGGGTCGTGACCAGGTCCAGCTCGCGGTGTACCCGGCTGAGTTCGGACTCGAGCACGATCATGGCAAAGATGCTCGTTCCCGCACTGACGTTGCCCGTACGCGGCGCAACCGAGTTCGTCGCCACCATCCCCGTCCCCGCATCGCCCTCCGGCGGGCACATCAGAACATCGGGACGCAGCCGTCCCGTCGGGTCGAGCAGTGCCGCACCGTCAGCGGTGAGCTGGCCGGCCCGCTCCCCAGCGACCTTGATCGTGGGCAGTAGATCGGCGAGGGCCAGCTGTACCCCGGCCTCGGCGGCGAGCTGATCAAATCGCACCAGCATCCTCGCGTCGTAACAGTGTCCGGTGACGTCGATGGGGAACATGCCGCTGGCGTCACCGATGCCCAGCACCATCTCGCCAGTGAGCCGCCAGTGGACGTAGCCCGCCAGGGTGTTCAGCTGGGCGATGTCGTCGACGTGATCTTCGCCGTTCAAGATCGCCTGGTAGAGGTGCGCAATGCTCCAGCGGTGTGGGATGTTGTGCCCGAACTCGGCGCTGAGCCGCTCGGCCGCCTCGCCGGTGTTCGTGTTGCGCCAGGTCCGGAACGGGGTCAGCAGCTCGCCGTCGGAGTCCAGAGCCAAGTAGCCGTGCATCATTGCCGAGATGCCGAGTGCACCCACGGAGGTCAGCTCGACTTCATAGCGCTGCTGCACATCGGCCGCAAGTGCGGCGTAGCACTGCTCGAGCCCGGTCCATACCGCATCCAGTGAGTAGGTCCAGATCCGGTCAACGTACTGGTTCTCCCAGTCGTGGCTGCCCACGGCGAGCGGAGCGTAGTCCGGCCCGATGAGCACTGCCTTGATTCTGGTCGATCCCAGCTCGATCCCGAGGGTCGTGCGTCCCTCGCCGATGGCTTGCCGCGCGTCGGTCACCATGTCTCAGAACCCTTCTGTTCCAGAACCCGTATTTCAGAACGCCTGGCTTAGAACCCTTTGGCAAGCCGGTAGTACGCCTGGTTCCAGTGGATCTGATTGGCGAAGTCGCGCCGGTTGGTCGAGCTGTCGATGATCAACAACTCGACGCCGAGCAGGTTGGCAAAGTCAACCATCTCCTCCGTGCCGACAGCCATTGACAGCACCGTGTGGTGTGGTCCGCCGGCGGCGATCCATGACTCGGCCGACGTCGCGAGGTCGGGCTTCGGTTCCCACACAGCCCGGGCGACCGGCAGTTTGGGAAGCGGTTCGTCGGGCTCGACCACAGTGACCTCGTTGAGCACCAGCCGGAATCGATCACCAAGATCGCAAATGCCCACCACAATGGCCGGACCAGGCTCGGCGTCGAACACCAGACGTACCGGATCCTCCCGATCCCCGATGCTCAGCGGATGGATATCAACGCGCGGTTTGCCGGCGGCGATGCTCGGGCAGACCTCCAGCATGTGGGCGCCCAAGATCTTCGGCGTCCCTGGTCCCCAGTGATAGGTGTAGTCCTCCATGAACGAGGTGCCGCGCGAGTCGTTGCTGCCCATGGCCTTGAGAGTGTGCAGCATGACCGAGGTCTTCCAGTCGCCCTCGCCGCCGAAGCCGTAACCTTCGACCATCAGCCGCTGGACCGCCAGGCCCGGGAGCTGGCGGAGTCCGCCGAGATCTTGGAAGTTGGTGGTGAAGGCGCCGAAGCCCCCGGCGGTCAGAAAGGCACGCAGCCCGGCCTCGATCCGCGCTCCGTAGCGCAGCGATTCATGTCGATCACCGCCTGCCGCGAGCTCCGGCACAATCTGGTACGTGTCGGCGTACTGTTCGATCAGCGTGTCGACCTCAGCATCGGTGACCTCATCAACCAACGCGACTAGGTCGTTGACGCCGTGAGTGTTCACTGAGACGCCGAACCGCAACTGGGCTTCGACTTTGTCGCCCTCGGTGACGGCGACATCGCGCATGTTGTCACCAAACCGCGCCAGCTTGAGGTTCCGCACAGCTGCCACACCGGTGGCCGCTCGCTGCCAGATGGCGATGCGGTCCACCACCCTGGGATCGGAGACGTGGCCGGCCACTGTCTTGCGGGGTACGCCAAGGCGGGTCTGGATGTAGCCGAACTCTCGATCACCGTGCGCCGCCTGGTTGAGGTTCATGAAATCCATATCGATCTCGGCCCACGGGAGGCTGACATTGGCTTGAGTATGGAGATGGAGCAATGGAGGCCGAAGCGCATCCAACCCGGTGATCCACATCTTCGCCGGTGAGAACGTATGCATCCACGCGATCACGCCAAGGCAGTCTGGGTCGGCGTTGGCGGCCAGCATCATCCGATGAATTGCCTCCGCATCGGTGAGCACTGGCTCCCACTGGACCGGCAAGGGCAGCCGCGCCGAGCCATTGAGTTGATCAGCAATCTGCTGAGACTGACGCTCGACTTGCTCGAGGGTCTCAGGACCGTAAAGTCCTTGGCTTCCTGTCAAGAACCAGCAGCATGACCCCATAGAGATTCCTTCCGTTCGCGATTGTGATCAGCGTTGGCCGTAGTCCTGCTGGTAGCGCTCGAACAGGGCGTCGACATCGGAAAGCGCAATCGGCAGCGGCTGACCGATCTGACGAGCGATGTGTACGGTGCGTGCAACGTCTTCGCACATCACTGCAGACTTCACCGCAGCTCGCGGCGACGGACCGATGGTGAAGACGCCGTGGTTCTTCATCAGTACCGCCGATGAGCGATGCCCTGACAAGGTCTCCACGATTCCCCGTCCAATGGAGTCGTCGCCGATCAGCGCGAAGGGCCCGACCGGGATGTCACCACCGAACTCATCCGCGATCATGGTCAACACGCAGGGGATCGGCTCACCTCGAGCGGCCCACGCGGTGGCGTACGTCGAGTGCGTGTGCACCACCCCGCCAACCTGCGGCATGTGCTTGTAGACATAGGCGTGCGCAGCGGTGTCAGAGGACGGCGCGTAATCACCTTCCACCAGATTCGCCTCAAGATCAGTTACCACCATGTTGTCGGCCGACAGCTCGTCATAACTCACGCCCGACGGCTTGATCACCAACAAGTCCCGGCCGGGTACTCGCGCCGACACATTGCCAGCGGTCCACACCACCAATGAGTTCCGCGGCAAATGATCATGCAGCTCAGCGACTTCCTGGCGGATCTGCTGCACCACTTCGCGGATCTCAGCGTCGATGCTCATTCGGCAAGCACCCGTACATCCCAAGGGCCAAGTTCAAGATCACGCATTGCTGTCTGACCGTCAGCGAGGATGTCAGTCATCTCTCGCGGCAGGTCAAACTGGGCCGGAGTCCAGCTCCAGTTGTGAACCACGTGAATCCGCTCGCCGTCGGCATTGGTTGCTGAGTGAACTGTCACCGATGGCGGTACGGCTTCCCATTGCTGATCATGTTCAGGAGCTAGCCATCGCACGAGGTCGGCGGCAAGGGCTGGATTTGGCACCGTGCCGACGGTTGTTATCCGACCCTGGCCGTGATCGTTGGACACTACCGCCGGGAATCGGCCGAAGTGGGGATGGTCATAACCGATGACCACCTTCGCGCCATCGCTGATCAGCCCGTCGACCCAGTCGGAGGCGGCAGCCGTGTCGGACAAGGTGATCGCGTCCGTCTCTGCGACCACCGGAAGCGGCTCACCAAGGTTGGAAAACTCTTGGTAGCGCACGCCGCCGGCGTCGGCAAACTGGGCCGG